>CAAGKR010535247.1_pt1 | contig 17576 bp, 10 predicted proteins | sample 2556971 | NCBI WGS metagenome assembly CAAGKR01 (sample SAMEA5207829, study PRJEB30636) | soil metagenome | biome: forest; feature: boreal; material: soil | place: USA | collected 2011-09 | depth 1 m | reverse complement strand
CGCGTCAGCCAGATCGTTCTCGACCGCGTCGTGCGATCGATCGGCGTGACGCCGCAGGAAGGTCGCACGATCATCTTCACAGACAGCCGTGACGACGCAGCGGGTACCGCGGCGGGCGTGGAGCTCAACCACTTTCGCGACCTTGTGCGCCAGCTCGCGACGACCGAACTCGAGCGCGCCGACACACCACTCGCGGTCCTCAGGCGCGCCGCCGCCGATGAGCAGCTCAGCGACGCGGAGCGACAGACGGTGGAAGGACTCAAGGCCGACGACCCTGACCTCTGGGTCGCACTCGTGCTCGAGGCGCGCGATGCAGCCGGCGCACGCGAGCGCGAGCGCATCACGGACTTCGAGAACGCTCACGAGGGCCCCTCAAGGCGCCTTCCGTGGGAGGCGCTCGCGACGCGCATCGGGCGTCATCTCGTCGAGCTCGGCGTCAACCCAGCTGGGCCGCAACCAAGCGGTCAGAGGATCGCCGGACGCCACAACTGGTGGGAGCTGTTCGCGCCGCCCTCCGGGGAGTGGGATCGCCTCGAGCCCACCATCCGCGGGCCCGGCCTCGACGAGGCGCGCTCGCTGCTCGATCAGCACCTTGCCGAGGCGTTCTTCAACCGCGGTGGGCGCGACTTCGAGTCGATCGGCCTCGGATGGCTCGAGCCTCGCACACCGCGCACAAGTGCGCTGCCAGGCGGCGAGGAGAGCGTGCGGCTGGAGGTACTTCGCTCAGCGATCAGAGTGCTCGGCCTCGCCGCTCGCTATCCCGGTGGTTGGGGAGCCCTCAGCGGCACGCCAGGCAGGGCGATGCGCGCATTCGCAGCCAAGCTCGCCCGCCGGCATGGCGGAGACGCCGAAGAATGGCTCACCGGCATCGCACAGGCCCTGAGCGACTCGCGTGCGCTCGAGCGCTGGGCCCTGCGTCTCGACGGGCTGCAAGTCGCGCTCGTCCACGAGCCTTCACTCCTGCGTTGCACCGCGTGCGGCACCGTGCACCTGCACCAGTCGGCAGGCGTGTGCACATCACAATGGTGTCAGGGCATCGAACTCTCCGCGGTCGACATGGAGGTTGACGTCGAGGACTACTACGCGTGGCTGGCAGGCGAGACCCCGAGGCGCCTGCGGGTCGAGGAGCTCACTGGCCAGACCAAGCCCCTCTCTGAGCAGCGTCGCCGTCAGCGGCAGTTCAAGGGCGCGCTGCTCGAGCGACCGGTCGAGAACGAGCTGACAAGCTCCATCGACGTGCTCAGCGTCACCACCACGATGGAGGTCGGCGTCGACATCGGGTCGCTGCGTGCAGTCGTGATGGCCAACATGCCGCCGCAGCGCTTCAACTACCAGCAGCGCGTCGGTCGCGCCGGCCGCCAAGGGCAGCCATGGTCGTTCAGCCTCACCATCTGTCGCGATCGCACGCATGACGACTTCTTCTTCAACGAGCCCGAGCGGATCACCGGCGAACCGCCGCCGCAACCCGCTCTCGACCTCGGGCGAGTGGAGCTTGTCAGACGCGTAGCCGCGGCGGAGGCTCTTCGTCGCGTCTTCCGCGACCTTCCAGGCGACCTCGGGCCTGAGCCGACCCGCACCACCCATGGACGCTTCGGACGGGTCGACTCCTGGCCCGATCGCCGCGAGGAGGTCCGGCGCTCACTGCGCGACCGAGCCGACATCGAGGGCATCGTCGCCGGGTTCGTCGCCTACACGCCAATCGACGCCAGGGCAGCCGAGGGTCTCTGCGAGTGGCTGCGGAGCGAGCTTGTCGGTGCGATCGACGCCGCAGTGGCGAGCCGTCACTTCTCCCAGCCGGAGCTCAGCGAACGCCTCGCCAACGCCGGTGTGTTGCCGATGTTTGGCTTCCCTTCGCGTGTTCGGCCGCTCTACAGCCGCAGGCCGCAAGGACCCGGGGACGATGGTGCGGTCGTCAGCGACCGTCCGCTCGACATGGCGATCTCAAGCTTCGCACCGGGCGCCGAGGTCACCAGGGACAAGCAGATACATGTCTGTGTCGGCTTCGCCGCGTACGAGGTCAACGCTCGTGGGACCTTCGCGATCGACCCGCTCGGCGAGCCAACACAGCTTCTGCGCTGCGCCGACTGCGAGGCGATCGAGCTCGAGGGCCCCCCGGAGGACGCGAGCTGCCACGTCTGCGGTGGCTCGCTGCTCCTTTTCGACCTCTACCAGCCCGCCGGATTCCGGTCGGACTTCCGAGCGCGCGACTTCGACGACCAGGCCGAGCGTGGGCCAGCTGGCGGCGCGCCGCAGCTTGCCTGGATGACAGGCGACGAGGTACCAGAGCAGGTCCGCGGCCTGACCGTGTACAGCCGGCCGGGGTGTCCCGTCTACGTCGTCAACGACAACCGCGGCCAGCAGTTTGAGATGTACGACCATGAGCGCACCGTCGTCGTCCCAAGCGGGGACCTCTATACCGATCCGATTGCCCTGCACGCAGACACGTTCGACCGGCCACCCGATCGCGTCGGCGCTATCGGCTCGGTCAGACCAACCGACGTCTTGGTGCTCGAGCCCTCCCATCTCAGCCTCGGACGCGTCGACGGCCCGCTGCCCGTCAGCGTGCGCAATCCTGCCTCGATAGCGGCTCTCTGGTCCTACGCCCAGCTGTTGCGAATGTCTTGCGCCCTTGAGCTGGACATCGACCCGCGCGAGCTCGACATCGGGCTTCAGCCCTGCCGCGTCGGGGAGACCATCACACGTCGCGTGTTCATCGCCGACCGCCTCGAGAACGGCGCCGGATATTCCAGGCAGCTCGGCGAGCCAGCGCGGCTCGCACGAGTGCTCGACCGAATCGTCGAGGAGATCGGGCCACGTCTGGCGGGCCCGGCACACCGATCGCGCTGCGACAGCGCGTGCCCAGACTGCCTGCGCAGCTACGACAACCGGATGCTGCATCCCGTGCTCGACTGGCGTCTCGGTCTCGACCTGGCCGACGTGGTTGCGCAACGCACGCTCGACACAAGTCGCTGGCTAGATGAACGCGAGGCGATCGCGACCGGACTGGCTCGGGCCTTCGAGCTCGATGTCGAGGACGCTGGGCAGCTTGTCGCCGTCCGCGACCCGCAGTCCAGACGCGCGGCGGTGCTCTGCCACCCCCTCTGGCCAGTCGAGGAGGTCGCCTGGCTCCCTGAGCAAGAGGACGCGGTGCGAGCCCTTGGGGGCAGCTCGGGAGTAGGAATGTTCGATCTCTACACCGCACGACGCTGGCCCGAGCGCGTTGTCGTCTGGCTCGACGGCTGATCACCCAGTCAGTCTCCCTACTTCACCAAATTGCAGCCGACTGGCTCGGAGGTCGCCTGTGGGACTAGCCAAAAGGCCGCAGGTGCGCCTACGCGGCCGCGGCGAACTCGCTATCGACCCACCAGGGCGTCTGGTTGAGGGCCTTCACGGCCTCGCGACGTCCTGGGCCAGGACCTCATCGAGAAGCGTTCGCTGATCGGCATCCAAATGCGACAGGTGCGGACAGAGCCGAAGACGGTCAAGCACGAGCCGGCGATGAGTGCTCGTAAGGTGAAACAAATGGTGCGCCTCGACGTGATGTGGGACGGCTAGATAGGGAATCGGTGGCACGAGAGATCCCATCCAAGGCCCCCAGCTATCAGGAGTCGGCTCCATGATCTTCCGAGGCCATGTCTCACTCTTTCCACACGTAGCCTGGCCGATCAAAAGCCAGTGCCCCGGGCGGAGATCGCCCCAATGTAGGTGCGAGACCGTGTCGACCCCAGCCTCGTTTGCGTGGGTGCGACGGGGCGCGGCGTCGGGAGCCGCTTGAAGCTCAAGGCGTCCAGCGGCAATGTAGAGTGCGCGCGCGAAGTCCGCCTCCTGCCGTCCAATCGCACCCATATTGACTGTCAAGACGAGCCGCGCCGCGAGTGACTGTGCGACTATGCCCTCGAACAGCTCGCGGGGATTCGTCGAGGTCGGCACATTGTATGAGTGGGCCACTGTCGTGGCGAGCAAGCATAGGTAGCGATCGTGACTACTCGCGAGTGACGGACGGACCTCAAGGCGCGCGCCGTTCATATAGAACGGATACCCCTCCCCCAGGAGACTCGCCCGCTCGTTGAGGATGTCAAAGACGCGGCGCGATGCCTCAACCGACGGATGATCTTGGAGATCGCGATCGATTGAGTCCTCGGCCGGCTCTTCCTCGTCTCCGTTGCCGGCCGGAGGAATCGCTTGGAAGAGCTCTCGCGACCTGACCTTCCAGTCATTGTCGGCGATGAGGTCCGCCAAGTCGGCCTGGGTTATCGACTGATCCGTCAATGCGAGGAGCTCGACGTAGTCGGCGAGCGCTGATCCGTCGGCCTCTTTGCCGTAGGCATCCGCTCGCGGTTCAATCGTCATCGAGATCCTCATGTCGGTCCCTCACCGTCGCCCGCAACGCCCTTGCGGCCGCGGCAAGGGCATCGGCCGACTGCAGGAGCTCCTCGGAGGGCTCGGCCTGCTGCGCCTCGGTCTGGGCAACTTCGATCTGAGAGCGGATGCTTGCCAGGCGCTGAGGAAGTTCGGCAAGTTCGACGATCTGCTTGGGGATCGTCAGCGATTCGTACTTACGAAGAGCGGCACGTGCGACGTCATTGTGGAGTATCTCTCCGTACACGGTGACATCGCGAGAGTCCGAGAGTACGGGACGGCCCTCGCCTCGCGGGGATAGGTCTGAGATAACCTCGCCGAGGTGGTCGCTGTGGGCCTGCTCGACTTGTGCTCGTACCTCCTCATAGGATCGGGGGGAATCCAACCCTATGTAGGAGCGAATGTCTTGCGAGTTCATGCAGCGTAGCCAGACGCCGAAGCGACGCTCCAGCACCGGTTGGACTGGGATGTCGAACTCGTCGCGGGCGTTGCGCAGGAGCGCCAGCGCTAGATACGAGTTACGAACTCCCTGGACATTGCTTCCGACTCGCCGCGCGACGTCTCTGAATGGATTCTGTGATCCCAGCTCGACCGCTCGGTCGGCCTCGCTAACGAGGTAGCGGGCCTTTGCCTCGGCACTCCAGGTCTTGATTCCGCCGATGTGGCGAAAACCCAGGTACTTGTGCACTTCGTCGCGATCAGCGACGACGTAGCATGGAACCTCGCTCAGCTCCTTGAGGCGATCCTTCGATGGCTCCTCTTCTAGGGCGGCTTGTATGTCCTCTTCCTCGGCCTCGGGCGCCTTCAAGAGGATCTTCAGCGCCGCCAAGCGACGATTGCCCTCCAAGGCCGTAAACTTGCCGCGCCCCGGGCCAGCTACGGTAATCAGCGGCTCGTGCTCGAAGAACCCATTGTCGGCGAGGGATCGGACGAGCTCGTCCAGGGCAGAGTTGTCGTATAGGTAGCGCAGAAGAGCGGCTTGACTGACTCCCTGACGCTCCTCTGGCAGCCGCGGATTGTCCGCGTCGAGAAGCAGGTCGGCGACGCGAACGTCCTTGCGCACGGGAGGCATAGGCCCCTATTATCAGGCACATCGCTGCCACGCGGCAGCGTGCAAGGCTTGTGGCGCGGCTCCAACCGGAGCAAGTGCTGTACTTTCGAGGCGTGATGAGCCACCCATCGGAGCGTTCGCGCACGGATCACGCCGCTCGCTTGCGTCCATCCGAGCGTGCATCGTGAAGGTCTTGTCCCTGTTCACAGGCGCTGGAGGTCTCGATCTCGGCGTTGAGCGCGCCGGGTTTCAAGTCGTTGGTTGCGTCGAGGCTGACCGAGACTGCCGTAGCACGCTAGCCGCCAACCGCCCCTGGCGCCTCCTCAGCCCGGGTGACATCCATGCCCATCGACCGAGCGACATCCTCTCGTCGCTTAGCCTGGCCAGGGGCGACGCGACGTTGCTCATCGGCGGGCCGCCGTGCCAGCCCTTCTCCAAGTCTGGTCAGTGGAAGAACGGTCAGCCGCGAAGGATGAAGGACCCACGAGCCGAGACGCTGCGAGCGTACATGAGGGTCCTGGATGCAGCGCTCCCCGAAGCCATGCTGCTCGAGAACGTCAAGGGCATCGTCGCAACGCGAGCTCACGTGACGCATGGGTACGAGGCGCTCGATGTCTTGCGAGGCGAGCTGCGGCGAATCAACCGCCGTCACGGGACCGCATATGAGCCTGTGCCCATCGTGGTCGATGCTGCACGTCATGGAGTTGCCCAACACCGCGAGCGCGTCTTCGTCTATGCGGCACGCGACGGTTCGGGTCTGACTGCACCCGCGCCGATATGCGGGCCGGTAGCCAGGGCCGCGAATGGGCACTCAGCGATCCGTCGCTTCGCTACAGCATGGGACGCGATCGGCGACCTCGATGACCCCGAGTTCGACCCGGCTCTTCAGCCGCTCGGCCGCTGGGGCGCGCTGCTCGCTTCCATCCCAGAGGGATGCAACTACCAGCACCACACGAGCCGAGGTGACGGTGAGCCCCTGTTTGGCTGGCGCACCCGCTACTGGAGCTTCTTGCTCAAGCTTGCAAAGGATCGTCCTTCATGGACGATCCAGGCGCAGGCTGGATCGGCGACAGGACCATTCCATTGGCGAAGTCGGCAGCTAGCTACGCGGGAGCTGGCTCGCTTGCAGGCTTTTCCTGACGACTGGAAGATCGTCGGGAGTCCAACGTCCTCACGCCGCCAGCTTGGCAACGCCGTACCGCCCCCTATAGGCGAGCTGCTCGGCCTTGAGATCCGACGACAGCTACTCGGACAGCGCCCCCGTCGCAAGGCATCACTAATCCCGGCCCTGCGCGATGACCGGCCGCCAGCGGAGCCAGTTGCCGCCGTGCCGGATGAGTTTCTCGCTCTCCGCGGTCAGCAGGACGATCATCCTGGCCCGGGACGCGGACCCGGTGCGCGGCGACTGAAGGCCCTCGCGCTGGAATCCTCCTGAGATGGCGCCGCAAACGCCATATCCGGTGCCGCGCGACGCTGGCGTGTCTCAGCGCATGTCGCGCAATCGCCGTCGCGACACTCGTCCTGAGCTCGCTCTTCGGCGGGTCCTGCACGCACATGGCCTGCGATACCGAGTCGACGCCGCGATCCGCGTAGAAGGCGTGCTAGTAAAACCGGATGTTGTGTTCGCCGGTCGCAAGGTCGCTGTCTTCATCGATGGCTGCTTCTGGCATTCGTGCCCCGAGCACGGAAACATCCCGACGCACAATCACGCCTATTGGGCGCCCAAGCTCAGTCGCAATGTCGAGCGAGATAGACGGGTGGATCTCGCGCTTTCCGTTGGAGGCTGGACCGCAGTCAGGATCTGGGAGCACGAGGACGCGCAACATGCCGCCGAGCGGGTCGTGGAAGCGCTTCAGCGACCGTGACGGGCGCCGATCGCAGCGACGCGTCCCTCCACTTCAAGGTTCTTGATCGCCGACGAGTAGCCGATGGTGGCGACGAACAGAAGCAATGAGGATTAGATAGCCCGCCGCCGGCATCGCTGCGCGCGCGCAAAGTTCGCCCTGGCCCCATACGACCGTTAGAGCCACCGCCACGATCACGACCGTAACGACGTATAGACCACGCTCGCCGCGGCGGTCAAACGGAGTAGAGTCGGCGCGATTGTGGCGGTGGCATTCCTATCCATCGGCTCATGCTTGGCCACGACCTTCTCGTGGCTGCCGAGCAATCTCGATGTCCCCGACGCGATGGTTCTCGGCGCGGGCGTCGGAGCCGCGTTTGGGGGCGCCATCGGGCTCCTGCCGCGCAACCGTACTAACGCCACCCAGATCGCTGCTACAGCAGCTATCGTCTTCCTTGTGGTCGCCACAGTCGTCGTCATAATTGGCATCGTCGTAGGAAAACCGGAAGGTGTCGTGACGTCTTGAGCAGCACTGCACGGCTCGGGCTGCTGGGCGTCCTGGTAGCGGCCCTGTTGATCTACCTGTTCGGGACTGTGGGTGCCATCCTCGTCGCCGTCGCAATCGCGGTGGTCATCCTCCGGGAGCTACCGACAGAGGTCACTGGTTGGAAGCGCAAAGGCGAAGACTGAAACAGACGGCTCAACGTCCCCACGGCCCCGGACACACCCGGAGCCATCCGCGGCTATGCGAGCGGCGGTCGTTTGCGCGATCCGCAGCCGGCTAGGACGTGTCGGCCACGACGCGCTCAGCGCCCGCGGCGCGCCATTCACAGTACGTCCCAACGCGGACCGCACCCGTGTCCCGGACGAGCGGTGCGCTATAGCCGTGAACCAAGGCGCAGCGTCAGCCGCTCCGACGCAAAGCCCCCACCATGAAGTCTGCCCAAAGTCTGCCCTCCCGAGCGTTTTTTGGGGGCACCTGAGAGCACCGGAGGTCCCCGAAAAACCGCTTAGACGATGCGCGCCCAACGCCGTAGCCTCCCCGCGTGAACCGCCTCGACGATCACTTGGCACATGAGCGGGTTGAGCGCGCGAAACGCGAGCGCGAGTCCGGCGAAGGTAAGAGCCGCCGAGTCGAGGCCTGCTTGGCGCATATCCGGCGGCTAGAGGAAGATCTCAAGCCCGAGCTTGAATCGTTCGTGAGGCGCATGCAGGGTCGGCGTCACAACGGGTCAGAGAAGGATCACAATCGGCTCTTCGGGCTGCGAGCGTGGCCGCTTTGGGGCAACGGCGAAGGCATCGCCGTCGACACCGAGAGACGCTTGCGCTGGTTCGTGATCGCGGCCAAGGTCTCAGAGGGCGTCGCCTCTTTCCAGCTGCGCGAGGACGCGATCTCCGACTGGGGTCCCGCGGTGGAAACGCTCGACGTGTCTGCGGACCAGCTCATCGCCAAGATGGCCGAGATAGTGCGGGACCACGGCGGCTGACAAAGAGGCGTCCGGCGGCAGGTTGAACCTGACGGAGTAGTCACGCCGCGCAAGTTCCTTGAAGGCCGGAAGTGATTGGCGCCTGCAATGCGCCGCCGTAGTACTTCCCGTGGTACTTCAGTGAGCGAATCTGAGTTCAGTGAGCGAATCTGAGCTGATCTAAGAGCACCTGACAAGCCTCATATCACCTGAGCCGAGGTCCGGGCGCGATTTCGAGCCCAGTATCGCCCATGAGGAAGGCCTGCTCAGCGGGGCCTTTCTGCTGCTGGGGCTCAATTTTGGGGCTCAATCTTCGCGCTCCCGACTGTGGTCCGCTCCGCGGGTTCCCTCGTTCGACGCATCGGTGGGCGGCGTGCCTGGGTTGTCCCGCCTTTGATGTACTCGATTACGTTGGGAAGTATGCTTGCCGCGTGAGCATGGATCGCTCGCTGCGGGAGCGGCGCATGATGGGTACCAGACGTGCCACGAACCACCGGCCGCGAATCTCTGTTCGGTTGGGGATGACACTCGTCGCGACCCTCCTGCTCGTCGTCTTCTTTGCGGGGACGGTGGTGGCGAAGACGACGTCGGGTTGGACGCTGAAGGTCCCCGCGAGCGTTCCGGCTCTCCGACCCGTTGCGGTGTCCGGCGTCGTACCGCGTACGCGTCTCACGCGCTCGAATCGGGTCGTGCTGCAAGAGCGAGTCGGTGGGCGCTGGGTCTCGATCGTCACGAGTCTCGTGAGGCGTTCGCGCCACTTCTCGCTTCGCTTCACGCCGCCGAGCGGCACGGCCGTCACGATTCGCGTGCGCTTGGTCCACGGCACCCGGAGGCTCTCTACGAGCCCCGTGCGCAGGCTGCGACTTGCGTCCGGTCCGGGGCAGCTTCCAGGCGGGTCGCCCATAACGGACCCGAGTCTGACCCCGCCCTCGCCGATAACACCGGGTCCCACGCCGGCCCCAGTGTCGAATATCGCGACAAGCGATGGCGGCTCGGTGGCGGTTCAGCTCGGGAGCGTGCGGGTGGACGCACCCGCTGGCGCGATCGCGGCAGGCGAGACCCTGAGCCTCACGTCGAGCACGCCGCCCGCCGACCTCAAGCCCGAGGGCGCCTCGTCGATCGCTGGAGGGCCGTTTGAGTTGTCGAGCAGTCAGGGGCAACCAAACGCCCCCGTCACGGTGACGTTCGGATACGACCGTGCCGCGCTCAGCGAGGGCGCTCATCCGCTTCTTCTCCATGGACTGGCAGCGGCCGGGGCGTGGATTCCAGAGGAGACGACCGACGACACGACCGCTCACGTCGCCACCGCCACGCTCGACAGCTTCAGCCCAATCGACTGGGCGGACTCGGGGCTGTACTACGTCGGCTTGTTCACGGGCAACCGCGCTAGTGCCCCGGACGACTGCGCAGCGGATCCTCCGTCGTGGGTCCAGGACGTCTCGCTCCCAAACAGCCATGAAGTGCAGCTCCCGACGTGCTTCACGACCGACTCGAATGACTCGAAGGCGGTGATCCACATGGTCAACAATCGAGGTTACGCAATGCGCGTGACCGTCTACGGCGCGAAGTTCGATCTGGAGAAGTCCGAGTTCAGCGACTCTCTCGAGGGGCAGGTCGCGCTCGATCTGGCCGCGGCCACACCTACTGGGGATCCGCAGACGTTCGTAATCGCTCCGCTCAGCAGCGCAAAGCTGACCATCACGAAGCCGCCAGATCAGCCGCCTGCGCGAATGGTCACGATCGATCCCGTGATGACCGCATCAGCGGGGGCGTTTGCCTCGGTCGCCTGGGCGATTCTGGCCACCGTGCGCGACGAGGTTGGTCTGCCGGCCGAGATGACGGATTGTGTCGTCAGCGCGGCGTACAATGTTTCGGGCGAAGCCGACGTGGCTAGTGCCCTCGATCAGGTTCACCACTGTGCAGACGCGGCCGCCGCAGGACTCTCGAAGGAGAAAGGCAAAGCCCTGAAGAAGATCGCCTACGCGCTGGCCGCGATCGATGTCTTGTACAAGGTCCGCGATCTGCGCGCCGATGCCCTCTTCCCGCCGCAGATCGGCTTTACCATCAAGGGAACTGGCATCGTGAACGATGCCATCACCGTCGGGCCGTACGACCTCGGCATGATCGCGCCGGGTCACACCTACCCCCTGCAGCTCACGGCGAGTGGCGGCACGGCGCCGTATGAGTTCCACATCTACACGGGCGACACCAACGGCAACGATCCGCCCCCGTGGGCGTCGCTGAACTCGTCGGGGATGCTCACGCTGGCTCCGCCAGCCGACGACAACGCTTCGTACAGGTTCTACGTCTATGCGTTCGATGCGCATCGCCAGCACGAGCCATTCGCCCGCGACACCGTCAAGGTTGCCACGGGCGACGGCGAAGCGCCTTTCTTCGACCGGCCGAGCGTGTTGTTCCCGACGGTGTCGCAAGGCGCGTGGACTACGCCGATGGCCGACGACGGGCAGATCTTCCCGCGGGTGGATGGGTCGGTCATCACCACGAAGTGCACGTATCACAACCCGTCGGATGCCAATGCCCAGTTTGCCATCCAGCAATTGGCGCCTGATGGCTCGATGCAGTGGCGCCGCCCCGACTACGAGGGGGCTGGCTGCATCGGACTTACGACCGATCCCGCCGGCAACACCTACTACTTCACGAGCGATGCGCTCGGTGCGCATATCCGTTCCCTCGCCCCTGATGGGCAGGTCCGCTGGACGAGCGCGCCCTTGGGCTCGTACATCGATCGCGTCTACTACACCGGACCTGCGCTCGGTTCAGACGGCGATGTCTATTTCCCGCTCTACAACGCTTACGGGACCGGCTATCTGGTCCGCGTTGATGAGGACACCGGCGCGCTGCTGCTGATCCAGGTTGCGGGCTTCCCGACATCTCTCTTCGCGTATTCCGGCGGCCTGATCATGATCGGCGGAAACGGCCCCGTCGAGTACCTGAACTACGACGGTAGCGAAAAGGCGTCGTATGGCATCCCGGATATCGAGTTTGACGCGCTTGGCAAGGTAGGTTCCGACGGCAACGGGAACGTGTTCTTGGCCGGCGGGAGCACAACGAATTGCAATCACGGACCCTCGAACGATGCATTCGTGGTCGTCAAGATGACGCCCACCGGCAAGGCGTGGGAGTGGACTGACCCGGCGTCCAACGGCTGCGAGCGCGGGAGCGCGACCGCGACGCCGAACGGCGGCGTCGTTGTCACCGAATCGCCTGGTGGGTCTACGAACTCGTACGTCACGGCCCTCGACCAGAACGGCCACGTTCTGTGGCGAACGGCGATCTCGTCGGGGGCGACGCTCGTGCCTCCTCTGTTCGCGGACACCGCAGGGGTGGTAGCGGTTCCCGCTGATGTGCCGTACACCTGCGCAGGCGGCGGGGGTACATGTGCGGAGCTCGAGGTCTCGTTCGTCAACCAGAACACGGGTGCCACCGCCCTGCCCCGGATCATGGCAACGAACGAGAGCTATACGCAATCAACGGGCGGCGACCCGTGGGGTAACGTCGCGATCACCACGAATCGGATCTATGTAGGCGCGAGTCCCTACCTAGACAACGACACTTACCAGACGAGCGCGTACGGGCTCGCGGCGCTCGCCGTACCAGGGCTCAGCAACGACTACGAACGGACCCAAGCCCTCGCAGTTGCCGTCGGACCCTGAGGGATCCGACCGCGAGCCGTCGAAGGCTCCCCGAACAGCCGAGAGTTGAAGGCGCTCCGCCTGTAGCAGCGGGTTGTCGTGTGGGTTAGCAAGCGGCCGACGCCGACTGCGAGTCAGGTACCGGCGTCCTCCTGTTCTGCGTCCACCCCATCAAGGCCTTGATCGCGGGCCGGCGCCTGTCCAAACCGCTTGCCTACCCTGGCGGCGATCGTGTCGAGGATCGTTCCGAACTCGCCGTGGCCGATGTCAATCACGATCGCGCAGCCCGCGTGCGCTCGTCCGGCCTCCGCCCAGTGGCGTGCGATCACGGGGAAGTCCTTGACGTCGAGCGTGACGAACATCCGCTCTTCCGCTGCGGCGATCGACAACAGCTCCTCGTCGGTGAGACCGTCGAGCTCGCGCTCCTTGTCTGCCGCTCGAACGTCATGGCCGGCCTCGCGCAGCGCCCAGGCGATCCGCAGGCCCGAGATGTGCGCGTCAAGGAACAGCCTCACGGAGCGTCTGGCATCTGTCAGACGTCGAGTGCCGTTCCGATCACCCACGCGCGCCGCTCCCAGTCCACACCGCGGAACGCGATCCCCGGGAACAACCTCATCCGCAACGCCCTCATCCGCTAGTGCCTCGACGATCGCGCTCTTACTGCGGCCGGTACGCTGCGCCTCCCGATCGACAAGCGCCTCCATCCGCTTGGACAGGCGCATGCTGAACGGAGCCGACTTCGTAGCCATCGTTTACTGATGGTATGACGACAATTACGTCGTAATGCAGCGAGTGGTGACCGTCGACGCAACCTCCGAGTGGGGGATCCTCAACGGCGCCGGCCCAATGTCGTTCACTTGAGGCCGTAGTCGCTCCTGCTCCTTGATGGAAGGCAGCAGTCTACCAGGCCACCATCCCGGCTCTCGGAGTTCGTCCGTTGCGCAAGCGTGGCGTCGGGGCTGTCTGGCGCTCGCTCCCGCCCACGTGCAGGAGGGAGCCGATCGGCGCATGGGCCACGTGCGTGCGGACCTCGTCGTCCAGGAGGGGAGCACGAGGGGCCGTGGTTTGCGCTCCCGCAATGCCGATGCAGACGAGAGTAACGCGCGCTCACGACCGGGCGATCAGACTGCTCAAAACCGGGTCGCTCAGTACTGATCGCTCAACACCGGTCACGCCAAGTCGTCATGATCCGCACTTATGAAAGCTGTGCGTGCGCGACGCGGCCATCGACGCCGCGGGTGGCAGTGGAGCCCGTATGTGGTTGTGCTATTCGGGCCGTTGTTGGCATGGGTCTTGGTCGATCATCGACATGGATGGACCACGAACGTCTTCGCCTCTGTCGCTGTCGGCGTCGCGATTTCTGCGGCGCTGGCGGGGCTGTTGGGTAGCCAGCTCAGGCAGCGACTAGCCGAGAAGGATGGAACTGTAGTACCCGATGGTCTGAGCCGAAAGCGCCTTGAGAAATGGCGCGTGTGGCTGCGTTCGAAGGTCATGAAGGAACGTGGCGAGGAGGGTGGCCAGCTTGATCAGATGGTCCGCGACGAAGAAGCCCGCGACCTGAACGTTAGTCTGGTCGACGGCGATTCATGCATGCCTCGCCTGAGAGTCGACGGACGGCTGTTTGCGTGGTCGGAGATTAAGCGCGAGTGGGACGAGTCCCGGGGACGCATGGTGATTCTTGGCGATCCGGGCTATGGCAAGACGGTGGCCGCGCTCACGCTTGTTGAGTACATCAACGCAAGTAAAAAGCCCGGCGCAGTCGTCGCGGAGCTGTTCTCACTTGCCGACTGGTACCTATGGCAGGCCGAGCACCCCAGCGCACGTCTTGGTGACTGGCTGGCAGGGCAGCTCACACTTACGTACGACCTGCCGCCGAAGGTGTCGCAACAGCTGGTTGCCGAGGAGTTGGTACTGCCGATCCTTGACGGGCTGGATGAGATCCCCACGGTTCACCAGCGCCGCGCCTGCGTAGACGCGATCAACGCGTACACACGCCGGGCTGCTCCACACCGGCCGTTCGTGCTGACCTGCCGCGCCGAAGAGTACAACCAGCTCGCACCCGGCTGGGTAGGCGCCGAGCAGCACATCTTGCTCGCTGGACTCCAGCCCGACCAGGTCAACGCGATCCTCGAAAAACGCGCCGTAGGTCGTGTGGGCTGGGACACAATCCGCCTACGACACGCCGCTGGCGACGCGACGCTCATAGAGCTATTTCGCAGTCCGCTGTATCTGGCGGTCACGCTACAGGTCTACCGTGACCGTGACCCCAGTGAGCTGCTTGACCTCGGCGTTGAAGAAGCCATTGGGCAACTGTGGGAGCGGCTGCTTTCTCTTTCTGAAACCGCTGACGCATTCCCGGGCGCAACCGTGACGGAAGTTCGTCGCTGGCTTGAGTTCATCGCCACAGGCATGAGACGTACTGCCCGCCAGCGCTTCATGCTCCATGAACTATATCTCATGGACCCCAATCGGGCCACCATGGAACGACGCTTTGATGCAATCGTCGGGCTGATCGCCGGGCTGTCCGTCGGGCTGTCCTCCGGGCTAGTCGCCGGGCTGTTCTACGGGCTGATCGCCGGGCTGGTCGCCTGGCTGGTCTTCGGGCTGAACACCGGACCCGTCATCGGGTTGGTCATCGGGCTGGTCGTCTGGCTGGTCATCTGGCTGGTCATCGGGCCGATATTCGGGCTATTCTCCTGGCGGCCCCGCGAGTTCCTCCCTTACCTGGCAGGTTCGCCCTCAACGCAGAATCCCGTTGGCTGGCGAGACCGCGTGCTGCACGCGATAAGTCGTGCGACCTTGGTCGCCGTGCTGAACGCCGGGCTGGTCGTCGGGCTGATCGTCGGGCTGATTAGCGGGCTGGTCGTCGGGCTGTTCTACGGTCTCGTCGCCGGGCTGTTCTTCGGGCTGGGTGTGTTCGTCATCTTCATCGTTGGTGAAGGAGCCGAGGTCGTGGAGGCCGAACCTCCATCAAGATTCACGCACAAGCGCCCAGACGCCGTGCTCATCGCCAGCCGCAATAGTGGGATGCTCAACTGGCTGGTCGTCGGGTTGGTCGTCGGGCTGTTCGTCGGGCTGGTCTTCGCGCTGGTCGCCGGGCTGTTCTTCGGGCTGTTCTACGGGCTGGTCGCCGGGCTGTTCTTCGGGCTGGTCTTTGGGTTGGTCTTCGGGCTGAACACGGGGTTGGTCACCGGGCTGGACGCCTGGCTGTATCACTATTGGCTGCGATGGCTGCTGTACACCCGTGGCCTGCTCCCGCGACGCCTCCCCCAGTTTCTTGACTGGTGCGCAGAACCCTCGCGCGGGTGGTTGCGCATAACAAATGCCTATGAGTTTCGACACCGGTCGCTGCTCGATCATCTAGCGCCCGTACAGTCATCACCCACCAACGACGAGGTCCAGCACGGCTAAAACAGGTCACTCGCTCAGCACGGGCGGCCAGCCAGAATGAGCCCTTTCGTGCGGGCGGTGCAGGTTGACGAATCAGGCAGGCCCAGCCGCAGCGATCGTGCGCGAGCGTCTCGTACTCCAGTTTTGCCAGGCAAGCGAGTGCGTCAGTTGAGGCTCCGCGCGCTCATGCTTGGGACGACGACCACTCGTCCGCGCTCCGACGCGCGACACGCTCGCTTAGGCCCCGGGGAAAGGAGCAGTCTGAGCTCGGATGGTTTGCGCTGTCGACGGTCGTCCTGTGCGGTCATCTGGCGCGCCGTCGCGGTGGATCCTGCTTTGCCTGGCGGAGGCGCAACTCTGCGGTGCGGTCGCAGTGCGCGAGGCTCTCGACCTGCCGCGAGTTCGATGACTCGCGCGAGCCTTAGGTAGCGACGAGCCAAATCCCTACAGCAATCAGAAGGACTACGCACCCCCGCAGCAGCTACCGGAGCCCGATAGCTTTGTCGAGCCTCTCTGTAGGTCCGCCGCGCTCAGCCACACGCGACCGGACGCGCCGCATCGTGCGCGGGTAGTACCACCCGCCCCATATCAGGACAACGACGCCCATGAGGATGTCGAACATGCGCGGTTCAGCCTACCTCCGAGCGCGTCGACTTAGAGTCAGCAGACGCCTGCCTACGCGGCGCAATGCCGGAGTGTTGAGGCCTGGCGCGCGTCGGTGCTCGTGTTCGTCTCTTGCGTGTTGCGGCGGTGGTAGCTGGTTGAACCGCTCCGGCAATCTTGAAGGCTCGTCTGAAGCGAGGGAAGTACATACCGCGGCCAGCCGCTGCTGTTCTCGATCGATCGCCGCGGAGAACTCGGTCTCAGGAGACGGACGATTGCTCATTCGCTTTCCTCTGAGCGCGCATGAGCACGGCAACGACCGGTACCAAGCTGAGCAAGTAGAGCACCACGATGGCGATGCCAAGACCGCTTCCTTCGGTGCGCCAGAGCCACACGGCACTAAACAACGTCCACGGCGCCACGAGGATCGTGATCAGCCTGCGCCGAACCTTCTTGGTCTGGGCGGGATCGCGTGGCGGCGACTGCGAGGCCACCTGCCGGTAGGACTTGGCAATCGCCCTTCTTGGCGCCCCGGCCGCCAGCAGTTCCCGCGTCGCGGGAAGACCGATCACGACCCTTGCGGCGGGATCACCCGCAAGCCAGATCGTCTCGCCGTCATGTCTGCTCATGCGGTCGGTACGCCAGCGCCACGTGCTTGCGAGGCGCAGCAGTACTGGTGAGCTTGAGGGTGAGTCGATGGGCACCACCTCGAGCCCTGGATTCAACGGCTGGAAACGGCCACGCACGACTCGCGCGAGGTAGCGCGCACGGTATGGACGCCACGGCGAGGTGGCGAGTAGCCGTCGCCATCCTCTCGCGCGCACGAGTGTGCCCGCTCCTCCCAGAAGAAGGATAAGGCCGCTAACGAGCGCGAGCGTCAGTGGCAGCACGGTGGAGTTGGGTTCGTTCTTCTCCTGAGGGGTTCGGATGTCAGACGGGTGTCTCGGGTCATAAATCACCGTGACGGTTTCGCCAGGCGCGTAATAGCCGCTGGTTTCAGTGAGCGTGATCGTCCCCTGCCACGCTCGACCGTCAGCGGCGTAGCGGATCCCAAAAGAACCACTGCCATGCACGTTGCGGGAAACGTCGGTGATTCGCCCTGGGACCCGAGCGCCATGCTCCAAGCGGAGCCTGTCAAGCTCGGTGAGACGCTTCGTGTTCGAATTTAGTGAGCGGCGGCCTCCTTTGGCTTGTTGATCCAGGCGGCGGCT
>CAAGKR010044165.1_pt1 | contig 17579 bp, 15 predicted proteins | sample 2556971 | NCBI WGS metagenome assembly CAAGKR01 (sample SAMEA5207829, study PRJEB30636) | soil metagenome | biome: forest; feature: boreal; material: soil | place: USA | collected 2011-09 | depth 1 m | reverse complement strand
CGCAAGATCATCGTCGACACATACGGCGGCATGGCCCGCCACGGCGGTGGCGCCTTCTCCGGCAAGGACCCCTCCAAGGTCGATCGCTCCGCCGCCTACGCCGCGCGATGGGTCGCCAAGAACATCGTCGCCGCCGGCCTGGCCGACCGCGCCGAGGTTCAGGTCGCATATGCGATCGGGGTCGCGCACCCCGTGTCGGTGATGGTCGAGACGTTCGGCACCGAGAAGATCGGTCGCGGGCAGATCGCGCGGCTCGTGGACGAGCACTTCGACCTGCGCCCGGGGGCGTTTCGCGAGGAGCTAAAACTGCACCGTCCGATCTACCAGAAGACCGCCGCCTACGGCCACTTCGGTCGCGAAGACCACGACTTCACATGGGAGAAGACAGACAAGGCCGAGGCCTTGCGCGCGGCCGCTGGGCTCTCGGCCGCCGGCGCGACCGCCTGACACTTTCACCGCCGCTCCGATAGCGGCTCGCGGGCCCCTCGATCGCCGCGAGGTCCCGCGCTGCGGGAGCTTCGAGGCGGTCCGACGCTGTCTCTAGGGTGGGAACGTGTCCGCTATCGCCCAGGTCGAGCCGATGACAACGACCCGCGCGCTGCGCGGGCCGTTCGACTACAGGCTGCCCGAGGAGCTGCAAGACGGCGTCGAGGTCGGCTCGATGCTCGTCGTCCCGTTCGGGCGCCGCAAGATCCTCGCGGTGGTCACGGCGCTCGCCGATCGCAGCGAGGTGTCCGAGGAGAAGCTGCTCGAGCCGCTGCGGGCGCTCGAGCTCGGCGTCCCAATCGACCTCGTTGCGCTCGCCGAGTGGCTCGCCCGGGAGTACTGCTCCACGCTCGCCCGCGCGCTCGCGCTTGTGCTGCCGCCGGCGGCGACCCGCCGCCTGAGCGGGCGCAAACGGCGCGTCGCCCCGGCGCGGCCGAGGCACATCCAGGTCGGGGCGCGCACCGCGCGGCCCCCAGAGTTGACCGACGAGCAGCGCGCCGCGCTGGCCGATCTCGTCGAGGCGCTCGCAAGCGAGAGCCCCCAGACGCGGCTGCTGGCGGGAATCACCGGCTCGGGCAAGACAGAGGTCTACCTGCGCACCTGCGCCGAGGTGCTCGATCGCGGACGGGGCGCGATCGTGCTCGTGCCCGAGATCGCGCTCACGCCGCAGATCGTCGGACGCTTCGTGGAACGCTTCGGCGACACGATCGCGGTGCTCCACTCGCGCCTGACCGTGGCGGAGCGCCGCGAGGAGTGGCGGCGTCTGCGCGTCGGCGAGGCGCGCGTGTGCGTGGGCCCGCGCTCGGCCGTGTTCGCCCCGATCGAGCGGCTCGGGTTGATCGTGGTCGACGAGGAGCACGACTCCTCCTACAAGCACGAGGGCGATCCGCGCTATGACGCCCGCACGGTCGCGGCGAGGCGGGCGAGCGACTGCAAAGCGCTGCTCTTGCTCGGCAGCGCCACGCCGCGCCCTGAGAGCGTGCACGAGGCGAACGGCATCCTGCGCCTCTCGAGGCGCGTGGACGGTCGGCCGCTGCCACGGGTCGAGGTGCTCGACATGTGCGAGCAAACCCATGGCCTGCACCCGCTCACCGCGCAGGCGCTCGCCGAAGTGCGCGCCGTGCGCGGCAAGGCAATCGTGCTGCTCAACCGTCGCGGCTGGTCGAACTTCCTCACCTGTCGCGCGTGCGGGCGCGTGTGGGGCTGCCCTCAGTGCGACGTCGCGCTCGTCCTGCATCGCGCCGGCGGTGTCGTGGCCTGTCACCACTGTGGCCACCGCGAGCCCGTCCCGCGCGCCTGTGCCTGCGGGTCCACGTCGGTGGCTCGGCACGGCGCGGGCACCGAGCGCATGCAGCACGAGCTCAGCGTCGCGCTCGACGACGGCGAGTTCCCCGTTTTTCGCCTGGACGCGGACACGCTCGGCGGGGTTCGTGCGCGTGAGGGCGGCGTCGCGCGCCTGCTCGACCGCTTCCAGAAGGCATCCGCGGGCGTGTTGATCGGGACGCAGATGGTCGCCAAGGGCCACGACTTCGCCGACATCGCGCTCGGCGTCGTGCTCGACGCCGACGCGACCCTGCGCTTCCCCGACTTCCGCGCCGAGGAGCGCACGTTCTCACTCGTCACGCAATTGGCCGGCCGAGTCGGGCGCGGAGGGGAGGGGAGGGTGCTCGTGCAGACGATGGCGCCCCACGCGCGCTCGATCGTGCACGCCGCCTCCCACGACAGCGACGGCTTTCTCGCCGGCGAGCTTCAGCGCCGCCGCGCGCTCGGCTATCCGCCCTTCTCGACCCTGATCCGCGTCGTGTGCGCGGCCGAGCAGTCCGAGCGCGCACGCGCCTCCGCCGCGGCGGTGCACGCCGGCCTCTCTGGCTGCGGTGGCAGCGTGCTCGGCCCAGCCGGACTGTTTCGCCTGCGTGGGCGCGAGCGCCAGGTGTTGGTCGTCAAGGCCCCCCCCGAGCGCCGCTCGGCGGTCATCCAGCGCGTTGGCACGATGGTTCAGAGCACGGCCGAGGCACGCGCCCACTCCGGCGTGAGCTTCAGCGTCGACGTAGATCCTCAATAAGAAGGTCTTTCAAAATGAACGGTGCGGTTGGCGTTCATGGACCAAGCTGGGCGCCGCGGGGCGGCGAAGCGCGTGCTGGTGGCACGTGCGAGACGTCACGTGGCGATCCAGCGCCGTGTCCAGGGACGAAATCCAGACGTGCCGTTCATTTTGAAAGACCTTCTAAGTTCCGACGGAACTAGACTTTGGGCTGTGAGCGACGAGGAGGTCATGGACTCGGAGGTGGAGCCCGAGGAGGGGGCTTCGACGGTTGCCGAGCTCGATCCCGAGACGCGCGCGCGCCGCGACGCTGCGCTGCGCCACGTACGCAAGTTCGGCGACCCGGTATTGCGCACGACGGCCCTGCCGGTCGATCGCTTCGACGAGTCCCTCGCGGAGGAGATCGAACGCATGGGGGAGCTCATGCACGACGCGCTCGGGATCGGCCTCGCCGCCACCCAACTCGGGGTGCTGCACCGCGTGCTCGTGTATCGCGCCCACAGCGAGGACCCGCTCACCGTGCTCGTCAACCCAGTGATCGAGTGGTCGGGCGAGGAGCTCGAGACGCTCGAGGAGGGCTGCCTGAGCCTGCCGGGCGTGCACGTCGAGGTGGAGCGTCCCGCGCAGGTGCGCGTGCGCGCCCGCGACGGGCAGGACCGGGAGATCGTGGTGGAGGCCGAGGGCCTCGAGGCGCGTGTGATCCAGCACGAGGTCGACCACCTCGACGGCATCCTGATCCTGGACCGCATCCCGCGCGAGCTGCGCAAGCAGGCGATGCGCGCCATGCGCGAAGCCGTCACCGCCGCAAGCGCGGCCTAATCGCGCGCGGCGGAGCTCCGATGCGCTCGCTGCGTCCCAGCCGCGCATCGGCCGGCCGGTAGGCTGCGCGGACCAGTGCGCACCGTTTTCCTAGGCACGTCCGAGTTCGCCGCAGCCGTCCTCGGGCGCCTCACGGGCGAGCCCGACCGGCCCGAGGAGGTGGGCGTCGCCCGGCACCGTCCCGTGCTCGTCGTCACGCGCCCCGACCGCCCTGCCGGACGCGGACGCAAGCTCACCTCGCCCCCGGTCGCCGACACGGCACGGACGCTTGGCCTGGAGCTCGCTCAACCGGAGAGCGTCAACGATCCGTCCGCCCGCGAGACGATCGCAAGCGTTGCTCCGGAGGCGGTCGTCGTGTGCGCCTTCGGAGCGCTCGTCAAGGAGCCGCTGCTGTCCGAGTACGAGATGCTCAACGTGCATCCCTCGCTGCTTCCGCGCTGGCGCGGCGCCGCGCCCATCGAGCGCGCGATCATGGCGGGCGACGAGCGCACCGGCGTATCGATCATGCGGCTCGTCGCGGGTCTCGACATCGGGCCTGTCTGCATGACCGAGGACGAGCCGATTTTGACGGACGACACGTTCGGGTCGCTTGGCAGGAGGCTCGAGCAGGTGGGAGCCGACTTGCTCCTGAGCGCGCTCGACACGCTTGGCCGCGGCGAGCAGCTCTCGTGGGCGGAGCAGGAGGAGCGGCTGGTCACATACGCGGAGAAGATCGGCCCCGCCGACCGACTGCTCGACCCGGGGTCGGCGGCCGTGGAGCTGGAGCGCGTCGTGCGTGCGCTGTGCCCGGACGTCGGCGCGCGCGTGGCTCTCCCCGATGGGAGCTTGCTCGGCGTCCAGCGTGCAGCGGTGCTTGCCGACACGGCTACCCCACGTGCCGCGGGCGTGTGTGCGCGCGAGGGCCGGTTGCTGCTCGACTGCGCCGAGGGCACACTGGAGCTGCTGGTCGTGCAACCGCCGGGCAAGCGCCCGATGGACGCGGGCGCGTTTCTGCACGGCCACGGGCTGGTGGGCGCCTGATGGCCTCGCCGGATGGTCCCACGGGTGGGCGGGGGAAGGTCGGCCGTGGCGGCGTGCGCGGGGGTGGACGCCCGAAGGGTCTCGCGGCGCGCCCCCAAGCGCGTGTCGCGGCGGTGATCGTCGCGCCCGCGCGCCGTGCCGCCTACACGATCGTCCGCCGCGTGTTCGAGCAGGGCGCCTACGCCGACCAGGCGCTGCAAGCCGAGGCTCGCGATCTGGACGCGCGCGATCGCGCGCTCGCGATGCGCCTCTCCTACGGCGCGATCCAACGCCGTCTCACGCTCGACCACCTGATCGAGCGTCTCGCCGGACGGCCCGCGGCTCAGTTGGACCCACACCTTCTCGCGGCCCTGCGTCTCGGCCTGTACGAGTTGCTGTACCTGAGCGGTGCTCCCGACCGGGCGGTCGTCGCTGACTGCGTGGAGCTTGCAAAGACGGGCCGCGGCGCCGGGCACGGCCTCGTTAACGCCGTCCTGCGCCGCGCCGCGCGCGACGGAGCGCCGGCCCTGCTTGGCGGGCTGCGCGAGGACACGCCCGAGCAGGCGGCGATCGCCCACTCTCACCCCGAGTGGATCGCGCGACTGTGGTGGGAGGAGCTCGGCCCGCGCGACGCGCTCGCGCTGATGGCGGCCGACAACGAGCCCGGCGAGCTGGCGCTGCGTGTCAACACGCTCTGTGCCGACCCCGCCCGCGTCGCGCGCGAGCTCGTCGTCGCCACCCACGCAGACCCCGGGTTGCCCGAGGCGCTCGTGCTCGATGGGCCATTCGACCTGCACGGCTCGGGTGCTTGGGGCTCGGGTGAAATCCTCGCGCAGTCGCGCGCCGCGATGCTCGTTGCGCGCGCTCTCGACCCCCAGCCCGGCGAGCGCATCCTCGACCTGTGCGCCGCGCCGGGCGGCAAGAGCACTCACCTGGCGGCGCTCGTGGGCGACGAGGGCGAGATCGTGGCGGTGGAGCGCAATCCCAAGCGGGCCGCGGAATTGCGCGAGACCGCGCGTCGCCTACATGCGCGGAGCGTGCGCGTCGAGGTCTCGGACGCAGCGCTTGCGCGAGGCGAGGGGGACCTGTTCGACCGGGTGCTCGTCGACCCGCCCTGCTCGGGGCTCGGCACTCTGCAAGCGCGCCCCGACCTGCGCTGGCGGGCGACTCCCGAGCAGGTCTCCCAGGTGGCACAGACCCAGGCCGCGATCCTCCAGGCGGGTGCGCACGCGCTCCGTCCGGGTGGCGTGCTGATCTATTCCACGTGCACGATCTCCTCCGTCGAGAACGAGCTTCAGATCGAGCGGTTCCTCGCCGGGAATCCCGACTTCGCGCTCGAAGACCTCTGCAGCGAACAGCAAATCCATACCCATCCACACGCGCCCAAGGTTCTGCTGACGATGCCCCACCGCGACCATACGGCCGGTTTCTTCATCGCGCGACTGCGGCGAATGGGGAAGCCCCGCGCGGGTAGGCTCTGAGCATGGAGGACGGCAATACCACCCCGGCGAACGAGCAGGTCGATCTTGGGCCGCTGTGCCCGAACTGCGCCGAGCCGTGGCTGCGGCCCACGAATCTCCCCGGGCGCTATCGCTGCGTGTACTGCATGCACCGCTTCGAGCTTTCGTCTGTGTGCCCGACTTGCGGCGAGCATTCCACGATCGTGCGCATGTCCTCGACAGCCATTCTGAAGTGCAATAACTGCGGCGACTCGATGCTGATGCCCATATGAACACGCATGGCGACGCCGGGCGGCGTCCTCCCTCCCTTATGTACCGAAGCCGGGAGACACTCGCTTACCGAAGCGGGGGGACACTCGCTACGCTCGCATCCCCCGTTCGACCAGCATCCCCGTTTCGGCCAGCACACTGCGGTCGGTGCGTCCTGCCCGGCTTGCCATGCGTGTCCATATAAGCCCGTGGTTTGAAAGGATCTGAGCGTGTCAACAGGAGATCTCCTGCGCGAGGTGCGAGTCGCGCCCTCGATCCTGTCCGCGGACTTCGCGCGTCTCGGCGAGCAGGTGGCCGAGGTGCTCGACGCGGGCGCTCGCGTGATCCACGTCGACGTCATGGACGGCCACTTCGTCCCGCCGATCACGATCGGCCCGCTTGTCGTCTCCGCCCTGCGCGAGCAGGTCGAGCGGGCCGGCGCGATCCTCGACGTGCACCTCATGATCGAGCGTCCCGAGCGCCATGTCGAGGAGTTCGTCGAGGCGGGCGCCCACTCGATCACGTTCCACGCTGAGGCGACCCCGCACGCCGCTTACGCCGCTGCGCTCGTGCGCGAGCGGGGCGCGTGCGTCGGGGTGGCGATCAACCCGGCCACTCCCGTTGGCGCGCTCGCCGAGCTGAACGGCGCGATCGATCTCGCACTGTGCATGACCATCAACCCCGGCTGGGCGGGACAGCCGCTGATCGAGCACACGCTCGAGAAGGTCACACGCCTGCGCCACATCCTCGGTGACGGAGTAGCTCTCGAGGTCGACGGTGGGATCGACCCGCACACCGCGCCACGCTGCCGCACGGCGGGCGCAAACCTCTTCGTCGCCGGCTCGGCCGTGTTTGGTTCGCCCGATCCGGCGGGGTCCTATCTTGCGATCGCCGAGGCCGTCGCGGCGCTTACAGGCGCGGGCGTGCCGCGTCTGTAGACCACGCCCAGCATCAGCGCGAGCAGGCTCGTCGCGCCGAGGTAGCCGATCTCGGTGCGCAGCAGTTCTTCGCTCACCAGCGGCGTCAGCATCCAGGCGAGGAACGCAACCGCCGCCACAATCCAGCACGTGGCCGCGGTGCGCGCCTGGTTGCGCGCAAGCGCCGCCTGGTTGAGCGCCCCCGAGGCGAGGTGCATGCCCATGCCGAGCCCGATCAGCGCGAGGCCCACGCGACCGTATTCGAAGGACTGGCCGAACAGCGCTTTCATCGCCGGCGGCCCGACCGCAAGCAGGCCGAGCGCGACGGCCGCGGCGAAGGCCGCGATCGCCAGCACAGTCACCCTGATCGCGCGCGCGAAAGCCGCGTGGCCCTCGGTTGCCTCGAGGCCCGTCAGGTGCGGCAGCAGCGAGGTTTGGATCGCCTGGAACAGCTGGAGCGGCGCGCGCGCGATCAACAGCACGTTGAACACGATCCCCGCGAGCGCCACATTCACCGAGGTGATGTCCACGGTCAGCACCGCCGCGTTCAGGAGCGTCTGCTCGGAGAGCATCACGCCCGATACGGCAAACGCGAAGCCTGAGCCGCGTCGCAGCGAGAGCTCGTCCGCGGCGACCGCCTCCTCGACGCCCTCGGTGCCCGGCCCCGCCAGTGCGGCGTCGAGCTCCTCCATCTCCGGTGCTCCACTCGGCTCGGGTGGGTGGGCCTTAGTCTTGGCGAACGCGGCGGGCACCACCACCAGCGAGACGAACGGCGCCGCGGCTATGCCGAGCGCCACCGCCGTCTGCCCACTCGCGATGCCAAGCGCCGCCGCCAGCGCGAAGCACAGGCGCGACAGCGACTCCATCAGCACAAGTCCGCCGAACAGGCCGAAGTACTCGTGACCGGCCAGCCAGCCGCGCGCGAAGTAGCTAGCCGCGTATGCGAGCGTGCCCACCACCAGCACGTAGTACATCGCCGAGTAGTGCCCGAACACGTTGTCGATCAGCTCTTCCCTCAGCGCGAGCGCGACCACGAGAAAGGCGAGCGCGAACCCGGCCTGGATCGCGATCGGGACGCGCACGGAGTGCTGTACGTGCCCGCGCGCTCTGCGGTCGGCGATCGTGCGCGAGAGCAACTGTTCGATCGGCCTGTAGATCACCGAGATGATCACGAACATGATCGACCACAGCAGATCGACGCGCTTGGCGGCCTCTCCTGAGAGCACGTGGCTTGCGATCGAGAAGTACGCGAACGTCAGGACACCGGTACTGGCGATGCCGATGGACAGCAGCCGCGCTCCGCTCCCGTAGGAGCGCCTCTCAGAGGCGGACAAGCAGCATCGTCCAGGGGAACGGCGAGCGTGCCTCCACGACGTGCCCGTAGCCCGAGAGTAGCTTCACGAACGACCGCTTGGACCAGTGGTTGAGGTGCCCCGGGGTGTTGCCCAACTGCCCCCAGTAGGCGCCGCGCGCCATGTTCAGCATCCGCCACAGGGGCTCACGCGGCACCGACACGAGCAGGCGGTTCTCCCCGCAGCGCGCCATCTCCGACAGCATGTGCTCTGGGTCGGGCAGGTGCTCGAGCACCTCGATCGCGCACACGAGGTCGAACTCGTTCTCGGCGAACGGCAGGTTCTCGACCCGGTCGGCGCGGCCGGCACGCATCACCCGGTAGTCGAGGTTCGGCGCCTGGCGCTCGGCCCAGCCGGCCTGGATCGAGGGCTCCTCGAGATCTATCCCAACGACACGGGCCTGTCCGAGCCTCTGCGCCCACTCGTGGACGAGCACACCCTCTCCACAGCCCACGTCGAGTAGCGAGGTGGGGCTTGCGGCCGCAAACAACTCGTCGAGCGTGCGCTCGAACCCGTCCATCATTCGTCTCACGAGCGGGTTGGTGGAGCCGTACTTGTCGTACGTGTTGCCGGTGACCACCCCGTCCTTGGAGACCGTGACGCCGGCGCTCATACCCTCACGGTCTCCTCGCCCCGCGCCTTGTCCTTTGCCGCCGCGCCGCGTGCATCGTCCGTTACCGTCGCGCCAAGTTGGCCGGCCCCCGGCGCCGGGTGGGCGGGATTCGATTCGTAGTGGGAGGGCTCCACCCCAAGCTGTAGCTCGATGCGCCTCACCCGCTCGAAGGTCTTCTGCGTCATCACTCGTTGGGCCGCGAGCAAGTCGCCGATCACGCCCAGCGCCCACAGCACGACCGCCGCGATGAACAGCACCGCGCCCAGGATCAGCGATTGAACGTGTCCCTTTCCGTTGCCTTCGGCGTATGCGACGACGAAGCGAATCCACACCCCGAGCGAGACGAGCCCGATCAGCGCCGCCAGGCTCCAGAACACGCGCAGTGGCTCGTACTGCGCATAGATGCGAAAGATAGAGATCGAGTTTCTTCGCACATACGCCCACATCGAGGGGAACAGGCGCGACTCGCGCGTCTTCGGGTTCGTGCGGATCGGGACGTGGTCGATCGCGACCAGGTGCTTTCCCGCCTGGATGATCGTCTCCAGGGTGTAGGTGAATTTGGAGACAACCAGGATCTGGATCGCGGCCTCGCGGTTATAGGCTCTGAAGCCGGAGGTCGTGTCGGGCACGCTTGTCGAGGAGGCCTGGCGCACGACCCACGAGCCCAGGCGCTGGAGGCTCTTCTTCACCGGCGAGAAGTGCTCGATGTTGGTCACCTCGCGGTCGCCCACCACCATGTCGGCGTTGCCTTGCAGGATCGGCCGAACCAGCTTCACGATATCGGGGCCGTAGTACTGGTTGTCGGCGTCGGTATTCACGACGACATCGGCCCCGAGCTTCAAGCATGCGTCCAGCCCGGCCTGGAAGCCGGCCGCGAGGCCCTTGTTGTTCGTGAGTCGCACGATGTGGTCGATCCCGTGTGCTCTTGCCACCGCGATCGTCGCGTCGGTCGAGCCGTCGTCGACGATCAACCACTCCACTGTCTCGAATCCCTCCACCTCACGCGGGAGGTCGGCAAGCGTACCCGGCAGTTGCTCGGCCTCGTTGAAGCAGGGGATCTGGATGATGAGCTTCACAGCGAAAGCCTATCCCGTCGGCCCGGCGTGTCTTGTGTGTCTCCGAATGGAGTCCCTCACGCGCGCGTGAGGAGGCCGTTTGTGGGCGGTGGACGCCTGGGTGGGCGGGGCCCATAGATAGGCTACGAGCGGATGGCAAGCGCGACGTTGATTAGGCCCCACCCGCCCGGGCCGGGGGGTATCTATCTGCGGAGATTGCGTGCCATACCCGCCTCGCGGTGGGCGAAGCTCGCTTTCGCCGCCATGTGCGTGCTCGCGCTCATCGGCTACTTCGCCTATCCCACCTACCCCACCTACGACTCCTTCTACGCGCTCCTGTGGGGACGCGACCTCCTGCACCTGCACCTGCCCGACTTCCACGTCTACCGCGGCCCTACAGAGCACCCGCTCGCGATCGCATTCGGGGCGTTCTGCTCGATCTTTGGGCAGGGTGGCGCCCGCCTGATGGTGTTCGCCTCGATCGCCTCGTTCGTGGCGCTCGTCGCCGGCGTCTACCGCGCCGGACGGTTGTGCTTCGGGCCCGTGGTCGGAGCCGTTGCGGGGCTGCTCGTCTTGAGCCGCTTCTTCATCGAGAACCTCGCCGCGCAGGGCTACCTCGACATCTCCTACGTCGCACTCGTTGTTTGGGCCGCTGCGCTGGAGATCGAGCGTCCACGGCGCGGTCCGCTCGTGTTCGCGCTGCTCGCCGCGGCAGGCCTCCTGCGACCGGACGCGTGGCTTCTGAGCGGGCTCTATTGGCTGTGGTGTGCCCTGCCGGCCGACAATTCCACGCGCCTGCGCTATCTGGCGTTTGCAGCGATTGCCCCTGTCCTGTGGCTGGGGGTAGATGCGGCCGTGACCGGCAACCCGCTCTACTCGCTCCACTCGACCTCCGGGCTAGCCGCGGAACTGGGGCGCACCCAGAGCTTCTCCGAAGTGCTCTCCTCGACCTGGTCCTACGCGGTGCGGATCGACAAGTTGCCGGTCGTGCTCGGGAGCATCGCCGGCGCCCTGATCGCGATCTGGCTCGCCCCGCGACGTGTGCTCGTCTTGCTTGTGCTGCTGGCGAGTCTGCTGTTCGTGTTCGTAGCCGAGGGCGCCGCAGGCTCCTCCGTGGTCGACCGCTACATGATCGGCTCGGCTGTCGCGATGCTGCTGTTCTGTGCTGTCGCGGTCGGCGGCTGGTCGATGCTGCGGCAAGGCACGGCCTTGCGGCGCGTATGGATGGCAGGCGCGGCGCTGCTCGTGATCTATGGGGGGGTCTCCGCGGCGAGGACGCTCAGCCTGGGCAGCTTGCGCACGACGCTCGCCTACCACGAGGACTTCCACGAGGGGCTCGTCGCGGCGCTGCACAGCCCCGCGGTAAAGGCGCAACTCAGGCGCTGCCCGCTGCTATCGCTACCGAACAACAAGCTGATCCCCGACGCGCGCTGGATCCTCGGCAGCACCGGCCAGCGCGACATCGTCGCCCGCAGCCAGGCCACCGCCGACGTGCGCAAGGGCTCCCACCGGCTGGAGCACCGCATCCGTCGTGGAAGCGTGGCGGTCTATCCGCTCGGCGAAGCCGTCTTCGTCGAGGCGATCGTCGACGTCGGCGACGACCCGCGCGACCAGGTCCCTCTGCGCGGCTTCAGGCGCGTCTACACGAGCCGCTACTACGCGGTCTATGCCAACTGCTGAGCCCGGCGAGCCCTCCTCGCTTGCGGCCGGGGTGTCGAGAGAGCCAGGAGGCGTGCCCAACGCGACGGGGGCGCGCGGGGCGTGCGCTCGGGAGAGCGACAGTGTGAGCACAGGCACATCGGAGATGCCCCGGCTGTGGGCATGGACGCTCCTTGCCCTCGTGCTCGGCGCTGCGCTTGGCCTGCGCCTTTGGGGCGTGCGTCAGGGTCTGCCCTACGTCTACAACATCGACGAGGCCGGCCATTTCGTCCCCAAGGCGGTCGAGATGTTCTCGCACGGCCTCGATCCCCACTACTTCGTCAACCCGCCGGCGCTCACATACGTTCTGCACCTTGTGTTCGCCGTGTGGTTCGGGGGCGGCCACGGTGTCCTGCGCGAATACGAACTGCACCCAGATCGTGTCTTCCTGGTGGCGCGAGTCACAGTCGCGCTGTTGGGCACGGGCGCCGTGTGGATGCTCTACCTGCTCGGCGCCCGCCTCTTCGACCGGTGTGTCGGGCTGCTTGCCGCGGCGCTCGAGGCGGTCGCGTTCCTGCCCGTCTTCTACGGGCACTTCGCGCTAAACGACGCCGCCACCCTCCTACCGCTGACGCTCTCACTCTTCGGCAGCGCCGGCGTCATGCGTTATGGACGTCGGCGCGACTACGCTCTCGCCGGGATCGGTCTCGGGCTCGCCTGCGCGAGCAAGTACACGGCCGGCATCGCGATCGTGCCGCTCGCGGCGGCCGCCGCCGCGCACTACCTCTCTCGGGCGTCTGCACGTGGGCGCGGTGTGCTTGTCGGGGTGACAATCGCCGGGGCCTGTGCGCTCGGCGGCTTCCTGCTCGCAAATCCCTACGCGCTGCTGGACTTCCACCGCTTTCACTCCGAACTCGTGCACCAGTCGAGCCTCTCCGGGGAAGCCCAGGGCAAGCTCGGCGCTCCAAGACAGGGGGGACTTCTCTATTACCTGTGGTCGTTCACGTGGGGACTGGGGTGGGCGCCTGCACTCGCCGCGCTTGGCGGGGCGATCGCGATCTGGCGTCGTGTCTTGCCGGGCGATCGTCGGTCGGCCGGCTGGCTGCTCGTGCCGGGCGTGGTCCTGTTCCTCGCGTTCATGGGCCTCCAGGACCGCTACTTCGGCCGCTGGCTCTTGCCGATCTTCCCGATCGCGTGTCTCTTGGCCGCCTACTTCGGAGTCGAGCTGGCATCGCGCGCGAATGCGTGGGCTCGTCGGATTGACAGGAGGGAGGGTGTCGCTCGCGAGAGCGTGCCTCACGCGCAGGCGGCGGACACTCGAATTGGCGGGGTGGGACGGGTTCTCCGAAACGAGCCCCCCGGCAGGGTGGGACGGGTTCTCCGAAACGGGCCCCCCGGCAGGGTGGGAAGGGTTCTCCGTAACGGGCCCCCCCACGCGCGTGCGAGGGGCACACTTGTGTCGATTCTTGTGGGGGGACTGGTGGCGACCCTGCTGCTCGCCCAGGGCCTGCTCTACAGCGTGCACAACGACATCGTGCTCGCGCGCGCCGACACGCGCAACCTCACGCTAAGCTGGATGGTGGCGCACGTCCCACGCGGCACGCGGATCGTGCTCGAGCCGGTCGTGCTCGGCTCCTGGATCGAGGAAGGCGCAGGCACAAGGCAGGCCAAGCGCTGGCACAAGTACCCGGCGCTTGAATCGGTGATCGCCCCCGACGGCAAGCTCGCGCCTCAGACGAGCCACCCGGTCGCGCTCGAGGACTACGAGGCCACGCTCAGCCCGGCTCTGGTCGGCCGGTACGAGCGCCAGGGCTACTGCTGGGTGGTGAGCGGCTCGACCGAGTCCGGCCGGGCCTTTGCGAACCCGCTCGCGGCGCCGCTCGCGATCGACTATTACCGTGCGCTTGGCACGCAAGGACAAGTCGTCTACCACGTCTCGCCGTACTCGCCGGGTGGCAATCGCCCTGGGTTCAACTTCGATTGGACATTCGACTACTACCCGCTCGTCTATCGCCGACCGGGCCCCGAGATGACCGTCTATCGCCTACTGGGCGGGCGCTGCGCAGGTGGGGCGCCGGGCCAGAGTCCCTATCCTGGATGAGCGCATGACGATCACCACCGACACCGACCGAGCCCATCTGAGGCGAGCGATCGAGCTCGCCCAGCAGGGCGCCGGCGAGGTGAGGCCCAACCCGCTCGTGGGCGCGGTTGTGACGCGCGACGGGGAGATCCTGGGGGAGGGCTGGCACGAGCGCTACGGCGCTGCCCACGCCGAGGTCAACGCGATCGAGGCATGCGGGTCGACCGACCTCACGGGGGCCACCCTGTACGTCTCGCTCGAGCCGTGCTGCCATGAGGGCAACACACCGCCGTGTACGGACGCGATCGTGCGGGCCGGCATCGCACGCGTGGTCGTGGCCTCGGACGACCCGACCGAGAAGGCATCGGGACGCGGCCTGGGGATATTGCGCGACGAGGGTGTGGAGGTGCTCGTCGCCGACGGGGAGCTGGCGGCGCGGGCGCGACTGCTGAATCAGCCGTTTCGCAAGCACGCGCGGGTGGGCCGTCCGTGGGTGCTGTTCAAGTCGGCGATGACGCTCGACGGCAAGGTCGCCACGCGAGCCGGAGACTCCCAGTGGATCAGTGGCGAGGAAAGTCGTCTGCGCGCGCACACCTGGCGCGCCTCGGTCGATGCCGTGGTCGTGGGGATCGGGACGGCGCTGGCCGACGATCCGCAGCTGACCGCTCGACCCGAAGGTGTCCCCGCCGAGCGTCCTCGGCAGCCGCGTAGGGTCGTGTTCGATTCGCTTGCGCGCCTGCCGATCTCCTCGCAGCTCGTGAGCGCCGCCGACCAGGTTCCGCTGACGGTGTGCGTCTCGCGTGCGGCAGCGCGCTCGGACACCGATGCGCTCGAGGCCGCCGGCGCGCAGGTGCTGGTCGCCACCGGGGAGAACGAGCCCGCACGGGTGCGCTCGGCGCTCGATCAGCTTGGCGCGAGCGGTATCGCCTCGGTGCTGTTGGAGGGCGGCCCGCATCTCGCCGGCGCCTTCCTGGATGCGGGCGAGATCGACGAGATCCGCCTGTTCCTGGCGCCGATCCTGCTCGGTGGGCGCACGGCGCGCGATCCCCTTGAGGGCGAAGGCGTGGAGCGCATCTCCGAGGCCTTGCGCGCGCTCTCCTTCGACTGCGATCGCGTCGGCGAGGACCTGTTGATATCGGCCCGCCTCCGCGAGTGGTAGCCGATGGGCACGCATGGCGGCGCCGGGCGGCGTCCTCGCTCACTTATGTGCGAAGCACACCGCGTTCGCTGCGTCCTGGCCCGGCTTGCCCTGCGTACCCATCAGCGGCTAGGGAGTGGACAGGTGAATCAGTTGAGAGGGATGAGGTGAAGCAATGTTCACCGGCCTGATAGCCGACCTCGGCAAGGTGGGCGACGTCGAGCGTTCTGCGGATGGCGCCACGATCGAGATTGCGACGCGACTCGCGGGCGAAATCGCCGAGGGCGACTCGGTGGCGGTCAATGGCGTGTGCCTCACGGCCACGGCGGTCCACGACGGCGGCTTCCAAGCACAAGCGATGGCCGAGACGCTGCGGCGCTCGACGCTTGCTGGCGCACAGGTCGGCTCGAGGGTCAACCTCGAGCTTGCCCTGCGCGCCGACGGGCGACTCGGCGGGCATATCGTTCAGGGTCATGTCGACGGCACCGGCACGATCGAGGGGGCGCGCGAGGAGGGCTTTGCGCGCGTGCTCGACGTCGCGATCGAAGCCGGGGGGGCCGGAGACTTGGCGCGCTATCTCGTGGAGAAGGGCTCGGTGGCGCTCGATGGCGTGAGTCTCACCGTCAGCGGGCTTCGCGACGGGGGCTTCTCGGTGTCGTTGATACCGGAGACTTTGGGTCGCACGAGCCTCGGGGAGGCGCGGGTTGGGGATCGGGTCAATATCGAGGTGGACATCCTCGCCAAGCACGTAGCTCGACTGATGGAGGCCAGCGTATGAGCCAGTCCGAGGCAACAACCCCAGGGGAAACGACGCCCCCCCGCGCGCCTGGAGGCAGCCCGTTCGCCACCGTCGAGGAGGCGATCGAGCAGATAAGACAGGGCAAGATGGTGGTCGTGTGCGACGACGAGGATCGAGAGAACGAGGGCGACCTGACCATGGCCGCGCAGTTCGCAACGCCCGAGGCCATCAACTTCATGGCCAAGGAGGGGCGTGGCCTGATCTGCCTGTCGCTGACCTCGGAGCGTTGCGATGAGCTTGGGCTCGATCTGATGGCAGCCAAGAACGAGTCGTCGTTCCAGACGCCGTTCACGGTGTCGGTGGAGGCGCGCGAGGGCGTCACCACGGGCATCTCGGCGCACGATCGTGCTCACACGATTCAGGTGGCGATCGATCCCGAGAGCGCACCGCGGGACCTCGTCCAGCCGGGGCATGTGTTCCCGCTGAAGAGTCGTGCCGGAGGCGTGCTCGAGCGCGCCGGGCAGACCGAGGCGGCCGTGGATCTCGCACGACTCGCGGGATTGAATCCGGCGGGGGTGATCTGCGAGGTCATGAACGACGACGGCACCATGGCGCGCGTACCGGATCTGGTCGACTATTGCGCTCGCCACGGGCTGAAGATGATCACCGTCGCCGAGTTGATCGCGTACCGCCGACGCCATGACAAGCTCGTCGAGCGAATCGTCTCCACACGCCTACCTACGGCGTTCGGCGATTTCGAGGCGGTCGGCTATCGCTCGCTGGTGGATGACAAGCACCACGTCGCGCTCGTCAAGGGCGAGGTCGCCGGCCACGATGACGTGCTCGTGCGAGTGCACTCCGAGTGCCTCACCGGCGATGTGTTCCACTCGCTGCGCTGCGATTGCGGCGAGCAGCTCACCTCTGCCCTGTCGATGATCGAGCGCGAGGGCCAGGGGGTGCTGCTGTACCTGGCTCAGGAGGGCAGGGGCATCGGCCTGCTCAACAAGCTTCGCGCCTATCGCCTCCAGGAGGATGGCCTTGACACCGTGGAAGCCAACGAGCGCCTGGGTCTGCCGGCGGATCTGCGCGACTACGGGATCGGGGCGCAGATCCTTGTGGATCTCGGCCTCAGCTCGATCCGAATCCTCACCAACAATCCGAAGAAGATCAAGGGTCTCGAGGGCTATGGCCTATCGGTCAGCGCGCAGATCCCGATCGAGCATGCCCCCAACGAGCACAACGAGGCATACTTGCGCACCAAGGCTCAGCGCATGGGCCACATCCTGCACCACCAGGGGCTCAACCTCGACGCGGAGCTCTTGCAGGCTGAGCGTGAGCAGGATCGCGAGCGCGGCAGGTGAGGTACGCGATCGCGATCGGCCGCTTCTACGGGGAGCTCGCCCAGCGCCTGGAGGGGGGCGCCCGCGAGGCCTTCGCGCACGCAGGCGCCGACGTCGAGGTCTTCGACGTGCCCGGGGCGTTCGAGTTGCCCCTGGCGGCCAGCTATGCGGCACAGTCGGGCCGTTTCGCGGGTGTGGCCTGCCTGGGTGCGGTCATTCGCGGTGAGACCGACCACTACGACTTCGTGTGCTCGGAGGCCGCGCGTGGCATCCAGCATGTGGCGCTCAGCACTGGAGTTCCGTGCGCGTTTGGAGTGCTCACATGCGAGACGATGGAGCAGGCGCTCGCACGCTCGGGCGGCGGCAAGCGCGACCAGGGCCGCCACGCGGCCGAGGCGGTGCTGCGAATGGCCGCATTGCGTCGCGAGCTTCAGAGCGGCTAGACTGCCGACCCTCATGGCCAAGATATGTCATAGCTGCGGGAAGGGTCCCGCGTTCGGCAACAGTCGCAGTCACTCGATGGTCGCCACCAAGCGGCGCTTCGATCCAAACCTTCAGAAGGTGAAGATCCTCGTGGGCAAGGCGCCTCGTAGGGTGTACGTGTGCACACGTTGCTTGAAGGCCGGCAAGGTCACGAAGGCCCTGTAGGGTCG
>CAAGKR010216745.1_pt1 | contig 17582 bp, 14 predicted proteins | sample 2556971 | NCBI WGS metagenome assembly CAAGKR01 (sample SAMEA5207829, study PRJEB30636) | soil metagenome | biome: forest; feature: boreal; material: soil | place: USA | collected 2011-09 | depth 1 m | reverse complement strand
TGGCGTGCAAATTTTCGAAGACGGCATTCGTATTTGGTACGGACGCCTGGTCACTGGCTTCACGGAACGACGATCGATGGAAGCGCTACCTCAAGAGAGCAGCGTGGCCGCTGCTTTTTTCGCTCGCCGATCAAGTAATCGTGCCCTCGAGCGCAACCCGCGACCTGATGCTGTCGTTGAATGTGCCGGCTCCGCGGATAACACTTACGCCGTATGCGGTGGATAATGATTGGTGGCTTGCGGAATCAAGCCGGGTGGACCGTAATGCAGTTCGCGCGGCGTGGGGCGTTGGCGAGAGAGCTACGATTATTCTGTTTTGCGGCAAGTTGCAGCCGTGGAAAAGACCGCTTGATTTGCTGCGGGCGTTCGCGAGGGTTGCCGAGGTCGGAGGGCGGGATGCGATCGTGGTTTATGCAGGCGAGGGACATCAGCGCGCGGAGCTGGAAGCGGAAGCCGCGGCTCTGGGTATTTCGAATCGCGTGCGTTTTCTGGGATTTGTGAATCAGTCAAAATTGCCAGAAGTGTATACGTCGGCCGACCTGATGGTACTGCCCTCAGAATATGAACCGTTTGCAGTGGTAGTAAATGAAGCATACTGTTGCGGTTGTGCGGTAACGGTGAGCGATCGAGTAGGGGCAGGCCGAGACTTAGTTGCGCCGGTGACGGCTGAACTGATCTTCTCTTGCGGCGATATCGAGGCGCTGGCAGAGATTCTCCGGAAATGCATTTTGGAGCGCGAAAGTTTTGCTGAAATTGGGCGAAGCGGACGAAAACGGATAGAAACATGGTCCCCGCGCGAAAATATTGCCGGAGCCGTGGATGCAATACGGCGCGCGGTGGGCAGGGTCCGGGGGAACTGGTCGGGAAAGGATTTTGCTTCGGATGGAGAAAAGAAATCTTCGGAGGGATAAGCGGCTCGCGAGGAAAACCCGTGTAGCGAACTGAAGGCGATTTCGTCCAGCCCAGCATCGGAGTTGGTGAACCGCACGCGCGATTATCCGTGCAAGAGTTATATGAATGCTTCGAATATCCGCGCTGGCCCTATGGCTACGGAATAGGAACGTCCTCTTTGGGAGTCCAGTGCGTAGCCCGCATCATGCATGCGATGCCGATGGGAATTGGGGTTGAAAACGGATATGGACAGTTGATTCTGGAGCTTGGCATCGTCGGGTTGGTTCTCTGGATCGTTCTCGGCCTTTCCATAACGTTCCAATCTTGGAAGCTCCCGAAGAGTCTTAAGGGAACTCCATGGTTTCCGATAAGTTTTGCGATTTTCCTATACGCCACACTGCTTTTATTGCCCATGAGCTACATAGCTTTCGTTACTTGCCGGGACTTCATTATGAATGCCAATCGTTGGTTGCTGCTCGGCATTCTGTTCCGCTCACAAACACTGCCGAAATCAATCCAAGTTGCCGAAACCTTTCGAGAACAATCATCTGCTGAAGGACAGGGATAAATTGCGGCTGGCAGTCCTTTCCCCGTTTCTCGATCGTCAGCACGGCACGGAACTTTGTATTATCGAGCAGATCGAACGCCTCTCTCAGCTCGACCACTGGGAGATTCACCTTTACTCGCAGAAGGTACAGCAACTCGACGGCGTGCGCCGGGCCGGTAATCCATCATCGGATAACAACAAGGAAGGGATTGTCTGGCACAAAATCGCGGACATTCCGGGACCCCACTTATTCAAATATCTGTGGTGGTTTTTTGCTAACCAAATTTGGCGCTGGTGGGACAAGCGGTCTGGCCTAATTTGCCCGCAGTTGACGTACTCTCCCGGCATCAATTGTCTGGATGCCGATGTAATCGTTGTGCATATCGTCTTTCATGAGTTTTACGCCCGAGTCCGTAGCGAGCTCGCCCTGAACCGCACCGCGCTGAGTCATTGGCCGCGAGTCATCCACCGGAAGCTGTACTACAAACTCATCAAGGCGCTGGAGCGAAAAATCTACAGCCAGCGATCTGTCGCTCTTGTGGCCGTTTCCACCCTCGTCGCGAAACAGTTGAAAACTCATTTTCAGCGCGATGACGTGAATGTGATTCCAAACGCGGTGGACACAATTCGTTTTTCTCCCGAAGCGCGGCGAGTCAGAAGGAGCGAATCGAGAAAACTGTTTCAGTATTCAGACGAAGAAATCGTCATTCTACTCATTGGCAACGATTGGAAGAAAAAAGGGGTCGATACTCTTATCAGCGCGGCCCGTCAAGTTGGTAACCCCCACTTGCGTCTGCTCCTGGTGGGAGGCGATGACCCTAGTTTCTATCGCGAGATGATCGACAAGTTGAATCTGCGAGAGCAGATCCGGTTCGAAGAACCACGCCGCGAAGTGCTGGACTTTTATGCAGCGGCAGACCTATACGCCGGACCATCTCTCGAAGATGCCTTTAATCTCCCCATTCTTGAAGCCATGGCTTGCGGCCTTCCGGTCATCGGCAGCGTTGAGGCCGGAGCCAGCGAAAATATCAGTGATGGTGAAACGGGACTTCTGCTGCGCAATCCCAAAGACCATGAGGAGCTTGCCGAACACATTCGCCGGATCGTTGAAGACGAAAACCTCGGCGCACATCTGGGAATAGCAGCGTCTCAATTTGTACGCGTGAACTGCACTTGGGATCAAAATGCGGAGAAAACTCGGCAAGTGCTTGAGGAAAAACTTAGCGGTCGGCGAAGGGCTTGATCTATCCATCCGGAGAATTTCCGGTATTTTGCGATGGAACTATTCGGAGCCGGGATTTTCGTCGCCAGAGAGATCGGCTGCCACAGGTAAAGAGAGTACGAAATGTTTCCTAGATACCGGAGCACTTCATTGGTGAAGAATACTTGAGAAAGTGAATTTTCCTTCACGATCAACTGGCGAACGATAGCCACGACCAATCATCTGGATGGTCAGAAACATTGATTTGCTTAACCCTTCGCCGTAGTAAGTCCACAAACGCAGGGACACTTTTTGAAAATGCGATTGCCCACTGCAGGAACCGGGCACTTGTCGCTAAGCCGATGGCCAAAGACGCGCCAATGAGAATGGAGTCAAACCGGACGTAAGGCCTCATGTACAGAATTCCGCGGTCGTAGTCAAATAGACTGAAATCGATTCCGATGCCACGCGCGATGGCTATTAGAGCGGTGATACCGGTGGCTACGGGGAAAACCCACCTTGGGCTGAGAAGCCTGAAAGCGCGACAATCGCCAGCGCGTTAAAGGTCGTGCGCATCGGTATTTCTCTGAAAATGGATAAGGTCGCCTCCGAAAATCCCGAGATCTTTTTCGAGTTTTCTTCGTGCAGAATTCATTGCTCTAGCCAAAGTGAATGATACTGACTGCAAACGATGCTACGATTCTTGAATTTCCCGATTCGTTTCGAATGTAGTATTACGTTGTTTAGAAGGTCTAGGGGCTCCGGCAGACCGAGAGAACGATAACCAACAAACTTTGCCAATGCCGACCGGTCGGAATCGGGAAGCCTACTACAATTTCACTAAGCGCCGGCTGATTGGTGAGGAACGGATGGCTCTTGGTCTCAGGTGTTCGCCAGGCCGGTTACATCTGATAGATTAGTCAAAGGTCGAATGAAAATTGCGCTCTTCACGCCATATTCCCCTGAGATTGGTGGCGGATCTGTTCAGCTGAGGAGTCACCTCGAGCAGATACCGGACTTGGACGTTGTCTGGCATTATCTGGCAGAGTCGCCGGTAGCTGGAGACCGCCGGCGATGGATTGGCAGACCGCTCACTCCAACACAATTCGGTCTCGATATTTCCGCACGCACGGCGTTTTTGCCTGGTTCGACGGCGCCGGTGCAGGAAATGGTGAAGCAGATGGACGCCAATCTTTACTGGGTGGTGGCGCACTATGAAGGAATTTCGGTTGCCGCAGAGCTGCTTGCGCAAGGCAAAAAAGTACACTTGACGGTTCACGACGAACCGCTGGCGATGATTATCCGGTCGCGGCGCTACCGAGCGCTTTACCCGTTGGTCTCCAAACTGTTCAAAAAAGTCCTGTTCGGGGTAAGGTCCGTGGATGTGACGAGCTGGGGGATGCGGGACTATTTCAAGGGAAAATATGGGTTGAACTGTTTTGCTCTTTACCGTTCGCTTTCTGAATTGCCTGCCATGCGTTTCGCTCCGATTGCAAATGAGCTTCGCGTGGGCCATATCGGTTCTTTGTATCATCCCGAGCCGTTCCGATGTTTTGTGAAAGCGTGTAGAGCCTCCTCTGCAAAGCAAAATCGCGCGTTAAAGATTGTGCGCATCGGGATTTCTCCGGAAATGGACAAGATCGCCTCCGAAAATCCTGAGATCTTTGAGAATTGCGGCGAACTCGGCGAACGAGAGGCGGTTCCGATACTGGGGAACTGCAACTTTCTCTATGCCATGTATCCCGACGGATTTCGGTTTCAAGGATTTCGTCGAACCAGCTTGCCGATCAAGCTTTCAACGTACATTCAGGCGCAGCGCCCGATTTTTGCGCACACGCCCGGCGACAGCAACCTGGCGAAGATCGTGATCCGGTATGGAGTAGGGCAGGTGTGCGCGAGCGTTGAGGAAGCCGATATGCAAGGATCGATCGCGGAGATCGTCGGTAGTAAAGTCACTCGCGATGAATTCGAAAAGCTACGAAATGATTTGATGGGAATGCGGCAGCTACAGGAACTACGCGACGCCCTCACGGGATAGAAAACTGAAAGAAGCGGGGACAGGCGATCAGTTGGTGAAGAGCGGCGAGACGGCGCTCCCTGTCCTATTTCCTGTGCTCTTCAGTTTGCTTGTAATCGTTGATTGATTCGTTCATTCTGGCCGCTTAGGAAAGGCGATTCAATTGCCAAGAAGTGCGCAAGACGCGGCAACAATTCAACGAGAGTATTACGCGGAGACAGCCATCCGTTACGACACGATGCACGCCAATGAGAGCGCGGGCGATGCGTCAACGAATCGTTTGATTTTGGCGATGTTGCGGATGGCGGAGGTGCAGAGCCTGCTCGACGTTGGATCGGCGACCGGAAGAGGGCTTGCAGAATTTGCGGCGCAATTGCCGGGAGCGTTGGTTTGTGGCGTTGAACCGGTTGCAGAATTATTGAAGCAGGCGGTGGCAGCAGGGGTTTTACGTAGCGTCCCGCTGGTGAGAGCCAGCGGGGAGTCGCTGCCGTTCGCGGATGGCAGCTTCGATGCGGTGTGCGAGATCAGCATCCTGCATCACGTGCCTGAGCCAGCGGCGGTGGTAAGCGAGATGCTACGCGTGGCGCGAAAGCTTGTGATTATTGTGGATTGCAACCGGTTTGGACAAGGGTCCTTGCCGGCACGATTTCTAAAGCTATTTCTGTACAAGTGTGGACTTTGGAGTGCGTTCAACTACATCAGAACGAAAGGCAAGCATTACCAGATTTCGGAAGGTGACGGGCTGTTTTATTCCTATAGCGTTTATGATTCGTACACACTTGTGGCCGGATGGGCAGAGCGCATCATGCTGCTGCCGGTCGGACCGGCAAAGTCCAAGAGCTGGCTGCACCCACTGATCACGTCCGAAGCGCTGGTGCTGATTGGCTTTCGCAAATTCTAATTTCCTAAAGCCCGTTATGAAGAAATAGATGGTCTTCGCTTCAAGACTTCTTGCCTGATGGCGCTAAGCGTGAATTGCAGCGATTCTTTGGGAATATTGGTGAGGAATGGCTCGACGGCCCAGCCAAGGCCAGTTGGAATATCGCGTGTCAGCGTTACGACCTCGTTCTGAACGTAAACGCCGTCGTCTTTTTCCTCGATGCGCCACCAGGTTTCCATGCGCCACAAGAGTCCATTGTCCTGACCGGGAGTTTTTTCTCTTTCGTCACGCTCTCCAGGGTTGTCCACCTCGGCGATGCGGATTGCGGAGCTACGGCTGCGCGCGCGAGTGCTGGAATCGCGAGAATAGACAATGTCGTGTTCGGTGTTGAGAACGAGGGTAAGAACGTTTTTTTGCCGAAAGCGGAGAAACACGCGGAAATGGTCGCCGTTATGTTCTTCGATTCTGGATCTTTCCACATCCGGTGAAAAGTAAGTTGCTTGATGATCGTAATCCTGCAGAAGATTTAAAACGTCGTTTAGTTTTGCGCCGGGAACGAAGACCAAACCTTCCCAGTCGTGCACCAGACCTCCTGGGATATCAGAGTCTTGACCAGGGCTAGGGATTTGTCGCGATAATACTTCACCGCGTTTCAACTTAGCGTAGGCATCGGCTGTCGCGCTTTTTTCCAAAGCATCGATCCAGAGGAAATCTCCACTGCTCAAGTCGCGTTGGTTTCTCGCTTCCGTTCGCGCGACGTAGGCGTCAAAGGCTTGTTTCGTCTCAGTCCGGAGAGCGAGCGACTTGCCGAAGACAAGCGGGAGCAAAGTATCCGGTGGGAAAGCCAGGACGGCCAGAAGGCCGAAGGTGAGAACCGCTTTGCCGCTGGATCGCTTATTGCCTTCGCTGGTCATTCATGTCCCCCTAAAGATTAAACGGGTGCCAGCAGGATTAGTTGCATTTGCGGCCGAAATGGAGGCCAAAAGACGGAATAACTCAGTCGGATGATGGCGGCAAGTATATGTAAAAAGACAGCTTAAAGTGTTTGAGGAATGGTCGATTTAGGAGAAATTGGCGGGTTGGGAAGCTCGCACACGGCCCCTTGCGGAACCGTTGTCCCCGCGCGGCCCCCAACCCACTACCGCGATGCTAGTTGGGCTGCGAAGGGCTCTCAATGGGCCAAAGGCTACAAAAAAGTCGGTACCTGGGTTGTGGTACGTGCGCGCTAGTGGTTTTGAGGCACCGACTCCGGATCGCTGCAGATCATGAGAATGTTCGTGTTATGGGCCTAATGCGGTTGTTCCACGTGCGTAACAGGGAGGGTCGCCGGCACTGCAGCCTTATTCAGCCGCAGAGTAACATCTTTGGTTTGTCCCCGTCGCAGGGGTATATTCTTTTGCCAGTTGGAATACGACCCGTTTGCTGTGGCCCGCAGATCATAGCTGTCCTGCTTCAATCCCTGGAAGATGAACTTGCCCTTAGCATCGCTATGAGCCACGTGCGGGGCGAGTCCGCCGGAAGACTGGCAATTGATTGTAGCTGCTGCGACGGGTTTGCCGTCGCTCCCGAGGACCGTTCCAGTGAGGGCGGTTCCGCCCTTTTGCGGCATCTGGGCGTAGAGGCCAGGCGTAAAGAGTGTGATCACACCAATGAAGGCGAGCAGTAGAAATCTGCGATTTACTTTGAACTGCGAAGGGTTGTCCATGCACGCTTAGTCTACCGTTGACGGGAGCGAGAGTCCCACACTGCCCACGGGCTGTGTCTCAACGTAAACCTGTAACTTGGGACAGCGGTGGGCAGTCGAGGCGCCGAGAAAGTTCTTAAGGTTGCTCCGGATCCGTCATGCGGTAGTAGCTCAGAGCCGCGTGAATGCCGAGCCAGCGGAACGGCTCGTTGGGAGTATAAGGCAAGGTGCGATTTAAATAAGGAAGCCAGGTCCAATTTTTTATCTGGCCATGGACCAGATCAGCCAGTATTCGACCGTATATGGAGGTCAGGTTCACACCGTGGCCGGAGAAACCGATGGCGTAGAAAATGTTGCCATGTTTACCCATTTGCCCGACCGAAGATGACTGGTCGAGGGACATGTCCACGGCGCCGCTCCAGGTCGTTTCAAAAGGCTCGCCAGCAAGAGTTGGGAAAATGCGTGCCAATTCCGCGCGCAGAATTTCGAAGTGATTCCCGGATCCGGGCGGTTCCTGTAGCCCATTATTGAAGACATACTCGACGGGCCCGCCACCTATGTGGATTCGATTGTCACGCGTGAGGCCGAGGTAATAGACCTCCGTTCGAGAGTCGTTGAAAGGTATGCGAGCATTCCAGCCGATTTGGGCGAGGCGCTGATCCGGGAGTGAAGCGGTGATGCCGACATAATCGAATACGGGAGTGCTGGCTTGGCGGAGGTAACCCAGTTTTGAGCTGTAGGCGTTGGTAGCCAGTACGACGGAGCGTGCTCGAATTGTTCTTCCGTCGGCCGTAGTGAGGATAATGCGTTCTCCTTCTTCGACATGGCTGATCGGCGTTGCATCGTAGATTTCGACGCCAACTGAGGTTGCGGCGGCCTTAAACAAGCCCACTAATTTTCCAGGGTGAAGTTGTCCGCTGTTCGGATCGAAAAGGGCTCCCGGATAAGCACGCGTGCCGACGAGTTCCGAAATTTTCTGCCGATCCCAAAATTCGAAGAGAAGGCCCGACCCGCGTGTTTTTTCGATGTATTCAAGGCCGCGATCCGCAATTTCCTTGGAGTTGCACATTTGCAAGGCGCCATTGAGCTCGATTTCAGCATCGAAATTCAATTCGGCCGAAAGAGCAACCAGCCGGCGAGAATTCTCAACGGTCAAATCATAGATGCGCCTATCGAGAGCGGGATTTCCGCTCCATAGCATGTAGCGATCTTCGGTTGCGGTCAGCAGCATCGCGCCGTTCCTGCCGGAAGCGCCGTTTCCGCAGCGAACTGCCTCCAGCAACACGACGCGCTCCTTGCCCCAATTGCGTTTGAGATAGTAGGAGGCAGAAAGCCCGGTAAATCCTCCGCCGATCACAGCCACATCGGCCTCGATGTCTTTCTGTAAGGAAGGATTTGCAGAGGGGAGAGCCGCCGCCCAGAAGCTGTGATTGTTCTCAAAAGAAATGTTTTCCGGCAGCAATCGGGGGAATACGGTACTTGCCGCCGCACCGGAAATAGTGACGGCAGCTCCTACGGTAGCGGAAGTCTTCAGGAAATTCCTGCGGCTACCAATATTCTTATCGGGATTTTCCATGAGTAGTAATCACAAACCAGGTTTGCGGTTATGTCTATAAATCATCATAATTTACATTCGATGAACTGCCGAAGTAAGGCTTTATATTTACCGGTCTAGGTAATCGCGATTCCTGACGGCAGTAAATTGTGGGACAATGCTGCTCTCGATTGCAATTTATTACGATGTAATTGTTTGCCCGCGAGCTAGGGTTGAAGGCTCGCCAGTCAGGTTTATAGAATTGACGAATACTGGCCCGCAAACCTTTGGCCTGTTCGTCGCCGAATAAGTCCTCTAGAGTAGTCCGGAGGCATGAGTTGCGAACCACTCTCAGAATTGTCCTTCCATTGGCCATAAGCGTGATTTGCGTTTCGCTTTTGTATTCCTCGTATCAAATGCGAACGGAGCGGCGCAATCTGCGAAATGACCTGGTTCGAAGGGCCGCGACACTGGCCGAAAGCCTGCAAGACAGCATCGAATCGGCAACTGGGCAGTCCACAAATAAAAATTTGCAGCGCATTGTAGCGAGATTTGGACAGCGGGAACATCTGCTGGGGGTGGTGATCTATGACCCAGCGGGAGCGGTGCTGGCGATGACGCCGGGACTGCCCCCCTTCCTCACGTCCGAACCCGCTACCGCTGTTCGAGCGGCGAAAACGGATGCGGGTTCGAATGCGTTTGAAACTGTGGCCGGACAACCGCTGCATGAATACGCGCTGCCGATCCATCGAAGCAATGAACTGAGTGGCGTGCTGGTAGTCATTCACGAGACCAATTATATCGACCAGCGCCTGAAATTTTCGTTACGAGACTCTCTGCTTACTGCCCTCATTCAAACTATCTTAATTACGTCGCTGGCCTTTCTTTTGGTGCGGGCAAACTTTACGGCTCCGCTTGCGAAAACGGCCAGGTGGCTGACGTCACTGCGCGCTGACGCCTCTGGAACGAGCGCGGGTTTACCGCGCGGTGAGATGTTTGAAAAAATTCACGAAGAGGCGAAACATCTGGCGAGTGCACTGCAATCTGCGCGAGCGGCGGCTATGGCGGAAGCGCAGTTGCGAGACTCGCAGTCCTCGGTGTGGACAGCGGAGCGATTGCGCGTGAGTTTGCGCCGGAAGTTGGGAGATAAGCCACTTTTTGTGGTGTCGAATCGCGAGCCTTATCTGCATCAGTTCGGCGACAAGGACAAAGCGATTCACGTCCTGGTGCCGGCGAGCGGACTGGTTACGGCGCTGGAACCAGTTCTGCAGGCGTGCAACGGAACATGGATCGCACACGGTTCCGGCAGCGCGGATCGTCAGGTGGTGGATGCACATGACCGAATTCAAGTTCCACCTGACCGGCCGGCATACACGCTTCGCCGGGTGTGGCTGACGAAAGAAGAAGAGCACGGTTACTACGAAGGCTTCGCCAACGAAGGATTGTGGCCCTTGTGCCATATAGCGCATACGCGACCCATATTCCGGACGGAGGATTGGAATTACTACCAGCAGGTGAATCGCCGGTTTGCGGATGTGGTGCTGCAGGAAATGGAAGGCACACAATCACCGATCCTTTTGGTGCAGGACTATCACTTCGCATTAGTGCCCAAAATGGTGAAAGAGGCGCGGCCCGACGCGGCCGTGGCGATTTTTTGGCACATCCCCTGGCCGAACGCGGAAGTTTTTGGAATTTGCCCGTGGCAGTCCGAGCTTGTGGAGGGATTGCTGGGAGCGGACCTGATCGCGTTTCACATCCAGACGCATTGTAATAATTTTCTAGAGACAGTTGACCACGCTCTGGAGGCGCTAACGGAATGGGATCGCTTCGCAGTAAACCGGCAGGGGCACGTGACGCGAGTGCGACCGTATCCGATCAGCGTCGCGTTCCCGCAAAGCTTGCCGATTTATGCGAACCGCAATTCGGGGGCCGAGCGGGCGGCGCTATGCGCGGAACTTGGAATCGAGGCTTCCCTACTTGGTGTTGGGGTGGACCGGCTGGATTATACGAAGGGGATTGTGGAGCGATTTCGAGGCGTCGAACAATTTCTGGAATTGTATCCCACGTACCGGCGGAGATTTACGTTCGTGCAAATCGGAGCGCCGAGCAGGACGGACATTCCTCGGTACCAGCAATTTATTCAGGAGGTCATGGCTGAGGCGGATCGAATCAATAATCGATTTCAAGAAGGATTGTGGAAGCCCATCGTGCTGTTGGCCCGCCATCACTCGCATGAAGAGATTGACCGTTATTATCGAGCGGCTTCGGTATGCCTGGTTACATCGCTCCATGACGGTATGAACCTGGTAGCGAAGGAATTCGTTGCGGCCCGGGAAGACGAGCGTGGGGCGCTTATCCTGAGTTCGTTTGCAGGGGCCGCGCACGAGCTTACGGATGCGCTGTTGGTTAATCCCTATGACGCGCACCAGCTCGCGGTAGCGATACATCAAGCGCTCGATATGACCGAGGAGCAACAAGAACGGCAAATGGCTCGCATGAGAAAAATCGTACACGAACACAATGTGTATCGTTGGGCAGCGAATCTGTTGTCGGATCTGACGGAGATAAGAGTGGAAATGCCGGAACGCAGCGAAATGCCATTTTCCACGTAAGAAGGTCGCTTTACTAAATCAGGTAATAAACGGCTAAGGCGTAATTGTTGACGAAGACTTCAGCGCAACTGACCGGGCAGGATTCCTTTTTTTCTGGCTTCATCAACGAGCGCGTCGATCTGCGCCTCAAGCTTTTTCTTTTTTTGTTCCAGTGCTGAAATCTGCTGGTTTACCGGCGTACGCGTATAACCTTTGCTATTTTCGTCATCTCCGCCTGCGACCGTTTCGCCTTGCTGAAAGTCCTTGAACGAAATTAACTTCCGGTTTAGATCGTCGAGCTGCAACTGCAGCTTCTGTAAATCCTGGCGAATGCGCGAAACGGTGCCCGGATCAGCCGATTTGGCCGCCGTAATATCGGTTTTCTGATTGCGTTTGTCGCCGACGACGGAAATGCTTCCGCTCACCTGCGAGATATTGTCGTTGGTCCAAACCTTATTCGCGGAAGGACTTTTCGCAGCGGTTGCCGTGGAAGTGGCCGAACTCGCCTGCTGCTGCTCAGGTGGGGTTGCAGGGGGCGCAGTTTGCGCTAGGCAAACCCGGCTGAAGGAAGAAGCAAGCAGGATTACCATTAAAGGCCAGCGGAGCATAAAGACCCTCCCCCTCCCGGCGGATGGGACTAGTACTACTTAACCCATTTTACTGGAAGAAGTTTTGCGGTGATCCTATTTGTTCGGAAGATTGTCTAGTTCGGTATGGACCAAGGCAAGCGCCTCGCTCGGAGGACCGACTTTCTTGTAATTGGAATAGAAGGTTCGCTCATGTATGGAGAACGGAAGGAGATATTTCCGTCCATCAAAATCATATTGTTCGTAGGTAGGAAACCACAATCCGGGAGCCAATTCGTAGCGTTCCTGCATGAAATAGCTGCCCTTGTAGACTTTGGCGAGGAACATCGCGATCGCGATATCGTCTGTTACCGTGCCTTCGATTCGGGCCATTTCGCCGGACTGCTCGTCAATCCAGATGAATCCGCTGACTTTGCTGAAAATGAGTGCGTTTCGCAGGCTGGACTTGAAATCAGGGTTCGGGATCATGCTGTATTTGATTAGGGTGCGGTCGGCGCGGGGTTCCGTGCCGAGTCGGGTGAAGATAAAGGCCTGGCGAGCTGCGGCGATGAGTTCGGCGCGATCCTTTTTCTTATGTGTAGCCTTTGCGTACGCCTCGCGTTGAGCAGCGCCTTGCTGGTTCAGCCAAGATAAGTATTTGACAAGTTTCTCGAGCTCGGCGCGATAGCTTTGTGGATTGACAGCATCACCCGTTGCCGAAACAGGTATTTTGGTGAGACCTGGCCCTGCTGGAAAAAGGCGCCAAGCCTTTGTCTCAAAAGGGCTTGAATCGCTACCAGTTTTGCGAACCTCAATTTTTTGAAAGCGCTCATAAATGTTCAATGCGTCTTCCATGCGTTTTTGGTTTTCTATCACTCTGTTAAAAGTATCGGTTTTAGGGCCAATGGATGGCGCCAATGGGCTGCCGCCATCCTGCCAGGAGGATGAGGAAACGAGGAGCAGGGGGACCGCCATCGCGAACAGCATAAACTGCGAACTTCTTGTCTGGGATGCGCCTTTGTAATTCATAGAAAATAAGCCACTAAGATGGTTAGATGATAAGCAGGCGGAAGGCGTTGGCGGGTGGATTGGCCGCTTTGTTTCGCAGCATAACTTGATATTATGGTCATGATCAAAGCCGTCCATCGAACATCGAGCTTCCAATATAGAATGAAAATATGTTGGATGAAAGAAAAGACGGGTTGTAAACGTCTAACTGGGGAACGATTCGGCCTAGTTGTGCGTCTTAACTACTGTAGGAGCGCGAGATGGGTGTGACCCCACTAGACAGCCTAACTGCGGCACCCCTGAACACGCGCGTGCAGGTATCGCCGGCCGTGGTGCGTGGCCTGAAAGCAGGCTGGGTCACTTTCACGGAAACCATGAAGCTGGCGCTCGATGCCTTGCGTGCGCACAAATTGCGCAGCTTCCTCACACTGCTTGGCGTGATTTTGGCGGTGACTACCCTCGTATTTGTAATGAGCGTAATCAACGGGCTGAACGGCTACATAGCCGACAAAGTGGCAAACCTGGGCTCTAACGTTTTTATCGTGGACCGCTTCGGAATCATCACCAGTCGAGATGCGTGGATCAAGGCGCAAAAGCGGCCGCTGGTGACGATGGAGGACTACGAACGATTTCGCGACAACCTGAAATTGGCGAGCGCCGTCGGCGCGGAAGAAGACAGAAACATTCAAACCCGCAGTGGGAACTTGATCATGGAAAACACCTCCATGATGGGGGCGACGCCCAATTTTGCTGAAATTCGCAATTTAGGCGTGGCACAAGGCCGGTTTATTACTCAAGCGGACGACGAGCACCGGTCCGATGTCGTTTTCGTTGGGCCGGATCTGGTGAAAAAATTCTTTCCGAACGTGGATCCGATCGGGAAGACCATACGAGTGCAGACGCACACGTATGAAGTGATCGGTGTGGCCGAAGCACTGGGAAGCGCCTTGGGTGAATCGCAAGACAATTACATGATCATGCCGATCAACACTTATAGAAAAGGTTGGCATAAGGCGGACGACTGGGTAGCGATATTCGTGCAGGCACCGGGCGCGGAAATGGTAGAGGCGAGTAAGGAAGAAGCGCGGATGCTCTACCGTGCGTGGCGCCATCTGCCGAACGATGCGCCGGACAACTTCGCGATATTGGGATCGGATTCGATCATGGCGTTGTGGCACGACCTGACCGGTAATCTTGCCTTTGTGGCCATGGCGCTGGTGAGCGTCTTCATGGTGGTTGGCGGGATCGTGATCATGAATATCATGCTGGCGAGCGTAACGGAACGAACCAGAGAGATTGGATTGCGGCGCTCACTGGGAGCCAGGAAGAAGCACATTCTGCTGCAGTTTCTGACTGAATCGGCAGTGCTGGCTGCCACGGGGGGGCTTATCGGAATTTTAACGGCTTACTTGATTGTTCTGCTTGTGAAGAGCGTATTTTCATTCCCAATGGAAATGCCGCTGGCGGCGGTGATTCTTTCCCTGGTCGTTTCCACCGCGGTTGGTCTTTTCTTTGGGATTTTCCCGGCCATGAGAGCGGCGAAGCTCGACCCAATTGAAGCGTTGCGAGCAGACGGATAGAGCGAAGAGATGGCGCAAGCGTACGGCGAAAACCTGAAACAAGCGATGGACACGCTGCGATCGCACAAGTTGCGCAGCGCGCTGACGGTTTTCGGGGTGGTGCTGGGCGTCAGCGTGATCATGCTGGTATCTGCGCTGATTACCGGGTTCGATCAAAAAATTCAGGAGAACATCAATCAGTATGGCGCGGACACTGCTTTCATCACGAAATGGGACCAGGGGCGCCATGGCGGAGATCCGCCGCTCGAGGAGCGTCAGCGTAAGCCGCTGACGGCAGAGGACGCCATCGCGATCAAGGAACGGTGCCCAGCGGTTAAAGATGTGACCGTGTTCATACAGACGAACTGGAGCCACCAGCACGCCGTGCGGACCAAGTCCGGCGAAGTAACAGGGATAGATTTTCGCGGCGTGCAGCCGAACTTTGGAGAGGTCTACGCGAACGCATCCACGCTGGAAGGAAGATTTCTCAGCGAAGGAGATGATCTCCACAAAGAGCGTGTAGTTCTACTCGGAGAGAATGTTGCGCCCGTGCTCTTTCCGGAAGGCCACCCTATTGGTAAAGATGTGATGATCGACGGTTCCGCGTTTCAAGTGGTGGGGGTCGTCGAGAAGCCCAAAGGGGGATTCGGCGCGGGCGATGAAGACCGCCGTGTGCTCATACCTTTCAGTACGTTTAGGAAAACGTTTCCGCAAGCGGACGAAGTGGAGATGCGAGCGCAAGCTTATCCTAAAATGTTGGATCAGTCGGTAGATCAGATGACGGAAGTGCTCGAGCGGCGTCGGAATGTGCCGTACGGTGGGAAAGATAACTTTTCGATAGAGACGGCCGAACATACGGTAGAAGAATTTCATCAGATTGTCGGCAAAGTGGCTCTGGCCATGATTGTTCTGAGTTCGATTGGGTTGTTGGTTGGAGGAATCGGCGTGATGAACATCATGCTGGTCAGCGTGACGGAACGAACGCGAGAAATTGGAATACGGAAGGCGATCGGCGCGAAAAGGAAGGACATTACATGGCAATTTTTGCTGGAAGCAATGACGTTGACAGGACTGGGCGGATTGATCGCCCTTATTCTAGTGAACGGACTGGTGCTGCTGGTCCGGCTGACGTTGGAATGGCCCGGCGTGGTCCCGGTGTGGGCCGCAGTCACGGGCATTGCGGTCAGCGTGAGCATTGGTTTGATCTTCGGCGTCTGGCCCGCGACTAAAGCGGCCAAGCTCGATCCGGTCGAGGCTCTTCGCTACGAATAGTCCGAAAAAAACTAAAAACAAACAGCAGGAAAGCCAGAGTAACGCTCAGGCGTTTTGTTCCTACGGACGTCTGAAGAGGCTCGTTTAGGCCGAACGAAGCAGCCGACTAGCGCGGTTACGAGCGGAAGCAACCGGTACGGAAGAATGACCTGCCTCTATTTTGTGACGCGCGAACGGGAAGAGCTGCTCGGCCAAGAGATCCGCCGAAGCAGAGCGGTGTTGCGGTTCCTTTGCCAGACAGGCGCTGACAATGTCATTCAAAGCCAACGGTAGCGAGGGATTGCTTTGGGTAACGGGGAGCGGCGTGGAAGAGAGGACGTGGTTGCAGACGCTTTGCAGAGAGCTTGCCGCAAAGGGAGAAACACCGGTGAGCATTTCATAGAGTACAGCTCCTAGCGAGAAAATATCGGAGCGGGCGTCTTGGGGCCGTCCATGGATTTGTTCCGGGCACCAGTAAGCGGGAGTGCCGAAGAGCGAAGTATCACCCGTATCGTGACTGGCGAGTCGCGCCATACCGAAATCCGAGAGCTTGATGCGATTCTCGCTGTTGATGAGCACGTTCGCGGGCTTGACGTCGCCATGGATAATGCCGCGACGGTGAGCTACGCCCAAGGCGACCGCTACCTGGGCGGCCCAATTGCAGGCGGTTGGGAATGGAATACTGCCCTTGGAGAGCGCTTTTTCGAGCGACTGGCCCTCGATCAATTCCATAACCAGATAGGGAGTGAGCGTGGATTCTTCGATGCCCATGTCGTGAAGAGTGACGATGGAAGGATGCGAGATCTGGCCGACGACGCGAGCTTCGCGGAGAAAACGGGCGCGGGCTTCGCCGCGGGCGAGTTCGGGAGAAAAGAGTTTGATCGCGACGGCGCGGTCGATGAGCGGGTCGTGCCCGCGCATGACGCGGCTGTGGGCTCCGGTCCCAATGGTTTCTATAACCTGATAACGACCGACATTCACGAGACTCTCCGAAAGACAAGAAAATCGACACGACTAGCTGGCAAAGAGAATACGAAGAGGGGTAGGAATAGGGTATGAGGCGGGAGTTACTTTAAGAATGGTACGAAGGTACTGGGCGAGAGGAAGAATGATAGGGAGGCAGGTGGTTCAGGCATTGAGTTCGAGGCTGGATCTAAGGCTTTCCTTAGTTCGGGATCAGATTTGAGGCGATCGGGCAATTTCCGGATGAACGAGGCCATGGACCGGTGGGCCCACCGATTAAAACCGAAGGCAAGCATTTCCGAAAGAGCCTGATCCGCGGACCAGCGTTCGAAAGCGATGCGATAGGAGGCGATCATAACGCCTGTCCGGTCTTCTCCGAACTCACAATGAATGAAAATGGTGTGAGGAGGAGAATCGCTAAGGACTCTAAAAAACTGAGCGAGGTCCGAGTTGTTAGGGGTGGAAAATCCGCCGATGGGGATTCGCAGAAAGTGCATGCCGAGTAACTCGGCGAGGATGCGCTCTAGTTCGGCAGTGGCTGAAGACTCGGCGCGAAGATCAATGATTGTGGTAACGCCGAGCTTTTTCAATTCGGAAAGATCGGTGAGATGCGGCTGTGCCCCACGGTAGAGATGTTCGCTGACTTTTCCAGCATTGCGAACACCGGTGATCGAAATTTTTTGGGCGATCACGGATGGCGAAGAACCGTCGGGGCAAGCCGAGAGCGGAACGGTGGCAAGTGAAAGTGTGCCGAGAACGGACAGAATGAAAATGAATGACGAAAGGCGCATAGAGAATTGTGTCAAAAGAGTTTAGGAGAAATAAAGCGGTAAGAAAGGGAAGGAGTAGTCGTACGTCGACGAGAACCGCACCACAAGATATAGTCGTTT
>CAAGKR010012144.1_pt1 | contig 17583 bp, 16 predicted proteins | sample 2556971 | NCBI WGS metagenome assembly CAAGKR01 (sample SAMEA5207829, study PRJEB30636) | soil metagenome | biome: forest; feature: boreal; material: soil | place: USA | collected 2011-09 | depth 1 m | reverse complement strand
CTCTCGGTCGATGGCTCGGACAGATCTCTCTCCTCACCCCCAAGACGAGCCCCCAGACCGCTCGGCTGTCATTTTGAAACCCCACAGGGTGCGAGTCAGAGGCGGATGAGCAGATTTTCAAGACCGCACGCAATCGACATTCCCTGTTGGAACCTGCTTGTTTTGTCCCGCGAAACCGTGGCGCCGATCTGAGTCGAGTCAGGCTGCGCTGAACTACGTTAGCTCGCCCTCTTGCCGCGCGGCGACGACCGATCGGTGCTGGTCGTCCCCGCGCGTGAACGCAGCGCCGTGCCGAACGCGGCGCTAGGAGTGGGAGGGGGATCGTCGACTAGCAGCTCAATCGAGGGGAGGCCCAGGACGGCCTGGATCAGGAGCATCGTCGCAAACGAGACGCCCAGCGCCTGGCCGTTCTCGACCCGACTGATGGTATCGGCCGATACGCCAACTTCACGAGCAAGCCTCCTCTGGCTCCAGTCGCGCTCTTTCCGAAGGCGGACCACCCGCTCGGCTATCTGCCCGGAATATCGGACACCTTCCTTCTCCTGGCCTCGCACAGATGTTCGCACTCTGGCCCCTTTTTCGTGTACAGTGAGTGTGTGGGAGAGAGTTCAAGGAACTGGAAGATGGACACAGGCCCCGCCACCATTGTCCGATATTCCCAGCACACTTGCACATCGAGTCTGTCAGGCCTGAAACTCAACTTCTTGGTGAAGACCACGTGCCCAACGCCCTCAACGGCGGACTGACCGTGGATGAAGGTCGCCCAGCGAACCTCCCATTCGCGGATGACGAACTCCAGTTGCTTTCCGACCTCGCTGAAGAGCACCAGCTCCCACCTGAATCGATTCTGAACATGCTCAGGCTCGAGCACGGCTTCTATCGCTCCGGGCGACGCAGAGGCCTGTTCCCCGCCCTCAGGGAGATAGTGGACCTCGTCGCGGCGGACCCGAAAGCCTCAGGGAGCGGCAGCGATGCACCTCGCTGAGGTCCGCCTCAAGAACGTCCGGGTCTTCCAGGACGAGCATGTTCTGCAGCTCGACCCGCCGACCGAACAAGCCAACGTCTACTTGGTCGGCGGCACCAACGGTGCGGGCAAGACGACCCTTCTTCAAGGCATCGTTCTCGGCCTCTACGGCGAACGGGCAGGTCTGCTCTTGGCGGGGCAGGAGTGGTCGGCACCGAGGTACCGGGAGTTTGTGACTGCCTGCCTCTCAGATCCGCTCCGCCGAGACGATCGCTCGGAGATGGAGATCGGAATCAGCATCAGTCGAGACGGCGTGGACACCACCATCGTGCGGACTTGGTGGTTCACCCGTGGTGAGTATGAGGACGAGGACATCCGGATCTTGGAAGGAGGCGAGCCGCTCCCCATCGACGTCGCGTCGGACGAGGAGCGCAAGCGCGTCTTTACCGAGTACATCGAGGCGATCGCGCCAGCCAGGGTTGGCAAGTTCTTCTTTTTTGACGGCGAGGAGATCAAGAACATCGCTAACAAAGAGCCCGGCCGGGCCGTGGTGGAGGGGCTGAACCAGCTGCTTGGTTTCCATGTACTGGAGCGGCTGTTGGACGATCTGGAGACCGTTCGCGCATCCATTCGTAAAGAACTGCCCGGCGCTGCCGAGGCGGGGTTGACCGAGGCCGTCAGCCGGGTCGAGGAAGCCCGGCGTGACGTCGCTAACCGGCAGTACGCCCTACAGCAGCGGACGGCCATGCGCGACGAGATCAACAGCGTGCTGCACAGCACGGATCTTGAACTTTCGGCCCTGTTTGACGGACGAACAGTGCAAAGCCAGAGCGAAGCTTTGGATGCCCTAGCCGATCGCGAGCGGGAGATCGCGACGGTGACCGCTGAGCTGCAGTCGTTTGTCGCCGAAGTCCTCACCCTGGCACTGCCGAACCGGCTTGCAAATGGCGCCGCCCGGCGCGCCAAGCAATCGCTCAAGAGTCGGGAGGACCAGGCCGCCCGTCGTCGGCTTCGGCCGGTGGGCGATGAGGTGCTCGAGGGCATCTTTGGCGGAAAAGCTCCCTCTCCGACTGAGCGCTTGACCCGTCAGCAGAAGAGCTTCCTCAAGCAGAGGTTCAGGGAGGTCTGGGACGACGTAACAAGCGCCAAAGAAGGAGGCTCAGACTGGCTCGAGGTTCTCAGTGCAGACGAGTTGCGGGCCATCCCCACAACGATCGCGGAAGCCTCTGCGACCGCCCGGCGCGAGCTGGCTGCGCGCCTCGCCCGGCGCGCTCACCTTCTTGATGAAGTGTCGCGATTGCGTCGCGCTGAATCGCTTTTCGAGGCGGGCGGCCGGGCCCAGGAACTCCTTGACCTCAAGGGTCAAACATTGCAGGCGCTCCTAGAGCATGACGCCGCAATCGAGAAGGAGCGTGCCCAGATTGACGCTGCGGAGCACGCCCAAATCGTCTGTGAAGGTCTCGTGCTCAAGCTGGAGGGACAGTTGGTGTCGGATGCCTCGACGCGTGCCCGGCTTGGCGTGATCGAGCGAACCGAGGCAACCGTCAAGGCGTTCATGAACGAGCTGCGGTCTCAACGAGGGGAGGGACTCGCTGAGCTCACGACTCAAATGGTTCGGCGTCTGAGCCACAAGGAAGACCTCATCGCCAAGGTCGTCATCGATCCAATCGACTTTCGAATCAAGATGCTCGGGCCCGACGATCAGCAACTCACCGACTTGTCGGCTGGCGAAAAAGAGGTATTCGCCTTGGCGTTGGTCTGGGCTCTCGGGCGCATATCGAACAAGGCGCTCCCGATGGTGATCGACACACCGCTGGCGCGGCTCGATCATGCGCATCGTCGTAATGTCGTGGAACGCTTCCTCCCAGTCGCAAGCAACCAGGTCCTGCTGCTAGCGACCGACACCGAGGTCGATGGCGAGTGGTATCGCATCCTCAAGCCCCGGATCCGCCAGGAAACCCGAATCGAATTCTTGGAAGTCTCCCGAACCAGTCGCCTCGACGAGGGGCGGTACCTGGATTTGCAGCCGCAGGGTGCGCTCGCATGACCCGGGAAGGACTCGCCCCGGTAATGAGTGCCTCCTACATGAGCAGCGTGGAGGGAGAGCGCATCCTCAGGCGCTTGACAAGGGACGCCGGATTCTCGACCGAGAACATCATTGCCCGGTTGGCCATATCTCGTTCACTTGCTGAGGGCCAACTCCCGGATAGCGAGCCCTGGTCGGCTGACCGGGGTGGCAAACAGATCAGAGGGTTCACCTTGCTCGGACGACAAGAGATCGCGAGCTCCCTCGTGGCGATGATCATCGAAGCCGAACGTAGGCCGGTATCAACGGACGAGTTGAAACAGCTCGTACGCGACCGCTGGGAACATGGACTCCGCCTCCTCGACCGGGAAAGTCGAGGGTCAGATCCCGAAACGATGCTTCTCGAGTACAGCAAGAGGGCATTGCTGACAGACCGCGCATCGGCGGACCGCCGGGCGCTGTCCCCGCGGTCAGTGCTAGACGGTGCGATAGTCGGCCAGACCCCCCTCAAGACGATGCTGAGCCGGCTGGTTGACGAAGGCCTGACATTTGATCCAGTCAGGTTGCGTCGGCCCGTTCTCCTCCTGGGTGCGCCAGGCACGGGACGTACAACAATCGCTGGTGCGCTGGCCAAAAGCATGCAGCTGCCGTTCGTCGATATTGAGCATGAGCACCTGGAGTCCAGCGCCGACGCCCTCCGACGCGTCGAGTGGCTGCTCGCTGACCAGGGCTATGCTCGCAGCCAGGTCAAGGCGGGCCGGTTTGACTACCCACCGATGCTGGTCCACGTCGACTGGGCGGACACCCCCGGATTCGCCGTCATCATCTCCGCGCTTCAACCACGTCGCCAATTTACAGATGTCGGCGAGATGGCAGTGCGGGTTACGGGTGGAGGTGTGGTCGTTGCGGCCTCACGCCCGGTCATCGGCCCCTTCGAGCGACTCGAGGTCGCCCCCTACGCCCGCGACGAGGTTGCCGAGATCCTGAGGCGACAACTGGGACAGTGGCCGCTGGAAATCCGCAAGCTGATCGTCCTAGCGGGGAGGTTCAACCCCGGCTTGGCGCTGGCCAAACTTCAGGAAACCCTTGACATCGCCAAGGTACGAGGCAAGGGCGGCCGCCCATCCGAGAATCTGCTACTGGGGATCATGGAGGCTGACTGGGGGATGGACCGCCTGGGACTGACCCGAGCCGACTACGACTATCTGACTGAGATAGAAGCCGTGCGGCCGGGCGCCGGAGGCGGCGATCCCGAATTCCTCGAGCGGCTGGGCTTGATACGTGTTAGAGATGGTGAGGTGACAATCACTAACCGAGGCACCGAGATCCTGGCATTGGGGGGTGATTCGTGATCGAACTGAAAGACGACCGGCAGATCAAACAGGAGGCTGAAACGGCGGTTGACGCTGTTCGAGCCGACATTGTCGAGCGATATGAGGCTGGGGACTCACGGCCGTGGATCCTTGGCTTCAGTGGCGGCAAAGACAGCACGCTCCTTGCTCAACTGGTCTTCGAGGCGCTGCTGCGGGTTCCCCCGAAGCGCCGGACGCGTGACGTCTATGTTCTGAGCTCCGACACACAGGTGGAGACCCCATACGTCGCCGAGTTCGTTGCCGAAACTGTCAAGACAATGGAGGCGGCGGCCACCTCTCTAAACGTTCCGGTCAAAACCGTGATCGTCACCCCGGAATTAAACGACACTTTCTGGGTCAAGGTGATTGGCTACGGCTACCCTCCGCCGAGTAGGTTGATGCGTTGGTGCACGGACCGCCTAAAGATCAAGCCGGCGAACCGCTTCATTCTTGAGCAGATCTCCACGCATGGCGAAGTCATGATGCTGCTCGGGGCCCGCTATGAGGAGTCCCAGGAACGGGCCCAGTCGCTGGCCCGACACGAAGTCGGCGGCGGCTTGCACCGGCATACGACAATGCCCAAGGCGTTTGTCTGGTCACCGATCAGGTTCCTCACCCTGGAGCAGGTGTGGGCCTATCTCGTCTACAATCCGCCGCCCTGGGGGGGCGACAACCGCGTCCTGCGTGACCTCTACAAGAACGCCAACGCCGGCGAGTGCCCCTTGGTGGTCGACGAGACCACCGAGCCCTGCGGCAACAGCCGGTTTGGCTGTTACGTATGCACCGTCGTTGATCGCGACAAGTCTCTAGAGGGCTTTGTCCAGGCCGGAGACTCTCGGTACGAGGGCATGCTGGGGTTGCGCGACCACCTCATCAAGCTGCGCGACAACCACGCCAACCGCATGACCGTCCGGCGCAACGGGGAACCCGGTGTGGGTCCCCTCACTATGGACGCTCGCCGTGACCTCCTGGAGAGGATCCTGGCGTTGCAGGCGGACCTAGGAGAGGAGTTGATCTCCGCCGAGGAGGTGTCAACCATCCGACGGATCTGGATCACGGACACTCTGGATCCGAACTAGTCCGACACAGACGCTTTGCGTCGTCTCGAACGGGAGCAGACGGTTCCGGCGAAGTCAGCTGCCGCGGCGGTTGATCCACCGGCGGAGGCGCCCGTCCCGCCCGACCACTCCCAGGTAGAGCCGGCTGGGGCCGGGCACCTGGTAGATCGCGACCATTTCGACATCCAGCTCCTCGATGACGATCTCATGGGCCCGCCATAGGGCGGACTGCAGGTTGTCGCCCGCGGGCTCGCAGTCGCCGACCTGATTACGTTGAAGTTCGTACCGTTTTGACTGCGGCAGTCTCATGCCTTCACCATGTCGAAAGTCGAGCCCGTTAGGGAAACAAGAGACGCAGAGCCCGGCGGCTACCCGACCTGACATCGGAAAGCTGAATTCGCAAGTCGACATTCACTGCGAGGTGGAATCCGAACCTGAACTAACCCTGAGGCGACCCTGGCAACGAGGGCCAGGTCAAAACCTGTACTGTGTGCGAACCGTGGGACCAGCAAGCACATGAGCCTTCCTCCCACAGCCGATACATTGGTTGGCGGCTGCTTTGCGCTAGCTGTGATCGTCGTCGGGGCGCGAGCTATATGCCTCCCCGTTGGACCAATCGTTCGGTCGAGAATGGGTCCGGCCAGTTGGGATTTCTCAAAGAGCTGGGCATCCTCATTTGCGGTCCTCGGCGCCATCCTTGGCTCCTTCGTGGCCGCCAAAGGAGTCTTCCCCGACAAGCCGAATTTCATGACGGCTGGTGCCTACGCAGGTCTCAACCTGTTCTTTGGCGTAGTCGTTGTGGCTGCTCCCTTTTTCTATCGAGCGACGAGTCAACCCGCGAAGGTACAAGCAGGTCAGGGGGCTGCAGAGTTGCAGTATCAAGGATTCGTTTGGTCCTTCCTCGTCGCTTGCACCATCACCCTGTGGGGCGTTTTCGGGGAGCTGGTCACGGTCCTCATGTTGATATGGGAGGACGAGGCATCCAAGGTGCTGCCCCAGGGCGTCCTCGTTGCCTTCGGCGCAGTGGTTGGCCTGGTCGCCATCCTGGTCGTTTACTACGCCTGGCGATCGATCCATTGGACAATTGCCGAGCAGGCAGTGGTCAAGCAGACCGACGCAAAGAGGAGTGAGCTGATGGCTGCGTTCACGATCGAGAACATGACAGCGGTTGAGGTTTCGCAGCCGAGGCCGAACTGGTCCGTTTTCTGAGGGAGCGGCGACCTCTCCGCATCGTCACGGACGGGTTAGCGGCTTAGGTCGACCTCAGTCTCGCGCCCGATTTCGCGCGCTCTTAGCGGCGCAGTACGACTCTTTGACGACGCTGGGGACCCAGCCTGGGTCTCCGGGATGACCGAGGCCTCCACCTCACCTACTCGCCATTCGCGTACGCCCTTGGCGATGGCGAGGTGATCCACTTCAGACGCCATCTCGAGGGGGTGGTCACTATAAGGGATCCTGAAGGAGACGCGATCAACCACTGGGATCGGGGTCTCCACATCCTCAAGAAGTTTCGTGCCGGAGCCCTTCGACCCCGTTAGCGGATTGGAGACTTGAATCGTCAGGTCGGCCGGAGACTTCGGTCCGATTTCGCGTGCTGTGGGTGCAAACCTAGGATAGGCTGCCCGGGATCGCGACCGCTCCGGAAGGAAGTCGACGAACAGGCAGCGCTTGTCAGGGTCAAAGCGGACGGCCTGCAAGTCGTCAGCGAAGTAGTAGGTGTCGTCTGACTCGTTCCTGAGGAATATGCGCAGCAGGTAGCGATCTGGCCGCTTCCCCCACGACTCGTTCCAGTCGGTCACCGCCGCCGGATATAGCTCAACGCGCTCGACCGCGAGTGGATCGTCTCGGTGCCCCCTGGACCTAACCGCATGGAGGAACTTTCTGAACTCGGAGCGAGGCTCTATGCGTTCCAAAGTGATCCCGTCAACATGAACCTATCGTACCCCCGCGGCGGTCCCTTGAAGACCGAAGTGGCAGGCCTCGGCCCGATCTCACCCAGTTCTCGTCAGCTCCCGCGATCAACTCTTCTAGAGCAAGGGGTTGCATTCTGGTGCCGGCCAGGACGTGCCACGCGTGCGTCAACTCATGGGCCAGAAGAAGCCAACCCGGCAGGCTGACCCGGCTTCCAGCCACGTCCATGACCCAGTAGCCCTGGCCGCCGCAGGCCTCCACGTCGTAGACGATTTCGATTGTGCCGGCTTCGCTGTCATCCGTAACCCCGCCAAATCGGGTGATTGGTACTTGGTCGCCGATGCGGTAGGTCGATAGCACGCCGCGGATCCACAGGTTGGTGCCCGAAGAGGCTGCCACCACCCAAGCGAGGAGCCGCTGGCCGGGGCCATCAGACGAGGGGTCGTAACGGACTTCGAGACCCGACAAGTACTGGATAGATGCGGTCAGAGTCAGGCCAGGATCGCCCTCGACCAGCGTCCTAAGGTCCTCCTCCACCTGGGGGACGGGCGGGAAACGCTGAACGAGAACAGCCATGCCTTAGGTATTGTGCCGGAGTCAGAAGCTTCGAGCGCCTGCAACCAATGCTTCTCGGCGTGGGTCAGAGGCGATAAATGGATGCCGGCCCAAGGACCGCCTTCGGTACGACCACTGGTCAGGTTCCCGGCTCGGGTCTCGATGAGCGCGGCCTCGATTGAGGCACCTGGTGTCGACGCCTTGACGGTCGGGGTACCAGCCCAATAGGCCTGGGGTACCACCCAGCGATCGCTCGGCACCAGGGCCCGCTGACAACGACCTCTGCGCCCGACGACTAAGACCGGCCAGGTGCTAAGCTCAACGAGTTATCGCTGGTCCGTGGACTCGGGCGCAGCGCGAGAAGTCGGCGGAGCCGACATTCCAAAAGGAGGCTGGTATGAACCAGCAGAAGTTTATTGTGGCCGTGCCCTTTGCGAGGCGGCTGCCCGACCCCGTCTACGGGAATTCGCTCAAGATGGAGCGTCACCTGCTCTTCGTTCCGGTGCGAGCTGTCCCTGAGGGGCTGCCTCTCGACCCGAACGCCCGCAAGCCCAACATCTCCAAGCGTATCTACAAGGACGTCGAGAGGAGCCTGCTCGAGGAGGACGGCAGCCAGCCAGGCAGCTTCCACCTCAAGAACAAGGGCATCACCATCGTCGCCGAGAGCGTCGAGAAACTGGCCGAGGACCAGTACCAGATCATCATCAACTCCGGCCAGGGCATCCTCGACGGCGGCCACACCTACGAGCTGATCTGCAGCCATCACGCCGACGCCCCCGAGAACCAGTACGTGAAGCTCGAGGTGCTCACCCACGTTCCGGTCGACTGGATCGTGGATATCGCCGGCGGGCTCAACACCAGCGTCCAGGTGCAGGAGATGTCCCTCAACGCCCTTGCCGGCAAGTTCGACTGGCTCAAGGATGAGCTGAAGGGCGAGCCCTACTACAGCCAGATCGCCTGGCGCGAGAACGACCCCGGCGATTTCGACGCCAGGGACGTCATCGCGCTGCTGACCTGCTTCGACATCAATAGCTTCTCCAACGAGGGGCAGGAGCACCCGGTGGTGGCTTTCAGCTCGAAAGCGCAGGTACTGGACCGGTTCAACAAGTCGTCGGAGAGCTATCAGGCCCTGCGCCCGATCCTGAAGAACATCCTTCACCTGCACGACACCATCCGGTTCACCTCCCGCGAGTACTGGAACCAGGCCGGCGGCCGTTTCGGGCGGCTCGGCTTCGTGGAGCAGAAGAAGCGGGGCGAGTTCAATCGGCCCTTCGTGGGCGGCACCGCGAAGTCACGCTTGATGAACGGAGCCCTGTACCCGATGCTGGGTGCCTTCCGATGGATGGTGGAGGCCGGTCCCGACGGCAAGACCGTGGGCTGGCGCGGAGGATTCGACCAGGTCCTCGAAGCCTGGGATCGCTCAGCCGAGGACCTTATGCGCATCACCGTCCAGGCCAGCCAGGACCTGGGCGGCAACCCCAACACCCTGGGCAAGAGCAAGAACCACTGGGCCAGCCTCCACGCCAAGGTCGCCATGCGCGATTTGATGGCCAAGGCCGAAGCCAACTAAAAGTTCTGAGCCGCGGGGAGTAGAGCCCGAGCTCTACCCCTGCGGCGCGCCCAACCTGTTCGGAGGCCATGCGTGTTCCCGGTTCGCCAAAGAGATGCAAGTAGCCCACGCACCTCTGTCGTCGTTCTAGATTTCCCGACGATGACGAGCACGAAGCAGCAGTCGTAGTCGCGATTTTTGAGTTGGCAAGTGCCAGACCCCCTCTCATTAGGACTGAATTCTGGACATCGCCGGACCGATGATTGCTGGGTAAACATGACTATCACCGACATGGTCAACAGCGGCTATCGCTTCTACCGGGCAAGAGTCCCTGTCCAGGTTGACTGCGTGAGCATGCGGACCCTAGAAATGTATCTCTGGCACTTGGGTGAGCTGCTAGGCGAACACTCGCCCCAGCATGGCTCCCCAGGCTTCAAAGCCGATGAGGTTAATCACGAGTGGGAGCGGATAGCCCAATGGCTTCGGATGGCTGCAGGTCTCTCCTACGTCGATGTCGACATGGCTTACGGCGACGGCCCCAGCTTTATGTGCGGGCGTGCGGCTGAGTACGACGACGCCGCCAGCGACCTCGCCTCACGTTGGGCGACCGAGCAGACTAGATTGCATTACGTGTGGAACGCAGTCGAACGGCTGCTTACCACCATGGAGCTACCGGCCGTCACTGATGCGCCCGGCCGATTCAATGGCGCGACTCTACTCCTGAAGGACAACTGGGCAGGACGACGCGAACTACCACACTACAAATGCGTCGCTCGGCACCTCCGCGAGCATGTCGAGAGGGACCCGAGCATGATCAGCAACTCACGGCTCGCCAAAGCGTTCGAAGAGAGTCCGTGGCGCGGAGACTCTGGGGTGCTCCTTGCGGCCGGTAATCAGATGCGACATCCGACCGCTCATGGCGATCTCATGGTGCCAATGCCGGAGACCTGGGGTGATGGAGACCCAGGAGAGCCTGGGGTCCAGCTCCAGCTGCACGCGCCCAGGCTCGCGGCGCGTGGACTTGGGCTGAGCATCCAAATGCTGCTTATCAGCGCTGAGGCGTCTTTCATCGCCGAAGGGATCCGCGCCCCGTATGAAGGTTGGTGGGTGCAGAATCGAGCGGGGCAGTGGGAGAGGCGTGACGACGCGGATCCCCGTGATCTGTTCTTCCAGGCTCATCTGGATCCGCCGGATGACGACGATGAGGACTCCGAATTTGCTGAGGAGGATTCGCTGCCTTAGGGTGACGGGAATCCGCGCTGAGGCTAGAGGATCCCGGGGGCGGGATCTCCGCTATCGGCCGGCTCATCGCCCGTAGTCGCCTCGAGCGGGTTAGGTTCGACCCAATTCTCGACGGGTACTGGCTCTGATGGCGGGCTCGCGATGCCTGCCCCTTCACGGTCTGATTGTGGTGATGCGGGGAGATCCTCCTGGACGACAAACACCTCGTTCGACGGCAGTAGTGCACGGATCGCGTCCTCGCCCTTGACGGCCTTCTCTTCAATCTGCAACGCAGCGTGCTGCAACCTGAACGCCCCCGACTTGGCCACCTTCAGAGTGCCCTCGGCTTCCCAATTGTTGGCTACGTAGCCCACGCATTCACGCACCAATCCCGCGAATGCCGGCAGGGTCACGGCGAGGGCGATCTCACGCTCTTTCGCCGAGTGTACGGCAACGTTTCGGATCAGGTAAGCCCGCGCCGCCACCTGCTCAAACCGCTCGCCGAACGCCGTCATCTGCCTGCCAAAAGTGGCTCCCTCGCCCCATTGAAGAACGGACTTTAGCCGCCACCACGCCAGGACGTCACCACTCCCGCACAGCAGGTTGAGTTTGTCCGTGGAGTTCTCGAGAGTGCGTTCCAGTCCGGACCGGCTCGATCCATTGGCCAACGGGCTAGGGAGACCCACCGCCGTGTATCGTGTGTCCAGCCAGGCGAACAGGTCACGCACGTAAAGCAGCTCCCCGAGCTCCGCCATCACCCGTCCGGCTTCACTGCGAACGTCGCCCACAACACCAGAGAACAGCGCCTCCGCAGCCGTCCAGAGGTTGACGAGGGCCGTCGCCGGCGGGGCGGTGCGGGCGAACGCCAGTTGGAGCACAGCGTCGTCGACGGCGGTGGCCTCGTAATTGTCTCGAGCCTTGCTCGCCTCATACCCGCGCAGATTTGGCATCAGGGCGAGTGGCTCAGCCGGCAACGATACAATCTCGACCTCGGACGTCGCACGATCGAAGATAAACGCGGCCTCCGGTTCCTTCACGCGCCCACCCCGCAAGCGCCAAACCGCCAATTGCCGCTCCAGTTCGCGGCTCACTATCTGCCCAGCCGCATTTACATCCGCAGCGGTCGGCTCGAACCGCAGGATTCCGCTTGCATCTTTGAACTCGTCGTGGCCGACGATATCGATGGCGTTGCTAGCAACCCACGGATCAATGATGTCCGAAATCACCAGCGCCTGCTCCAGCACCGCCAGGCCAATCCTGCCTTCTTCGGGATCATCCAGCCCTCGGAGGGGGACGAGCACATCGAACTTTCGCCGGTCGCCGTGGCGCTGGGCCTTGAGCGAGCTGAAAATCGATTCCTTGAGGCCAAGCCCACCATCATGGAGGGCCTTGGCCTCCTGGACAACCCGCCTTCTCCAAATTAGCGAATGCTCTTCGTGAGCCAGCTCAGCATCAAGGAGCTCCACCAGTGTCTCTAGCTTGGTGAACGCCACCAGAGCAGCGCCTCGATCCATCTTGGCGATGACGGCGGCATCCGCCGCGATGTCCTCGACAAGTTGAGGCAAGTAGGCAGCCGTATCGATGAGGTCTCGGGCAGCCGCAACGGTCGATGGCCCAGCACCCTCTGGAACCCAGGTGTCGGCGGCGTCATCTCGGAGCAGGCGGCGCATAGCATCGACCGCGGGTCGATACCGGCGAGCGCAATATCCTTCCGCCCCGCAGACGGTACGCTGGGCCTCGGTTATCAGTCGTGAAATGGCATGCTTGGCGATGGTGCCGGTCCGTTTAGCGGCAGCGAGATCGATCAGCTCCACCAGGCGGAGGCGAACGCCGACTCCTGTCGGCCGCGTCCACCACGGGGCATCCTCGGCAGTAATCTCTTCCCAGCGAGCAAAGACGAAGGATTCTCCGGACGGAACCGTGGCAGTTATCGCGGGCGCAGGAGTCGCCGCCATACCCTGACCGGCGGCTCCGTCAGAGCTTCTCGCCGGCCTGCTCGGTGACGCCACTTTGTGAGCTGTGGCTTCACCTCGCCCGGGTTCGCCGGAGGCACTTGCCTCGGAGTCCATCAGAGCCTCTCCCGGAGCACCGTCTCGATCGCTAAAACTCTCAGCTCGTCGAGCCCGGCAACTCCGCGCAAAAGAAGTACGTGGGTCGCCCCGTCATCTCCGCCAACGGCCTCAATCACCTCCACCCCCAATGCTGCCAACGCCTTCGGAGCAAGGTCCCAGACGACAGCAAGCTTGGCCGTGCGCGCCAAGCCGCCAGCAGCTTCTATGTCTTTGACCACATCAGCAGCTCGGAGACCGAACAGGACGTGAAGTGGAGGCACGCCATTTGGATCTCCGATGTAGATAAGCTCGTCGTCCTCGGAGAAGGTGCCGGTTTGCAACGTCCGAAGAGGTGGCAATGGCTTCAATCTTGCCGCCACCAATTCGTGAAAGAGTGCAACAACCCCCGCCCGCGAGCTCGGAGCCTTGAGATATGGGACCGGAGCGTTGAGATCCTTCCTGTTGAGTGACCGTTCGATAGCCGCGGATAGCGCGGCCACATCGACGTCGCGGATTGCCACCTCGGGCGCCACTCGCGGAACGACCTTGGACAGGTCTCGCTGCCAAGCAAGCGTCACGGCTTTCACGAGCATCTTTCGGGTTTGACCGTGCAGCGTCTTGCGTCCCATATCGAGTACCAGCTCGTCGTCAACGATGAGGGCGAAGACGCGACGCTCATATGCGCGGGTCGGTATCACGCTCAAGCCCAGAGGAACCCCGGTTGGCATCTCGCGGGTGGCAATGAAGAATCCCTGCCAGTTCGTCGCCCATGGGCGATCGCTAAGCCGCGCGCGCATCTCGTCGCCGTTGGTAATGTACGCGTACATGGAGACGAGGCGCCCGTTCGGCAGTCGGATGCGGTTCACGTACCTAACGGCCGCTCCGCGGAGCTTCCGCACCTGCTCGTCGGCCAGTAGATCCCTGACCTCGGTCAGATCGATGACCGGTCGATCCGGTGCTAGCTCCTCTGGCGTCGCGTACGCATACGGAACCCTGTGATCGACGCGCTTACCGAATTCGTCCGTGTAACGAAGAGTCACCTCAATCTCATTTTCGTGTCGGTCAGGCAAGAAGGGCTGCTCGAAGAGATAGCGCGTATTTCCGACAGCCGTTTTGGTTCGGAGGTCCCAGACGAGCTCTTCGATCCCGCTCAGAAAGAGATCGCGGTCGAAATCCTCTGGGTCGATGCCGCCGACTGTGATTTGGGTGTAGCGGCTCGATCCTAGTAGCCGATCGGCCGCGTCTGTCCAATGTTTGCCAACCGCAGGTTTCGCCTTGCCAAGGCTGCGCACCCAATTTCGCGCGCCTTCCACCGTGACCTCCTGGCGCTCGCGCCCATCACAAGTGCGGATGTGAAGAAAGTTGGAGCCAAGCGCCAGGAAGGTCAACCCCATTCCCTTTTCGCCGCGGGACCGTCGGCCGCGCGCGTAGTGACCTGACTTGGTCGTGATGTTCGGGCTTAGCACCATCCTGACGTCCGATTTACGCATGCCCGTCCCTGTATCCGCGACGGAAAACGTCCGGGCTTTGACGTCGAATGTGATGAGAATGCGGGCCGGGGCGTCCGGCTCCTGCGCAAGACGCTCATCGATGGCATCGACGGCGTTCTGAAGGGCCTCAGCCATGAAGTCGAGCACGTGCGAGTAACTCGAGAGCACGTTCTCGGCTTCGCGCAACTGCCGAGGCTCGTCTTGCGCCTGCTGACGCGGTAGCTCCATGATTCGGATGTCGGGGTTAATGGTGCGCGGCACGTCACTCTCCAAGGGTTGGTACAACCAGAATACGTTTCAACGAGTTTCAGGCGGAGCCCTGGCTCGAACAATCAGGGAGGACGTCCGCTACCGACGGCGCCAGACAGCTTCTGACAGGAGGGTTCACACTCGATGTGCGAGCCGAGGCTGGTGACGCGGGGTCGACCCACGGAATTGGGCTCAGTCGGACTGGCGGTGGGCGTCGGCGCTGCACTCAGTCTGCGGTGGCTTCATAAAGGCGCTGTCACCATCGTGCCGTTCGCGCCGATGGCAAGTTCGCGGGCATCCGTTTAGGCGTCGATTCCGGGTAGAGATGCAGTTTCGGCCGCCGGAGCGGACGCGCCGTTTTCTGTGCCCCCGGGCACCGGCGAAGGTTGTACGTCCGTGTCTGGAGGTGCCTGCGTGCGTCCGCCCAGGCTCGCGTCCTTGGGCTCCAGGAGGGCCATGGCTGCCGGCGGCAGTTTGCATTGACCCTCCAGGAAGCGGATCACCAGCCGCGAAAGGCGCTCCGTCTCTTTCTTCACCGGGAAGAGTCTGGGCAGCGTCTCCGCGTCTGAGGCCGCGCCTGAGAAACGGTAATCAATCAAACGGGATACGTCTTTGGCGGCGTCGGAGGCTCGAGCCAGGCGCTCGATGACCTCGATCAATGGCTCCGTGTACGCCGGCGGTTTGGGCTCGAATGCCCCAAGCCATTGCGCGTGACGGTGCGCCCCGACACCTTCTCTTGCGAGAGCTTTCGTAACGAACCGGTCCACCTCTTTGGAGATCACCTCCATCTGACTGCGCGACGCGAGGCCCTCGGCAAGCCGTTGCGACAGTCGCGCCGCGAAGACCGCCTCGGGCTGGCGCCTCGCCTCCCCGGCCAGGAGCGTCATCATCAAGCTTGCGGCAACCACCACCTGCTGTAGCAGCCAACCGTTGACGAGCACCTCATCTGGCGGCGCCGGGAGACCGATCCGGCGCCCCAGCAGGACCGCCGCCCCCAGGCACCTCTTAAGGCCGGGCACCGGGCTTTCAAACCAGACCTGGGAGGTGACGAACTTGAAGACCCGGTCCAGGTCGTCGTCCTTCTTGGCGACGGACCAGACCTGCGCGCGAGTGGGAGAATCCGCCGGATCGTGCGGTCCCGCCTGGCTGCCGGCCGGGACTCCAGACAGTTCCTCGCGGCGGAGTATGTCGGACGGATCCAGCACAAAGCTCCCCAGCCGGTCGGCAAGTTGTCGGGTGTCAACGGTTACCGCCTTCGCGGTGGCGACGAATGCCTGGTCGGCCCTAACCAGCTGGCGGATGCCCGCGTTCCACAGCAGGCGGTCGCCCGCACTCGGCGCGCTCTTGCCCTCGCCAGACTTGCACTCGCCGACCACCAGCCTGGGCACCAGCATGGTGTCGAAGTACCAGGCCATGATGTCGATGTCGGTCACGGTCGTGAAGCGCTCGGTGAACTCCAGACTGAGGTCGATGTCTCGGCGCACAAACGCGCCCTCGGCAAACAGGAGCTGGGCAACCCGGCTTTCGAACCGGGGGCCGGAGCCGCTCGCAGCCGGGCTCAAACCCGTTCCCCGCGCATCGTTTCCGCGATTTCCTGACGCAGGACGTGCACCGCTGAGCCGATGAGTTCGGCCTCGGCACCGGGCTTCAGGCTTGGCAGCGAGTGACGGTCCCGCTCGGGAGAACTGAGAGACCCGGGGAGCCACAGCGAGCTGATTTCGTCGCCTCCAGACGGACCGCGGTCCTCTTTACCGAGGGAACACCGGAGAAGATCCAATGCGTCCCGGGCCACGTCATCCTGCACCAGTTCAAGGTATGCCATCTTGCCCGGCCCGGGGAGAACGCGGACCAACCCGTGCGCCTCGAGCAGCGGGTAGTCCGTCCCGATCGATGTGGTCGGGCCAACCTTGCCCTTCGAGATCAGAGCGCTGACCAAGGCGATCGGATCCCGGATCTTCCCTGTGCCAGGGTAGCCATACCGGAAGCCGTTGAGGACGTGAGCCACGAACAGCTTCCGTTCGTGCGCAGCATCGGTTGAGGCTGTAGGCAGGTTGTTCTCAAGCCCGGGTGAGAAAAGAAAACCCCTCTCGGCCCCGGTTGTGGTCATCACCCGGACCTGGTCGACCAGACCCACCTTGCGAGCTGCCTGGGACAACGAGTTATCCACCTTTAGGTCGGCCAGCGGCAGCCCAGGGCTCTCCGCCGCGCGGCGAGACATCTCCTCCAGGACCTCACGCTCATCCGTTGGGAGCCGCTTCATAAAGCGGGCGATGTCGACGGCCTCAGACCCCCAGACGTAAGGGCTAAAAATGACGTCTTCGCCGAGCGGCTGGGAAGGGAGCCGAGAGATCAGGTTCACGGCTTCAAGCGCAGTCAGCGCCTTGCCGTGAAGATCCGGCGGGTAGCCCGCTGCTTCGAGCCGGGCGCGGTGATCCGACATCGCCAGTGGCGAATACGCCGCGATGTCGGCGCTCTCGATTGCACAGGCTTCGACAGGGCGAGGCGACCGCCTCCACCACATGGCAGCGCACTGATCCAGCACGCTCGCCGCAACACCGACCTGCTCTTCGACCTCGACTATGTTGCCAGCGCCGTTACGATGCACCTCGATGACGCCAGCCTCGGTCAACGTGGGCAGGCAGAGCAGCACCAGTTCGGTCGAGCCGACGCCCAGCAGATCGCCGAAGGCCTGGACCTTCTCCATCGACAGGACCCCGTGGCGCCTGATCCGCAGAGCCAAGGCCGTCGCCGTCCCCGCGACCTCGGTGGCGTCGAACAGGGCTGTGGCCGGGCCGCGCGGGATCTCGCGAACGTTGAGGTAGGCCCGTAGCACAGCGCGCCCGATGCGGGAGTTGGTCATGGGCGGAGAAGTCTATGCCGGTCCACCCAACTGGAGCGCTCGCCCCAGCGCTTCAGCGTGATCGCGGCGCCGCCCCTCAATCAGGTCGGGCCTGTTAGACGTACTCCCAGGTACAGCCGTTCCCGTGATGGTCGCCCCAGTGATCGCACGGGGCGAAGTGGGTGCCCTCCTTCACGTGGTCGCGGGTGCCGTTGTACTCCTTGCACTCGACGGTCCCGTCACGAGGAACGAGGTCTCCGGGCTTGTATTGGGTTGCCAATTCGAACTACCTCCTCGGAAGGCGAACGTTCGTTCGAT
>CAAGKR010282315.1_pt1 | contig 17586 bp, 13 predicted proteins | sample 2556971 | NCBI WGS metagenome assembly CAAGKR01 (sample SAMEA5207829, study PRJEB30636) | soil metagenome | biome: forest; feature: boreal; material: soil | place: USA | collected 2011-09 | depth 1 m | reverse complement strand
TATGCTATCGAACTTCCGGAAGGTTCTGGCGGCGCGCTGGCCGGCTAAACTTCTCCTCGCTTCAGAGCAGTCTCAACGCGATCGCTGCTGACATCATTCAATTTCTCGAAGGAAGCGCGGCGCTGGAAACATATCAGGCCGCGGCGGTGTCCAATTCCTTTGGAGGTTTGCGGCGACTCATTTCTCTTGTTAAAGTTTGAAGGGTTGCGTGCTGCTCGTTCGCAATCGCTTTGCGGGCTGGAGTCCGCCGGACATGTCCTTACTGAATCCTCCTGTCGACAAACCTCAAAAACCGCTGGCGATGGTGTTCACCATCGGGGCGCTGATTTTGGCCATCGCGCTGGTTCTGTGGTTTACGTTCCGTTACTACCCCGAAAGGAAGGCGACCGAGCACTTTTTCGATGCCGTGGTTGCCGGCGATACCGACAAAGCCTATGCGCTCTGGAAGGCTTCCGATAATTACAAGATGAAGGATTTTCTGGCGGATTGGGGCCCCGCTGGATATTACGGCCCGGTGAAAAGCTACCGAGTGATGGGCGCCAAAGCGCCGGACAAAAGCGGTTCCATCGAAATAAATGTGGCCATCAGTCCGTTTTCGCCTCTACCGGATGCTTCGGACGCGGACAAGAGCCGCAAAACAAAAGTGGTCACGCTCTGGGTGCAGCCTTCGGACAAATCGTTCAGCTTCCCGCCGTAAGAGTTTTAAGTTTTAAGTTTAGGAATGCGGGCGGATATCATTCAACGCTGCTTTCAGTTCCTCGAGACCGAGGCCCGCAGTTCCAAGTTTTCCAACTACCACTCCCGCAGCCGTGTTCGCGAGTAGCGCCGCTTCCGGAACGGTTGCTCCCGCAGCCATGGCAAGCGAAAATACGCCCAACACGGTATCTCCCGCTCCAGTAACATCGAACACCTGTCGCCCCGTGACCCCGCGCTGCACTCCAGGATGTCCCACTCGCTCATAGGTCACTTCAAAACTGGTGGCTGGAATGTGCAGGTGCCGCGGCGAGCCTTCCTCGAAAATACTCATTCCTTCTTCGCCGCGAGTAATGACCACCGCAGCGCAACCGAAGTGCGGGAGGAGGGCTCGTCCAGCTTCCTCCACGGATTTTTCGCCGCTCAGAGCGCGGGTAACAAAGAAGCCCGCCTCCTTGGCGTTGCAAATGATGGCTCGCGCGCCGCGGTAGGCGTACAGCCGCGACGTTTTCGGTTTCACGTAGACTGGCACTTTGTTCAGATGACAGGCGTGCAATACGCGATCGGCGAAGGCATCGTTGACCAAACCTTTGTCGTAATCGGAAAGAACTAACGCATCCAGTTTCTTCAGCGAAGAAACCAGTGCGCGAAACAATTTTTCTTCGGATTCGGCACTCAGTGGATCGCAGCGCTCTTGGTCGATGCGCACGATCTGCTGGTGCCGCGCGATGATCCGGGTCTTGACCGTGGTTACGCGCTGGGGATCGGCAAACACTCCGCGAACGCTGATCTTGGCCGCGCGAAAGCAATCTCGCAATAAGTTGCCGGCCTCGTCGTCGTATCCGGGGGCGTTCGCCTTCGCTCCGATCACTCCAAATGCTTCCACATGCGCGCCCAGGCCGCTCAGATTCGCGGCAACATTTCCGGCACCGCCCAGACAATCCGACTGCGAGACGAAATCGACGACCGGAACCGCGGCTTCCGGAGACAACCGTGTGGCGGTGCCCCACAGATAGCGGTCCAACATAAGGTCGCCAAGAACGCCGATGCGGATTTTGCGGAAGCGCGGGAGCAACCGCCGGAGATGCGGGACGAAATGAAGCAGTTCCGGTTTCATGAGAGGACTTTCAAAGAACCGCTCATTCGGGGGCGATGGTGGCTTCGTCCGGCAGCATCACGGGAATATCGTCGCGAACGGGATAAACGCGCCTGCAGGCCTCGCATTTCAGGCCTGACTCGTCCGGTAGCAGAAGCACGCGTTTGCGGCAAAGCGGGCAGACCAGGATGGCGAGAAGTTCTTTGGAGAGGGGCATTCGGGGCTCCGGCAAACGGAAACTGACTGTAACAAATAGCGTCGCCGGGCGGCAAGTTAGCGAAGTCATCTGACAGCGACAACGCCCGTCGATCTGATTTGTCAGCAGCCCAGATAGTTGAGCAGAAGCCGGCGAATTCCGATAGGATGAATTCGCTGTGCCGCTTCTATTTCTGCCGATTTGGCCGGGAGTTTTTCCATGAATCGATTTTGTATTCGGCTATTTTTGTTTTTGACCATCCCAGCCGCTTTGCTGAACGCACAAAGCTCCTCCACTTCGACTTCGAGCGCTGCCGCTGAGCAAAAGCCGGTTCTGCCCTATTTCCCGAGCCTGAATCCCACTTCCATGGACAGCTCCGTCGACCCGTGCGTGGATTTTTATCACTACTCTTGCGGCGGCTGGCGAAAAAATAATCCGATTCCCGGCGATCAAACATCCTGGGAGGTTTACAGCAAGCTCTATCAAGACAATTTGACCTTTCTCCGCGCGATGCTGGAGCAGGCTGCCACGGAGAAAGATTCGCGCGATCAAGCCGCGCAAAAAACAGGCGATTTCTACGCTTCGTGCATGGATGAAGCGGCGGTCGATAAGCGGGGAATTTCTCCACTGCAACCCGACCTTGAGGCCATTTCCAATTTAAAAAACACGCGCGAACTCGCTCCGCTTCTGGCGCACCTGCAACTTGTCTACGGCTCAGCCGTTCTCTTCCGGGGAGGTTCCACGCAGGATCTGGACGATTCGGAACAAGTGATCGCCCAAATTGATCAGGGGGGCTTGGGACTTCCGGATCGCGATTACTACGCCAAAGAAGACGATAAATCCAAAGAGATTCGCGCGCGCTACCTCGAGCACGTTCAGAAGATTCTTGAGCTCGCGGGAGATTCCCGGGAGGCAGCTGCGAAAAACGCGGAGACGGTTCTGCGCCTGGAAACGCTGCTCGCAAAGGCTTCGCTGACGCGGGTGGAGCGCCGCGATCCATACAAACTGAAGCACAAGCTTACGGAAAGCCAGTTGAGCGAATTAGCTCCCCATTTGAACTGGAAGGCGTATTACGCGACGCTTCCGTATCCGGACTTTCAAGTTCTAAACGTCGACACCCCGGATTTCTTTAAGGAAGTTAACGTCCTGCTAGCAAGCGAACCGGTGGAAACCTGGAAAACTTATCTGCGCTTTCAAGTGGTGAATGCTTCGGCGCCATATCTGTCCTCGGCTTTTGTGGACGAAAACTTCGCTTTCTACAGGAAATACTTGCGCGGAGCGACAGAGCTGGAGCCCCGGTGGAAGCGCTGCGTTTCCTACAGCGACCGCTATCTCGGCGAAGCTTTGGGTCAGGTATATGTAGCTAAAGTTTTCTCGCCGCAAATGAAGCAGGACGCGCTGGACATGACCCTGCGCATCGAAGCCGCAATGGAAATGCGGATTCGCCAACTGGACTGGATGAGTCCAGCGACGAAGGAGCAGGCGCTGATCAAGTTGCACGGGATCACCAACAAGATCGGATATCCCGATAAGTGGCGTGACTATAGCTCGATCAAGATCGTGCCGGATGATTTTGGAGGGAATGTTAACCGCGCCACTGAATTTGATCGCCGCCGCCGGATCAACAAGATTGGAAAGCCGGTGGACCGAGGCGAATGGGGTATGACCCCACCAACGGTAAATGCGGAGTACGATCCGCAAATGAACGACATCAACTTCCCCGCCGGTGTGCTGCAGCCACCGCTGTTCGATCCGCATATGGATGCCGCGCCAAATTATGGCGATACTGGCGGGACCATCGGCCACGAGTTGACCCACGGTTTCGACGATGAGGGGAGCCAGTTCGACGCCAAAGGAAATTTGCGGAATTGGTGGACCAAGGAAGACCGCGAGAAATTTGATGCACGCACCAAATGCGTTGTCGATCAGTATGCAAAATACACGGTTGTGGACGACATCAAGATCAACAGTCAGTTGACGCTGGGCGAAGATGTGGCGGACCTGGGCGGAGAAATCCTAGCGTACATCGCATGGCAAGGCGCTACCAAGGACAGCAAACTGGCACCGGCGGACGGACTGTCGCCGGAGCAACGCTTTTTCGTCGGCTTCGCGCAATGGGCCTGCGCCAACGAACGACCGGAACAGTTACGGGTGAACGCGACAACCGATCCGCATTCGCCTGCGGAATATCGCATTAACGGCGTAGTGGTGAACATGCCGGAGTTTGCGAAAGCATTTGCTTGTAAGCCGGGGCAGCCGATGACGAAGCCTGACGGCGCTGTTTGCAAGATCTGGTAAAAGCTGCAAGCGGTAGCCGCATTCCAATGCCGAATAGTGTCAGTGTTTCGGTGTCTTCACGGGATCCGGGGGACGCGTCGGCAGCTTCTTAGGATTGCTCTGCAGTGCCTTCTGGATTTCGGCAACGCCACGCTCCAGTTGTGGGTCGCGTCCATCGATCACCGTCGCGGGATCATTTTCTACAACGATGTCCGGATCGACTCCGTGTCCTTCGATCACGTACTTGCCTTCCGCAGAGGCCGTGGCAAATTCCGGAACAAACACCACACCGCCATCGAGCAACGGACCGCGCCCGGTGATTCCCACAACGCCGCCCCAGGTGCGCTTCCCGATCAGAGGCCCCAAGCCAGCCTGCCGGAACATGTACGGAAAAATATCGCCGTCCGAAGCAGACGTTTCGTTGATCAAGCAAACCTTGGGCCCGTAGAACACCTGCGCGGGATAGGTATTCGTGTCGCTAGAGACGCGGTCAAAACCGGTCCCCAGCAATTCCCTTTTCAATCGCTCGATGATCATTTGAGAGACGTTTCCGCCGCCATTCCCGCGAACATCGACGATCAGTGCCTCCTTGCGAATCTGCGGATAGTAATACTTGATGAATTCGCGGATGCCGTCGGCGCCCATGTCCGGAATGTGCAGATAGCCCACCTTGCCGCTGGTAGCCTTCGACACGTAATCGCGGTTATGCGTCACCCAATCCAGATAGATCAGGTTCTGCTCGGTAGTAACCGGGCGGTAGGAAATTGTGTGCGAGCCATCGAGCGTTGGCTTTGAATTCACTGTCCACTGAACCGTGCGGCTACCCTTGTCCCGCAGAAATTGGTACGGATTATCTTTCGCGGTGAGTTCCCGGTTATCGATGGCGAGTATGTAATCGCCTTCTCTTACGTCCACACCAACTTCGGTGAGAGGTGACCGGTAAATCTCTTCTTCATTTTGTCCCGCGTAGATTTTGGTAATGCGATAGCGGCCGGCACTTTCATCAAGTTCGATGCGCGCACCGGGCAGCGCAACCTGCGGCCGCTTGGGAACTTCAAAGTCGCCGCCCTGCAAATACGCGTGGGAAACGCTTAATTCCGCCACCATTTCACCGAGTACGTAGTTGAGGTCGGAACGGTGAGCCACTTGATCCACCAGCGGCCGGTACTGCGCGCGAAGACCGTCCCAATCGTACCCGTGCATGTTCTGCGCGTAGAAGAAGTCACGGTAGCGCCGCCACACTTCGTTGAATATTTCGACCCACTCCTCGTGAGGAACGCGATCCACCATCAACCCATCCGTAGAAACAGGCTTCGCACTTGATTTTCCGTCGGGTTTGACATCATACAATTTAAAGTTGCGATCTTGGCGCACAAGAACTTTCTTGCCGTCGGCGGAAACGTCGAAACTGTTGATTTTTTCAATCAGGGTGCTTTCCTTGCGGTCCTTTAGCGAAAACAACATGAGCGCGGAATCCGGATAGGAGTCCCGGCCGTAAAATGGCGTGCCAGCCTTCGAATACACGAGATATTCTTTGGTGACCACAAGGCGGTCGTAATTGTCCGCTTCCACGGGCACCCGCGTGACCCTATTGGCCAATCCATCGAAATCAATGTGGATATATTCTTTCTTTTTTACGTCTTTCTTCTCGTCCTTCTTATCGCCTTTTTTATCGTCGGCAGCGTTCTTGTCCGCATCCTCTCCTTCCTTGGTTACGGTCACCTCATCGCTTTCCGGCGGAAACGGATTCTTGGTGTCCTTACGAAGAGCCATTGCATAAATGGAATCGCCGCGATCGGTAGCGTAGTTAAACTCAACGTGGCTCAACGCCGGAGCAAAATCGCGCGTGCTAATAAAATAAAGATAATTGCCGGCAGAATCCCACGCGGGCGAAGAACAATCAAACAGCTCGCTAGTTACGCGGTGAACTTGCGGGTCGTTCACCGTCCAAATGTAGATCGAAGTAAAGCCGCTGGGATCATCCATCGTAAATGCCAGGCTTCCGCCGTCCGCCGACCAAGGATAGGCAGGTATACGGCCTCTGGGATTCTGCGCAATCTGCGTAACTTTCTTGTCTTCCAGCGTGAGCACGAATAGCTTGCCATCTTTGTCGCTGAAAGCGATTCGCTTACCATCCGGGGCCCAGCTGAGCTGGTTCAGCATCGCGTGAAAATTGTGCGTCAATTGCTCCGATTTACCGGCGCCATCTTGGGCAACCAAGTAAAGTTCGTCTTCGCCGTCCATGTCCGAGATGAACGCGATTTTTGCGCCATCCGGCGACCACTGCGCGAATTTGTCGTGAGCATTCGAAGAGTTGGTTAGGTTGCGGGCCGCTCCTTTTTCAATAGGCGCGGTGAATACGTCACCTCTGGCGACAAACAAGGCGCGTTCTCCCTTGGGGCTAAGGTCCGCCCATTCAATCTGGCCAGCCGCTGAGACGTGCGAGGGCCGCATGGCCAAGGCATCTGTGGGGACTTGAATCGAAACTGCTTGCGAATTTCCGGAGGCGGTATCGAAAATATTCAGCTCACCGTCCGACTCGTAAACGATTCGACTCTTATGATCGCTGCTGGGCCAGCGGACGTCCCACTTGGTGCTGTGAGTCAACTGATCGGTCTTTTTGGTTTTTGGGTCGTAGGAATAGAGGTTCAGAGTGTCGTCTTTGTCGGACGAGAAATAAATCTTGTCGCCAATCCACATAGGATCGCGATGAGCGCGCGGGTCGTCGGTAATTTTTTCCGCGGCGTGGGTCTTCAAATCAAATATGTAGAGTTGCTGGGCCCAGCCGCCGGAATAGCGCTTCCAGGTGCGGAAATCACGGAAGAGCGGCGAGTAGACAACCTTGGAACTGTCTGGAGAAAAATCCCCAGCCCCGGAAGTGGGCATGGGCAAAGCTCTTGGCATGCCGCCATCGATTGCAACGGTGTACAACCGCGAGTCGCCTAATTCGAAATGTTCGCGGAGCGAGCGGAATACCACCGATTTTCCGTCCGGCGTCCAGCCATAGACTTGATTGTCATATCCCCAGCGCGGATTCAGCGGGCCACGCGCCGGATAATATGTAAGTTGCCTGGGAATGCCACCGGCTACCGGAATCACGTAGACCTGCTCATCGCCGTCGTACTGGCCAGTGAAGGCGATCCATTTCCCATCCGGTGAGAACTTGGCGAATACCTCGACCCCCGGATGCGCGGTCAGGCGCGTGGCCATGCCGCCGGCAGTGGATGCGACCCAAATGTCCCCGGCATATGTGAACGCCAGCTTCTCCCCATGAATGTCCGGGAAGCGAAGCAACTTGGTCTGAGCCGAGGACGGCACCGGCAGGCAGCTGAAAAAAAGTAACAAGATAAGAGCCGCTTTGACCGTCGAATATTTCATGGGCTTCCCTTCGCGATTGACAAATTCAGATGAAGAAGAACACAACTTTAAGGCGATTAACACATCGAATCCGCTTTTGAACGGACAAGAGTCTACAACGATTCCGGTTCTAATGATTTGCCATTCATTTTTGTCGGATGCTTCCGCCGGCGGTGGACACGTGAGCCGGGATCACCGAGAGCGCCAGCAATAGAGCCAGTACCGGGTCACACGGGTGCCGCAGCCGCAAGGAAGTTTGCGTGAAATAATAGACGAGCGGAAACACAAAAGGATAGCTGGCCAGCGCGAAAAAATACGGACTCCCTGCGGCCAGCAATCGAACCAGGGCCGCAAGAACGGCTAGCAGCGTCAGCAAATTCCAGAGAAACAGAAATCGCACCAGCATAGAATTGGCCCGAGCGAAATCGCTCCAGGGAGACGGTGTTCCCAGCCAGGTCGCGACCATTCTGCGGCTGGCCAGATGCAAACAGAGCCTGGGATGCTCGCGGATGAAGGCTTTGGCCTTTTGCCCTTTCTCCGCCAGGAAGGCGGTCTCGCCCGATTCGGCATAATTACGGATCTGCTCGTAACGAGTGATGCGGTTCACTTCGCGGGAGTGCTCATCGTAAATCTCGTTGTTGCCAACCCACAGCTCGAAGGGAAAGTTGGAGCGAAGCGGAATCAGGCGGTGAAATTGCACTGCGTTGCGAACCGTCCATGGCACACAGATGCAGACGGCCAACGCGATGGATAGCAATAGCGGTTTCGCACGCCATGCGTTCATTTTTATTTGCTGATAGGCTATCCAGCCGAACAGGAATGGAAGTAGCGAGCCCAGCGCCGGATTGGTGAGCAGAGAAAATCCCCACAATGCGCCATAGGCGAGAACCTCGCGACGGCGCATCGATTCCGCCACGCGCAAGGTGGCCCAGAGCAAAGTAGCAGCCAGTAGGGCTGACAGCGATGTATCCCAAATCCATTCGAAAGGCATCAAAATGCCGCTGGGGAACAGCACCCAAATCCAAGCTGCAAGTGCGCCTGCGTAGATGCCACAGATGCGCTTTCCCACAAAATAGACCGGGACGCAAGCAAGCGCCGACACCAGGCAATTTAGAATCGCCGCAGCGTAAAAAGACCGCACCGTGAAAATGCCGAACATTTTGAAAATACCGGCGAGGAGGGTCGGGTAAACTGGTGCCAGCCAGGCGGTGGGACCGGTGGCCTGGCGAAAGAGGCAGCAGAACCCATGCCCTTGCGCCAGTGCTTGCGCGATGCTGCCCGCTTCATTCTCAAAGGGAATGGTGGCGAGAACTTCGTTGGGGACTAAGGATCCTTCGTGGACGACAAACGCGACTCTGCCGCAAAATCCAAAGATGGCAATCAGCGTGACGGAGGTAAGAATACGGAGAGCGGTTTTTTGCACAGGCTAATTTACTTTGGCTAATTCGCTTTCGCCGCTTTCTCTGCCAGAGTATCCTCTGCTCACGCGGAAACGCAACTTACGAGGAAACACGATGAACGATACAAAATCAAATTGGATGTTTTGCGGCATTATAGCTGTAGCTTTGCTTGTTGCCGGCTGCGGTGGCGCACAGAAGGACGCGACGGAGGCCGCGGTGAATGCAGCGCAAAAGGCGGTCAGCTCCGCGCAGGACACCGCAGACAAATATGCGCCCGAATTATCGAAAGCAGCCCAGGACGCATTGCAATCGGCCAAGGACGCTCTAGCCAAGACCGATTATCAGGGCGCGCTCGAGGCGGCAAAAGAAGCGGTGAAAAAGGCCAGTGAGGCCATCTCCACGACGGCAAGCAGGAAAGAGCAGTGGAGCAAGGACTGGAAGAACCTCAGCGCCTCGGTGCCAAGAACATTGGATGAGGCGAAGGCGCGACTGGACGCTTATACGAAAAAAGGAAAGTTGCCACCGGGGGTCACCAGCGAACAGATGGCCGAAGCTCAGGCGCAATATGAAAAGTTAAAGCAAGCATGGGCCGACGCCAACGCCGCATATCAGAAAGGAAACGTTGCGGATGCCATCAAGAGAGCTGGCTGGGTGCAGGAGAGTATCCAGAAGTTAAAGGAATTGTTGGGAATCAAGTCCTGAGAATCCACGGGGAAGTATTCGGTTCATTACGAACTTCGGACTAAATTGTTTCCAGGCGGCAAAGCAATCGTGCGGTGAATCTTGTTTGCGTCGTGAGGTCGGGCCGCCACAGCGCGAGAATTTGTGAACCTTGATAGACCCGCTCAAAGCCGCCTTCGGATTCGGAAATGGTCTCAATGGGAGCAACCCAGTATTCCGCGACGCTGGGTGCGTGCAGTGTGAGACGAATCCTTTGCCAGCCATCCTCCATGCGCAAGAGCGGGCCGGGAAGCGAGCCGGAAAACCGTAAGTTGTGCGGCCCGTCCGGGGTCTCAAAGAAGCGGTCCGAATCCGCCGGCGCGAGAAAATTGACTACCGATTCAATCCCAACGCACATATTTCGAGGAATCGGTTCCGACAGCGAAAGAGAAATTTCGCAACTAATCTCGCAACCTTGAGGGCTTGGGCCGAAGGAAAACTCCTTGGTCACCAGCAGGCGTGGAGGACTCTCGGCATCGGCGGCAAATTCCGGCAACAGGCGCTCCATACAGAGCTCCGCGCTTCCCGCGGAAGAATGACGCGGTTGAAAAACATCTGTAGCAAATCCGGGAACTTCGCCGAGCTGCAGGGAGTCGTACTCGTTGTGGGTCCGCGCGGGATCAAATAATAAAAGGCGGAACGAATGGCGTGGGCTGCGGTCATAGCGCAAGAATCGTTCCAGGTTCGGTTCCTTAGCACCCACTTGGTCGTGGATGGAATGGGCGCTCGTTTCGCCTGGAGCTACAAACACGGCATCCCGAAGACGGGCGTGGTAAGCCTCCGGTCGCCGGGCAATCGAATTGATAATCGTTGCGCCGGCCGAACGGAAGTCCAGCGCGGCTATCGTGCCTCCGTCCGTGGGCTTTAACAGCACCTGGTATTCGGGAGCGGTGAAGAGCAGTTCGGTGCAGCCGTCGGCGTCATAGTCCAGCAATTCCACGCGCGGCTGGGTGCCTCCGGGCGTTAGTTGGTCTGCTAGAGACTCCGCGCGGACCAGATTGCGCCAGATTTCCGTGCGAAGATGCGGCGCATATAGGCCGCCGAAAACACCGTGCCAGTAAGCGTCGTTGCCCTGCCCCTTCAGAAGAAAATCCCGGGCTTGCACGGCTTGCGCAGAATGCTCGGCATGGGCACGGCGGGAGGGAATGGAAGATACGGAAGCAGAAACGCGCAACATCTTCTTGTGCAAAAGATTGGATTCCGGATATTTGCGAAAGAAACCACGCCAGGAACCGCCGCGAAGGAATCCCAGTAGGTCCGCGCGTGCGGCAAATTCTTTTCTGATTGCATAATAACGCTGCCGCGTTTTGGTTGGCAGCACCCACTCCATCATTTCCGCGTAGGACGCTGAGGGCAGATCGGCACGGCCCAATGGAACATGCGAAGCGATGTAATCGCTGGGCGTGCAGATCTTGAGCCAGGAAGCATTTTCCTCAAGCGCGGCAAAAAACTCCTCGAGCCAGCCGTCTGCGTAGCAATGCTTGAAAGTTCCGGGCCATACCCCGTACTTTTCCATGTCATCGCCAAAGGAGGCGACTCCGCCGGGATGCAGAAGCGCCGCATTTCGCAGGTAGTCAATCGATTCCGAGACCTTGCGAAACGGGACCAGATATCGCATTTCCTTCAAGCCCGGGAATAGCCAAACGGATTTTCCGCAATCCTCGGCAATATAAGGTCCGAACAGTTCTTCCGCGTCGAATCCCGCCGCCAAAAATGGAAGGTCATCAATCAGCGTGTAGGTTATGCCTGCAGCGGCCAGGACCGATGGCAATTGCGGCTCCCAAACGCGCTCGGTCAGCCATGCACCGGCAGGCCGTTTGCCAAAATGCTTTTCGATGTACGCGGAGAGCCGGCCGATCTGCTCCAGTTGGTCCGCCTTTGGAATGGAAATCAGGATCGGCTCGTAAAATCCGCCTCCGATCAGCTCAACTTGCCCGGTCTTTACCAGCTTCTGGAGCCGCACAAAATATTCGGGACGATTTGTTTCGATCCAATGGAGTAGCGACCCGGAGTAATGAAGCGCCATACGAACAGCCGGATGCTTTTCCACCAGGCTGAGAAATGTCTCGTAGGATTTCGCGTAGCAGTCTTCAAAAACATACTGGAAGTTTCCTGCGGGCTGGTGCGCGTGAACCATCAAGATCAAATGGAACAGTGCCGGGAAGGGGGGCATGTTGCTCACATTTCATAATACCGCTAGTGGGCTCACAACACGCAGCGCAACGGGTGGTATGACTAAGAGGAAGCGTGATGCAGGATCCACTCCGAAATAATCTGCAACGTTTCTGGGGAAAACGTCTCTTCAATGGCTTGGTATTCCGCAGGTGATCCCGAGAAAGCATGCTGGAAGAGATGGTTCAGGTCGGGGAGTTCGCGTACTTCGAAGTCCTTGTTTCCGGCATCCTCCAGGGCCTTCTTGAACGGTACGAGATTAAACTTGACGGGTACCTGCAAATCCTTCTGCCCATAGAGAGCGAGTGTCGACGTTTTCAGCGCCTGCAAAACAGGTAGCGGATCATAATCCAGAAAAAACCGGAACCACGGAGAAGTGAGCATGCGCAGCTGCGTCTCCAACACCGTCGGAGGCAGCGCGGCATCGAGCCCGGATTCCTTCACCAGCGCCTTCACCTTTTCCGCGATGGCCGCCGGGTCTTTCTCGTTGCGCACGACTTCATAGGCTGCGCGGTCAAAGGTCAGGCTGGCCAGCAGTTGCGGGGCCGACAGGCCTCCCACTTCTCCAATCATCGCGGATTGATTGATCAACGTGTTTTCGCCGTTGGTGGCAGGAGGAGCCAGCAGCACCACCCAGGCAATGTCCTGCGAATGAATCGCCAGGTATGGAGCGATCATGGCGCCTTCGCTATGGCCAATCAAACCGATCTTTTTGGGATCGATATCCTTGCGCGATTTTAAGTACGCGACGGCCGCTTGCGCATCGGCCCCAAAATCCAGCGTCGTGGAGCGGTCCACTGAGCCAGTCGAACCGCCAATGCCGCGCTTGTCGTAGCGCAGCACGGCAAAGCCTTTTCTGGTCAGGTAGTCCGCGAGAACGAGGAATGGTTTGTGGCCAGCCATGCTTTCATCGCGGTCCTCGGGGCCGGAGCCGGCAATCAGCACTACCGACGGAAAGGGTCCCGGACCTTTCGGCAGCGTCAGCGTTCCAGTCAGATCGACAAGGGCGGCAGCATTCGCAAATGCAATGCTCTCCACGCTATATGGATAGGGTTCCAGCGGAGTTTGTGGCCGCCGCAAAATCAGAGGTTCATCGGAGCGTTTAAATTCCAGCGTCGCATCCGCGCCGGTTTGCGACCAACTCCCATTCAAGGTGTTCTTAGCCGCTTCAAACTTGCCCTCAAAAGTTCCCGCCACTGCGGGCACTTCGAAGTGAAAGTCGATCCCCTCTAAGGTCAAGTTAGTGGCCGGAAGTCCCGTCACGCTCTGATCCAGACTGTCCAGCGAGCCGATCAATTGTCCCTCGGTATCGTGCGAAACATGCAGTTGCAGACGCAGTCGCATGCCATGTGTTTCCAGCGCGCTCTGCCAGGTCCCCTCCACGGGGAACACCGCGTCCTTCGGCTTCAAGGAGATACCATTCGCGGGGTGGCGGCGGAAGACCAGCGGCAAGGTCACGTTTCCCTGCGACCAAGTACCTTCAATCGATTTGTGGTCGGCTGAAAACTTGCCTTCATAGTGTGCGCCGACCGAAGCCACCTCCAGCTTCAAAGTGGATCCGGAAAAAGAGACGCCAGTCGCGGCAATGGCGTAAACGCTCTGATCGAGGCTGTCGAGCGTGGCTTCCAGCGTACCCTTGCCGTTTTTTGTGAGATGAATAACCAGATGAAGCTGCGCCTCACCCGCCTGCAGGGTACCGGCATAGCTGCCGACGACGGTCGGAAGCGGCGTAGGATTGGTCTGCGCCGCGAAGGTGAACGCGGGAAGCCAAGAAGCAAGAAAAAGCGTACTGAAGCGCAGCGCGAAAGTTGGCCGCAAAAGAGTCTCCACATAATGCGTTAAGGCTGACGAATTTCACCAGGTTGGATGAAGGTTGTTGCCAAAGGGCCGCCTGATGAACATCCAAAAAACATCGGCAGGCTCATCCCAAAACAAAGCGCCCCGTAGCCACCGGGGCGCGAATAGGCGACATCAGGTAAGTGCTGCCATCGAACAGAAACTACTTTTTGTCATACCACGACGAATTTTTCGCGGTGAACTCCTGCCACTTTTCTGGAAGATCTTCCAACGCGAAAATCGCTGTCACTGGGCAAACCGGAACGCAGGCGCCGCAGTCGATGCATTCAACCGGATTGATGTACAACATCGGCTCCGCATCATGCTGGGGCTCGTCTTTGCGCGGGTGGATACAGTCCACGGGACAAACATCTACGCATGCACTATCTTTCGTATTGATACACGGTTCGGCGATTACATAAGCCATGCAAAATCTCCTTCTAGGGGGCAGCGAACCGGGGCTGCAGCTAAACCCGTCGGCACAATCAGCCAAATACTTTACCACGGCATCCGCGCATCACAACCACGGAAGCATTTAGTTTACGCGGAGCATGGCAGATTCTCAACCCGCAGCATCAAAGCTAGAATAGAGAAAGAGGATCGCTCATGAAAATTGGAATTGTGCGTATCGGAATGATCGCTGCGCTGGCGGTGACCCTCGCTTCCGGGCAAACCGCTCCTCGCAAGGACCCCGCACTCATCGACGCGCAGGAATACCAAAATCTGGTTCAGACGTATAAAGGCAAACCGCTCCTTGTCACTTTCTGGGCGACCTGGTGCGAACCCTGCCGCGACGAATATCCCATGTTGAACGAGTTGGCGAAACAATACGCGCCGCAAGGGTTGCAAGTCGTGGGCGTCGATCTGGACCAGGACGGCGATCTGATCTTAATGCGCCGCTTTCTGCTGCGCTACAAACCGGTCTTTCCCAATTACCGCAAGAAACAAGGGGGCGAAGATGCCTTCGTGCAGGCGGTGCTGCCCGGCTGGAATGGCTCCATACCCGCGTCGGTTTTTTACGCGAGGGATGGCACGCAGATCGGACATATCGTCGGCGCTGGTAGCCGTGAAAAATACGATGCCGCAATACAAACGCTTTTGTCGAAATAGCCGCGCGGCAGAAATGCACGATTGCAGAATGGATTGAAGGGGAGGACTGAAATGCTCGATCTAAAGGGAAACAAAATCACCTATTTCGGCCACAGCACCATTGGCCTGACCACGCGCGGCGGCCAGTTCGCGCTGATCGACCCCTGGGTAATGACCAATCCTAAATGTCCGGACAATCTGAAGAAACTGCCTCGGCTGGACGCAATCTTTCTGTCCCATGGCCATACGGATCACATGGGCGACATGCTTGCGCTTGCGAAAGAGTTCAAACCCAAGATCGTAGCTGCGCCCGAAACCTGCGGATGGCTGAAATCGAAAAACGTGGCAGCCGACTGCCTGCATATCAACAAAGGCGGCTCACAAAAGGCGCACGATTTTGAAGTCACCATGACCAACGCCTTCCATTCCAATTCCATTGACGACAACGGGCAGCGAATTTACGGCGGTGAAGCGGCGGGCTTGATCGTAAGACTCCCTGGCGACCTAAGCATTTATCACGCTGGAGACACTTCCGTCTTTGGCGATATGAGATTGATTGCAGAAATCTACCAGCCCGCTATCGTGTGCCTGCCCATCGGCGATGTGTATACCATGGGCCCGCGCGAAGCCGCTTTCGCAATCAAACTGCTTGGTGCTACGCACGTCATCCCCATGCACTACGGCACGTTTCCGATCCTCACCGGCACACCGGAAGCGCTGCGCGAGCAAACGAAGGACATTCCCGATCTGCATATTCACGCGCTCAAGCCGGGAGAGTCGTTAAGCTAAACTGTATTTTGGGAGCGCTGCAGATCGAGTTTGGCGGGATCCGCCAAGTTCGAAGGTTTGGCGCGGGGAGATCCAGGCTAAGAGCGCAGCACGTTGCGCGCGAAGAATCCCAGATTTGCCGGACGCTCCGCCAGGCGCCGCATGAAATATGGAAACCAATCGGCTCCGTAGGGAATATAAATACGCAGGCGAAAGCCGTCGCTTACCAACCGTCGCTGCAGGTCGGTCCTTACCCCATACAACATTTGAAACTCAAAATCTTCCTTGGAAACTTGTTTCTCCGCGGCCCAGCGAATCGTTTCCGCAATTATCCGCGGATCATGCGTAGCGATTCCGTGGTAAAAACCGCTAGAAAGCAGCATGCGCATGAGCTTCACGTAATTCGCATCGACATCCGATTTCGCCGGGTAAGCCACTTCGGCGGATTCTTTGTACGCGCCCTTGCACAGTCGTATCCGGCAGCCATATGACAGCAGGTCCTGAACGTCCGGCTCGCTGCGATATAGATACGCCTGGATCACCGCGCCAATCGCCGGTGTTTGTGTACGCACCCGCTTCACCAGCTCCACGGTGCGCTGGGTATACACGGAACTTTCCATGTCGATGCGCAGAAAGCTGTCGTGTGCCAGGGCCCGCTCCGCGATCGAAAGCACCAGTCCTTCGCAGAATTCCACGCTGAGGTCCAGACCTAGCTGCGTCAGCTTGCAGGAGACATTAGCGTCCAATTTTTCTTTGGCGATGCGGTCATACGTCCCCAAGTACGCGTCGCGGGCCTTCTGCGCGTCAGCGGTGGTGCTCACATTTTCGCCAAGGTAATCGAGGGTTGCGGACATGCCTGCGCCGTTGCAGCTACGAGCCGCTTCTATGGCTTCGTCCAGCGTTTCGCCGGCGACGAACCGCCGGGCCATGCGACGCGTCCTGTCGTTGGTGGTTACCCAATTCGCGAAACCCGGACTTGCGGAGAGTTTAAGAAGGATCGAGCGGAACATGGACCATCTGATTATGCCCGGAGTCAGCGGGCCGGGCTAGTCGATGTCTAGTGCTTGTGCTCTTCCAGGAACTTTTCGGCATCGAGCGCTGCCATGCATCCGGAGCCCGCCGCGGTGACCGCCTGACGGTAACGGTGATCCTGGACATCACCTGCGATGAATACGCCCGGAATTTTTGTCAGCGTACCGTGACGCGGGATCAGATAGCCGTTCTTGTCCATGTCCAGCTTGCCGCGGAAGGCGACGGAATTGGGGATATGCCCGATGGCTACGAAAACTCCATCCAATTCGATATCTTTTGATTCGTGGGAGACGGCGTGTTCCACCCGTATTCCGGTTACCAACCCCGCTGGTGCTTTAATTTCCTCAACGATATATGGAGTGACGATTTCGATCTTGGGATTTGCCAGCACCCGGTCGATCATAATTTTCGAAGCGCGGAATTCATTGCGCCGGTGAATCAAGTACACTTTGCTGGCGTAGCGCGAAAGAAAATTAGCTTCTTCCATCGCCGAATCGCCGCCGCCCACCACGGCAATTGGTTTGCCGCGGAAGAAATACCCATCGCAGGTTGCACAGGTTGAAACGCCGTGGCCGATCAGTTCCCTTTCGCCCTTCAGTTCCAGAAGTCGCGCGGAGGCTCCCGAGGCCACGATCAATGCTTTCGTTTCGTATACATCTTTTCCCGCGATAACTTTGAAGGGATGTCCCGTCACGTCCACTTCGGTTACGCTTCCGGCCTTGAACTCTGCGCCGAATTTTTGCGCCTGCTTGCGCATATTCTCGATCAGTTCCGGGCCCATAATGCCTTCGGGAAACCCAGGGAAATTCTCCACGTGGGTCGTCAGAGAGAGCTGCCCGCCTGGTTCGTGGCCGTCCAACACCACGGGCTTCAGGTTCGCGCGAGCCGCGTAAATGGCGGCGGTAAGTCCCGCGCATCCACTACCGATGATGACGATATTCTCCATGAAC
>CAAGKR010086842.1_pt1 | contig 17586 bp, 17 predicted proteins | sample 2556971 | NCBI WGS metagenome assembly CAAGKR01 (sample SAMEA5207829, study PRJEB30636) | soil metagenome | biome: forest; feature: boreal; material: soil | place: USA | collected 2011-09 | depth 1 m | reverse complement strand
GGCGGCGCGCGGACCGCCGGCTCCCTTTCAGCAGGCGGTCCGCCACTTTCCCGACGGATGTCGCCGCCGTCTCGCGTGTCGCCGGACCCTGCCGCGCCCGGCACCGAGTGGCCCAAGCGCCAGAGCTCCGGACGACGTTTCCAGGTCGCGAGCTCGCCCGCCACGATCAGGGTTGCACGCGCCTCGACCGGTTCCAGCCGGCCCGCGAGGCCCGCCGCCCTCCGCGCCGCCGCCCGGCGATGGTGCAGGGGTACCCGCCCGTCGCGCGCCAACCCGAGCCATGTGCCAGCAGCCTCGCGCGGCCGATCGGCAGCGAGTTGCGCGTCCGCCAGCGCCGACACCAGGATCGGCGCCGGGGTGTTCCCATCCGCCCTGGCCAGGTTCCCCAGATTCGCGATGAAGGCCACGCGATCGGCCTGCGGCATGGTCCGCGCGAGGCTGAGAACGGCCGACGTCAAAGCCGGCGTCGCGCCCCCTTCCCGGGCCGCCTGACCGAGCTCGTCGCGGGCGGCCGCAGCGTCATGCCCACGAACCAGCTCGGCCAGCTCGACACGCAGCCGAGCACGAACCTGCCCGTCGCTCGCCGAGGCAATCGAGCGCCGCAAGGTGTCCTCGCTCGCCCGCACGACGGAAGGTTATCATGGGTGCGTCTCAGGTTGCCGCTCGCCCACTTGCCCCCTTTGCCCCCATCGCACGGGCGGTCTGTTAGAGTGCGCCGCGAATGAATTCAGCGGAGAAAACGGCGGACGCCGCGTTCGCCGTGATCCTGGGGGGTGGGGCCGGAACGCGCCTTTGGCCTTCCAGTCGGCGCGCCCGCCCCAAGCAGCTTCTCGCGCTCGGTGGGGCGGAGTCACTCCTCGCAGCGGCCGTACGGCGCGCGCGCGTCGTCTTCGGGGTCGAGCGGACGCTGCTCGTGACGGCCGCCGATCAAGAGGCCGCCGTTCGGACCGCGCTGCCCGACTTTCCGCCCGCGAACATCGTCGCGGAGCCGGTGCCCCGCAACACCGCGGCTGCCGTGGGGCTCGGAGCCGTGATCGCAACCCGGCGCGCGGGCAGCGACGCCGTCGTCGCGGTCTTCCCCGCCGACCCCTACATTGGCGACGAACGCGTGTTCGAACGTCTGGTCCGAGCGGCGAGCGCCGAGGCTCGCGAAACGATCGTCACCATCGGCATCCGCCCGACCCACGCGGAGACCGGCTTTGGCTACATCCGCTTGGGCACGCGGCTGCCCCGCGCGTCCGCCGATCCCGTCCACGAGGTCGGCGCGTTCGTCGAAAAGCCCGACCGCCTCACCGCCGAGCGCTACCTCGCCTCTGGCGGGTATCTGTGGAACTCGGGGATGTTCTTCCTGACCGCGCGCCGGATGTTCGAGGAGACTCGGCGGCATCTGCCGGCGCTGGCCGCGCTGCTAGACGCCGCCGTCGCGGCCAAAGATCTGGACGACCTGAAGAAGGTGATCGACGCCGGTTATCCCGCGGCGCCGGCGATCTCGATCGACAACGGCATCATGGAAAAGGCGACCGGGCTGCGGGTCGTCCCGGGGGAGTTTGGCTGGAACGACGTCGGCAGCTGGGCGGCGATGACGGCCGTCCGTGCCCCCGACCCTCGCGGCAACGTCGTACTGGGTGGCGCCACGCTGATTGACGGCGACGGCAACATCATCGTCGCCGACGAGGGTGCGCCGTTCGTGGGCGTCGTCGGCGTCCAGGATCTGGTCGTGGTCGCTACCCGCGACGCGATCCTGGTCATCCCCAAAGATCGTGCTCAAGATGTTCGACAAATCGTGGAGGCCGCGAAGAAAGCGGGCCGACACGATCTGCTTTGATGCACATCCCCTAGGGAGCCTGTGATGAACCCGAGAGTGTTTCGCGAGTACGACATCCGTGGCAACGCGGAGGGCGATTTTCCCGACGATTTCGTGACCGATCTGGGACGCGCGATGGGGGCTTACCTGGCGGATGCGGGCGCACGCCGCATCACGCTGGGGCGTGACTGCCGCCTCTCATCGCCGCGCATTCATACCGCGGTCAAGCGTGAGCTACGCGCCGCCGGCCTTGACGTGGTGGACGTCGGCGTCGTGCACACGCCCGCGCTGTATTTTTCGGTCTTTCACCTGAAGGTCGACGGCGGCGTGATGATCACCGCCAGTCACAACCCGGCCGAAGACAATGGATTCAAGATCGTCTGCGGCAAGACCACCATCTATGGCGCTGAGATCCAGAAGCTCCGCGAGCGGGTCGAGCGCCGCGCCTTCCGGACCGGCGTCGCGCCCGGCCAGTCCACCGACCACAACATCCTCAAGGACTATATCGACACCATCGCCGGCAACATTCAGCTCGGGCCGCGCCGATTCAAGGTCGTCGTCGACGGGGGCAACGGCACCGGCGGCATAGCTGCGATTCCGATCCTGCTAAGGCTCGGCGTCGAGGTGGAGGCGATCTACTGCGAGCCCGACGGCCGCTTCCCCAATCACCACCCCGACCCCACGGTCCCCGCGAACCTCGCCGACCTCATCGCGCGCGTCAAAGCGACGGGCGCCGAGCTGGGCATCGCGCTCGACGGCGACGCCGACCGCATCGGCGCCGTCGATGGTCACGGGCGGATCATCTGGGGCGACCAGCTGGTGATGCTCTTCGCCAGAGAGATCCTGAAGAAGCACCCGGGCGCGACCTTCGTCAGCGAGGTCAAGTGCAGCCAGGCGCTGTTCGACGACATCACGGAACACGGCGGCCACGCGATCATGTGGAAGGTTGGCCACTCGCTCATCAAGGCCAAGATGAAGGAGGAGAAGGCGGTGCTCGCCGGCGAGATGTCGGGGCACATGTTCTTCGCCGACCGTTGGTTCGGTTTCGACGACGCGGTCTACGCCGGCCTGCGGTTGATCGAACAGCTGACCGGGTCGTCGCAGACGCTGGCCGAGCTCTACGACACGCTGCCGGTCCTGCACAACACGCCCGAGATCCGGATGCCTTGCTCCGACGACCTGAAGTTCGAGGTCGTGCGCCGCGCGCGGGACTGGTTTCGCGAACGCTACCCGGTGGTCGACATCGACGGCGTGCGCATGATGTTCGAGGAAGAGGGCAAGACCGTCGGCTGGGGTCTCGTACGCGCGTCGAACACCGGACCGGTCCTGGTGCTGCGGTTCGAAGCCGACAGCGAAAAGCGCCTGGCCGAGATTCAGGCGCTGGTCGAGGGACGCATCCAGCGGATCATCGCCGATTTGGAGGGAGGCCAGGGCGATGGCGCCGCTCGCTAATCCGCCACGCCGCGGCGGCAATCCTCCGGGATCCGCCGCCTTGGTCAATTGGCTGCGTCAGCCGTGGGGCGGAACCTTCTCGCCGTGCTTCGCGATCTCGGCCTCCAGAGCGGCGGCTTGCTCGCGCAGGTGCCAAGGAATCTCGGCATACACGTCCTCGAACAGGGAATGCAGGGGGGGCTTGGGCGGGCGGTTCTCCGCGTAGGCCAGCGCCTCGCCGATCTCCTGGTTGATCTCGCCCTTGGTGCGCGCCGCGAACTCCGCATCGAACGCGCCGCGCGCCGTGCCGTACTTGAGAAAACGATCGAGCGGATCGCGGCGCTCCCATTCCTTGGGCTCGTTCGGATCGCGATAGCGAGAGGGATCGTCGGACGAGCTGTGCGCGCCCCGCCGGTAGGTGCGGGCCTCGATCAGGGTCGGCCCTTCGCCGCGCCGCCCGCGCGCCGCCGCCTCGCGAACCACGTGGATCATCGCCAGGATGTCGTTGCCGTCGACGAGCACGCCCGGCATCCCGTACGCGATCGCCTTCTGGGCGAAGGTCGGCGTCGCGGTTTGACCCGAGCTCGGCACGGAGATGGCCCAGCCGTTGTTGCGGCAGAGCAGAACCGCCGGGACCTTATAGAGCGCGGCGAAGTTGGCGCTGACGTGGAAGATCGGTGTGGAGCTTGCGCCTTCACCGAAGAACGCCAGCGCCACGTCCTGGCTCTTCTGCAGCTTGGCGGCCCAGGCCGTTCCTACCGCGTGCGGAATGTGCGATCCGACCGGCGAGCTGACCGACACGAAGTTGAGCTTGCGGACCGAGTGGTGCACCGGCATCTGGCGCCCCTTGACCGGGTCCTCGGAATTGCCGAACAGCTGGCACATGAACGTGCGCAGCGGATAACCACGGAACAGGGCGGCGCCGATTTCACGGTAAGCGGGATAGATCCAGTCGGTGGCCCGAAGGGCGTGCGCGGCGCCGATATGGGTCGCCTCCTCGCCCAGCGAGGTCAGATAGAAGCCCAGGCGCCCCTGCCGCTGCAGGCGCAGCATCCGCTCGTCGAGGATCCGGACGAGCAGCATCGTCCGATACAGACGCCGCAGCTCCTCGGCGGACAGCGCCGGCTCCCGCTCGGGATGGACGACGCGCCCGTCTCCGTCGATGACTCGTGTGACTTCCAGCTTCATCGTTTACCGCAGGCCGTATAATCGCCCGACTCTCCTCCGTCAAGGAAGCCCCACCATGAAGATCCAGATCCGCGATGTCTTGAGTCTCTCCGGACGCGATTACGTCGTCGAGGGACTGGTCTGCTACCGGGTCGCCGGCAAGACGACGGTTCTCGCGCGCGCGGTCGACGACGCACGGGTGGTCTGGATCGAATCGCCGAGCAGCGACTTGGGCGGCGGAGACACAGGGGCAGCCACGGCCGCCATGGATCGCCTGCTCGTGCTACACGAGATCAAAGATCTGGATCTGTCCCTGCCGCCGCCGGAGAGCATCAGCTACCACGGTATCTCGTACGTGCTCCGACTGGCGGGGCGCGCGGCGATCGAGATCCGCGGCGCCGTGCCCGAGCGCGCCGCGAGCATGGCTCAACTGTGGCGCTACCGCACGGCCGGCGACCAGATCCTCCAGATCGAGGAAGAAAATGGCCGCTTATTCATGCTGGCTGGGCAATCCGTACTCCGTGGCATGATCGACCACTTTCCGGGACGCTGACGATGCCCGGAAACACGTTCGGAACTGCGTTTCGCGTGACGACCTTCGGGGAGTCGCATGGACCGGGCGTGGGCGTCGTGGTCGACGGGTGTCCGCCCCGTCTCCCCGTGACAACCGCTGAGATCCAGCAGGAGCTCGATCGGCGACGCCCGGGGCAGAGCGCGATCACGACCCAGCGGCGCGAGCTCGACGAGGTCGAGATCCTGTCCGGAGTGCACGAGGGGCTGACGCTGGGGACACCGATCGCGATGCTGGTCCGAAACAGCGACACGCGTGGCGGCGACTACGAGGAGATGCGGACCAAGTTCCGCCCCTCGCACGCCGATTTCACGACCAAGATCAAGTACGGCATCCGCGCCTGGCAAGGGGGCGGCCGGGCCAGCGCGCGCGAAACGGTGGGCCGGGTGGCGGCCGGGGTTCTGGCGCGCAAGGCGCTGGCGGCCGCCGGCTCCATCGACATCGTCGCCTGGGTGCAAAGGGTCCAGGATCTGGAGGTCGAGGTCGATCCCGGCACCGTCACGCGCGACGCCGTTGAGGCGAACATCGTCCGCTGTCCGGACGGGGCGGCAGCGGCGCGCATGATCGCGCTCATCGACGAGGCGCGCAAAGCGGGCGATTCACTGGGCGGTGTGGTCGAAGCCGTCGCGCGCGGCGTGCCATCCGGGCTGGGCGAGCCCGTATTCGACAAGCTGGACGCCGATCTGGCGAAGGCGATGCTTTCGCTGCCGGCGGCCAAGGGCTTCGAGATCGGCAGCGGGTTCGCGGGCACGCGCCTGCGCGGCAGCGAGCACAACGATCCATTCTACGACGGCGGTGGGCGCGTCCGGACGCGTGGCAACCGCTCGGGGGGCGTGCAGGGCGGCATCTCGAACGGCGAGGACATCGTCATCCGTGTCGCGTTCAAACCGACCGCCACCATCCTACGTGAGCAGCAGACGGTCGACGAAGAGGGCCACGACACCACCATCAAAGCGCGCGGTCGCCACGATCCGTGCGTGCTGCCGCGCGCGGTACCGATCGTCGAAGCGATGCTGGCGCTGGTGCTGGCCGATCATTTCTTGCGGCAGCGCGGCCAGTGCGGAAGCTAGCCCTCGCGTTCCTGGTATCGAGCGCGGCATCAGCGACCGGTTGTCCCCACGGCGCGGCCGATCTCGTTCATTTCGACGCCTCGATGCCGGCGCCGACCCAGGTCGCCGAGGAGTCGCACGAGGTCCACTTCACGTACACCGCACCCGATGCCGTAACGTTCGACTGGCGCGGCAGCGGATCGACCCTGCGCTATTGGGCTAAGGATCTCCCGCCCCGCACGGTGACGGCACATCCCCCACACCCGATGCCAACCTCGGCTCCCGGCCCCTGGCAGGAGGCGATCGCCGACCAGCTGGTCCCGGGCCTCGAATACCTCTACGAGGTCGGCCACCCGGTACGACCGGTTCCTCGCACGTTTCGCGCGCCCTTGGAGCCGGGCGCGTCGGACTTTGTCTTCGCGGCGGTGGGGGATATGGGCGACGACGCCGGTCAGCCGGCCGCGGCCGGCGTACACCGCGACATCCGTCTCGCCGACCCGTCGTTCGTCCTCGCGCTCGGCGATCTGTCTTACGCCGATCTCAAGACCCAGGCGGCGGTCGATCGCCATTTCGAGGACGTCATGATTTGGTCACAACGCGCGGCCTACATGCCGGTCTGGGGTAACCACGAATGGGAGAATCCCCAGCGGGACGACCTGCGCAACTACAAGGGGCGGTTCGCGCTCCCGCACGCCGCAGCGTCGCCCGGTGCGCCCACCGCCGGCTGCTGCGGCGAGGACTGGTACTGGTTCGATTTCGGATGCGTCCGCTTCATCATCTATCCTGAGCCCTACACGCCCGACACCTGGATCGACTGGGCCGAGCGCGCCCGGCCGCTGTTCGCGGCCGCCGAGACCGACGCGAAGATTCAGTTCGTGATCACCGCCGGCCACCGACCCGCCTATTCCTCCGGCCATCACGCCGGCGACCCCCAGCTCCGGGCGATCCTCGACGGCTTCGGCCAACGCTTCAAGAAGTACGTGCTGAACCTGAACGGACACAGCCATGTCTACGAGCGGAGCAAACCGCAGGCACACGTCGTGCACGTGACCGCGGGGACCGGGGGCGGCTCGCTCGAGCACGCGGCGACCAGCTGTCTGTGGAGCGACTGCCAAGCGCCCCCGTTCACCGCCTACCGCGCGATCCACCACGCCTTCCTCAAGGTCTCCGTGCGCGCGACGGAGATCGCCATCGAGGCGATCTGCGGCCCGGCCGCACCCGGCGACGAAGACATCCACTGCGCGGAAGGCGAGATCATCGATCAGACGAGCATCCCCGCCGGCGGCGCGGCGGTTTCCGTCCCCCCGCGCCACCATCCGGACGCGCTGTTTCACTGACGTTGCCCAAACCTTCAAGGGGGCGTACATGTTCCGCCCCGGCTTCATCCAGCCGATGCACGGGATCACCTCGCGCACCCGTCTCTACCGTGTGCTGTACGCGAACCGCGACATCAAAGAGCTGGCGGCCCGGGCACCGGTCCAGTAATCGCGTAATATGCTCGTAGATCAGCTTGCGGGGCCGCTTTAGATAATGCATTTTTAATGCATGGCATTTACCACCTTCTCGATTCGTCTCGATGTCGCCCGGAAGCTAAAGGCCGCCAAGGCGGCCGGCGAAAGCTACAGCGACACGCTGGAACGCCTCTTGGAAAACCAGCCGGCCAAAACGGTGGGAGAGTGGCTAGCCTCCCTCGAACCGCTCGTGGGACGGGGAGTCCTGTCGCCGGAGGCCCGCGGGCGCTTGAAGCGAGATCAGCGGGCGCCCCATCACTCCCCAAGGAAACGTCGTGTTTCTGCTTGATACCAGTGTACTCATCGATCTGGAGCACCAACTGGCCCAGGGCATCGTGGGCTCCGTGCAGACCTTTCTCGGACGACACCGGGCAGAACCCCTGGCTTGCTCGATGGTGACCATCGGTGAGCTCGCGAGCGGCGCCGACGAGGAATCGATTCGGTTTTTCTTGCGTCGGCTCCGGAAGATTCCGCTCGACGAGGCGATTGCCTACCGGGCTGGACGACTGGATCAGGATCTGGCCCGACAGGGGATGCGTCTTGGTGAAAACGACAATTGGATCGCGGCGACGGCGCTACACTATTCGGCGACGTTGCTGCACGCGGACGGCGACTTCGAGCGAGTTCCCCGCTTGAAACGTCACCATCTTCAAGCCTGATCCATGGCCGGGTGCAGGGCATTTAAGGCCGGAAACTGAGGTTTCAGCTGGGCGGGCCGGCCGGCTTGGCGGTGTCGCGCCGGATGACCTCCAGTGCCGCTTCGTCGAATTCGTAGCGCGCGCGGCAGAAGTTGCACGTCACCTCGGCCTTGCCGTCGTCGAGAATCATCGCCGCCAGCTCCGGCTCACCGAGCAGCGCCAGGGACGTTCCAGCGCGGGCGCGCGAGCAGGGGCAATCGAAACGAACCGGCCGCCGGTCAAGGACCTGGACCTCGCCGAGCTGGCCACCGAGCACCGAGGCGACCACGGCCTCTGCGTCGCCCGGCCCCTGACCGAGCGCGCGCAGAAATTCGCCACCGGCGATGACCTGACGCGCGGCAGCCACCCGGGCCGCGCCGTCGCTGCCGGGGAGCGCCTGCACCAAAATGCCGGCAGCGAAAGCGACCGTGCTGTCCGAAGCCAGCGCCGCGTCGCAGGCGAGAGCGCTCGCGATCTGCTCACTGGTCTCCAGGTATTGCTCGACGTCCTCGTCAATCTCGCCGCTGGTGATCGGGATTCGCCCGCTGAACGTCTCGCGCAGACCGACGTCGCGGATCACGTTCACGAGGCCGATGCGTCCGACCGCCGCCGCGAGCCTCGCACGCGCGCCAGACGAAGCCGGGAGCGCGACGCCGGGATTTGTCACGTAGGCGCGCGCCGTGCCGGCGGCGGTGGCGTCGACGGTGAGCCCGCCGAGCGGGCCGTCGCCCAAGACCTGCAGCGTCACCCGCTCGTCGTCCTTGGTGAGCGTCGCCAGCAAGAGGCCCGCGGTCAGCCCACGGGCGAGCGCGATCGCCGCCGCCGGACTCGCCTCGTGCCGCCGGGCGGCCTCGCGCGCCACGCCGGTGGTGGTCACGGCGACGATTCGCACCGGACGCCCCTGGAGGACGCAGCGGATGATTTCATCGTCGGGAAAATCGGTACGGCTCATGGTCGCGCTCGCAGTAATGTTACGCTTCGCAGTGGCCGATGTCCGCGTCGTCCCCCTTCGCGTTTTTGACGCTCCCCAACCTGCTCAGCCTGGCGCGGCTCCCGCTCGGGTGGCTGTTCTGGATCGCGCTTGGACCCACGCCGTCCCACGCGGTGCGGGCGCTCGGCGTCGTGGCGGCGGCCGCGGTGACCGACGTGCTCGACGGCGCCCTCGCACGCCGCCGCGGTCTCGACGCCTCGGGTGCCGGATCCTGGCTCGATCCCATCTGCGACAAGCTGTTCGTGGCAGCGGTCCTGGCTTCGCTCCATTTCGAGCGCCAGGTCCCCTTCGGCATCCTGGCGCTCATCGTCGCGCGCGAGCTCTTGCAGCTCCCGATGGTGATCGTCTACCGCGCGAGCCCGACCCTGCGGCGCTGGCTGCGTTACGACTTTCGGGCCAGCGTGCTCGGCAAGGCTGCGACGGTCGCGCAGTTTCTGGCCATCGCCACGCTCATGCTGGGGTGGCCGGCGCGCGCGCTGGCGGTGCTGGCCTTCGCGCTCGGCGTGGCGGCGCTGGCCGACTACGTGAGGCGCGCCGTCGTCATGGGTCGCGCGGAGCGACTATGAAAGACGCCGGCTCCGACGTCGAAGGCAATGCGGCGCCGTCGCGCCTCCGCCGTTTCCTGCCCGCGCCGGGGAGCGTGCGGTACCACGCGTTGCTCGCGACCGTCGCCCTCTTCATCCTGGGACCGCTCGGCGGGATCACAAGCGCGTACATGACGTTCAGTCTGGGCTTCTCCGTCGGTGGCCAGGTCCTGGCGGGGATCCTGGGCAGCAGCGTCACCACCGGCTACGGCACCGAGGGCAAGCACGGCGCCAACTACATCCAGACCATGGCCGCCTCGGTCGCGTCGATGGCGGGGATGGGCGTGCTCATTCAGGCGATGGTCTGGTTGGGGATGCCGCTGCCGGCCCCCTGGAAGCTGGGCCTCTACTTCGGCTGCATCGGCATGTTCGGGATCGGTGTCGGGATGCTCTACACCCCGATCCTGGTCGACCGCCTGCAGCTCGAATTCCCGTCGGGCCACGCGGTCGCCAACATCCTGCGCGCGCTCACCGACAAGCGGCTCCTGCGCCGTTCGATCGGGAAGCTGGGGGGCGGAACCGCCGGTGGGATCGCGCTCGGGGCGCTGGTCTCGCGGGTGGCGTGGCTGGGCCGCACCGGCGTCTCCGCCTCGACGGTGGGCGCTGGACTCATCGTGGGCTCGCGCATCGGCGTGCCGACGCTGGTGATGGGCGCGGTCGGCGCGCTGCTCTCGCCGCATCTGCGGGCGGTCGGCATCCTGGGACCCCACGATCCGTTCCGGCGGATCGGCTTTCTGGTCGGCCTCGCGATGGTCTTCGGCGCGGCGATCGTCGACTTGACCCTGATCGGCATCGAGGCCGTCCGCCGCGCGCGCAGCCGGCGCTCGGTTCCGACCGCGCCGCTCCAGACGGCCGGCCTCGGCACGGGGCGGCTCGTCGCCTGGGTCGTCCTGTGGGGGGCCGCCATCGTGGCGGTAGCGACCCTGCTGCTCCATCAGCCGCTCGGCTTCATCCTGATGGCGATTGCGCTGGCGTTTCTGTTCGTCTTCGTCAACGGCATCTCCGACGGCATCTCCGACTGGAACCCGGTCTCGAGCGCCTTCGTCATGACGGTGCTGATGATGTCCGCTCTCGGGCTCCGCTCCCCGATCGTCGCCATGACCGCCGCCAGCATCCTGCTCGTCTCTTGCACCGTCGGTGTCGACATGCAGCAGGATCGCTCCACCGGCTGGAGACTGGGATCCGATCGCGCTATCCAGTTCCGCTATCAGGCGGTCGGAATCGTCGCGGGTACCGTGCTCTGCATCGTCCTGACGCAGTTCTTCATGAGCGCTTACCCGGTTCTGCGTGTCGACACTTTCACCCACCCGGAAGCGCGCGTCGGCGTCTGGCAATCGGCGATGACCTTCAAGTTCGTGGGCGCCATCCGGGGCATCGGGCACCTAGCGCCCTATCAGCTTCACGCGCTCTGGCTCGGGCTCGGCATCGGGTTCGGGATCGAGGTCACCCGCAAGCTGCTCGCGCGCGCGGTCGGCTACCGGCGCTTCATCGCCTCGGGACCCCTCGGATTCGCCGTCGGGTGGCTCGTCGACGCCGTGGTTCTCGGGAGCCCCTACGCATCGTCGACCGGCGGTTTTCTGGATCTGGGAACCTGCGCCTGGTTCGCGTCCGGGAGCCTGCTCAACGCGGCCCTGTCGCCCCGCCGGGCCCCGGCCCAACCTGCGGCTGTGGAAGGCGACGCCCTCCCCGAGGACATGAGCACGCCGTCGCTGCTCGGTGGCGGCCTCATCGCGGGCGAGTCGCTCTACACGCTCGGCGCGGGGATCGCCGCGCTGCTCGCGCTGCTCTAGACAAGTCCTCGCGCCGCCCTCAAGTTCTTCATATTCCAGGTCACCGCAGGTGAGAAGGCCGAGGTGATCACAAAATGCGATCGAAAGATCGGGTTCCGCGCAAAGAACATCGGATAGGCTCTCCGCTGTTCTCATGACCTCCATCCTCCGCTCGTCCACCCACCCGCGCTGGTTCGGGGCGAGCACGGTCGATCTGCCGGTGCTGCTGTCGGATCACCTGCACTGCGAGCGCAAGGCGGCGGAGAACGCGCTGTCGCTGGTCCGGCGCTATCCGCACCGCGGGACGTCGGTCGGGCAGCTGGCGCGGCTGGCGCACGAGGAGACCAGCCACGTGGTTCAGGTCGGCGCGCTCCTGGCACGCCGAGGATGGGTGCCGCGGACGGATACCCCCAACCACTACGCGCGTGCGCTGATGGCGGAGGTGCGCGGCCGCGAGCCCGACCGCTTACTCGACGCGCTTCTGGTCGCGGCGTTCATCGAGGCGCGCTCGCATGAGCGGCTCGGGCTTTTGGCGCGCGGGTTCGCCCGCGGCGGCGACGCGGAGCTGGCCGACTTCTACGCGGCGCTCGCCGACGCGGAAGAGCGTCACGCCGACATCTTCCTGGACCTGGCGCGTCCACTCGTTTCGACCGACGCGTTCGCGCAGCGCCTCGAGGTGCTCGCCGAACGCGAGACCGAGGTCCTGGCCGAGCTGCCGCACACGACCCGCGTCCACTGACTCAGGCCCGAAAGACTACCTCGCCGCCCACGATCGTCGTCTCGACGTCCAGGTTCGCCGACCAGAGCACCAGATCGGCGCGCCGGCCGACGGCTAGCGTGCCACGGTCTGTGAGACCGACCCGGGCGGCCGGAACCGCGCTGGCCATGGCAAGCGCGTCTTCGATCCGCGCCCCGCCCAGGCTCACCATCGTGCGCACCGCCCGATCCATCGTGAGCGTCGAGCCCGCCAGCGTACCGTCGGCGAGGCGTACGCTCTCCCCGTCGGAGATGACCGAAACACCGCCCACCCGATAGCTGCCCGGCCCCGCCCCCGCGGCCGCGACCGCGTCGGTCACGAGCACGATCCGATCCGCCCCTTTCGCGCGCACCGCCAGCTTCAACGCCGCCGGGTGCACGTGTATCCCGTCGGCGATCAGGCTCACCGCCACGCGATCGTCGGTGAGGGCCGCGCCCACCGCGCCGGGCGCGCGATGGTGTAGGCCCGACATGGCATTGAAGAGATGCGTCACCAGCGTCGCGCCGGCGTCGATCCCCGCGATCGCCTGGTCGAACGTGGCGTCGGTGTGGCCGAGGCTGACCGCGACGCCCGCGTCGACGAGGCGCCGTATTCGTGCCAACGCGCCCGGACGCTCGGGCGCCAGTGTGACGAGCCGGAGCGCGCCAGCCGCGAGCAAATGTTCGAGGACCTCGTCCAGCGTCTCGTCGGCCGCCGCGATGGCGCGCGCGTCGTGAACCCCCGCGCGGGCCGGCGAGAGCAGTGGTCCTTCCAGATGCAGCCCCGGCACCCGCGACCCCCAAGGCGTGCGGACGATTCGATAGATGAGGGCGGCGGCAGAACGATAGCGCCCCGCTGTCGTGCTCACGACCGTCGGCAGGAAGGTCGTGACTCCCCGGCGGGTCAGGCGGGACGCCATGATGTCGAGCGCGCTGGCACCGTCGGTGACCTCGAACCCCAGAGAACCGTTGCACTGCAGGTCGACCAGACCAGGCGACACGATATCGGCCTCGAAACGTGGTTCAGGAAGCGCACCCACGACGTCGGTTCGAACCTCTACGATCCGATCTCCCTCGATCACCAGCCCGCCCGCGACGAGACGTCCGCCCAGGAGCAAACGTCCAGTGACCGAGAATCGGTTGTGGCCGCCCGCCGATTCTGTTTTCATCGTCGCCTCCCATCCTATCGGAGGTCCGATGCGCTTTCTCGTCACAACCGCTGTCTTTGCGACCGCCGTCGCGTTGCCGATCCTCGCGGCCCTCTCGCGACCTTCGTCGGCAGCCCCGGCCGCGGCGGCGGCGACCGCCGTGGCGAAAAGCGGCGGCCTCGCGTTCCCCTTCCCGGTCACGGAGAAGACGCTCCCGAACGGCCTCCGCGTCTACGTGGTCGCCTACGACTCGCCCGGGTTGGTCGCCTATTACTCGGTCGTGCGCACCGGCAGCCGCAACGAGGTCGAGCCCGGCAAATCGGGCTTTGCCCACTTTTTCGAGCACATGATGTTCCACGGGACGGAGAAGTATTCGCTGGAGGCCTACAACGCCGCGATCAAGGAGATGGGCGCCGACTCCAACGCCTTCACCTCCGACGATCTCACCGTGTATCACATCCTGGCCGGCAACGCGGCGCTCCCCAAGATCGTCGAGATCGAAAGCGACCGCTTCCAGCACCTGCACTACCTGGAGCCGGATTTTCAGAAAGAGGCCCGCGCGGTCCTCGGCGAATACAACAAGAACGCGTCCAATCCCATCGAGAAAATGACCGAGGTGCTCTACGACCACGCGTTTTCGACCCACACCTACAAGCACACGACGATGGGCTTCCTCAAAGACATCGAGAACATGCCCAACGAGATGGCCTACTCGCGGCAGTTCTTCGATCGCTACTATCGGCCGGACAACATCGTCATCCTGGTGGTCGGAGATGCCGATCCCGAGACGGTGTTCAAGCTCGTCGAAACCAACTGCGGAGGCTGGAAAACCGGCGACAAGCATCCGCCGATCCCCGTCGAGCCACCGCAGCGAAAAGAGCAGCGCGCCGAGCTCGGCTGGCCCAGCGCGACGCTGCCGATGCTGGTCGAGGGCTACCACACGCCGGCATTTTCGACGAGCAACGTCGATCTACCGACGCTGGACGTGCTGGGGGAGCTGCTGTTTGCGGAACGCGCGCCGCTCTACAAGAAGCTGGTCATCACCGAGCAAAAGGTGGAGTCGCTCTCCGGCTCCAACGACGCGCACGTCGATCCGAACCTCTTCACCGTGCTCGCGCGCATCAAGAAGCCAGCCGACACGGCTTACGTCGAGCGTGCCATTCACGACGAGATGGCGCGCATCGCCAAGGACGGCGTCGACGACAAGACGCTCAGCGAGGTTCTCTCGCACGTCAAATATGCCTTCGCGGGCCAGCTTTCGACGGCGGACAAGACCGCTTACACCGCGTCGTCGTTCCTGGCGCTAACCGGCGATCTGTCATCCATCAATGCCTACTTCGCCCTTTACGACAAGGTCACCAGCGCCGACATCAAGCGCGTGGCCGCCGCTTACTTTCAACCGACCAACCGAACCGTCGTAACGCTCAAGGCCGGCAAATGAGGTCCTTCATGCTTCTCTCCTCCGTTCTATTGGCCGCCGCCGCCCAGCGCGGCGCGGTCGCGGCGCCCACCAAACCGCCGACCAAGGTGGCGGGGATTCGAACGGTCATCTTGCCCTCGCCCGGAAGCCCGCTCTGCGCGATCCGGGTTTTCTTCCAGATCGGCGCGGTCGACGACCCGAGGGAAAAAGAGGGCCTCGGCGCGCTGACCGCCGAGATGATCGGCCACGGCGGCAGCAAGGCCCGCACGTATGCCGAGCTGCTCGACGCGCTCTACCCGTTGGCCGGGGAGCTGCGCGTCTACAGCGACAAGGAGTCGGTGGTCTTCGAAGGGACCGTCCACCGCGACAACCTGGCGAAGTTTGCCGACCTGCTGGCCGACCAGGTGCTGACACCGCGGTTTGCCGAGGACGATTTCCACCGCAACAAGGAGGACGCGCTCGACTACGTGACCAAGACCTTGCGCGGGAACGCCGACGAAGAGCTTGGCAAACAGGCGATGGCGACCGTGCTCTACAAGGGTCATCCGTACGGCGCGCCGACGCAGGGAACCGTCGCCGGCCTTGGCGCGATCACGCTCGACGACGTCCGGAAGTTCTACGCGACGCACTACGCGCGCGACCGCCTGGTAGTCGGCGTGGCCGGCGGCATCCCCGACGGTTTCGCCGAGGTGTTCGCCAAGCGCTTCGCCGCCCTCCCCGCCAAGGCGCCGCCGCTGCCCAAGCTGCCACCCGCCCCGGTTTACAAAGAGAACCAGCTCCTCGTCGTCGAGAAGGACGCGCGCGCCAACGCCATCTCGATCGGACACGCCATCGACGTGACCCGCAAGGACGCCGATTTCTATCCGCTGACGGTCGCGCGCTCCTATTTAGGCGAGCACCGCACGTTCAACGGCGTGTTGATGAACCACCTGCGCGGAAACCGCGGCCTCAACTACGGTGACTATGCCTACATCGAGAACTTCATCCAGGACGGTTGGACCACTTTCCCGCTTCCCAACATCGCGCGACGCCAGCAGCACTTCGAGATCTGGCTGCGCCCGGTACCGCCGCAGAACAGCCTGTTCGCGCTGCGCGCCGCGCTCTACGAAACGGACAAGCTGATCCGCGACGGGATCCCCGAATCCGGCTTCCAGGCCACCAAGACCTTTCTCGCCAATTACGCCAACCTCTGGGCGCAGGACGTCTCGCGGCGCCTGGGCTACGCCATCGACGCCGTCGTCACGGGGAAGGACGTCGTCAAGGAGCTGCAGGGGCGGTTGCCCAAGATGAAGAAGGCCGACGTCGACCGCGCGGTCCGCAAGCACCTCACGCTAGCGGGCCTCAGCATCGCGATCGTCGCCGACAAAGCGCAGGCGCTGGCCGACAAGCTGGCCAGCGATGCCCCCACACCCATCACCTACGACACCGCCGGCACGCCGCCCGAAGTCCTGGCCGAGGACAAGATCATCGAGAAATTCCATATCCCGCTCAGCAAAGACGCGGTCCGCGTGGTCCCGGTCGAGCAGATGTTCGAACGCGCGCCGTAGCCGTTCAGCGTCAGCGCGACGCCGACCCCGTTGTCGTTGTCGTTGTCGACGGTCAACGGGCAGAAACAAACCGAATTCTGTTGCCTCGCCCCACCCCTTTGACGAAACTCATCCGCGGCAAACGGCTAGGGTCGCGCGAGTCTAAACAATCTACGGGGGACAGACACTATGAGGGATTCGGTCAAGGCACTTGTGATGGCGCTTTCATTGGCCAGCGTGACCTGCGGCAGCTCGAGCGGCGGCAAGGACATCGCCAAGTTCGTGGGTGTCTGGGCGCCGGCATCGGGCACGTTCACCGAGACCTGCCCCGGTGGCAGCGGCACGACGACCACCCTGGTGACCGATACGGAGACCTGGGCCATGGGCTCGACTTCGGATCTCGTGCAGACGATTCCCGGCACCTCTTGTGTATTCCACGCCAACATCTCCGCCGACACGGCCGCCGGCGTGGCCGGTCAGACGTGCACGGTCAATACCGCCGCCACCGCCACCGCCGATTCCTTCACCGACGTGTTGAACATCTCCAGCTACACCTTCGTCATTAGCCCCGACGGAATGACGGCGACCGAGAACTACTCGGGAACGGACGCGGAGACCGACAACACGACGAACCTCTCGGGCAACTGCACGTTCACGCAGACCGCCTCTTACACCAAGCAGTAGCCACGTCCACCGGCGGTCGCGCGTGCTAGCGTCGCGCGATGCCGAGCGTACGAGATCTCCCGGAGGCACCGCCGCTCGGCCCACCGCTGGCTGAGCGGTTGGGTGCCGCTCTCTCCGCCAGGCGCGCGGCGCCCGGCGGCTACCGGCCGCGCACGCACCACCTCGACGGCACGGCGCCGATCTACACCAATCGGCTGATCCTCGAGTCGAGCCCGTACCTCCTGCAGCACGCCCACAACCCGGTCGATTGGCGGCCCTGGGGCGACGAGGTGTTCGACGAGGCCCGCCACCTGGAGCGCCCGGTGTTCCTTTCGATCGGCTACGCCACCTGTCACTGGTGTCACGTGATGGAGGCCGAATCGTTCGAGGACGAAGAGATCGCCGCCTTCATGAACGGCCACTACCTCTGCATCAAGGTCGACCGCGAGGAGCGGCCCGACATCGACGCGGTCTACATGAGCGCCGTGCAGGCGCTGACCGGCTCGGGCGGCTGGCCGATGAGCGTCTGGCTGACGCCCG
>CAAGKR010511861.1_pt1 | contig 17598 bp, 10 predicted proteins | sample 2556971 | NCBI WGS metagenome assembly CAAGKR01 (sample SAMEA5207829, study PRJEB30636) | soil metagenome | biome: forest; feature: boreal; material: soil | place: USA | collected 2011-09 | depth 1 m | reverse complement strand
GGGGACGGAGTCGGCGAAGGAGTCGGCGTTGGTGTCGGCGAAGGTGTGGGAGTTGGCGTGGGACTCGGCGTCGGCGTGTGAGTGGGGGACGGAGTCGGCGAAGGAGTCGGCGTTGGTGTCGGCGAAGGTGTGGGAGTTGGCGTGGGACTCGGCGTCGGCGTAGGCGACGGCGTCGGCGTATGAGTCGGTGTTGGCGTGGGAGTCGGCGATGGTGTCGGACTGGGCGTGGGTGACGGAGTCGGTGTTGGCGTCGGTGTATGAGTCGGCGTAGGTGTCGGTGTAGGCGTCGGCGAAGGGGTCGGTGTCGGGGTGGGCGTGGGTGTCAGACCCGTGAGTGCCGCCACTAGGTTGCCGACATGGGGCGAACCCAGGCCACTACAGAGACTGTAGGCTGAGCCGGCGAAATAGGCGCCTATGCCCAAAGTTCCCGACTGCGTGATGGTGTGGAAGGAAGATGTCCCAAGCAGAGGGTATATCTGGGGCCCGAGGAGCCCAAGCGAGGGCTGGCTCGCCGAGGCCCGGGCCTGATTCATGCAGGCGATTAATCCGGCCCAGATCGGGGCGGAAAAGCTTGTGCCTTGTCCGGCGCCCTTGGTCTGCACGCCGTTCGACCGGTATACGACGGCGGGATATTGCGACGAACCCTTAACGTTTGATGCCGGTCCAACGACGTCGGGAAGCTGGCGATTGTATCCGCTGCCGGTCAGAACTCCCGGTCCAGTCTGCCAGCTTGGCCGGCCATAGATGGTGCTGATTCCGCCTCCGGTCGCCATGTTTCCGGAGTTGTTGGTGGGATCAAGGAACCAGACCGTTTCAGTATTGATTGAGCCGTCTGCGTTCACTGATAGGTCGGTGCCGCCCGCTGCTGTGACATAGGGATCGCTGGCGGGGTAGTCGGTGTTCAGCGGGTTGGTGCGCGCATATTCATCCGTGTTTGGATCGGGGTTTGAGCCGCCATCTCCGGACGAGGCGACGATGCTGACGCCGGCGTTGGCAAGGACGCCGAAGATATTGTGGAATTCCAGGTTGTCTGTTCCGGTCGTTCCGAACTCGGATGCGCCGAAGCTCATTGAGACCACGTTCAGGTTCGGGACCGTCTGCCGGTCCGCAGACAGCTGGGTGAGTGCCGCAACGGCATCGATATCGTCGAGCGCCGGGACGTCATAAAAGCGGACCGTTGCGCCGGGAGCCATGCCGCTCGTCCACTCGACGTCGACGGAAGCCTCGAACTCATCGGCGGGAAACGAGCCGCCATTGATCTCGACTATCGTGTAGCGGCTCAAACTTTGCGCGACATTGCAGGACGTCCAGAAGAGCGACACATCTGCCGTAGGCGGCGGCGGTCCCACCATGATGACGCCGATGACCTGGCCGGCCCCCGTCAGGTTTGCGGGAACGTTGTAAGCGTCGCGGACGTCGTTGGGTCCGAGGTACGAGCTGCCAAATGGCTTTGAAAGTGAATGACGATGAAACCGCATGTGCGGCTGCAGCCCGATGATTCCAAGGATGGCCTGGGCCTGGGCGCCGGGGACGGAGGGCGCGGTCACGGCGGACGTGAATTCTCCATCGGCCGTAGCGACGCGCGCAAACTTGACCTGGAAGACACGGGCAACGTCCGCGACGGAATGGTGGACGAATATATTCATCCTCGTCGGGTCCACGGTGGCGTCCATGGCGAATCCTTCGCCCGCCAGCCACGCAACCACCCGGTCGTAATCTGCCTTGAGCGGCAGGTACTTGCTTTCCATCTCTTGGCTAGGAACCGTCTCGCCGGCGTCCATCCTCGAATGAAACTCGAGCGCGTTGCGCATCTGAAGGCTGACGACCACATGGATCGGCGTCTGCGACTCTGTCGCCGTCAGGGTGTCACGGACAATCCTCTGCGAAAAGGTGGGTCCCTCCTCTGAAATCCCCCTGACCGACTCGGGAAAAACGATGCGTTCAGGCAGTTCCTCACCGAGTAAGTTGACTGTCGCTAACGGAAGAAAAAGAGAAAGCAGAGCTTTCGTGAAACGATGACGCATGCGGGTGTATCGTCACCGGACTCGTAAGATTTAAGGTCGCAACATGTTTGTTTTTCGGCGACGCGCCGTTTTCTAAGAACGGCTTTCGCGGCTTCTTACCCAATCCAAAACAGCGCTTCCGCTCTTTACATTTTTTTACTGCAGCTAAGCTATTTTCCTAACGCGTGATACTCAAAAATCGAATACGAGGGGTGGCTTCGGCAATCAAGAGATAGGAAAATAATCCTTCAGTTTAGTACAAAATGATCCGATGGATCGACTCTCACGTTTTACAATACCTTGAACACATGAGGCGCGGGGCACCGATCCCAAGAATGTTGGGCCACCCTGGAAAATCCCTCACTTTTGCGCCCGGGAACGGCTGCATGTTGATGAGGGCGCGATGCGGCTGCAACGAGCCAGCAAGACGCCGACGTGACCCCATCTTCTTGCCGGCCGTCCGAACCCTACGGACGGGGGACGTCCGCTGTTTGCGGGCTGTCCGCAGCGGATTCGCCCCCAATCGCTCGCGCTATGGCCTTCAGGAGGGTCTCGGCGGAATACGGCTTCGGAATGAATTCTTTGACGCCGACATTCGTCGCGGCAGTGATTCCGCCACCGCCGTCCATGCCGCTTGAGCCGATGATCTTCACGTCCGGATTGATTGCCTTGAGCGCGACCGCCATGGCAGGGCCGTCCATGATGGGCATCGCCATGTCGGTGACGACGACGGCTATCGATTCGCGCTGTAGCGCGTAGGTGGAGACGGCGGCGGCCCCGTTTGTGGCGACCACCACCCTGTAGCCGAATCTTTCGAGCGTCGACTTGGCGACGCTCAGGATGGGCTGCTCGTCGTCGACCACCAGGATGAGTTCGTTGTGGCCCCGCGGAAGGCCGGCTCGCTTTGCGGCGGGCGCCACGGCCGCCGAGACCGCGTTGGCGGGCAGGAAAATCTTGAACGTGCTCCCCTTGCCCACGTCGCTCGTGACATTGATGAACCCCCCGTGGCTCTGGACGATCCCGAGCGAGGTCGACAGCCCGAGGCCAGTGCCTTTGCCGATTTCCTTCGTCGTGAAGAAAGGCTCGAAAATCCTGTCGCGGATCTGGGCGGGAATGCCCATCCCGGTGTCGGTGACGGAGATCGCCACGTATGAACCGGGCTTCGAGCCCTGGTTCATGCTGGAATAGGTCTCGTCCAGGACCGTGTTCTCCATTCGCAGGGTGATCTTGCCGCCATTTGGCATGGCGTCCCGCGCGTTCACGCAGAGATTGAGGAGCACCTGGTGCAGCTGCGTCGGATCTCCCGTGATGGTCCACGGGTCGCGATCATGAACGAGCGCGAAGCTCTGGGTCTTGGGAAAGGTGTCGCTCACGATCTGCTCGATCTCGCGGGCGATGTGGAGCGGCTGCACCAGGATACGGTCACCCTCCGCACCGCGCCCGAAGGCGAGGACCTGGCGCACGAGCTGCGCCCCGCGCTCGGCGTTCATCTCCAGCATCGCAAGCAGCCTGTGCCCGCTGTCGTCGGTCACCTTGAGCTTGAGGAGCGCGATCGACATGAGGATCGGGGCGAGCACGTTGTTCAGGTCGTGCGCGATCCCGCCGGCAAGGGTGCCGAGGCTCTCGAGTCGCTGGTTGCGGAGGGCGAAGGCCTCGCGCTTCTTCTTCTCGGTGATGTCGGCGCTGATGGTCAGCTGGGCTTTCGGCGCACCCTGCTCGTCCCGGATGAGAGTGCGGCGCGTGTCGATGTAGATTTCATGCCCCAACTTGTGGTGGACCCTGAGCTCCCCCTGCCACGAGCCCTTCGCCATCGTCTCGGCGACGGCCTGTTTCAGCGCCACGCAATCCTCGGCGGGAAAGATATCGAGGACAGTCTTGCCGATCACCTCATCGGCCTTCCAGCCCAACAGGAGTTCGGAGGCCCCGTTCATGTAGGCTATGTTTCCGTCGAGGGTGAGCATGAGGATGGCGTCATGGGCCTGCTCGATCATTGCCGCCTGCTCGGTAATCTTCTGCATGGCCTGCCTGCGTTCGGTTATGTTCCGACCTATACCTACCATGCCGATCACGGTGCCCTCGTGGTCGCGCAGCGGCACCTTTGTGGTCGACCACCAGAGCGGTTCGCCAAGCGGGCCGGGGATCAGCTCCTCGATGTTGGCAAGCGTGGAGCCGGACGCCATGACCTGCTCGTTCGACTCATGGAACGTGCGGGCCAGTTCCTCAGGGTAGTAGTCGAAGTCCGTCTTGCCGATTGTTTCCTCAAGCGTTTCGACCCGCAGCAGGTCCAGCTGCGCCCGGTTGTTGATGAGATGCCGGGATGCGCGGTCCCGGACGAAAACGTGGTCGGGGATGATGTCGATCACGGTCCGGAGCAGGTTGTGCTCCATGGCCAGTGTCTGCTGCGCCTCAAACAACAACTTCCGCTGGCCATCCGATTGCACCTCGCGTTCCGGCCGGTCCGAGGCGGCGCCCTTCAGCGCTTCCTCAGCCTCGGCGAGGCGTCTCGAGAGGTCGGCGACTTTCGCCTTCAGCGCCAATTCGTCAAATGGCGAAGAGGTGCCCATCTTGTTGTGGGAATTGCAATTGAGCCGAGAATATACGTCCCGTTCCCGAAATCGATCCTTTCATTGTCTAAGCCATTCACCCTTAAAGGTAAAAAGATGCAAGATCGCACCGAGGGACGTTCTTTACCTCCTTTGGTAGACCGCATTCCAGCTAATACATAAACATGATATAACCAATATCATGCGTACGTTCGCATCTCAAGCCTGACGTCTATTTTCGCGCAGGACCGGACCATTCGCCGTCAGTGAGGTTCCAGCCGCCGCCCAGTGCCTTATAAAGCTGAACGATTGCTATGAACTGATCCCTTTTCGTTTCGGCAAGCGCAACTTCAGAAGGATAAAGCAGCAGCTGGGATTGGATGACCTCATAGTAGCTGGCCCTTCCTGAGGAATAGCGCTGCGTCGAAAGCTTCACGGCATCCTCGTAGGCGTTGACGGCGCGTTCCTCCCGGTCTCGCACCTCCGCCAGCTTCTGGCGCGCAACAAGCGCGTTGGCCACGTCGCCGAAGGCGTTGAGCGCGGTCTGCTGGTACTGGAGCTTCGCCACCTCCCAAGCCTGCTTTGCCTGGTCATACTGTCCGTGGAGGCTGCCGCCCTGGAAGAGCGGGCCGGTCGCGCCGGCGCCAATGGACCAAAGTCCGGCTCCGCGTGAGGTGATCTGGTCGAGCTGGGAGCTCACGCCGCCAAGGATGGCGCTCAGTCCGATCTTCGGCAGGAAGCCGCCGATTGTCGCCCCTATCCCCGCGTTTGCGGCCTTTGCCGCGAATTCCGCCTGGCGCACGTCGGGCCTACGCTCGAGAAGGGCGGACGGCAGCCCCGCCGGGACATTCGGCAGCTGCGCCTCGCCCGAGAGGCTGGAACCCCGTATCACGGGGCCAGGCTGGCTGCCGACAAGGACGCTCAATTGGTTTTCCTTAATCGCGATCTGCATCTCGATGTCCGGTATCCGCGCCGCGCTGGTCTCCATCGCTGCCTCGGCGCTCGCGGTGTCGAGACGCGAGACGGTGCCGCCCTCCAGCTGGCGAGTGAAGAGCTTCAGGCTCTCCCCGAAGGACTCGGTTGACCTGTTCGCGATCGCAAGTTCCTCGTCCAGCTCGAGCAGCTGGTAGTACGCGGTCGCAACGTCGCTCACGAGGCTGAGCAGCACGCCCCGTCGCCCTTCATCCGACGCGAGGTACTCCGAGCGCGCAGCCTCGTCGAGGCGACGCACGCGTCCCCAGAGATCGAACTCCCAGGCGGCCCCGAGATATGCGTCGAAGCCGTCGCCCGTGGACCCTCCGCCCTGGGTGTAGGGGTTTCCAAGGAGGGAGTTGCGGCCGCGGTCCGCGTTCGCCGCATAGCCCAGCCCTGGGAAAAGCTGCCCGTGGACCTGTGCCGCGACCGCGCGGGACTCCTCGACCCGGGCCGCGGCGATCCGCGCGTCGAAACCATTGGTGAGCGCCGTCCGGATGAGGTCGTTCAGCCTGGGCTCCTTGTAGACATCCCACCAGGCAAGGTCCGCGAGCGAGCGGTCGCCCGCTTCACCCTGCGCGCGATATGCGCTCGGCGTGTCGACTGCGGGCCGCTTGAAATTGGGCCCGACGGCGCATCCGGCGAGGACGAGAGCGGCCATCGGCACCCCAGCGCGTTTAAAAAGGTGAGCGACCATCGTCAGTGCTTGCCCGGGGCGGAGCCGGGAGGAGGGTTGGATTGCGCGCCGCCCGGCGCCGTCGCCGCCGCCTGCGCGCTGTGGGGAAGTCCCTTAGTCGCCCACATCTCGATCACATAGAATGTCACGGGAATCAGGAATATCGCCAGCGCGCTCGCCGCGAACATCCCGCCGATCACCGTCGTCCCCATGACCTTTCGCGCGACGGCGCCCGCGCCGCTCGCCAGCCAGAGCGGCACGCATCCCAGGATGAACGCAAACGAGGTCATGAGTATCGGCCGGAGGCGGATCTTCGCGCCCTCGAGCGCCGCATCCAGCAGGGGCACGCCGTGCTCGTAGCGGGTGCGGGCAAACTCGACGATCAGGATGGCGTTCTTTGCCGAGAGACCAATGAGCATGATGAGGCCGATCTGCGCGAAAACGTTGTTTTCCATCTGCCGCGCAAAGAGGGTCAGGTAGGCGCCGAAGACTGCGACCGGCACGCCGAGGAGGACGCTGAACGGCAGCGACCAGCTTTCGTACAGCGCCGCCAATATGAGGAACACGAAGACGAGCGAGAGGCCGAATATCGCGACCGGGGGGATGCCCTCCTGGGCCTTTTTCTCCTGGTAGGACATTCCGATGTAGTCGTACCCCATCTCCCGGGGCATCGCCTTCGCAAAGACGTCCTCGAGCGCCGCGCTCGCCTGGTTCGAGCTGTAGCCCGGCGCAGCCGACCCATTGATCTGTGCGCTTCGATAGAGGTTGTACCTCATCGTGAATTCGGGGCCGAGCCGGTTCTCGACTGTCGTCAGCGCCGAGAGGGGCACCATGGCCCCGTCGCGATTCCTGACGTAGTAGCTTCCCAGCTTGTCGGAGCTGTTACGGTACTCTCCCTCAGCCTCAACATACACCTGCCACTGGCGACCGAAGCGGTTGAAGTAGTTTACAAAAATACCGCCCATGTAGCACTGGAGCGTCCGGTAGACATCGGCGAGAACGACGCCTTGCTTCAGGACCTTGTCGCGGTCCACCTTTACGAATACTTGCGGGACAGACGGAAGGAACGTGGTTGAGAGGCCGGGGGCGAGCTCCTTGCGCTTCGCGGCCTCCGCCATGAATTTCTTAACGTTTGCCGCAAGAAATGCGACGTCCTTGCCGGCGCGGTCCTCAAGGACAAACGTGAAGCCGCCGGCCGTGCCGACGCCCGGGATCGACGGCGGCGAGAATGCGAACGATCTTCCCTCGGGAATCTTGGCCAGCTCCTTGTTCAGGTGCGCCTTGATGGCTGCGTAGCTCTCCTCGGGCTTGGTGCGTTCCGACCACGGCTTGAAGTTGACGAAGAAAAATCCGCTGTAGGCGTTATAGACGGTGCTCAGGAGCGAGAATCCTATGACAGACGTGCAGGTCCTGACTCCCGGGGTGCCCATCACGACGTCCTCGACCTTCCGCGCGACCTCGCTCGTTCGCTGGAGCGACGAGGCGTTGGGCAGCTGAAGGCTTACATAGACGTAACCCTGGTCTTCCTCCGGAAGAAACGCCGTCGGCAGCTGCGTGTTGAGCACGACCGCGAGGATGGCGAAGCAGAGAAGAACGAGAAAGCTGATCGCACTCTTGTGGATCAGGCTCCGCGAAAAACTCACGTACCCCGCCTGAACCCGTCCAAACCCACGGTTGAACCATGCGTAGAATCGGCCGAGCGGGCCCTTTTTCTCGCCTTTGGGGCGAAGCAGCATCGCGCAGAGGGCCGGGCTGAGCGACAGGGCGTTGAAGGCCGAGATGATGACCGAGATCGCGATCGTGAGCGCGAATTGCTGGTAGAGCCGGCCGGTGATCCCGGGAATGAACGCCGTGGGGATGAAAACCGCGGCCAGAATGACGGCGATCGCGATTACGGGCCCCGAAACTTCCTCCATCGCCTTGAAGGTGGCATCGCGCGGCGACATTCCCTCCTCGATGTGGTGCTCGACCGCCTCGACGACGACGATTGCGTCGTCGACGACGAGGCCGATGGCCAGCACAAGGCCGAACAGGGAGAGCGTGTTGACCGAGAACCCGAAGAGCGGGAACAGCATGAAGGTGCCGATGAGCGAGACGGGAACGGCGAGGAGGGGAATCAGCGTCGGGCGCCATCCCTGGAGGAAGATGAAGACGACGAGGATGACGAGGAGGAGAGCCTGCCACAGCGTATTCGAAATCTCTCGCATGCCCTCGGACACCGACTGGGTCGTGTCGAGCGCGACCTGGTAATCCAGGCCGTTCGGGAACCGCTGCTTGATCCGCGCCATCGCCTTCTTCACGCCGTTTGCGGAGTCCAGCGCGTTCGAGCCCGGCAGCTGGTAGATCGCGATGATCGCGGACGGCTTGCCGTTGAGGCGCCCCATCACGTTGTAGACCTGCGCTCCGAGCTCGACCCGGGCCACGTCCCTGAGGCGGACCGTCGAGCCGTCCGGGTTGGCTCGAATCACGATTGCGCCGAATTCCTCGGGGGTGGTCAGGCGCCCCTGGGCGCGCACGGAATAGGTGAAGTCCTGCCCCTTGGGCGACGGCTCTCCGCCGATCGTGCCCGCGGGATTCACCGTGTTCTGACTCTGGATTGCCTGGATCACCTCGCCGACCGTGATGTTGAGCTTCGCGAGCTGGTCGGGCTTCACCCAGTACCTCATCGCATACTGCCCGGCCCCGAAGACCGTCGCGCTCGCAATCCCGGGCACGCGTGTCAGCTGGTCGAGGATGTTTATGTAGGCGTAGTTCGCGAGGAACGTGCTGTCATATGAGTCGGTGGGCGAATAGAGGCCGACCAGCATCAGGGGCGCGGTCAGCTGCTTCTGCACGGTGACGCCGAAGTTGGCGACGTCAGCCGGAAGCTGCGGTCCCGCCTGCGTGACGCGCATCTGGGTCAGGATGAGATCGGTGTTCGGATCGGTCGCGACGTCGAAATTCGCGGTCAACCGCAGCGAGCCGTCGCTGCCGTTGATGGAATACATGTAGTTCATGTTATCCACGCCGCTGAGGACCTGCTCGATCGGCGTGGCCACCGACTGCTCAACCGTCTGCGCGTCGGCACCGACATAGGTCGAGGTTATGCGCGCCTCGGGCGGGACGATCTTCGGGAACTGGGCAATTGGCAGCGAAACAAGCGCCACCGCGCCCACGATTACCGTTATGATCGCAATGACGATCGCGACGATGGGGCGGTTGATGAAGAACTTCGACACGGAGCTGCTATTTGGCGGCTTCGGGGGCCGCGAACGGAATGGGATTCACAAGGGCGCCCTCGCTGATCTTCTGCGTTCCGTCCACAACGACCCGGTCGCCGGGATGCAGCCCCGACTCGACCACAATGTCGGTGCCGACCTGGGCGCCCGTCGTCACCGTCACGATATGGGTGTGGTTCGCCGCGTCGACGGTAGCTAGCTGGTAGGCGCCCTGCAGCTCGGTGAGCGCACGCTGGGGCACAATGAGCGCACCTTTCTCTGTATTGACCACCGCGCGAACGCGCGCGTACTGGCCGGTCCGAAGAAGGGCGTCCGGGTTGGGGAACTCGGCCACAACGCGGATCGTTCCCGTGTTGGACTCCACCTGGCTATCGATCGCGAAGAAGCTGCCCTTCCTGGGATAAACTGTGCCGTCAGATAAGATCAGCTCGAACGATATTCCAACCGGTATCCCCGGGGACCTCGGTTCGCGGCCCCGAAATTCAAGGTAGTTCTGCTCGCTTATAGGGAAATACGCCTTGATCGGGTCGACGTTTGAAACCGTGGCGAGGATTCCCGTTCCCGGGCCGACGAGGTCACCAATCTGCGTGTTCACGAGACCGGCGATTCCTTTGGTCGGGGCGACAACGTGCGTGAACTCAAGGTTGAGGCGCGCCTGGTCGGCGGAGGCGCGGGCAGCCGCGACCTGGGCAACGGCAGCGAGGCGGTCCTGGACCGCGTCGTCCAGTTCCTCCTGGCTGATGGCCTTGTCTTTCGCGAGTGGGGTATCCCGTTTCACGTCGAGATCGGCCTTGCCAAGCTGGGCCTTCGCCTGGGCCAGCATGGCCTCCGACTGTGCGAGAGCAGCCGTGAAAGGCCTGGGATCTATCTCAAAGAGAATGTCCCCTTTTTTAACGGCTGCGCCTTCCTGGTAATCCTGCTTCACGATGTATCCGGTCACCTGCGCGCGGATCTGCGCATTGACGGAACCGTCAAGCGATCCGACCCACTCGCGGACAACCGGCACGTCCTTCCGCTCGACGCCGATCACCTGCACATCCGCAACCGGGGGCGACCCGCTCGGCCCCTTCGCGCATCCTCCTGAAATCCCCATCGCGAGAGCCCCAGCCAATATGACACAAGTGCACCGGCCCCAGTTGAATGGATCCATCCGCTAGCATTTAGGCCAACCCGCAACAATTTTCAAGCAAGCGGGTTGGAAAAGCGGGATGCCTTCCATTTTCGCTTCTGGAAATCAACGCGAATCTCATGCAGAATGGCCTCGTTTGAAGACGAGGATCATACTCCTGCTGACATGCGGTCTTATTTTCGGCACTGCGGGCAGCCTTCCTCTGAGAGATTTGCCGGGCGTTTGCCGCTTCGTTGCCAGCAGCCACTGCGGTTCCCATGGCTCCCATGGAAGCATGCGGCATTCGAGCACAGGTTCCTGTCCGGCATCCTGCATCGTCTGTGCAAGTTGTCTTGTAGGGAGTATTGCGGGCGCGGACGTTTTTTGGGTGCGCATGTCCTCCGGCAGCCGAGTCGCCGACCAAGACTGGGAGGCAGGACGGTTGACCTACCCGCCGCCGCTCCCACCGCCGCGCGCATTGGGCTGCCAAATCGAATCTATCAACTCATTCACATATAATAAAATAGGATCATGATGAAAAAGCTAAGCATATTCCTCGCTGCCCTGGCCTTCAGTGCGGCCGTGGCCGCTGGGTACTCGGCTACCAAGGCACCGACGCACTCAATGACGGCGAGCGCCTGCTGCCCGGGCCGAGCCTGTAGCAAGGGTGCACTCTGCAAGTGCGGTCCCTACTATCAGTAATAGCCTACTAGGCTAGTGCGAAGACCTGCGCCATGGGGCGCAGGTCTTTTTTCGCCCCTTACCAGTTGTCCGAGCGGAACGGAACCGCCGGGAGTCCGGTGTCACTGTAGAGGTTGGCATCCGGAGCATTCGTCCAGGCGTAGCGGACGGCGACCGGCTCGCTCACGTCCGGAGAGGATGCAAGAAGGGTGTCCGTCTCGATGGCTCCCGACGCAGGGAAGAACACTTTGTCCGAGCCGGCGACCTCAAGGGACCGGATTGCGCCGCCGTGCGTGGCCAACTCAGTGCCGCAAGACGTGAAACGCACGCGGAGTGTATTTCCCTCGCGCGTTGCGCTCGCAAAGACCGGGCCGGATATCTCCGGCGCGAGGCCGTAGACCTTGACCTTGGCGATGAGGGCGAGGCGGCGCCCCACTTCCTGCTTGTTTTTCGGGTGGATATTATGCGCTTCGCCGATGTCGACGGTCACGGCCATGCCGGTGTTGGGAAGTTCGAGGACCTTCGCCTGCGCCTCGCGCAGCCGGGCCCATTCGCGGTTCACCATCTCATTCTCGTCGCCAAAATTGGCCAGCTGGACGAAATAAAAGGGAAGGTCGCCCTGCCCAAAACCTTCCCGCCACGAGCGGATCATCGTGGCAAAGAGCTCGGCATATTCACCAGGCCGGCCCGCATTGGCCTCGCCCTGGTACCAGAGAATGCCGCGGATGGCGGCGGGTTGGAACGGAGCAATCATTGCGTTGAACAAGCCACCCGGAAGGGCGGGGGAGTCCATGGACGCGGGCGGCTGCGGCCAAGGCAAGGTGCTCTTGGTATGGTTCTTCTTGGCGTCCTCCTGCGCCTTTTGCCACGCGACCATATCGGCGGGATACTTGGCTACCCGCTCGGGCGGCCACTCGCTCAGCTGCCTTTTCCAGCGGGCGTCGAGCTCGGCGCCAATGGACGTCGAATTTCGGGCGGCGTCGCTCATCCATGACTCTATCGGCGTGCCTCCCCACGGGCTGTCGATTATGCCGACGGGCACGCCGAGAGCGAGGTGGATGTCTCGGGCGAAGAAATAGCCGACGGCCGTAAATTGGCCTGCGGTTGCCGGCGACGCGGCCTCCCAGCCCCCTGTCTTTACCGTGAGCGCCGGCGCGGTGGCGACCGTTCGCTCGACCCTCAATTGGCGTATCATCGGGAAGTCGGCCGAGGCTACTTCCGCGTTCGCATGGTCAACACGGTATGTGTCACCCCCGTCGTCGACGGTGAACTCCATGTTCGACTGGCCCGAGCAGAGCCAGACATCGCCGACGACCACGTCGTGCAGGGTCAGGGTGTTTCGGCCGACCACCACGAGATCGGCGGGATCCGCGCTTGCGCTGAACGGCCCGATGCCGAGTTTCCAGCGGCCATCGGCCCCGGCCGTGGCCTTCGCCGTCTGGCCGTGGAAGGTCACGGTGATCGAGTCGCCAGCGCCGGCGCTGCCCCAGACAGGCACGGGCTTGTCGCGCTGCAGGACGGCATGGTCCCCGAAAAGGGGACCCAGCGTGACGACCGTGTCCGCTGCCGCCGAAAGTCGGGGTGTGCAGGCCGCGGCAATGCCTAGGACGACGGGGACCAGAAAGCCGGAATGGAGACGATGAATGCTCATAACGTTGCGTCTGAGTGTTGGGGTGGGGTAGAGGAAAGTCGCACAATCCATCATGACTTCCCTACGGATAACAGTCTGGGGCGAAAATGTCCACGAGCACACGAGCGCCAAGGTAAAAAATGTCTACCCCTACGGCATGCACTCGGCGATCGCCGCCGGGCTCATCAAGTTCCTGCCGTCGGCGAAGGTGACGACCGCGACGCTGCAGGAACCCGAGCACGGCCTCACCGCCGAAAGGCTGCGGGACACCGACGTGCTGACCTGGTGGGGACACAAGGCCCACGACCTCGTGAGCGACGAGGTGGTGGCACGCGTCCACGCCCGCGTCCTCGAGGGGATGGGCCTCATCGTCCTGCATTCCGCACACTACTCCAAGATCTTCAGGAAGCTCATGGGAACCACCTGCTCGGTCACTTGGCGCGAGGCCGATGAGCGCGAGCGGCTTTGGGTCTGCAATCCGGGCCACCCGATAGCCAGGGGCATCGACAAGTACTTCGAGCTCCCGATGGAGGAGATGTACGGCGAGCCCTTTGCGGTCCCGGCACCGGAGGAGCAGGTCTTCGTCTCCTGGTTCGAGGGCGGGGAGGTTTTCAGGAGCGGATGCTGCTGGCGCCGCGGAAACGGAAGCATCTTTTATTTCCGGCCGGGGCATGAGCATTATCCCACGTACCTCAACGAGAACGTGCAGCGCGTGATCGCCAACGCAGCGGAGTGGGCCCGGCCCCGCGGCATATGGGTCGACTCCTGCCCGAACGTCACGAAGTCGACCGAGAAGATCTCGCCCAAATAGGGCAGGCCGTCAGTCGCCCGCGTCGTTGCCCCTCGGGAAGTTGAACTTCACGTTCGCGTAGGTCGTGCCGCGGATCGTGATGGACTTCAGCACTGCGTCGAAATCCTTTGCCGACCTGAGCCAGTCGGCTTGGCCCTCGAAAAGGGCCGTGTCCCCCACCGTCTCGCCTGTCTCGGGGTTGGGAACGGCCGCCAGCTCCACCTCCCGCGCCGCGCCGCCGCCGGCCGCCGTGATCACGATCGACGGGACCGTGGACCGGACAAAGTTCTCCATCTCTCCATCGAGCACGAACGCCTGGAGCTTTCCGGAAGTGGTGTTCAGGACGAGCTCAACGTGGTAATCCTCCTCCCCCAGCACCACCGGGGTTCCCTCGTGGGGCGGATGATGATGGTGCTTGTGCGCCTGGCGGGAATCGGCGGCGGATGGCGCAGCCTTCGAGCATCCGGCCGCGACCAGCGCGGGGAGGAGGGCTGCGAGCAGGAGCAGTCGGCTTTGGGGAGTCATTCCAAGGCTTTGCATGGAAGCACACTACGGCGGCCGCTGGAATCCCAAGTTTTCCCAACGTGGGGCGCCGGGCGGAGAATCTTAATAAATTCTTATTGGCTTGGCGTGCCGAATTTACTAACCTCCCGCGGCGGAACCCGGCTAGCATGCAATCCCATGACTGAAGTCTCGGCATATGGCGAGGCGCCCGCCCGCGCCCGCCAGGAATCGGAAAAGCCCAGGAATGCGCGCCCGCTGGCCGACATTTTGTGCTGCGTCGACCTGCCGGACCGCGATGGGCTCGGGCCGCCGCTCGAGGAGGAGCTTCCGTCGGGGCACGTGCTGGACGAGAGGTTTGTGCTTCGTGAGGCGATCGGCCGCAGCGGCATGGCCACCATCTACAGGGCCGAAGACCGCGTTCTCGGCATGAGCGTGGCGGTGAAGATTCCCCTCATGCGTGTCGAAAGCGACCCGGTTTCATTCGGCCGATTTCAGCGCGAGGCGCGGATAGGCGCCGACCTGGACGATCCGCTCCTGCTCCGGTTCATTCGGCTGGATAGGCCGGCGAGCCGTCCGTACATTGTCACGGAATTGCTCGATGGCTGCACGCTCGCGATGGTCATTCATCGCACAAACCCGTTGCCCGAACGGGATGCGCTCAGGATCACAAGCGTCATTTGCGACGCGCTTGGCCACATGCACGGCCGCGGGATAATCCACCGGGACCTCAAGCCCGCGAACATCATGGTTTGCCGCGACCAGAGTCTCCGGCTGATGGACTTCGGGCTGGTCGCGGAGATCGACTCGAGGCGGGGGCTTCTCGCGGGCCTCACCCCGCTTTTCGGCACTCCCGAATACATGGCACCGGAGCAGGTCCGCAACAAGCGCAACGACGCGCGCACGGACATCTACAGCCTAGGCGTCATCCTTTTCCAGATGCTTACGGGCGTGCTGCCTTTCCAGGGCGAGGATCCATGGGCCGCCGCGCAGATGCGCGTGACGGGCGACCCTGTGGCGCCGCGCTCGCTGAATCCCTCGCTGTCGCCCCAGGTGGAGGAGATCGTGCTTCGCGCGATGCGGCGCAATCCAGCGGAACGCTACCAGACAGTGGCGGCGTTCCAGGCAGACCTCGATGCGCCGGAGCGCGTGCATGTCACGGGTCTTAGCGGGAGGCTGCAGGCGCCGCGGTGGCGGCTGAGCCTTCAGGGTACCCCGTTCCTTGTGGGCGGCCTCATAGGCGTCGGCTTCCTCCTTTTTCTGGTCGGGCTGTTCCTGGTCCTCATACACCGCCATCGTTAGGGACGTGCCGGGCGCGCTGGCAAATCAGGCGCAAATGGTCAGGTTGAGTGATGGTACCCCTTTCTATCCTGGATCTCGCGCCGATCGTCTTTGGAAGCTCCGCCTCGGAGTCCCTTGGGCGCGCGCTCGACCTGGCCCAGCATGCCGAGACGTGGGGCTACAGAAGGTACTGGCTCGCCGAGCACCACAACATGCCTGGCATCGCAAGCGCCGCCACCGCGGTCGTTATCGGGCACGTCGCCGCGGGCACGTCGACAATCAGGGTCGGCTCGGGGGGCATCATGCTCCCCAACCATGCGCCGCTTGTGATCGCCGAGCAGTTTGGAACGCTCGAATCCCTTTTTCCGGGACGGATTGACCTGGGTCTCGGGCGCGCGCCGGGCACCGACCCGCTGACTGCCCGGGCGCTTCGGCGGGGCAATTCCGACACGTTCCCCCAGGACGTCATGGAGCTTCAGGAGTATTTTCGACCGGCGGTCGCCGGACAGGCGGTGCGGGCGGTGCCGGGAGCGGGACTTTCAGTGCCGATCTGGTTGCTCGGATCGAGCTTGTTCAGCGCGCAGCTTGCGGCGGCGCTCGGGCTGCCGTTCGCGTTCGCGTCGCACTTCGCGCCTGACCTCCTGGACGAGGCCCTAGACCAGTACCGAAGCCTGTTTCGACCCTCGGACTCGTTGAAGAAGCCGTATTCGATGGCGGCGGTGGCCGTGTTCGCCGCGGAGTCGGTCGCGGTGGCGGAGCGCCTGTTCACATCGCTCCAGCAAAGTTTCGTCACACTCCGCCGCGGAATGCCGGGTCCTCTTCCCCCTCCCGTCGACACCATGGACGGGATATGGACCGAAACGGAGGCGGTCGGCGTCCAGCATGCGTTTCGCGAGGCGATCGTCGGGTCGCCGGAGTCCGTGAAAAAGGGGATCGAGGCGTTCGTCCGGCGCACCGGCGTCGACGAGCTGATGGTGACCGCCTCGATCTACGACCACGCAGCGCGGCTGCGCTCGTTTGAGATCGTCGCGCAGGCTCGTTGACGACCGTTTCAGGAGATTTCAGGTTTACAGCCGCCCCTCGCCGCTGTGGAATCAAGCGGAAGTTCCTATCTTCCCGACAGACAGAAACATCCCCATATGACCCCGCTTTTCCTGCTGATCAGCGTCGGCCTTATCTGGGCCAACTTGATTGGACTCGGGCTTCTCGGGAACACGCTGGTCAGAGATTACGCGGTCTCGCGCATCGCAAGCCTGCTGGTCCTTTGTCTCTCGTTTTTCTTCCTGGAGCATTTTTACGGGATGGGGCCGACCCTGAGCTTCCTTCCCTACAGCACGGCGCTTTCCGCGTGGCTCATCTGGAAGGACCGCGGGATGATCCGACTGAATTGGGCGTTCGAGGCCGCTTTCGGCGCCGGGCTGTTTTACTGCCTCATCTGGAGGTACACGTTTCCCGACATCGGCCTCTTTGAGGAAAATTTCCCGGATCTCATCTTCATCCACGATTACATCGCGGGGGGCAGGCTCCCGGCGCCGGACAGGTGGATGCCGCCGTTCAAGGCTGACTTTTACTACAGCTTCCAGTTCTACGCCGCTGCGCTGCTGGGCCGCTGGTTCAGACTGGGCCCGGGACTCTGCTACCATCTTGGGTACTGCGTGATGTCGGGGATGATAACGTGCTCGGTCTTCACGGCGGTGCGCCGCGTGTGCGCGTGGAGGCCGGCGGGCTATGTCGTGACCGTGGCGATGATTCTCGGGGGGTGTGGACTCGCCGTCGTGATCCACCTTGCAATGAAGAGCTACCTCCAGCCGCTGGAGATGGTCCGGTATCTCGGGATGGTCTGGGATCCCCAATACCGAACGGCGATTGGGAAGGCGCTCGACCGGATGATGTACACGCCGGGCGCGAAGCCGATCGAGCTGCCCGTTGAGCCGCTGAGCTATATCATCGCCAAGGGGGAGTTCCATCCGCCGCTCATGGGTTTCGTAATCCTGGCGTTTTCATTCCTCGCGATCTTCACATTGGAAGGGGAGAAGTCGCCGCGGCAGCGCCGTGTGCTGCACGCCCTCCTGGCGGCAACGATCCCGCTCAGCCTGATTGGAAACACCTGGGTTTTCCCGCTCCAGTCAGTCCTAGTGCTTGGCTGGTTCATCTACCGCGGGTGCTGCGGGGAGAAGGAGCATTGGCTTGCGGGG
>CAAGKR010012483.1_pt1 | contig 17601 bp, 20 predicted proteins | sample 2556971 | NCBI WGS metagenome assembly CAAGKR01 (sample SAMEA5207829, study PRJEB30636) | soil metagenome | biome: forest; feature: boreal; material: soil | place: USA | collected 2011-09 | depth 1 m | reverse complement strand
GATGAAGGGCAAGGAGGTCTTCAAGCTGGCGGTGCGCCTCATGGAGGAGGCCGCGCGCGATATATTGGAACAACACGGGCTCGCCGCAAATCAGATCGGGCTTGTGATACCCCACCAGGCGAACCTCCGCATCATCGAGGCGATAGCCCAGTACCTCGAGCTGCCCGTGGAGCGTTTCTTCGTCAACGTCGACCGGTACGGCAACACGTCCTCGGCCTCGATCCCGATCGCGCTCGACGAGGCCCGCCGGGCCGGCCGCATTCACCCGGGCGAGCTGACCCTCCTCGTCGCGTTCGGGGCAGGCTTGACCTACGGGAGCGCCCTGATTCGCTGGTGATTTCCGTCCTCATGCCGAACTTTTTCCCCCGCCGCCTCCTGCTCCCCATCTGGATTGCGGCGGCCTTCGTTTTAATCGCAAACCCCCGTCTGGCCGCTGACTTGACGTGGAATCCCGCGACGGGCTGGAACATCGAGGGGACCTCGCTCGCCGGCCTCACCGGCGCCCAGGGCCGCACGGCGCTCGACCTGATGAACAAGGCCCGCAGGGAAGAGGAGGCGGGCAGCCTGGGTTCCGCGATCAAGGCCTACGAGAAAGTTGCAAGCAAGTACCAGGGTTCGGTTTACGCGCCCGAGGCGCTGTACCGATCGGGGGCTCTCCTCGCCAGGCGAAAGCAGTACTACAAGGCCTTCACGGACTTCCAGCTCATGCTGCGGCGCTACCCGAACTCGAAGCGGTTCAGCGAGGCGATCGGCGAGCAGTACAGGCTCGCCTCGGCGCTCGTCGACGGGGCGCACAACCGGGCGTGGGGGTGGTTCCCGCTGGTCAGCAACCGGACCAAGGGCATCGAATTCTTCGAGGTCATCCTGCTCAACGCCCCGTACAGCGACTATGCGCCCCTGGCGCTGATGGACATAGCCCGGGGCGACCAGTTCATCCAGAGCAAGGACGAGGCGATCGACGCGCTCGACAGGCTGATCAACACCTACCCCCAGAGCGTCCTCGCTCCGGTCGCCTACCTCAAGCTGGGCGACCTGCACGCGTCCCTTACCCAGGGCCCGCAGTACGACCAGGGGGCGACCAAGGAGGCGATGACCTATTATGAGGACTACATGATCCTCTACCCCGGGGACGCCAACATCGCGCAGGCGGCTGCGGGCGTCGACAGGATGAAGACCATCCTGGCGCAGAGCAAAATCTACATCGGGGACTTCTATTTCTACAAGAGGCTGAACTTCACCGCCGCCAAGGTGTTCTACAACGAGGCGATAACGGCATATCCGGATTCCGGGCCCGCGAGAGTCGCAAAGAAGCGCCTGGCCGACCTCGATGCGAAGGTCTCGAAGTCAACCGTCGGGCCGCGGCCCCCGCAGAAAAAGCGGTTCTGGCTGTTCTGAACGCCCGAGGCGGCCCCGATGACGCGAGTGTGGAGCCTGCTCCTTGCCTCCGCGCTCCTTGCCCAGGGCTGTGCGAACTACAAGTTGGGGGCTGGCGCCGAGCCGTCGTTTGCCACGATCTACATCGAGCCCGCGAAGAACAAGACGACGCTCGCGCAGTCGCAGGCGCTGGTGAGCACCCTGGTTCGCGAGGCCTTCATCAGGGACGGGCGCGTGACGGTCGTCGACAGCGCCGCGGACGCGGATGCCACGCTTGAGGTCACGCTCGTCAACTACCGCCGCGACAACGCGGCCAACCGCGAGGACGACGTCGGGCTTGCGCGCAAGTTCACGCTCCACCTGCGGGCAAGCTGCCGGCTGCGCGACAACCGGACCGGCCGGATGCTCTTTGACGGCCGGATAGTGGAGGTCCAGCGTGAGGCGTTCACAGACAATGGCCTGGGCCTCGTGCCCTTCGGCACCAGCAACGACCAGCTCCAATCCGAATACAACACCCTGCCGCTCCTCGCCACGTCCCTGTCCGACAAGCTGACCCACGCCGTCCTCGACGTCTGGTGAGCCTGGCGCCGGAGAAGCCGACCATGAACGCTCCCATCCTCGCACCCTCCCTCCTGGCCGGTGACCACGGCGCCCTGGCGGAAAGCGCGGCGACCGTGTCGGGGCTCGGTCTCAAGTGGCTGCACCTGGACATGATGGACGGCCATTTCGTGCCAAACCTCTCCTTCGGCCCGGAGACGCTCGCCGCGCTCAGGCGCCGCGGCTCGAGTCTCTTCTTTGACACGCACCTGATGCTGTCCGAGCCGCACCTCTTCGTGGAGCCGTTCGCGAAGGCCGGCGCAAGCCGGATCACGATCCACATCGAGCCCGCATTCGACCACGCCGCGGCGCTGGAGGCGATCCGCGCGCACGGCTGCAGGGCCGGGATCGCGCTCAACCCGGGCACCCCGGCGGAGGCCGTCGAGCCCTTCCTGGGCCAGGTCGACCTCGTGCTCGTCATGACCGTGCAGCCGGGCTTTGGCGGCCAGGCGTTCCGGGAGGACATGCTTCCCAAGATCGCGCAGGTGCACCGCTGGCGGGCCGAGCGCGGGCTCAACCTGCGGATCGAGGTGGACGGAGGCATCGAGCACGAGACCGCCGTGCTGTGCCGGGCCAGCGGCGCCGACACGTTCGTGGCCGGGACCTCCTTCTTTGCGGCACCCGACAGGGCCGCCTTCGCGGCGTCCTTCGCGGCGCTGTGATCGCGCGTCACTGCGCGCCCCGCGCGATCCGTTCCGCGCGCGCGTAATTCCTCCGGAAACCCCCGCCGAGATCGCGGGCGAGGCTGACCTCGTCGACCTTGTCCCTGGATGAGAGCGCCCTCGTGATGGGCCCGAGCGCCTGGTCATAGTCGACCGACGAGAGGTCCTGCAGGACGGCAAGGGCCCGCGCCCTCAGGGGCCCGGGCGCCGCGATGATCGCGCGCCAGGCCCCGTTGAGCTCCTGGTGGCAGTCCTCGTCCATGACGCGGATGATGAACTCCATCTCGACGAACAGCTTCGCCGTCCACTCGTCGTGGTGGACGAGGACATCCCTCTGGGCATAGGGATTGACCTCGGGATCGCTCCTGTAGGTCCGCCAATCCTCGTGCGAATAGAAATCCCTGCGGACCGGAAGCCGGCGAAGGGCGAAGTGCTCGGGGCCGCCCGGGGTGCCGGTGCGGAAGTCCCAGAGCTTCTGGCCGTCAAGGGAGATGACGTACTCCATGAAGGCCACGGCCACCGCGCGGTGCGGCGCGCCCCTCAGGAGGCCGATCGGGTCGACCGAATACGCGGATCCGCCGTCCGGGGAGACATATCCGAGGCGCCCCGACCCGTTTCGCAGCCGAACCGCCTCCTCCTGCTCCCGCCCGTAGAAGTCGATGCACATGCCGGCGGCGCAATCGCCCGAGGCGACGTCTATCGGCGGCTTCTGCGAGGTGTCCGTGAAGTAGCGCGCGTTCGCCCCCGCAAGCTGGAGGAGCCGCAGGCCGTCGATCCAGCCCTCGCGCACGGCCCTGGCCGTGGCCGCCTTGGGGTCGCCCGACGGATGGGAGGCCCGCAGACCGTCGAGCCTGTGCTGGATCTGCTGCTGGATCACGTTGTCAAATGCGGCTGCGATCGACCCGCTCTTCGTCGGGTCGCAGAGCCCGACCTGGCCCAGGTACCGGGGATCCTCAAGGTCGGCCCACTGGGCGGGCTCGCGCTCCAAGCCGAGGCGCCTGAGCGCATCTCTGTTGAAGAGGATGCCGTATGAGCTGAGCACCGTCCCGAACCACAGGTTGGCCGGGTCGCGGTATTGCTCGCCGCCAAAGGCCATCGGGAACACGTCGCCGGCAAACCATTCGGGATGCATGGCCGTGATCCCCGCGTCGACCAGGCGCCCCGCCCGGGCCTGGATCCCAAAGTCGTACGGCCCCCCGCCGAAGAAGAGATCGATGCCGCATGCCGCATCGGACTTGAGGAAGGTGTCACGGGACTCCCTTGCGAGGGGCGAGGCGTCCGCCGCCAGTCCGCCGTTCTTGTAGGCCGACTGGATCTCGGCGCTCCAGGGCTTTCCCAGCCTCGAGGTCCATAGGTTCCGGAACGAGGCGTCATATTCGCCCTCCAGGTAGCGCTTGATATCGCTCGTGCCGCCGACGTTCCGCCAGTCGAGGAAAACCGTGCGCCCCGTCCTGGCCTTGTACCAGGCGCGGAACCCCAGGTTGAACTCATGGCGGATCGCCTCGTTGTGGGGAGAGATGATGACCAGCGTGTCGTCAGCCTGCCCCGGCGATGGCTGTTTCGGGCGAATTATGAACGGCAGCGCGACCGTCGCCACAAGGGCCAGGATGATGATCCCCCGCTTGAGCATAGGGGAAGCTCAGCCCGCCAGGACGACGACGTCCTCGGGGCGGACAGCGGCATAGAACTCCTCGGTGTCCGGGCGGTCGACGAACCGCGGATTGAGCTCGAGGACCTTGAGGGTCACGCCGCCCGACACGAAGTCGTACTGGGCGTTCTCCCCGAGGTACGTCGACTTGCCGATGCGCCCGTGGATCGCATTCTGGGCAGGCCGATCCGCCGAGATCGTCCAGCACTCGGGCCTCACCGACACGGTCACGGCGGCGCCCGCGGCGGCCCCCGAGGCCGGATCGCCGAGGACTCCGTCGAATTCGCCGACCGCGGTGGCCACCCTGGCCCGGCCCCCGGAGGACGACACGAGCCTTCCGGCTATGAAGTTCGACTCGCCTATGAAGTCCGCCACCGTCCTGCTTGCCGGTCGGCGGTAGATGTCCTGCGGCGAGCCGACCTGGAGGATGCGGCCGCCGTCGAGGATGGCCATGCGGTCCGAGACGGAGAGGGCCTCCTTCTGGTCGTGGGTCACGTAGACGGTCGTCAGCTCGAACTCCTTGCAGATCCGGCGGATCTCCATGCGCATCTCCAGGCGCAGCCTGGCATCGAGGTTGGAGAGGGGCTCGTCAAGGAGCAGGCACCGGGGGCGGATGACGAGCGCCCGCGCCAGCGCCACGCGCTGCTGCTGGCCCCCCGAAAGCTGGTTCGGGCGGCGCTCGGCGTACGCGCCCATGTGCACGGATTCGAGCGCCTCCCCAACCTTCGTGCGGATCTCGGCGCGCGGCAGCTTCCGCTCCTCCAGGCCGAAGGCCACGTTCTCGGCCACAGACATGTGGGGCCAGAGGGCGTAGCTCTGGAACATCATCCCGGTGTTGCGCTTGTGGGGCGCGAGCCGGGTCACGTCCTCGTCCCCGAAGAGAATCCTGCCCTCGTCGGGGATGTAGAATCCGGCCATGCAACGCAGCAGCGTCGTCTTCCCGCATCCGCTCGGCCCGAGGAGGAAAAACAGCTCGCCCGGCTCGATCAAGAGGTCCAGCTCGCGCAGCGCCACCACCGCGCCGAATCGCTTGGTCAGTTTCTGGATGCGAATGGAGATCATGGCGCGCGGCGGGATGAGTTTCCACGGAAGGGGGGTTCCACTCCAAGTCAAAAGAATTGCGGGCGGGAGATTTTCAGGCGGCTAGCGTAACGGTTTGCGTCCGGCCCCGCCGTCCGCCTGTCTGGACGCACCCACCCATGCCCACCAGGACAACGAGCCAGAAAGGACACCCGGATTTGGAGAGCGTGATGTTCACCGAGGCGCAGATCAAGAAGCGGGTCAGGGAACTCGGGCGCGAGCTGCGCGCGGCCTACGGCCACGGGGAATTCACGATCGTCTCGATCATCAACGGCGCGGTCATGTTCACCGCCGACCTGATGCGCGAGATCGACAACCCCGTCAGGCTCGACTGCATCAGGATCTCGAGCTACGCGGACAGGACCAAGTCAGTCGGGACGCCCCAGATCGTCCACAGCCTCACGATCGACATCGCCAGGCGCCATGTCCTGCTGATCGACGACATCCTGGACACGGGCAAGACGATCACGCTCGTCGCCGGCCTCGTCGCGAAGCTCAAGCCGGCCAGCCTGAAGACGTGCGTCCTCCTCGACAAGCAGGGCCGCCGCGAGGTGCCTTTCGAGGCGGACTTCGTCGGGTTCAAGATTCCCGACCGGTTCGTGGTCGGCTACGGGCTCGATTTTGCGGAGCGGTACCGCAACCTGCCCTGCATCGGGGTCCTCAACTCGAGGCTCCAGAACCCGCCCGAGTGGGCCTGATCCGCCGGCCCGGCGCCATGCCGAGCTTTTTGTACTTGCCGGACCTGAGGGAATCAACCTGGTCCCGGATGAGAGCCGCCTTCTCGAACTCGAGCCTGCCGGCGGCCTCCTGCATTTCCTCCTCGAGCTCCGCGATCACCGCGGCGACGTCGTCGGGATTTTCGGCAAGCGCGGCCTCGCCCCGCTCCCCCGAGCCGTCGTAGGTCTGCAGGCTCGCCTGCGGCGCCCGCGTGACGCTGCGGGGGATGATCCCGTGCTCCTTGTTGTGCGCGATCTGCTTCTCGCGGCGGCGGTTCGTGACCTCGATGGTGCGCGCGATCGAGCCGGTGATCGTGTCGGCGTAGAAGATGACGCGCCCCTTCTCGTGCCGCGCCGCCCGCCCGGACGTCTGGATGAGGCTCGTCTCGCTCCGCAGGAAGCCCTCCTTGTCGGCGTCCAGGATCGCGACAAGCGCGACCTCGGGCAGGTCGAGACCCTCACGCAGGAGGTTGATCCCCACGAGCGCGTCGAAATTCCCGAGCCGCAGGTTCCGCAGGATCTCGATCCGCTCTATGGTATCGATGTCGGAATGGAGGTACTCGACGCGGATCCCCGCCTCGCGCAGGTAGGTCGTCAGGTCCTCCGAAAGGCGCTTTGTCAGCGTCGTCACGAGGACGCGCTCGCCCGCGGCCGCGGCCGCCTTGACCTCGCCGATGAGGTCCTCGACCTGGCCCCGGATCGGACGCACGACAATCTCCGGGTCCAGGAGCCCCGTCGGCCGGATGAGCTGCTCGGCCACCACCGTCGACCTCCCGATCTCGAATCCGGAGGGGGTCGCCGAGACGTAGAGCGTCTGGCCGGTGATCCTGTCGAACTCCTCGATGCTCTGGGGCCGGTTGTCGAGGGCCGAGGGCAGGCGGAACCCGAAATTGACGAGCGTCTGCTTGCGGGACCGGTCGCCGTTGTACATGGCGCCGATCTGGGGCACGGTGGCGTGGCTCTCGTCGATCATGAGGACAAAGTCCTTCGGGAAGAAGTCGATCAGGCAGAAGGGCCTGTCGCCGGGCTTGCGGTTGCCAAAGTGAAGCGAGTAGTTCTCGATCCCGTTGCAGAAGCCCATTTCCTGGAGCATCTCGACGTCGTAGTTCGTCCGCATCTTGATCCGCTGCGCCTCGAGCAGCTGGCCGCGGGACTCGAACCAGGCCACCCGCTCCTCGAGCTCAGCCTTGATCGACGCGATCGCCGGGGCGAGCGACCCGCGGCTCCTCACGTATTGGTTGGCCGGGTACAGATCGAACTTGTCGAGCTTCCGGATGACCTCTCCGGACAGCGGCTCGAACTCGCTGATCGCCTCCACCGTGTCGCCGAAGAACTCGACGCGCAGCCCGTGCTCCATGTAGGCCGGCATGACGTCGACCACGTCGCCGCGCACGCGAAACCGCCCGGGCTTCAGCTCGTAGTCATTGCGGTCGTAAATGTTGTCGACGAGGCGCTCCAGGAACTGGTTGCGCCCGAGCTCGCTCCCCTTGCGCAGCAGGATGCGCAGGCCGGTGAAGTCCTCGGGCGAGCCCAGGCCGTAGATGCACGAGACGCTGGCGACGACGATCACGTCGCGCCGGCTCACGAGGGAGCTGGTCGCCGATATCCGGAGGCGCTCGATGTCCTCGTTGATAGAGGAGTCCTTCTCGATGTAGGTGTCGCTCGACGGTATGTAGGCCTCCGGCTGGTAGTAGTCATAGTAGCTCACGAAGTACTCGACGGCGTTTTCCGGGAAGAATCCCCTGAACTCCGAGAAGAGCTGGGCCGCCAGGGTCTTGTTGTGGCAGATGATCAGCACGGGCCGCTCGCACCGCGCGATGACGTTCGCCATGGTGAAGGTCTTTCCCGAGCCCGTCACCCCGATCAGGGTCTGGTACCGGTTTCCGGCCGCGATGGACCCGACCAGCTTCTCGATCGCCTGAGGCTGGTCGCCCGTCGGTTTGTACTCTGAAGTCAGCTTGAATAGCATGGCCAATACCGATGACATCGGGCAAGCTGGCCCCATGTCAAAGGCCGTTGTCTCAACCCTGTACGATTCCGATGTCTTTCGCATGGCGTGCCGCCAGTTTGACCAGGCGGCCGACGCGATAAACCTGCCCGAGGAGATCCGGGACAGGACCAAGTACCCCCGCCGCTGCATCGCGGTCTCGCTGCCGGTCAGGCGCGACAACGGGAGCGTGACGGTGTTCGAGGGCTACCGCGTCCAGCACAGCCTCTCGACCGGACCCTCCAAGGGCGGGATCCGGTTCCATGAGAGCGTCACCTTGGGCGAGGTCGGCGCGCTCGCCATGTGGATGAGCTGGAAATGCTCCCTCGTGGGGCTACCCTTCGGCGGCGCGAAGGGCGGCGTGATCGTCAACCCGCGCGACCTGTCGCCGACCGAGCTCGAGCACCTCTCCCGGCGCTACATGCAGGAGCTTATCGGTTTCGTCGGGCCGCAGGTCGACATCGCCGCCCCGGACATGGGCACGAACGAGCAGATCATGGCGTGGATGATGGACACGTACTCGAACCACGTGGGGCACATCTCGCCGGGCGTCGTCACAGGCAAGCCGATCGCCCTCGGCGGTTCGCAGGGACGGCGGGAGGCAACCGGGGCCGGGGTCGCCTACCTGGTCGGGAAGTACCTCGACGACATGAAGATCCCTGTCGGGCAGGCGACGGTCGCGATCCAGGGGTTCGGCAACGTCGGTGGCGAGACCGCCTCGGCGCTTTCGTCGATGGGGGCAAGGATCATCGCGGTCTCGGACCACACGGGCGGGATATTCAACGCCGCCGGGATCGACGTGAGGAAGGCGCAGGCCTACGTCCAGTATGCGGGGGTCCTGAAGGATTTTGACGGCGGCGAGCCCATCTCGAACGAGAAGCTGCTCGAGCTGGAGTGCACGGTGCTCGTCCCCGCGGCGCTCGAGCGGGTGATCACGCAGGACAACGCGCCCAGGCTCAGGTGCCGCCTGCTCGCCGAGGCCGCAAACGGGCCGACGACCAACGCGGCCGACCGGATCATCGAGGAGCGCGGGGACATTGAGCTCATCCCGGACGTCCTCTGCAATTCCGGGGGCGTCATCGTGTCGTATTTCGAGTGGCTGCAGAACCTCCAGAGCTTCTACTGGGACCGCGGCGAGGTGATCGCCAAGCTCTACGCCATTCTCGACAAGGCCAAGGACTCGGTCGAGTACCAGAAGCGAAAATTCAAGTTCGGGCGGCGCCTGGCGGCGCTCACCCTCGGCATCGGGCGGGTCGCCGAGGCCAAGCAGAAGCGGGGCCTTTTCCCCTAGAGGGACGAGTCCCTCAACAGGGGACGCAGCCGCCTCAGACCAGCGCCGGGACCGACGCCAGCGAGGTCACGAACGCGGCGGCCCCGCGCTTCACGAGCTCGCGCGTCACGAAGCCCCCGAATCCCACGAACAGGTCGACCGCGGGACGCGTCTCCATGTCGCTCGCGCCGTCTCCTACCATCACGACCTTCTCCGGCCGCAGCTCCGCGCGCAGGCTGTCGATGATCTCCCTCTTCCCCCCGGAGCGCGTGGAGGGAAAGGCCCGGTCGTAGCCGCTGTAGGTCCCGTCTGCCGAGAAATACAGGTCGACCGCCTCTATCCTGGCGACGCCCAGGAAATCTGCCAGGGGCCGGATGGTCTGGCGGAAGCCGCCGCTTATGATGACCGGGGTCCACCCCATCTTGGCCATCCTTCCGATCGTCTCCCGGGCCGTCGGCTCGACGGCCTCGACGTAGCGCCTTCCGACAAGCGCTGCCTCCCCGCTCCCGGGCCGGATGTATTCCAGGCGCCGCCCGAATATCTCCTCTATGGCGATCTTGCCGTTCATCGCGTCCTCCGTGAGCGCCTCGACCCGCGCGAAGACCTCGGGGCCCCGAAGCCGGGCGAGTTCGTCGATCCCCTCGATCGAGCTCAGCGTGTTGTCGCAGTCAAAGCAGATCAGCTTCAAAAGCCGGGGCCTACTTCTTCGTGCTGCGCTTGAACTTTGTCGTGAACTTCTCGACGCGGCCCGCGGTGTCCACGAGGCGCTTCTCGCCGGTGTAGGCGGGGTGCGAGTCCATCGTCACGTCGCGCAGGACGACGAAATACTCCTGCCCGTCGATCGATTCCTTGCGGGCCGACTTCATCGTCGAGCGGGTGAGGAAGCGTTTGCCGGTGGCGACATCGAGGAAGCAGACCGGGTTGAGCGTTGGATGGCCTTCAGGTTTCACGTGGAAAATGTGTTAAGGTTCAGCCCTGGCGTGCTTTGTAACGCGGGTCCGTCTTGTTGATGACGTAGATCTTGCCTCGCCGGCGGACGACCTGGCAGTCAGGGTGACGCTTCTTGGCGGACTTGATGGAGGAAACGACTTTCATAAAAGGCACCAAAACAGAGAGCGGACACCCCCCCTGTCAACTCAGTTCTTCCCGGGCTCGTCCGGCTCGTCGACCATCAGCCTCCACTCGTCGCCCTCCTCGCTCAGCAGGGCGCGCCACAGCGCCTCCTGCATCGGGCGCTCGAACAGGTCGGCTGGGGGGCTCGCGACGATCCAGGTCCCTGTCTTGAGCTCATTCTCGAGCTGCCCCGCGGACCACCCGGAATACCCCAGGTAGGCGCGCAGGCGGGTCGACTCGTTCGCGAGCATCTGGACCGCCTTGTCTGGATCGATCCCGAAGTGCAGCTGGAAAGCGTCGCCGGTCGACTGCCACGCCGCCAGGATAAGCTGGTCCGTCTGCACGGGGCCGCCCGTGAAGATCGGGGTCGCCGAGAGCGGACCGAGCGCAAAGTCGCCCTTGAGCTCGCCCAGTCGCTTGTCGAGGGGCCGGTTGAGGACGACACCCATCGCCCCCTCGGGGCCGTGGGTCGACATGAGCACCGCCGTCCGCCTGAAATTGGGGTCCCGGAGAACGGGGTGGGCCAGCAGGATCGATCCGGCGAGCGATTCCCTGGCCGGTAGGATGCTATCGCGCATGGGGTTTCGGGCGACGGTTCAGAGCTTCTGGACCTTGACGCCCGCGTCCGCCATTAGCTGCCCCACCAGGGGGTCGTTGTGATAGTCGCTCCGGAACCGGATCTCGGCGATGCCGGCGGCAGCGAACATCTTGGCGCAGTTGACGCACGGGTAGTGCGTGACGTAGGCGATGCAGCCCTCCACCGGGCTGCCGCGCCTCGCGGCGTCGGCGACGGCGTTCTGCTCGGCGTGGACGGTCGCCTGCTCATGGCCGCCGATGACGCGCGAGACGTGGGGCGTCCCGGGGAGGAACCCGTTGTAGCCCGCGGCGACGAGGCGGTTCTTCCTGCTGCCGCCGGCAACAATCACGCACCCGACGTGCAGCCGCTCGCAGTTGGAGCGCGTCGCGATCAGGACCGCGGTCGCCATGAAATACTCGTCCCACGACGGGCGCCGCGCAAATTTCCTTGCGGCCTGCGCAATCAGGTCGACCGGTGTGTTCTTCGCGGCGCTCATTTGGTTCGGTCGAGACTCTGGACACACGCGCGCAGTCGGGCAATCTTCGACTCCATGCTGAGAGTCTGCCTGCCCGAGCTGCTCGATTCCCTGCCGCACGACCATCCCGACGCGCTCCACAACCGGCGGGACCTGCGCGTCATCAACCGGATCATGCGCAACCAGTCCTGGTTCGAGCGGACGCTGCCGCCGCTGCTGCGGCCGGGGGAGAGGGTCCTGGAGATCGGCGCGGGCATGGGCGAGCTGTCGGGAAACCTGGGCAGGCGCGGCATCCCCGTTGACGGCCTGGATCTCTGGCCGCGCCCCGAGTCTTGGCCGGCATCCCTGGAGTGGCACTCCTCCGACCTGCGCGAATTCGAGGGATTCGGCCGCTACAGCGCCGTCATCGGCAACCTGATCTTCCACCAGTTCACGGACGCCGAGCTCGCCGGGCTCGGCGCGAAGCTGCGCCAGAGCGCGCGCATCATCCTCGCCTGCGAGCCCGAGCGGCGCCGCGCCCTGCAGATCGCCACGGCGGCGCTCGGCCCGCTCATCGGCGCCAACCACGTGACCCTTCACGACGCGCATGTGAGCGTGACCGCCGGCTTTCGCGGGGAGGAACTGCCGCGGCTCCTGGGCCTCGCCGGCGGCGCATGGCGGTATTCGTGCAGGACGACGGCACTCGGAGCCAATCGAATGGTCGCAGTGCGATGCGAATGAGCGCCCTGCTCCCGGTTGAAATCATAGGCGGAGGCCTCGCCGGGCTCTCGGCGGGGCTCGCGCTGCAGAGGGCCGGCGTGCCCGTGACGGTTTTCGAGGCGGGGGACTACCCCCGGCACCGGGTGTGCGGGGAATTCATCTCCGGGCTCGACGACGGCACCGTGGCCCGCCTCGGGCTCGGCGAGTTCCTTGCGGATGCCCGACCCCACAGGTCGGTGACGTACCACCTGCGCGACCGGCCCCTTCGCCCCTTCTCGCTCCCGGCGCCCGCATGGGGCATCAGCCGGCACACCCTCGATGCGCGCCTTGCGCGCGCATTTGCCGAGGCGGGGGGATGCCTGCGCACGCGCACCCGCGTTCCCGAGGACGCAGCCCCTCCGGGCCGGGTTTTCGCCGCGGGACGCAGCCGAAAGGGGCCCTTTTGGGTCGGGCTCAAGGTCCATGTCCGCAACCTCGCCCTGGTCAATGACTTTGAGGTGCATCTGGGCGACCGGGCCTATGTCGGCCTGTCGAGCGTGGAATCGGGCGCCGTGAATGTCTGCGGAATCTTCGCCCAGCGGCCGCTGGAGGCGCGGGGCGTCGAATTGGTCCACGCGTACCTCGGGGCCGCCGGGCTGGGTGCGCTCGCCGAACGCCTGCGCCATGCGGATGTGGATCCCGCGACGTTCTGCGTGACGGCGGCCTCCCTGGGCGACCGCAGGGTCGCCGCGGCAGACCGCCTGTGGATCGGCGATGCCTGCGCCACCATCGCGCCGTTCACGGGCAACGGGCTGGCCATGGCGCTGCAGGGCGCAGACCTCGCTGTCGAGCCGCTGCGGGCCTATGCCTCGCGCCAGGCGGGCTGGGGGGAGTCGATCCGCGCCATCGCCGCGGCCCAGAGGCGCCGCTTCCGCCGGCGCCTGATGGTATCCTCCCTCCTCCACCCCTTCTTCCTCGAGTCGAGGCGGCAATCCATGCTCGCGGCCCTGGTCCGTTTGCGCCTGGTCCCGTTTCGCTCATTCTACGCCGCCCTCCATTGACCGGCTGCCGCATGTATCTCCACGCACTCGCCACCGCAGTTCCCCCCGCCACGTACACCCAGCCGGAATGCTGGGGCATCGCCGAGCGCTCGGGCGTCCGCTCGCGCATGAGCAGGCGCTCGATGCTCATCCTGCACAACATCCTGCTCGGCGACCACGGCATAGCGCGGCGCCACTTTGCCATGCCGGACATCGACCGCGTGTTCGACCGCACTCCCGACGAGCTGAACCACACGTTTCGCGCCGAGGCGCCGCGCCTTGCCGGGCGCGCCCTGACGGGGGCGCTCGGGAAGGCCGGCGTGAGGCCGGATGAGCTCGACGCCCTGCTCATTTGCACCTGCACCGGCTACCTGTGCCCCGGCCTGACAAGCTACGTTGCGGAGGACCTCGGCCTGCGGCCCAACGCAATCCTCCATGACCTGGTCGGGCTCGGCTGCGGGGCGGCGATTCCGATGCTGCGGGCCGCCAGCCATCTGCTCGCCGCCCGCCCGGGCGCCACCGTCGCCTGCGTCGCCGTCGAGATCAGCTCGGCCGCATTCTACCTGGACGACGACCCGGGTGTGCTCATCAGCGCCTGCCTTTTCAGCGACGGGGCGGCAGCGACGATCTGGCGCGCCACGCCCGGCCCGCTGGCCGTGCGCGCGTTCGACTTCGATTCCCTGCACCTTCCCGCCGAGCGCGACAAGCTCCGCTTCGAGCAGCGCGAGGGGAAGCTGCGCAATCTCCTTCACCGCTCCGTGCCCGAGCTCGCCGCCGACGCGGTCGGCCGCCTCTGGCGCGTCCGCGGGCCGCGGCCCGTCTCCCGCGTCGTCGCCCATCCCGGCGGCCGCGATGTCCTTGAGGCGATCGCGCCGGTGGTCGCGCCGCACTCCCTCGACGCCAGCGCGCGCACCCTTCGCGACAACGGAAACATGAGCAGCCCCTCCGTGCTTTTCGCGCTCGAGGAGAGCCTGAAGGAGGGCCCCCCGGGAAAGGACGCCGATTTTTGGCTGGTGAGTTTCGGCGCGGGCTTTAGCGCACATAGCTGCCGAATCGGCGCCTGAACCATGCCCAAGCTCGACGAACTGGTCGCCTACTGCGACAAGCGCACCCGGCGCGCGCGCTTCAAGGACGCCCCCGGCGCCTTCAACGGCCTCCAGGTCGCCAACGACGGCCGCGTCACGCGCATCGGGGCCGCCGTGGACGCCGGCCTCGTCCCCTTCCGGCATGCCGTGGCCGCGGGCGTGGATTTCCTGATCGTCCACCACGGGATGTACTGGGACATGCCCCGGACGCTGACCGGCCCGGTCTTCGCCAGGGTGGCGGCCCTCGTCAGGGGAAACTGCGCGCTCTACTCAAGCCACCTGCCGCTCGATTCCCATCCCCGGATCGGAAACAACGTGCTGCTTGCCCGCCAGCTCGGCCTCAAGGCGAGCCGCGGCTTTGTGCCAAACGAGGGCGGCGCTATCGGCTGCATCGCCCCGAGCCGGCTCACGCGCGCGGCGCTGCGCCGGAGGCTGGAGGCCCTTTACCGTAGGGTTGTCGCCGTCGAGTTCGGATCCGCGAGGCCCTCGGAGGTGGCGTTCTGCAGCGGAAGCGGCAACGGCGCGATGGCAGAGCTCCTTGCGGCGGGCGTCGACACGCTCGTCACCGGCGAGCTCCGCGAGGAATGGTTCAACGCGGCGCAGGAGAATGGGCTCAACCTCTACCTGTGCGGGCATTACGCCACGGAGGTCCACGGCGTCCGGGCCCTCGCGTCCGAGCTTTCGGCAAAGTTTGGGTTGCCGTGGGAGTTCATTGCGACCGAAAATCCCCTGTAACAGGCGCATGAAGAAAATCGCCATACTCAACGGACCCAACCTCGACCGCCTCGGAAAGCGCGAGCCCGAGATCTACGGCAGCGCAACCCTGGGCGACCTGGAGAAGGCGCTCCGCGCCGAATTCGGCTCGACGGCCACGCTTGAGTTTCACCAGTCCAACCACGAGGGCGAGCTGATCGACGCCATAGCGAGGCTCGCCGACGCCAAGTTCGACGGGATCGTCATCAACGGCGGCGCGCTCACCCATACGAGCGTCGCCCTGCGCGACGCGCTTCTGGGCGCCCACCTTCCCGCGGTCGAGGTGCACATCTCGAACATATACAAGCGGGAGGAGTTCAGGCACACCTCGCTCACGGCCCCGGCGTGCACCGCGGTGATCACGGGGCTCGGCCTCGAGGGATACCACGCGGCGGTCCGCTTCCTCCTGCGGGCGTGAGCACGGCGACCGCGGGCGGGGATTGGTACGCGTGCCACACGAGGCCGCGGTGCGAGAAGAAATTCGCGGCCCTGCTAGCAGCCGAGGGATTCGAGCACTACCTGCCCCTCGTATCGAGCATCCGGCGCTATCCCCGCGAGACCAAGCGGTTCACCAAGCCGCTCTTCCCGGGCTATGTCTTCGCGCGGGTTCCCGCGTCCGGGAAGGCGCGGATCTATCAGCAGGAGCTGGTCGCCCGGGCGATTCCGGTCGACGACGAGGCCAGGTTCCTCAGGCAGCTTGAGGACGTCCGCATGATCGTTTCGTCCGGGGTCGAGCTCACCGTCATCCCGCTGCTGACCCGCGGCCGGCGCGTCCGGGTCGTGGGGGGGCCCCTCCACGGGCTCGAGGGCAATGTGGACGATTCCTCGAACCCGCTGGGAATCGTCATCTCCGTCGACGTGCTCCGTCAGGGGCTTTTGCTCAAGGTGCCGGCGGAAAGCCTCCAGGCCCTTCCCTGAACGGGGAAGCCGTCAAACCAACATCCAGATGGCGTGGGCCAGGTGGAGCGTGGCGCAGGTCGCCAGGGCGGCCGCGGTGTCATCGAGCACAACGCCCCACCCCCCCGGCAGGCTTTGCAAGGAGTTAATCACCCAAGGCTTCCAAATGTCGAATAGTCTGAAGACTGCGAATCCCGCCAGGAGCACTGCCCAGGCGGGCACCGGGCCCACGAGCCACTGCCAACCGAGAAAACAGAGCGGCATCGCGACGACTTCGTCCAGGATCACCTCTGCCGGATCGTGCTTCTCAAGGCGGATCTCGGCCTCTCCGCAGAGTGCGATGGCGACGTAGGCCCCGGCCGAGCTGACCACGAGGTTCTCAACCACCCCCATGTGGCGAAAGCCCAGGATGAAATAGAGCAATCCCGCCACCGATCCCCACGTTCCTGGCGCGGGAAAGTTCGTCCCTATCGGACCGAGCGTGGCCCATCCCAGGATAGCCGAGGTGCTCAGCGTCTTCGTCCAGGCAGGCTGCGCGAATCTCACTGCGCCCTGCTTTCGTCTGCGAAGACCAGCCGGGCGTTGCGCGATATGTAACGGCAGCCCGACCAGACCGAAAGCACCGTGCCCGCCACAAAGATCCAGTAGCCCACGGTGCCGACGACGTCCGCGAACCGGGACGCGTCCCAGTGAAACAGGTAGCGGCCGTCCTGGGACACCATCGGGGCGCCGAGGAAAAAGCCCAGGGCGATGAGCTGGGTCACGGTCTTGGTCTTTCCCCCGGAGTCCGCCGCGACAACGACCCCCTTGGAGGCCGCCACCATGCGCATTCCCGTCACGAGAAACTCCCGGCAGAGCGTGATGAGCGCCAGCGCCACGGGGATCTCGTGCTTGTTGACGAGGGCTATGACGATCCCCAGGACCATTATCTTGTCCGCCATGGCGTCCATCAGCTTGCCGAAATTCGAGACCAGGCCGCGCGTGCGGGCGAGGTATCCATCATACCAGTCGCCGACAGCCGCGCCGATGAACAGCACGAACGCAAGGGTCGCCGCGCCGGGCCACGAGTAATACATCAGCCCGACGATGACGAACATCAGCGGGATCCGCGAAAGCGTGATGACGTTGGGAAGGTTCATTCGCTTCAGGCAAGGACATCCCGGAGCCCTGCGAAGGCAACATCGGAGAGGAACGCGCTCGCCAGCCCCGGGCTTACGATATCTCCTGTGTCCGGACGTCCCATGCGGCACTGCATCTACCCAGGAACATTCGACCCGATCACGTGCGGGCACATCGACGTGCTCTCGCGCGCCGCGCGCCTCTTCGACAGGGTGACCGTCGCGATCGCCGACAACCCGGGCAAGGAGCCGCTCTTTACCGCGAAGGAGCGCCTGGCAATGATCCTTCCCAACGTCGCGGCCCTTCCCAACGTCCGCGCGACGATATTCGGCGGGCTGCTGGTCGACTTTGCCCTGGAGCAGAAGGCGGACGCGATCATCCGCGGGCTGCGGGCCCTCTCCGATTTCGAGTTCGAGTTCAACATGGCGCTCATGAACCGGCATCTCCAGCCGATGATCGAGACGATCTTCGTCATGCCGAACGAGCAGTTCAGCTACACCAGCTCGTCCCTGGTGAAGCAGGTGGCCAGG
>CAAGKR010451619.1_pt1 | contig 17604 bp, 13 predicted proteins | sample 2556971 | NCBI WGS metagenome assembly CAAGKR01 (sample SAMEA5207829, study PRJEB30636) | soil metagenome | biome: forest; feature: boreal; material: soil | place: USA | collected 2011-09 | depth 1 m | reverse complement strand
CGATCCTGTCGTCAAAGACCCGCGCGGCGCCGTTCAGTCCCGGGGCGGGCGCCGCCGCGAGCCGGGTTCCCAGGGGGCCGCCGGGATTCTCCCACACGACCGCCAGCTCCGTGGGCCTGCCTGCCCGAAAATTCTCGTCGAGCTCTGCGGCCCAATCGGGGCGCGCCGGCAGGGGCTCGAGCAGGATTCGAACGACACCGTGGCAGCCGAGGCCGACGCCCCAAAGCAGGTCGTCCTCAGTCACCGTGTCGTACACGACAAGCTCCGCCTTGCCGCTCGCGGACACCCGCTTGGATCGCTCGATCAGGTCCTCCTCGAGGCACCCGCCGCTGATCGAGCCGATCCTGACCCGGCCGCCGGCCATGAGCATCCTCGCCCCGGGCCTGCGGTACGAGGATCCCTCGACCGTCACCAGGGTCGCGAGGACGCTTCCCGAATCGGCGCGGTTGAGGTGTCCGACGATCGCCTGCAATTCCTTCATCTCAGGCCGGCCTGGGAAACGTGGACGCCGGTCAGGACCACGAGAGGTCGGTCCGGGAGATGGGAAGCTGACGGACGCGCTTGCCCGTGGCGGCAAAGATCGCGTTGCACACGGCCGGCGCAAGCGGGGGCAGGGCCGGCTCGCCCAGCCCCGTCGGCGGGTTGTCGGTCTTGATGAAATGGATCTCTATCGCGCGCGGCGCGTCGGGGATGCGCAGCATCGGGTACTCGTGGAAGTTGGACTGCACGACTCGGCCCCGCTGGATGTCGAGTTCCTGCCGCCACGCGGCGTTCAGCCCGTCGGTGATGGAGCCCTGCACCTGGTTCTCCGCGCCGCTCATGTTGACGATCTGGGAGCCGACGTCCACGGCCGCGACGACGCGGTCGACCTTGAGGTCCCCCTTTTCCGAGACCGTCACCTCGGCCACCTCCGCGATGTAGCCCTGGTGGCTGAAGTAGTAGCCCAGGCCCATTCCCCGGCCCCGGGCGAGCGGCCTGCCCCAGCCGGATTTATCGGCGACCTGGCGCACGACAGTGCGCATGCGGGCGGCGTTGTAGGGGCGGCCATGCTCGCCGGTGCCCGGGACCATGTCCCGGTCGCCGAGCAGCGCGAGGTTGAATTCGACCGGGTCCCTTCCCGCCGCATGGGCGAGCTCGTCGAGGAAGCAGCAGGTCATCCATGCATAGGTGCAGCTGCCGGGCGCCCGCCACGGCCCCTGGGGCACGCCGTTCTCGAGCCTGCTGCTCAGCAGGAGGTAATTTGGCACGAAGCGGGCGGGATAGTCATCCGGCCCGAGGTTCGACCCGAACGAGACGTGGTGGCTGCGCCATGCGCTCAGCCTGCCCTCGGGATCGACTGCGCCCTTGAGGAAATGAAACCCGCCCGGCCGGTAATGGTCGTGCTGCATGTCGTCGGCGCGGTCCCAGGTCAACTTGACCGGGACGCCGAGTCGCTGGGAGATCACGACCGCCTCGGCCACCGGGTCCGGATCGAGCCTGCGGCCGAAGCCGCCGCCGATGCGCGTGATGTTCACCTGGACCCTTTCCGGCGCGATCCCGAGCACCTGGGCCGCCAGCTTGCGGGCGGCGTCGGGATTCTGCGTGGGGGCCCATATTTCAGCCCGGTCCCCCTGCACGTGCGCGAGGCAGTTTTGGGGCTCCAGGTTCGTGTGGGAGATGAACGGGTAGGAGTAGGAGGCCTCAAGCACATGGGAGGCGCCGGCGAATGCCCCGTCGATGTCGCCGTCCCTCCTGGCCTCGGTGATCCCGGGCGAGCCGGGCGCCGCGATTGACAGCTCCCGGGCCCTTCGCGCGAAGTCGTCCCAGCTGCTGTTCGCGAATGGGCCCTCCTCCCACTTGACCTCCAGTTCCTTGCGCGCGCTGAACGCGGCCCAGGTGGAATCCGCAACGATCGCGACACCGGGGACGAGTCCTGTCAGCTGGCCCTCGGGCACGGTCCGGTCGACTATGAATGCGTCGCGCACCCCGGGAAGCGCCTTCACGTGGTCCAGGTTCGCGCTCAGCGGCCGCGCGCCCCACACGGGGCTCCTTTCATACACCGCAAACACCATGCCGGGGCGCTTCTGGTCGATTCCGAAGAGCGGCTGGCCCGTCACGACCTTGGGGTTGTCGACTCCCCCGATCCTCGATCCAAGCAGCGTGAAGTCCTTGGGGTCCTTGAGCGGCACGGAATCCGCCGCGGGCACCGGAAGGGTCGAGGCCCTTGCCACGAGGTCGCCAAACTTGATCGCGCGGCCCGACGGCGAGTGGCGAACGGCTCCCGCCTCGGCCACGCACTCGCTCGGGGGCACGCCCCAGGTCCCGGCGGCCGCCTGGATCAGCATGGCCCGCGCAGTCGCGCCAACCCTGCGCATCGCCGTGTATGACATGGGGGTCGACATGCTTCCGCCTGCAAACTGCGGGCCGAAGGCCGGGTCAAGCGCGGCCGACACCACCTTCACGTCCTTCCAGTCGGCGCCGAGCTCCTCGGCGACGACCATCGGGAGCGACGTCTTGATTCCCTGGCCGACCTCCGGCCGGGCCGAGAACACGGTCACGCTCCCGTCGGGGGCGATCCGGATGAATGCGTTCGGGATGAAAACGCCATCGACCTTTTCCGGGTCCGGCTTTGCGATCTCGGCCCCCCCAGCCGGCCGGACATAGTATCCGAGGACGAGCCCTCCGCCGGCCAGGGTCACCATCCTCAGGAAGGACCGCCGGTCCAGCGGAGCCTGGAGGATCGCGCTCACGCCCGGGCCTCCTTCCCCGAGGCCGCGATCTCCGCCGCCCTGTGGATCCCCGCCCTGATGCGGAAATAGGTTGCGCAGCGGCAGAGATTGCCCGCCATGGCGTCATCAATGTCCTTGTCCGTCGGGTTCGGGTTTCGCGCGAGAAGCGCGGCCGCCGACATGAGCTGGCCCGCCTGGCAATAGCCGCACTGGGCGACGTCGAGTTCGCACCAGGCCTTCTGCAGGGGATGCGATCCGTCGGGGGAGAGGCCCTCAATCGTCGTGACGCTTGCGGAGGCCGCCGCTGACACGGGGGTCAGGCACGCCCGCGCAGGCGCGCCGTCGAGATGCACGGTGCATGCGGCGCACTGGCCGACGCCGCATCCGAACTTGGTGCCGACCAGGTCTAGGTTGTCGCGCAGGACCCAGAGAAGGGGCGTGTCGGGGGCGACATCGACCTCATGGGAACGCCCGTTTACTTGGAGGGTAAATTTGCTCATCGGGCCGGTCGGTAGGGTTGCGCCAGAGTATCCCCCGCGGGGTCCCTGTCAACCGGCGCCGGAACCATCCGACGGGGGCCTCCATTTCATCAGAGCGGAATGCAGCTCCGCCCGGCGCACCGGCTTCGACAGGTAGTCGTCCATGCCGGCGGAGAGGCACTTCTCCCGGTCTCCGGTCATCGCATTGGCCGTCATCGCCACGATGTACACGGGGACCCTCCAGCTGGCATTGGCGGAGCGCTCGGCCTGGCGGATCATCCGCGCCGCCTCGTAGCCGTCCATCTCGGGCATCTGGCCGTCCATGAATATGATGTCGTAGGGCACGTGCTTGAGCGCGGTCAGCACCTCGTGCCCGTTGGCCACGGCATCAGCCGTGAATCCGAGGCCGCGCAACTGCGCGAGGGCCACTTTTTGGTTCACGGTGTTGTCATCCGCCAGCAGGATGCGGGCCTTTCTCACATGGGTCAGGTCGTCCTCCTGCGGGGCGGGCTGCGCGATCTTGGCGGATTCCGTGAACGTGTGCTCGGCGACAACGTTGCCCAGGACGGTGACAAGGCAGTCGAACAGGCGTGACTGCTTCACGGGCTTCACGAGATAGGCGTCGACGCCGGCCGCCTTCAGCTCGGCCTTCGTGTGCATGTTCCCCATCGAGGTGAGGATGATCAGCCGGGTCGGGGCAATCGCCGGATCCGCCTTTATGGCCCGGGCGAGCGTCATCCCGTCCATTTCCGGCATCTGCATGTCGAGGATCGCAAGGTCGTAGGGCCTGTGGTCCACGGCCGCGGCCCTGAGGAGATCGAGCGCCTCGGCGCCCGAGGCGGCGCTGCCCTTCTGCATTTTCCAGGCGTAGAGCTGGTGCCTCAGGATCTGCCGGTTGGTCGCGTTGTCGTCGACGACCAGCACGCGCAGGTCGAACAGGTCGCGGAGATAGAGGGAAGGGGGCGGGGCGGCGTCTCCCGTCTGTTTCTCCAGCCGCGCGCTGAACCAGAACGTCGACCCCTTTCCCGCCTCGCTGCGCACTCCGATCTCCCCTCCCATCATTTCCACGAGCTGCTTGGAGATGGCCAGCCCGAGCCCGGTGCCCCCAAACCGGCGCGTCGTGGAATTGTCGGCCTGGTTGAAGGCCTGGAACAGCCGGTCCTGGGTCTCCGGCGCGATGCCGATGCCCGTGTCCCTCACGGTGAACCCTATGACGACGTCCGTGTCGCTCTCGCTTTCCCTGGACACCCGGACGACGACCTCGCCCTTCTCGGTGAACTTGATTCCATTGCTGATCAGGTTGGTGATCACCTGCCGGAGCCGGCCGGGATCCCCCCTCAGCCGCCTCGGCGTGTCGGACGGGATCTCGCACGCGAGCTCTATGCCCTTGTGCCTCGCGCGCTCGGCGAACATGTCGAGCGTTCCCTCGACCGTCTCGACAAGGTCGAAGTCGAGCACCTCGAACGCAAGCTTGCCGGCCTCGATCTTGGAGAAGTCGAGGATGTCGTTGACGATGGTAAGCAGGGAGTCCGCGGAATCGCGGATCGTCTCGGCGAATTCGCGCTGGATGGACGTGAGCCCGGTGTCCAGGAGAAGGCCCGTCATTCCGATCACCCCGTTCATCGGGGTGCGGATCTCGTGGCTCATGTTTGCCAGGAACTCGCCCTTGATCCGCGCGGAGGTCAGCGCCGCATCGCGTGCCCTGGCGAGCTCCAGCTCGGTTTCCTTCTGCCGCGTGACGTCGACGATGATCCCGATCAGGTTCCACCTGCTCGGCCCGAGGGCGGTGAGGGACACGTGCTCGTGCAGGGAAAACCTCTTGCCGCGGATGACCACGTCGAATTCCTGGTCGTAGTCGGTCTTGCCATCGATCAGGGCCTGCCTCGAGACCTTGTTTATCTCCTTCCATTCGGGCACGTTTTCCTCGGTCCAAAGCACGTTCTGGCCCGGCTGCGACTCCTCGCCGAAGATTCTCCGGTAGAGGAGGGAGGGCGTCAGGAAAAACTGCCACTCAAGCTGAACCGTGGGGTCCCCGGAAACGAATGCCTGCCACAGGAGGCAGTCGGCCCCCTTTATGATCTGGTTGAGCTTGGCCTCCGTGTTCTTGCGGCTCTCCTCGGCCTCATGGCGGTTCGTGATGTCGACGACAACTCCGGCCAGGTTCCACTCATTCGGGCCGGTGGGCCGGATGACGACCTCCTCGGAGAGCCAGTGGGTCTTGTCGGAGCTGATGATGCGGAACTCCTGCTGGTACCCCATAGCGCCGCTGTTAAGGGCATTCGCGGATGCGCGCTTGGTCCGCTCGTTGTCCGGCGCCTGCTTGTCGTCCCAGAGCCCGCCGTCGTCGATCAGGGCCGCCAGCCGGTAGATGGAGGTCTTGCGGAGCCGGGGCGGAGTCCTGATCTTCCATTCGAACCGGGACCCGTCGCGCGTCACGCGGGCCCACCACAGCAGGATGTTCGACTGCTCGAGCGTATCCATGATGAGCTGGTCGTATTCGAAATCGGCACCCGGATCCGAGGGAACGGGCGACAGCGGGGGCGGCACCGGCTTCTTCGGGTATCGATGCACGACAAACGCCACGAGCCAGCCGCAGATGCACAGGGCGACGAGCACTCCGGTCGGAGCCGATATGAATGCAGTTGGCAAACTGGGAGGGAGTCTCTGCCCGGCGGCCAGGCAGCAACTCGGGGTAAGCGGGGATGGCCCGTTCAAATGCCACCGCCCGGACAGGAAATATATCGTGCGGCCGATCCCCTGTCAACGGGCAAGCCGGCCCGGATTCAATCCAGCGCCTCCTGCACGGCCCGCAGAAGCGAGCGCGGCGTGTAGGGCTTGCCGAGGTAGGCATGGGGCAAGCCGCCCGCGGCTTGGGGCTCCACATGTTCGCGGCCAAGGCCTGTTGTCAGGATCACCTTCAGCGAGGGCTTTTCCGCCTGCATTCCCGCGGCCAGCTGCGGCCCCGACAGTTCACCCGGCAGGACGACGTCGGTGAGAAGCAGGTCAATCCTTGCGGAATGCCAGCGCCAGACCTCGAGGGCCTTCACGCCCGATTGCGCCTGCAGGAGCGTATAGCCGTCCTCCTTGAGCACGGCCGCCGCGAATTCGCGCACGCCGGCGTCGTCCTCGACAAGGAGAAGGGTCGGCCTTGAGGATTTTGGCGCGCTGCCCGGGCGCGGTTCCGCGGCGGCAGTCACCGCGGCCAGCGCGAGCGGCAGGTAGATCCGGAATTCCGTTCCGGCGCCCACCTCGGTCTTCACCTCGATCCAGCCGCCGTGCCGTTTCACGATGTCCTGCGCGGTCGCAAGGCCGAGGCCTGTGCCGCGCCCTTCCTCCTTGGTCGTGAAGAAGGGCTCGAAGATCCGCGGCAGGTCCTTCGCGGGTATTCCGCGCCCGGTATCGCGCACGGTCAGGCAGGCGTAGTCTCCCGCGTGCACGCCCTGCGCCCCGGCCTTGTCGCTGGGGGGACGCAGCCCGACGGCGATTGTCAGGCGGCCGCCACGGGCCATCGCGTCGCGGGCGTTGATCGCGAGGTTCATGAGCAGCTGTTCCAGCATCCCCGGGTCGGCATTTACCCGGGGCGAATCGGGCGACCGCTCGAATTGGACCACGACGGCTTCGCTCAAATTGCGGCGGATCATGCCGGCGATCAGGTCGACCTCGGCGTTGAGGTCTATGACCTCCAGCCTCGGGGAGCGCTTGCCACTCAGAAGGAGCAGCTGGGCGACGAGTCCGGTCGCCCGCCGGCTTGCGGTGAACACGCGCTTCAGGGCCTCGGTGGCATCGGGAGGGAGCGAGTCCTTGTCCAGCAGCATGCTCACGTACCCCGAAATGATCGTGAGGAGGTTGTTGAAGTCGTGGGCGATGCCGCCGGCCAGCCTTCCCACGAGCTCCATCTTCCGCTCCTGCGTCATGTCCGCAACCTGCTCCCCGGCGGCTTCCTGCACCGCCCGGGCGATTGCGGCGGGCAGTCGCTCCAACCGGTCCTTGTGGACGAAGTCGCTCGCCCCGCGCCTCATGCATTCAGCCGCCCTGTCCTCGCCCGTCGAGCCCGAGACGATGATGTACGGCACTCCCGGCAGCAGGGTTTTCGCCGAATCGAGGGCGGCCATGCCGTCGTACCCCGGAATGCAGTGGTCGGCCAGGATGATGTCGATTTCCCCGCGTTTCAACGCGGCCTCAAACTCGGCGCGGTTTGCCGCCCGTGCGAATTCGAGGGGAAGCCCGGTTGACGCCGCGCTCCGGCGGACGAGCTCATGGGCCCCGGCATCGGCCTCGAGATTCAGAACGCGCAGGGGATCACGATACATTCCTGATGCTGGTTGGCGGGCTCGCAAAATGGGCGGCGCGCTCGGCCGCGTGCCGCCTAGGTGAGGCTATCCCGGCCTGCCCATTACGCAAGGCCTTGGGACCTACCGCAGCGCCATGCCCAGCGCGCAGACCCCGAAAACAAGCAGCACGCACCCGGAGACGCGGTTGACGCCCTTCATCCAGGCGGAATTCACCCGCGAGCGAAGCAGGCCGACGCCGCTGCTCAGCGCGAGCCACCAGAGCGCGGAGCCGAGGAAGACACCGAGCACCAATGCGCCGGCTCCGCGATAGCCGGCTGCGGCCCCGAGGCCAAATGCCGAAAACACGGAGGCAAAGGAGAGGATGGTCGCCGGGTTGGCGAGGGTGAGCAGAAGGGTCGATCCGTACACCGCGACGAAGCTGTCGTCACGCGCGGGTGCGGACGGCGCCGGGACGCTCAGGAACGTGCGGACACCCAGATAGCAAAGGAACCCGCCGCCGATCAAACTGAGCCATGCCTGGTGCAGGTTTAGGAATCTCGAGACCGCGGTGAGCCCGAATCCCGCCACGCAGCCGTACGCCGCGTCCGCGGTGGCGGCGCCAAGCCCGGCGGAGAACCCCTTCAGCATGCCGTCCGCAAGGGAGCGGCGAATGCACAGGACGCCGATGGGGCCCACCGGGGCGGCGATTGCAAGGCCGATGGCGACGCCCCTCAGGAAAAAACTCAGTTCCATCTGGCGAAAGCCTTGCTTCGGGATGCTCGGCCCCGTCAACCCAAATGGGGGAGAATCCCCCGCGACCTGCGGGCGCCGTGGGTCAAAGACCCCATGGCAGGATCATGGCGACAGTGTTAGCCTCGGCTCTCAAGAAAATGGTTTCCCTATTCCTCGGAGACCCGGGAGCGCTTGGCGGCGGACGGCGCGACCGCACTATCTCCGCCGCCGGCCCGGGATGTTTATGCCAATTGGTCCTCTATTGTTGATCTTGGTTTTTCTGCTCTTGATCGGGGCCCTGCCGACGTGGCCGCACAGCCGCGAATGGGGCTACTATCCCAGCGGCGGCCTGGGGCTCGTGCTGATCATAATCGCCGTGGTCCTGATCATTTGATCGGGGTCCGATCCCACCAAACCCCCATCCCCCCATGTCCATGGCCAAGATAATACTAGCGCTTTTCCTCATCGTTTTCGGCCTCAACCTCCTCTTCGGATTGAACATACCGATCTGGGTCACCGGCCTTCTCGCCCTGATTGCCGGCATCGGCTTGGCGATGGAGTGTTTTGGCGTCCGCGTGGACAAGAAATAGCGGCTTGCGTCACGGCTCCCGCCCCGGTCCGCCCTGACTGACGGCGCGGCTTCGGATCCCGTCTTCTTAGGCAACAAACGGGCCATTTCGAGGCCGGCCGCACTGCGGACCGGGTGTGGTAACTACCCATTGGAGCGGCGTTTGACTTTCACGCCGCCGACTTAAGATAATGACGGCCTTTCCGATTGTCGTGAAACCTCCCTCCAAGTCCTGTTTGATTTTCTGTGCCGGCCTCGCGAGCGGGCTGGCGGGGCCATTGAGCGCCGTGGGGGCGCCGGGGGCGCTAGGTCCGTCCAGGGGCTTCCTGCTGGTTGCCAACAAGGGGGACGAGACCCTCTCAATTGTGGATGTTAATCTGGGCCTGCAGGTTGCGGCGATTCCGGAACAGGGGAAAACCGGCCACGAGGTGGCGGTTTCGCCGGACGGCAGGCGCGCCTTTGTGCCGATTTACGGCAACGCCGGCGTTGGCAAGTCGGGCACCGACGGCCAGTTGGTGCGCGTTATCGACCTGATGAAGCGCGAGGTGGTGGGCACGGTTGATTTCGGCAAGGCCATGCGCCCGCATCGCCCGGTATTCGGGCCGACTGACGGGCTGCTCTATGTGACCACGGAATTGGCGGAGTCCGTAAGCATAATTGACCCGAAGACCCTCCGGGTCGTTGGGTCAATTCCCACCGGAAATCCGCAATCGCACATGCTTGCGATATCGCATGACGGGCGCCTCGGCTACACGGCCAATGTCAGTCCGGGGACTGTTTCGGTGCTGGATCTCGAGGCCAGGAAACTCGTCACCACGATTCCGGTGGCTACCATGACGCAGCGCATTTCTCTTTCGTCCGACGACCGGTGGGCGTTCACGGCCGACCAAACCAAGCTGCGGCTCGTCGTGATCGATACGCAGACCAACACCGTCAGCACGTCAATCCCGCTGCCTGGCCTAGGGTTCGGAACAGCCGCCACGCCTGACGGCCGCTGGCTGCTCGTGGCGCTGCCCGCGGTCAGCATGGTCGGCTTGGTCGACCTCACGACGATGAGCGTCGTGCGCACGATGAACATGCCCAACTCCCCGCAGGAGGTGCTTGTGCGGCCGGACGGAGCGGTGGCCTATGTTTCCTGCGATGCCAGCGGGCAGATCGCCGTTATCGACGTGGACAATTGGAAGCTGGAAAAGCTGATCCCGGTGGGTCCCATTGCCGACGGCCTCGCCTGGGCAAGATCGCGCTGAGGCTGCGCCGCCGGCCGCGGCGAACCGGATTCCCTCCTCGGTCAGGCCTCAAAATGCCCGGCGAAGACCTCGTCGCACTCCCGCGCCATGGAGAAATCCTTGCGGGTGAGCCCACCGTCGGAATGGGTGGTGAAGGTCAGGGTCACTTTGTTCCAGCGGATGTCGATGTCCGGGTGATGGTCGCTTCTCTCGGCCCTCCTTGCGATCCGGTTCACGAAATCGATTCCCTTCAGGAATCCCGGGAATACAAACCTGCGCCGAATCGTCCGGCCGCGCTTTGACCAATTCGGCACGGAAATGAGGCGGCGTTTTATCTGTTTGGCGTCGAGGGTAGGCATAATGGTGGGTGTTAAGGGGAAGGGGCGGTGGCGCTGCGCTCGGGCTGCTCCATGATGCGGCGCCCGCGGGCGCTACTCATTGAGCAGATGGTCGGCCGCGAGGACCAGGAACACATAGTCTGAGGTGGCATAGCCGAGGCAGTACTCTCCCTGCTGCCACAGGAACGGCCACTCGAGCAGCTCCGGAAAGTCCGGGCGGATGAGCGCCGTGCCGGACGCGATTCCTCCCGGGATGTAGGACCAGTCGGCCCGGTTGGTGCCATAGGCGGGGATCATCGACCTCGCGCCGACACCCGAGACGAATGACGCCGTGTTCGGCCCCGGATGGCAGCCGAGGATGAAGTCGATGGCGTGGAGCATGTATGTCGCGGGAAAGATCTCGGGGGCCCCGGTGTGCAGGAAGTACTGCTCGACGCCGAACCGCTGGATGTTCCAGCCAGCGCCCCAGATGTTCGGCTTGTAGGGCAGGCCGTAGGGCGTCTTCGCCTCCAGCTTGTCCACCTGCGCGCGGTAGAGGCGCAGGGCTCCCTTTATCTTCGCCGTGAAACCTCCGTCATTGAGGAGCGCGAGGGAGCGGGCGCCCAGCCAGCCGACCCGGTCGACGTGCGCCACGATCTTGTCTCCCAGGCCCAGGATGACGCCGGCGTATACCTTTTCCCCCGTTGTCTGGTAGAGCTCGATCGCGGCCTCGAGGCGGTCGAGCGAGTCGTCGGGCGCCTTGGCGCCCATCCAGAGCTCCCGGGCGATGCGCAGGCAATCCCTGGCGAGCGGGTCGTTGAAGCCCGTGAGCGCCCGCGATGCGGCGGCAAGCGCGCCGGACACGTCCAATTCGCGCTGGGGATTTTCCTCGGTGAAGACCCACCGGTCGTCGGCCGAGCCCGCGGAGCCAAGGGGGGGAAGATGGTCGATCTTGGGCTCCGCCTGCGAGCCGGATACCGCCGCCTCGGCGAGCACCTTCATCGCCGCGCCGTCGGTGTCGTGAAAGACAATGTTGTCAGTCATGTCCGCCGCGTCCCCCAGGAAGGTGTACTGGTGGAGCGACGCGTCCTGGATGCCGCGGTAGAGCCTCCCCATCGAGTTGTAGCCCCCCACGATCGAAAGCACGCCATGCTCGATTTGCTGGAGAATGTCGGGCTTTCCGTCGGGGCAGTGGATCTCGACGATGCGTGCGGCCTGGTCTATCGAGGTGTTGTCGAGGGTGGGATGGAACAATTCCCACGCCAGCGCCAGCCCATGGACGGTGTCCGCCTGCGACTCGATTCGCAGGTCGTGGTCGCCCGCATCGTACCACCCGCCGCGGTCGAGCCCGGGCACGTGCTCGCCGGGCTGGTATTTCGTGAGCGTCGAGGGCCCCTGCACGTAGCCGTCAAAGTGGTTGTGGTTGACCGGCGCCATGAGCGCGTCGTCGATGTGGGAAAGGCCGTGCCATACGCGGTAGTGGTCGTTCACGCGCATGTGGGCCATCTGCACCGGCAGAAAATACTCGACGGTCGGCTGCCAGACGTTGCGCTCGAACACGTGCTCGCCGATCTGAAAGACGTTTGAGCGCCGGTCGCCATATCCGACGATGTAGGTCCCGGGCTGCACGACGTCGGTGAAGTCAAACTGGAGGTAGCGGTAGCGCAGGAACAGGCCCCAGTTCTTGGCCGGGCGCTCGGCGACGCGCTCGGGCCCGGCGTCCGTCACGCGGTAGAGCGCGACGTCCTTGAATTCGGTCTCGTTCCGGTCGAGCTCGATGACGGCGACCTTGGGCTGCCTTGGGTGGTAACCCACCTGGGAAACCTGGATCACGGGGTCGGACTTCCATCCGGGGATCGCGTGGGGGGTGACGAGCCATTCGATGGCGTCCTTGGCTGCGCCAGGCAGCACCAGCGCGCGCGCGACAAACCAGCCGTTGTTGTGCTGAGCGCGGCCGTCCAGCAGCTGGATCTCGCCGCCTTGCACGACCTCTATCGTCATGCGCTGGCGGTCGGACTCGGGCGCGACGGTGAGCTTTCCGCCGCGGCCCAGGGGTGCGAGCTCGTAGTCGCCATCCGTGACGGCGCCGGGGCCGTTGGCCTGTCGCGGAAAGGTGCCGAACTGGCCGCCGATCGCGTAGGACTTGCCGAATAGGAGGCCCGGGAAAAGCTCGAGGTTGAATCCGACCTTTCCGACCCACTCGGCCGGCAGCGGCTGGTCGAGGTCGACGATGATGCGAAAGGCGCGGCCGTCGGGCCTCACCTTGAGGACATAGCCCAGCTTCAGATCGGGATAGCCGATCGGGTTCATGCCCTTGCGGTTCTGGCTCTCGTCGGGAAAGTCCATGCGCACGCTGATCTCGCCCAGGGCGCGGTCGACATGGCGCTTTCCGACGGCGGGCGTCGGCTGCCATTGCCCGGGCGTCGGCTCGAGGCGGAGGTCGCCGTTCGTGGCAACCCTCTGGCCGTTCTGGATGACGCCGACACCGCCCTGGTGGCCCTCGGGATAGTAATCGTGCGCGAGCATGATGTTGAGCCCGGTCATCTCGAGGTACTCCTGCTCGTTGATGCGCAGGGCGTCCTCCCCGGCCCGGGCGGCGCCCGCCGCAAGGGAAAGCCCGAGCGCGAGGGTCGAGAGATGGCGCGTTATCATGGGCGGGGTTGCGTGAAGGCGTCCGTGCGGGACGCGCGCCCGCGCGGGGCAAGGATGTTGCAGGCTTGCGGCGGCATTGCAATCCCCGGGGGAGGGACGGGCGTCACACGTCGATCCCGACAACCTCGTGGACGGAGAACGGCGGCACGGTCACCTCCAGCCACCCGGCCGCCTCCCGAAAATCCGGCGACGTGCCCGCAACGAGGAGGCGCAGGCTGCGCGCCTTCAGGCCCTCGGGCATGCGCACCCGCACCCGCTGCTCGGGCACCGGGATCAGCTCGCGGACCGGCCCCTTCATCATCATCGGGTTGGTCAGGTTGACGAGATGGACGGTGAGCGAATCCCTCTGCCGCCACATCGTCACGTCGAGGACGCCGGGCCCGGACACCGTCACCGGGGGATCCTCGTTCGTCGCCCAGGCGACGGCGTTGCGCAGCAGCCTGCCGTGGTCGACGGCCAGGACATCCCAGTAGGTCCGGTCGATGTCCCACGGGAAATACGCGACCCGGCCGGCCCCCGGCGTGTCGCGCATGTATACCTGCGGGATGTTCGTGCGCGGCTGGCGCGCGTAGACCTTCTCCATCGGCAGGTCGGGGTAGGACGGAATCAGGGTGAGAGGGGCAGGGGGATGCGGGGCATTGGCCGCCACGTCCACGCGCCACACGCCATTGATGATCCGCGGGGCGTCCTCGAGCCCGAGCAGGAGGGGATGAGCCGGCGCCGATTCGTGCTCGAGCCTCACGTAGGCGTTGCGCATCGGTCCCTCGCTTCGGCCCAGCCAGGTCGCGCCGAAGAGGTCGGCGAGGCCAAAGTCCTTCCGCTGGACCCCCCACTCGTCTAGAAGCGAGGTCTCGGAGGTGGCCACAAGGCCGCCGCCGCGGGCCACAAACTGGCGGAGCTGCACGCATTGGGCATCGGACAGGGCGGCTATGTTCGGCAGGATAAGGGTCCTGAACGGCGCGAGGTGGCCGGCGTCGAGAAGGCGGTCGTGCACCATCTCGAAGGGGATTCGAGCCTCGACCAGGGCCTGGTACCAGCCGAGTGCGGCATCCTCAACGGCGTTCGGCGCGCCGCGCGCGGCGGGATAGAACCAGGCGGTCTGCTGCGAGTACACGATCGCGACGCGAGCGAGCGGGCGCTCGTTGCGCAGGTAACGCTCGGCGCCGTGGCACCACCCATAGATGTCCTCCACGGGCTTCAGCCATCGCGGGTCGTTGATGCTGCCCCCGAACTTGGTGAACCACGGGCGCATTCCGTTGGCGATCCCGTCGGCCACCCAGAGGCGGGTCTCCTCCGGATTCTGCACGGCGTCCTTCCAGCGGTAGACCTCGTCGAGCCCGACGCTGAAAATGCCGACGATCGGCTTTTGGCCCATGGCGGCGCGGTATTCCTTGCCGTTCTTGCCATTGGCCCATGGGGGCATCAGGCCGCGGCGCGACTGGCGGTCGGCCATGAGGGTCGGTGCCAGCTCTCCGATCCGCCTCATGTCGAGCGAGCTCGCCGCGCCCCCGCCGGTGTTGGGTATGACGCACGAATCCGGGTTGATCCTGCGCACCTCGGCGTCCCAGAGGCGCCAGAGGCCGAAGAGGCGTTCCTGGCGCCAAAGCACGTAGGCGCGATGCGCGGGATCCCCCTGGCTTTCGCTCAGGGGAAGCTCGAGGCCGCTGGCCGCCCTGAAGTTTGCGCGGCAGTGCTCGCAATAGCACAATCCCGCCCCGTCCCAGCGGTTGATGAAGATGCCGTCCACGCGGTAGCGCGTCATGATCTCCTTCTTAACCTCGGTCATGAACTCAAAGTTGTAGGGGCCGAGGCCGCAGGTGACCCACATCTCGGGCGAGGCCCAGTGGCGGCGCGGCTGGCCGTCGGCGCCCACCGCGATCCAGTCGGGATGCGCCGCCTTCACGTCGTCATAGGTGGCATGCGGATCGGTGCGGGCGATGACCACCATGCCCTGCTTGCGGCATCCATCGACGAGCTCGCCGAAGACGTCGCGGTCGCCCAGCCACGCGCTCCGGTGATGAAAGGGCACCTGGGTCGGATAGTACGCCACGCAGCCGCCCGCGCTCAGGCAGGCGGCGTCGGAATGGGTGCGGCGAAAGTAATCGAACCAGAACGAGGGGTTGAAGGAGCCCGGGTCATTCTCGACAAGCGTGAGCTGCGCCCAGCGCATGGGCTTGTCCGTCCACGAGGGCGCGGCCGGCGGGGGCTCCAGGGCGTCGGCGCCGAGGGCGGGGCGCCCCGCGATCTTGCCAAGGGTTATCGCGGCGCCGGCAACCGCTGAGGCCTTGAGGAAATTGCGGCGAGTGAGGTCGGGCATCGGACGGATGCTGGAATTGCCTCGGGCGGGCGGCTCACGTCACGGGTTGGAGGGTGCGGCCGGATTGGCCGGGTCCCGCGGGTTGCCGTTCGCGAACTTCAGCGCGAGCCTGAGCTGTGTAATTGCGTTGTCGCAGGCGGCGGACAGGTGGGGGAGTTTTTTGTTCATTTCGGGGTTGGGATGGCAGCTATCCGGGCCGCCGGCGGCAATGGGCGCGGATCCGGCCGCACATTGACTATGGCCGCTCGCGTGCGCCCGCAATCCTAGTTGTTCATTTCAAGGGACCGGGACTGAGACCGCGTCACCTCGGGGAGGCGTCCCTGTCGCGCAGCGCCTTGATCGAGTCCAGCGCCTTTGTCATCGGAGGAAGCGAATACAGCCGGGCGAAGGCCTGCGCGCCCATGAACACCGGGCGGCTCGTCTCCTTCGCCTCGCGGATCGCGCTCACGATGACGGCCCCGAATTCGGCGGGCTTGAGATCGGTCCAATCGCGCGGCCTCGGGCTCCCGTTCTCCATGTAGACCAGGCGCTGGTCGGGGGCCAGATACATGCTGACATCCTTGGTGGCGTCGCCCGAAAAATCTCGCACAACCATGGGATGCTGCGGGCCGTGGCGCCGAAGGTTCGTGTCGAGCCAACCCTTCATCTTGACGAGCTGCTCCGCGGATCGAAGCATCATCTGCAGGTTGGGGGGCGCGGAAGGGCTCTCCCCCTTGTCGCGGAGCGCCAGGACAAGGCCGTTGAAGTCGTATTTGTCCAGGTAGAGGGCGTGCATCTGCTGCATCACGTCCCTCCGCTTCGCGCCTTCGCTGGAGAGGTTGCTGGCGAGGTCATTTCCCCCCGCGTCGGCGGCGGCCTGGGCCGGCGGAGTCGGGGCTGGGGACGCGGCGGCCGGAAGGGGGGAGGGCCGGGCGACGGCCGCGGCCTGCGAGACACCGGGGGAGCGCCGGCTGATGATCACCGCGGCCGCGATGACCGCCAGCCCGGCCGCGATGCCTGCGGCCTGCAGGATCCCCCGGCGCGCCGGCGGCTGGGCTTCCCTGATGAGGGGATCGAGCGTCTGCGCCTCGAGGAGGAGGCGGTAGACCGGCACGGCCTGGGCGATATTCTTAAGGTCGCGCGGCCCGAGGCTGACAGCCTTCATCTCGAGCTTGTTTTTCACCACGTCGTAGACGGTCTGCGAGATGCAGATCCCGCCGGGCTCCGCCTCCGCCTGAAGGCGCGAGGCTATGTTCACGCCGTCTCCCATCACGTCCCTGTCCTGGACCAGGACATCGCCGAGGTGAATCCCGATGCGGTGCTGCAGCGCCCCGCCCGGAACCCCGTCCTTCGCCTCGGCTGCGAACTGGCGCTGCATCGCCAGCGCGCAGGCGACGGCCTGCACGGCGCTCGTGAAGGTCAGGAGGAGTCCGTCGCCGGTCGTCTTGAGGACCTGGCCCTCATGCTCCGCGCACAGGCGCCGCATTTCGGCAAAGTCGCGCTGCAGGAGCTTGAGCGTCCCGACCTCGTCCGAATGCATGCGGGCGCTGAAGCTGACGACATCGGTGAAAACGATGGCTGCAAGGGTGCGTTGGCTCGGACCGGCGCCGGCCGCAGGCTTGTCTGGGGTCATGGGTGCAACCTGCCCGATAAACGGCGGCGGCGTTCAGCGCAACGCTGTTGCGGGCGCCGTCGCAGCCCGTCGGATCGACGCGTTCATCGGGCCGGCGGCTCGCGAGGCGCAGGGATCCATCCGTAGGCCGCGAGGAAGCGCTGGAACGCCGGGGACCCGGTCGAAAGGGGAGGCAGCCAGAGGCCCGCCCGGTCGCGGCTCCACCACAATCCCTCCCGGTTCGACGGGTTGGCGAAGGCGTAGCGGTAAAGGACCGCCCGCACGTAGCGGGGAGGCTTTCCGGGAAACGGATTCGCTGCGAAGAGGGCCACGGAGCCGGGGTCGTTGTGGAGCAGCTTCCAGACGAGGTGCAGGGTCCAGGGATAGTTGTTCGGGGTCGACATGGCGGCGAACCACATCTGCCAGTCAAGCCGCAGCTGGTAGGGGGCGATCTGCCGCGGCGGCGAGGCGGGATCCACCGGCAGGCCGCGGTAGGGGTAGGGTTTCCAAGAGGCCTCGTCGTCGGGCACGTCCGAGTCCGTCCCCTCAAATACGACATTCATCCGCTCGCGGCCGACCGTGCCGAACGCGCCGTAGGTGTTGACGAGTTCGAGCGGGTCAAACGAGGCGTTCATGACCTGGTTGGGAGAGAACAGGTTTGCAACAGGCTTGATGCTCAGCGCCAGGACCGCGGCAGCCAGCATCCAGGCGGCCACGGCCATCGGCCGGCTGGGGCGCGCCTG
>CAAGKR010381906.1_pt1 | contig 17607 bp, 17 predicted proteins | sample 2556971 | NCBI WGS metagenome assembly CAAGKR01 (sample SAMEA5207829, study PRJEB30636) | soil metagenome | biome: forest; feature: boreal; material: soil | place: USA | collected 2011-09 | depth 1 m | reverse complement strand
GACAACGACGTGGGGAATTTCGTCCCTCGGTCTCTAGCTTTTCGGAGCACCGGCTGGATCTGATGGGAGGCAACGCTCTGGTCGGACGTTCGTCTCGTGATTGCTGTCGGCTCGCGGCCGCGCCGCTGGAGGAAGGAGCTGTCCGTGTTTGCGCGGTCCGGCTGCTCGACCGCGACGCCGCCCTACCGCTATCGCTCGCCCTCCGTGTGAGGGACGTCCCCTTCGATCTCGCCCTCATCCTTGACCTCCCCGATCTCCTCGCCCAGCCGTGGCAGCGCGACCGGCTTGACGACGCCGTCCTCGCTGGTGGTGAGCGCTTCCTGGCCCCGGCCCGCTCGATAGATCGCTCCGAGAAAGACGTTGGCGATCGCCGCCACCGGCACCGCAAAGAGGGCGCCAAGGACGCCGCCGAGCTCGGCCCCGATCAGCAGGGCTCCCATCGCCGCCAGGGGATGCAAGCGGGTGGCGTGACCACTGACGCGCGGGCCCACGATGTAGGCCTCGAGGGCGTGCCCACCGACGCCCACCACGGCCGCGAGTAACGCGATGAGCGGACTTTGGAAAAGGGCGACCACGACCGCGGTCGCCATTCCCAGCGGGGCACCAACCAGCGGGATGAACTCCAGAAAGAAGGTCAGGATGCCGAGGACGATGGCGTAGTGGACCCCGACCAGGCTCATGCCGATCCCGGTATAAAGGCCCATCCCGACCGACATGATCAGCTGGCCCCGGGCATACCCAGCCATGGTGGTGCCAATGGCGAGCATGATGAAATCGAAGACCTCGTGATGCCCGGGGAAGAGCTTCCGGGCGGCGGCAATCAGCTCCCGGCCCTGCGCCAGGAAGTAGATCGAGATCACGGTCACCAGGAGAATGTCGATCACGGTGGTGAGCGTCCCACCCAGGATGCCGAGGGCCGAGCCGATGACCGCGCCGTTCGAGGTCCCGGTGGGCAGCTGGACCTGGAAGGGGATGCCGTGGCTGTCGAGCTGGCCCTGGAGGTCGGCAAGCAGGCCCTGGCCCTTGGCCAGGAGCGCGGGTAACGCGCGCGCCTGCGCCACGAGCGAGGGCGTGACCAGCGCCACGATGGCGGCGATCACCGCGAGCACGACCACCAGCAGGGCGATCGCGGCCAGCCCGCGGCGCTTCCGAAAAATGGCCACGGTTTCCATCCCGTCGACGACGGGCGTGAGCACGAGGGCGATAATCCCGCCAAAAATGAAGAGCATCAGGACGCTGAAAAGATGGGTGACCAGATAGGCGGCCCGGGTATAGAGTTCGACCACGGCGACCGCGATCAGCAGATACAGCAGGACCTCGGCCGGACGCAGCAGTTCGCCCCAGTGGGCATGCTGCCCCCGCTCCTCACGATCCCGAACAGTGTCGATGGGCACTTTCACCTCCGGGAAGATGTTAGCTTTGTGCCCTGTCGGCCTGACCGTTCTCCGATCGCGTCAGACCCCGCCCTTAGCCGAGCGCGCAGGAGCCGACGTCGACCCCCTGGGTGCGGCCCTGCGCGGCCGTGATATCGGGTTGCACTTCGGCGTCGGTGAGCGCGTAAGCCTGCCCAGGCTGGCTCGTCGAGGCGGCGAAGATGACGCCGAGAACGTTGCCGCCACGGTCGACCAGCGGGCCTCCGGAGTTGCCCGGTTGCACCCGAGCCTCCGTGATCCAGATGTGCCGAACCACCAGGTTCTGGCCGTAGATGTCGCGACCTTCCGCCTGCACCTCGCCGTCCACCACGGCGGGGGCGACGACCTCGTCCCCTCCGCCCGGGTAGCCGATCGCGGCCCCGGTGGTCCCTCGCCCCGCCGCCGCGGTCCCGAGCGGGGCGATGCCCAGTCGTGGCACCGAGAGGATGGCCACATCGCGATTCGGATCGAAGAGGACCACGCGTGCGCTGAGGCTGCGCCCCTGCAGGGTGCGGATCGTCGTGCCCTGGGTGCCGGCGACGACATGGGCATTGGTCAGCACCAGTCCCGGGCCCACCGGGAACCCGCTGCCGAACACGATGCCCCCGCAGCCGTAGCCCACGATTTTGAAGGTTGCGGACGCCGCGTTGGCAATGCCGGGCGTGTCGGCCGAGGGCGGAACCGGTTGGGCTGAGGGGACGAGCGGCTCGAAGCCGGAAAACGCGGTAGGGAAGCGCACGCCGGAAAGGACGGCCTCGACCCGGCCCAGGAAGCCGGGCGGCCGGGGCGCCACCGAGTCCAGGGATCGCAAGAGCACCGAGCGCTGAATCGCCTGGGCGAGCTCCGGACTCGGTCCCCGCGCCAGGCTAAGCCCGAGGAACCAGGAGACCGAGAGCACCGCCAGCCCGGAAAAGACGGCTCCCAGGACGCTGTCCCATCGGGCGCGATCCGGCCGAGCTAGCAACCGGAGCCGGATCGGCTCACCGACGGCGTAGCCAATGCTGCTGCCGACGGCTCCGACGATGACGAGGACCAGAATGCCGCCGACCGAGCGGGAGGTGGGGCCGGTGACATGGAGGCCGTCCATGACGATCGGGACCAGCGCCGCGCCGACGACGACCCCGAGGACCAGCCCGGCATACTGCGCGAGCGAGAGCCAAAAACCCCGACGGTACCCACTTCCGATCGCGAAGACAACCGCGGCCAGGATGATGAGGTCGATGACCGTGAATCGCACTTAGAAACTCAGGCGTGCACGTCCAGATCGCTTCGCGGCTTCCCCACGCAGATCAGTGCGTACCCCTCCGCCAGTTCCTTGCTGCTGATCAACCACGCATCCGCCTGGTCGATAATGCCGTCCACTTTCACCATGCAGGTTTTGCAACGACCCTTTCGACAGTCGTACGCGAGATGCACGCCCGCCTGCAGGCCGGCCATCAGCACCCCCTCCTCTTCGCCCACCTCCACGGTGGTCCCGCTGCGAAGGAACCGAACGCGGAAGCGCCGGCTCACCCGTGCGCTCGCAAAGCGTTGACCACCCGGTAGACGTAAGAGGCGGTGGCCAGCAGCACGACAATGATCCCGAAGGCAACCAGCCGCGGCCGAATCCAGCTGCGGTAAAAGCTGCCGCGCCAGGCGGGGCCGAGGATCACCACCAGGATGGTGGCGGCCACCCCGAGGCCAAGGAGCAGCCGGAACGCAGTCGACACCGGGTTAGTCTAAAGCCGATCCCGGCGAAGCCCTGGCGGCCACGAGGGGCTGTCCCTATTCCAGGCCGATTGCGTGCTTGAACTTGTCGAAGAAGCCTTTTTCGATGTGCTGCGGCTTGCCGCTGACGCCGCCTAACTGGCGCAGGGCGTTCTTCTGGTCCTCGGTGAGGCTGGTCGGGATCACGACCCGAACGAAGATGATCTGATCTCCCCGCCGGCCAGAGCGCAGGTGGGGCACGCCGCGGCCATGCACGCGAAAGGTCTTTCCGTACTGCGTGCCGGGCGGGATCTCCAACGTCTCCGGGCCGTCGACCGTGGGGATCTCGACCGTGTCGCCGAGAGCCGCCTGGGCCACGCTCAGAGGAAGCTCGTAGACCACGTCGGTGCCGTTTCGGCGCAAGACGGCGTGTGGCTTCACCTGGATCACGATGTACAGATCCCCAGGCTCGCCGTTTCTCGGGCCGGCTTCCCCCTCACCGGACAGGCGGATCTGAGAGCCGGAATCCACACCTGCCGGGATGTTGACCCGAATCTTCTTCTCCCCTGGCCGGTGGCCGCTGCCGACGCAGGTTCGGCAGGGCTTCTCGATGATCCGCCCTTCCCCGTTACACCGCGGACAGGCGGCCACGTTAACGATCTGACCAAAGATCGACTGACTCGCCCGACGCACCTGCCCGCTGCCGCGGCACTGGGGGCAGGTCTGGGCCGACGTCCCCGGTTCCGCGCCGCTGCCGTGGCAGGCGGCACAGGCCTCGGCGCGGGGAATGGTCAACTCACGCTCGATCCCGAAGACCGCGTCCTCAAAGCTGATCTTGAGATCAAGGCGAAGATCCGCCCCGCGGCGGGGGCCGGTACGGGCGCGCTGCCCGGCCGCCGCACCAAAGAACATGTCAAAGATATCGTTGACGCTCCCGCCGAAACCCGCCCCGCCGAAGTCGAACCCGGGTTGCCCCTGGGTTCCGGCGTGGCCGAAGGTGTCGTACCGCTGACGCTTCGACTGGTCGCTCAGGACCTCGTAGGCCTCGTTGATCTCCTTGAAGCGCGCCTCTGCCTGGGGATCGTCGGGATTACGGTCTGGGTGATATTGGAGCGCCAGCTTCCGATAGGCCCGCTTCAACTCCTCGGGTCCGGCCGTGCGGCCGACCCCGAGCACCTCGTAATAGTCCCGCTTGATCGCCACGCTAGGAATTTAACGCGGGCGGCTGGGCAACCTTGACCAGGGTCGGGCGCAAGACCCGATCGTGGAGGCGGTAGCCGGGCTGCATCTCTTCGACGATCGTGCCCTCTTCCTGCTCGTCGGTTTCCTGGCGGGCGATGGCCTCGTGCTGGGACGGATCGAACTTCTCCCCGAGCGCCGGAATCGTGGTCAGGCCCTGTGCCGCAAGGGTCGCCTCGAACTGGCGGGCCACCAGCCTGATGCCTTCGAGCCACCCGGGGTCGACGCCGGCCGGGGTGTGATCCAGGGCACGCTTGAAGTTATCCAGGATCGGGAGCAGCTTGCGCAGCAGTTCCTCGTTCGCATACTGGGTTCGGTCCGCCAGCTCCTGGCGGGTGCGCCGCTTGTAGTTCTCGAAGTCGGCGGCCAGGCGCTGGTAGCGGGCAAACGCCGCGTCGTTCTGCTCACCCGCGGCCTGCTCTCCCGGAACAGCCGTTCCAGCCTCGGGCGCGGAGGCCGCGCGCTGGTCGATCGGCTGACGCGGCTGTTCGTCGAAGAACTTTCCCGCCTCGTCCGGCGGCTGCTCCGTGCCTGGCATGTCTTGCTTCTTACCCCTGATCTCGCCGCCTAAATCAATTCCCGAGATTCGCCAGGGCCTCGGACGTCATCTGACTGACCAGCCTGACGCGGGCGACGATCTGCCCGTACCGCATCCGCGTTGGACCCACCACCCCAACCGTGCCCCGGACGCGATCTGCCATCGTGTACGTCGTCAACACCAGGCTGCACTCGCGCAGGCCGCTGCTGGTGTTCTCGCGTCCGATGATGATTTCGACATCCTTCTCGAAGGCGACCTGCTGCAGAATCCCGGCCAGTTGCGCCCCCTGTTCGATCAGCTCGAGCAGCTCCTCCAGCCGGCTCACTTCGACAAACTCGGGATGCCGGAGCAGGTTGCGGACGCCATCATGTAAGACGACCGTCTGGCGCTGGGCCTGGTGATTCTTGATCGATTCGACGAGGCGTTCGAGGATCCGCCGTTGCTCGCCGCGATCCGTCCCGAGCTGGGCGAGCCGGCTGGAAAGCTCCTCGGCACTGTGACCGCGCACCTTCCGGTTGAGCATGGCCGCCATTCGGCTCAAATCATCCTGCGAGATCGCGCGTTCGAGATTGACGACCTGCTGCTTGATCAGGTTGCCCTCGAGGACCAGGATGATCAGGGCTGACTGGGCCTCCAGCGACACCAGGTCGATGTGCTTGACGCGGGCCTCGCTCACCTGGGGCGCAGTTACGAGCGAGACATTTTCGGTGACCTGCGCCAGCACCATCGCGGCTTTCTCCAGGATGCCCTCGAGCTGATGCGGGGCCGTATCGAACTCCTGCTTGACCGCCCGGCGGACGGCGGGCGGCGCCGCCTCGGGCACCATCAGGAAATCGACGAAATATCGGTAGCCACGGTCGGTGGGGATCCGGCCGGCCGAGGTGTGCGGCTGCTGCAGGTATCCCGTGCCGACCAGGTCGGCAAGCTCGTTGCGGATGGTGGCCGAGGAGAGCGCGAGAAAATACTTGGCGGCCAGGACCTGGGAGCCAACCGGGATGCCGGTCAGCGTGTAGTCGGAGACCACCGCTTTGAGGATCCGCTGCTTGCGTTCGTCGAGCTGGCTTGGTTCTAGCATGTTGGCAGTCTCGATCGGGGAGTGCTAAGCCCCATTGTAGGGGCTATCCTGCGAGGATGGTCACGCCGGTCCGAATCTACTCCGACTACGTCTGACCGTTCTGCTTCGTCGACCTGGTTCGGGTCGAGCAGCTGGAACGTGAGTTTGACGTCGAGATCGACTGGGTCCCCTATGAGCTGCATCCCGAGATCCCGCCGGAGGGCCGGGCCCGGGAGCAGGTGCTGCCCGCGGGCTACCGGGCCCAGATCGAGTCGGGCCTGACCCGCCTCTCGGCCCAGGTCGGTCTGGAGTTGAAGAACCACGACCGGCTGATCAATTCCCGCCCCGCCCTTCAGGCGGCGGAGTTTGCCCGGGCAGCCGGGCTTTTCGAGCCGATGCACCGCGCCCTGTTTGACGCTTACTGGCTCGAGGGCCTCGACGTCTCCGACCTTGGCGTCCTGCGCGACATCGGGGCACGCGTCGGGCTCAACGTCGACGCCATGGAAACCGCCGTACGGGGCAACAGGTACGGGGATTACCTGGACGCGCGCCGCGCCGAGGCGCTCGAGCTGATGATCAGCGGCATCCCGGCGCACGTCATCGCCGATCGCTACCTCGTCATGGGCGCGCAGCCATACCCGGTCTTCGAGCAGGTGATGGCCAAGGTCGGCGCCGCACACCGGACCGCGCCAGACCACTAGCTCAGGAACGCCGCGCCCACCTGGTTGGCGAGTTCGACACCGCGTCGCGTCAGGCGAACCGCGTCGCCCTCCTCGACCAGGAGCCCGGCGCCCACCAGCCGTTGGCGCTCGGCGGGAAAGGCCCGCGCGGCGTCGGTCCCCTCCAACAGGCGCACCCCGATCATGGCCGCCTCACCGCCGGCCCTTAAGGGCGAGAGTCGCTCGCTGCCGTCGAGGGCCTGGCCACCCGCCGTCACCTTCCGGATGTAGGCGTGGGGCCCTTTGAGGTTCCAGCGCCGCTCGCTGCTTCCATCATCGAGGCGAAACAGGCTGTGAGCGCCGGCGCCGCAGCCGAGGTATGGCTGGTAATGCCAGCCCGCCAGGTTGTGGCGGGAGGCAAAGCCGGGCCTCGCCCAGTTGGAGATCTCGTAGTGGGTAAAGCCGTTCGAGCTCAGGCGGTCGACGGCGGCCCAGTACTGCTCGAGCTGTTGATCGGCATCGGGCATGCGGACGATCCCGGACCGGACCTCCTGCCCGAGACGCGTGCCACGCTCGACCGTCAGCTCATAGGCGGAGAGATGCTGCACGCCCGCCTCGACGACCGCCTCGAGGTCCTGGAGCCACCGCTCGGTCGCGACGCCTGGGATGCCATAGAGCAAGTCCCCGCTGAGGTTGACGAACCCGGCCGCCCGCGCGGTTCGGATCGCCCGGAGCGCCTCCTCCCCGGAATGTAGCCGCTCAAGGAAGCGGAGAGCGTTGGGCTCGAGGCTCTGGATCCCCAGGCTCAGGCGGGTGACGCCGGCGGCGAGCCAGCCGGTCGCGCCGGCCCCGGTCACGTTACTCGGGTTGGCTTCGAGCGTGACCTCGGCGCCGGGCCGCACGCCAATCTCCGCGACCACGCCCATGATCCGCTCGAGCTCGGCGGCCGGCAAGAGGCTGGGGGTCCCACCGCCGAGGAAGACCGTATCCAGGGGACCGAGGGGGAGCGCCTCGGCCGAGGCCCGGAGTTCGGTGCAGAGCGCCCCGACGTAGGCGGGGATCAGACGCTCGAGGACGGCGTACGCGTTGAAATCGCAGTACTTGCAGAGCCAGGTGCAAAACGGGATGTGCAGGTAGAGGCTGTGAATCCGTTCCATCAGTCCAGGCTGAGCACCGCCATGAAGGCCTCCTGGGGAATTTCCACATTGCCGACCCGCTTCATCCGTTTCTTGCCTTCCTTCTGTTTTTCGAGCAGCTTGCGCTTGCGCGTCACATCGCCGCCGTAGCACTTCGCGATCACGTCCTTGCGGAGGGCCGGCACCGTCTCGCGAGCGACGATCTTGCCGCCGATCGCGGCCTGGATTGGAACTTCGAACAACTGGCGTGGGATGAGGGTCTTGAGCTTCTCCGACAGCCGCCGCCCCTGCTGATGCGCCTTGCTGCGCTCCACGATCATCGACAGGGCGTCGACCGGAGACCCGGCAACCAGGATGTCGAGCTTGACCAGGTTCGCCTCCTCGAAGCCGACCAGTTCGTAATCCAGCGAGGCATAGCCCTTGCTCCGCGACTTGAGCTGGTCGTTGTAGTCATGGATGATCTCCGCCAGCGGCATTCGATAGGTGATGACGACCCGGTCGCCGGGCTGATATTCCATGTTCAGGAACTGTCCCCGCCGCTCCTGGCTGAGTTCCATCATGTTGCCCACGTAAGTGCTGGGCACCACCACCGTGGCCAGCACCATCGGCTCGCTGATCGACTCGATTTCCGCGGGATCCGGCAGGTGGTCCGGGTTGTCGACCGGGACTTCCGTCCCGTTGCGTAACCGGACCCGGTACTCGACGGTTGGCGCGGTGGCAAGCAGCGTCAGGTTGAACTCCCGTTCGAGCCGCTCTTGCACGATGTCCATGTGGAGAAGGCCGAGAAAGCCGCAACGGAAACCGAACCCGAGCGCGGCTGAAGACTCGGGCTCATAGACGAGCGAGGCGTCGTTGAGCTGGAGCCGCTCGAGGGCCTCCTTCAGCTGCTGGTACTGGTCGGTCTCGGTCGGAAATAATCCCGCGAACACCATCGGGGTCACATGCCGGTATCCGGGGAGCGGCGCCGCCGCCGGCCGAGCCTCATCGGTCACCGTGTCCCCGACCCTGGAGTCCCGAACGTTGCGAATATTGGCGATCACGTAGCCGACCTCACCGGCCGAAAGGTCCTCAACTTCCTCTCGTTCGGGCCGGAAGACACCGACCTCGTCCACCTCGAAGCTTCGCCCGGTCTGCATCATCCTGATCCGCATCTTCGGCCGAAGCGTTCCCTCAAGCACGCGGATGTAGGTGACGACCCCGCGGTACGGGTCGAACTTCGCGTCAAAGATCAGCGCCTGTAAGGGCGACGACCGGTCACCGGTGGGCGCCGGAACCTCGCGTACGACGGCTTCCAGGATCTCCTTGGTCCCGATGCCCTGGCGCGCGCTGGCGAAGATCACCGACTCGGCCGGCAACCCGATCACCTTCTGAATCTCCTCGCGCACCAGCTCGGGATTCGCATGCTGGAGGTCGATCTTGTTGACCACCGGCACGATCTTCAGATGGTGATCGAGCGCCTGGTGCACATTGGCGAGCGTCTGGGCCTCGATCCCCTGGGACGCGTCGACCACCAGGATGGCGCCGTCACAGGCGGCCAGCGCTCGCGACACCTCATACGAGAAGTCGACGTGGCCCGGCGTGTCGATCAGGTTGATCTGGTAGGTGTTGCCGTCATCGGCCTTGTAGAGCATCCGGACGGCCTGCGCCTTGATCGTGATGCCACGTTCCCGCTCGAGGTCGAGCTGATCGAGTACCTGCTCGACCATGTCGCGGGGGGCCACCGTCCCGGTGAATTCGAGAAGGCGGTCCGACAGCGTGGTCTTGCCGTGATCGACATGCGCGATCACGGAAATGGCACGGATCAAGTGCGTGGGCGTGGACACGAACGGAGCTTAGCTTCTGGAGGCTCGGGAGGCCGTCGACGAGACACCCTGGCCGATCGAGCCAAGCTCCCGCCGTCCGGCTGCCTTGACGCGGTGCGCCAGCACCATATCCGCGACCTCGTTGACCTCGGTCACCCCGACTTCGCCGACCGCCCGATAGGCGGCCAGGGCCTGGGCGGCTTTCCGGCCGACCAGATCTGCCCGGTGGCCGTCGACCTGCAGGCTGACGTTGAGCTCCGCGAGTCCCCGCAGGATCACCCCCGGCATGATGACGTGCGGAAAGCGGACGATGGCCGCGGCGATCCCCTGGCCGATCTCCGCATCCTCGTCGGCAAATCGCTGGCTGAAGCCGGCCGGATCGGATTCCCACTCTTCGCGTCGCTCCACGATCTGGACGCGCTGCCCGATGTCCTTGATACCCTCCACGTCGACCGCAAGCCCGAACCGATCGAGCAACTGCGGCCGCAGGTCACCTTCCTCGGGGTTCATGGTGCCCACCAGGATGAAGCGGGCGGGATGCCAGATCGAAATCCCTTCGCGCTCGACGACGTTCACGCCCATCGCCGCCGCGTCGAGTAGCACGTCGACCAGGTGGTCGTCGAGAAGGTTCACCTCGTCCACGTACAGGATGTTGCGATTCGCCTCGGCCAGCACGCCGGGCTCGAACCGGCGCTCGCCGCTCTTGATGGCGGCCTCGATGTCGATGGCGCCCACCACGCGGTCTTCCGAGGCATTGATCGGTAACTCGACGACTCGCATCCGCCGGCGCGCCCGAGGCAGCGTCTCTCCGCGCGCCACCCGCTCGCGGCACTCGGGACAGAGGGCCTCCTTCGCGTCCGGATCGCACCGGTACTGGCAATCGGCGACCACGGTCAGTTCCGGGAGCAGCCGCGCCAGAGCGCGGACCGCCGTGGACTTGCCGGTTCCCTTCTCACCCCGGATCAGCACGCCACCAATCGCCGGATGGATGGCGTTCAGGATGAGCGCGAGCTTCATCTTGTCCTGCCCGACAATGCCGCTGAAGGGGTACGTAAAACGCTCCATCATGAGCTTCTAAGCATCTCACGCTGGACACTATCGACGATGGCTGTCTGCGAGAGGTCGAAGAGCCCGTAATACCGGCCGCCCAGACGCTCGGCCAGGTCGGCGCAGACATTGAACGCGTACGCCCCGTAGAGACTCGTAACCCGGCTGCGCGGATGCCCGGGCTGACTGCCGAAGTCGCGCGTGGAGTCGATCACCATCGCCCGGATTCCCTCCAGCTTGATCTGCGCGGCCGTTCGCTGGGCTTCTAGCAATGGCTCCTCGCCGAAGAGGCTGATGTTGCCGCGACCATCGCTGATCAGCACGATCAACGGGTACACCCGGGGGTCCCGCAGGCGCTCAGTTTTGATGAGCTTGAGAGCGGTCATCAATCCATGGGTCAGCGGGGTCGTCCCGCCGATGTTCAGCCGCTCCAGGCGGCGTTCGGCAAGATCGACGCTTGCCGTTGGTCGCAGCACGACGCGCGCGCTGCGACCGCTAAAGGCGACGAGGGAAACCTTGTCTCGGCGCACGTACGCATGGCGCAGCAGGGAAAGGATCGCGCCCTTGGTGGCGATCATCCGCTGCTCAGCGTCCATCGACGCACTTGCGTCGACCACGAACACGATCAGGTTGCCCGTCTTCCGCTCGCGGACTTTTTGGCGAAGGTCCTGCCGCTCCAACTGCAGGGCGGGCAGCCCGGCCACGGAAGCCTGGCGACGGCTCACCTGGTAGGGCGCCGCGGCACGCACCGTGGCGTCAAAGGCGACGTCGGTTACCTTCTCGGCCTGCGCGCTGCGCACGTACCGGCCGCGCTTGGTCTCGCTCTTCGTCGTGGTGCGCTTGCCCGCAGCCCGGCGGGCCTGGCGCTCGCGAGGGAGATCGAGCTTCCTGACATTGAAGGTGGGCAGCTGGATCACGGTCTCGGGATCCGACTCGCTCACCTCACTGGCCCGGGACTCCTGCGTGCGGGCCGTGGTCCAACCTTCGGTCGCATCACCACCCGACGCCCCCTCGCTCTCCGTCGACTCGCCGTCGACGGGTTGCCCGTTCTCTGTTGGCGTGGTCGCTTTGAGCTGCGACAGCTGCTCAGCGGCCCGGACCGCCAGTTCCTGGACCTGCGCCTGCTTTTCTCCCGCGTCCTCGCGACGCCGATGCGGCATTCCAAGTTCCATGGCTTCGAGCACGTCGTCAAGCTGCACGGTTAGACCGCCGCGGAGCGCGCCGATGGCGCGGGCCGTCCTGGCCACGACCAGGTCGGCCCGATGGCCCGCGACCGATCCATCGAGGCAAAGGCGCGCAATCAGGGCGCGAATCGTGTCCGGAAGTGCCACCGATGGCAGGAGAACCCGAGCCGCCTCGAGGGTCGCGCGAAGCGTCGCCTCCTGGGCCGATGCCTCGGTCATCACCCGCGCGGCATGGTCGAGGAAATCCCGCTCCAGCTCCATGACCCGCAGCCGCTGATCGATGTCGGTCAAGGTGCGCACGTCGACGCACAGCCCAAAGCGATCCAGGAGTTGGGGGCGAAGCTCCCCCTCCTCAGGGTTCATGGTCCCGACCAGGATGAAATGCGCCGGGTGCACGACCGAAATGCCCTCGCGCTCGACGATGTTGACCCCCATGGCGGCGGCGTCCAGCAGGACGTCGACCAGGTGGTCGTCCAGGAGATTGACCTCATCGACGTAGAGGATGTTGCGGTTGGCGTCGGCCAGCACGCCCGGCTGAAAGCGGCGGGCGCCCATACGAACCGCGGCCTCGATATCGATCGAACCCACTAACCGGTCTTCCGACGCGTTGATCGGCAGGTCGACGATCCGCATCGGCAGCCGCGCCACCGGCAGGGGCCCTGCCTTCGCCCGCTGGCGGCATTCGTCGCAGTAGCGGGCCGGCACGGCCGGATTGCACCGGTAGGGGCACCCGTCGACAGCCACGTAGTCCGGCAGCAACCGCGCCAGGCCTCGGACCGCCGACGACTTCGCCGTCCCGCGGTCGCCCCGAATCAGCACGCCTCCAATGCCCGGGTCGAGGGCATTGAGGAGGAGGGCCCGCTTCATCGCCTCCTGCCCAACCAGGGTCGTGAACGGCAAGCTGGATTCGAAAGGCATCACCTTGAGTCTAGCCAGCCCCTTTTCGGACCAAACGCCGTCGACGGCGCCTAGGGGGTCATGGCGCGGCGAAAGGCGTCCAGGGTCTCCCCCAGCTTCGCCTCCAGATTCCGCCGCAGCCGGGATTCGACCAGGCGAAGGAGTCCCCCGGTTTCGACGGCGATGGCGCAGCTGAGGGTGACGCCGGCGGTCCCGTCCTCGAGGGTGTAGCGGATCGTGGAGGCGGGGCTGGCGCCCACCGACTGGAGGGTGAGACTCCGCGGCGGGTCCCAGCCCGAAATGAGGTACCGGGTCACATCGCGCCGGCCGCGCTCGTCACGGAACTGGGTAATCTGCGTGCCGGCGCCCACCAGGCCGGGCGGTTCGTGCTGCTCATCGGCCACGCCGGTATACCAGCGCGAGCCTGGCCCGAAGTCGGTGAGGGCCCCGAAAATCTCGGGCACGGGACTGGGGATGACGATCTCGCGCTCAACCGTGACGATTAGAGATCGAGTTCCTTGGCGATGATCTCGCGCATGATCTCGTTCGTCCCAGCGCCGATCGGCCCGAGCCGCGCGTCCCGCCAGGCACGCTGGATCGGGAATTCCATCATGTAGCCGTACCCACCGTGGATTTGCAGCGCCTGGTCCGCCACCTTGACATTCGCCTCGGTAGCGGCGATCTTCGCCATCGACACCTCCCTGGTGCAGGGAAGCTTCTGCGCGTGCAACCAGAGCGCATGGTAGGTCAACTGCCGCGCCTGCTCGATCAAGAGGGCCATGTCCGCGATCTTGTGCCGGATGACCTGCATCGAGCTCAGGGTCTTGCCAAACTGGACCCGGTTGCCCGCATACGCGATGGCGAGTTCCATGCTCCGCTGGGCTTCCTCGACAGCCCCAATCGCGATCCACAGCCGTTCCCATTCGAAATTCGCCACCGCCATATAGAATCCACGGTTCTCCTCCCCGAGTCGATTCTCGACCGGAATCCGGCAGTCCTGGAAGACGAGCTCCGCCGTATCGGATGCGCGCCAGCCGAGCTTGTTCAACTTGCGCCCAACGGAAAAGCCCGGCATGCCACGCTCGGCCACGAGCACGGACAACCCGTGATGCCCACCCTCAGGGGTGGTACGAACCAGGATGACGACGACATCCGCCTGGACCCCGTTGGTGATGAACATCTTGGTGCCATTGACCACGTACACCTCCCCCTCTCGCCGTGCCGTGGTTTCCACGTGCGCGATATCCGACCCGCCGGCCGGCTCGGTCAGGCCGAGGGCAGCGACCAGCGATCCGGTGATCGCGGGGACGAGCCAGCGCTGCCGCTGCGTGTCCGTCCCGAAATGAAACAGCGGCGGCGTCGCGATGGCGACGTGGGCACCGATTCCCGCGGCAACGCCGCCTGAGCCGCAGCGAGCCAGCTCTTCGAAAAGGACCGCCTCATAGATGACGCCGGCATCCGAGCCGCCGTAGGCTGCCGGGTACTTCAGGCCAAGGAGGTCCAGCGCGCCGCAACGGGCAAAGAGCTCCCGGGGAAATTGCTGCGCCTCTTCCCAGGCGTCCACCTGCGGACTGACCTCCTTCTCGATGAAGCGACGGACGGTCTCGCGAAACTCGGCGTGCTCCGGCCCGAAGAGGTGCGAGCGGGGCAACCCTAGGTTTGCCAGTAGTTGAGGAATTCCGGATATTGCGCGACGGTCTCGGCGGCAAGCTGGTCTGGGAGGCGCAGAAAGATGCCCCTGGCGTCCGCCACCACGGTGCCATCCGCCAGTTCGACCGCTCCGACGGCGTCGATGGCGCCCGCTCGCTCCCGGGCGATCTCCCCCCAAACTCGCATCGGCTTCCCCACCGGGGCCGGCTGCCGATACCGGACGTCCAGCTTGCCGGTAACCAGCCACTCGCGCCGAAAGGCACCCGTCCGCCCCATCGTTTCGTCCAGGAGGGTCGCGATGATGCCGCCGTGCAGCACTCCGGGAAAGCCTTGGTGCCCCTCGGATGGAGTGAAATCCGCGACTACGCGCTCCCCTTCTCTGCGAAAGACCATCTTGAGACCGCCGGCGTTTTTAGGCCCGCAGGCAAAGCAGCGCTGGTATGTGCTTTCATCATTGAGTCGGTCGCGGTCTGGCACGAGCCTGACCAGTCTATCAGCCGATCTGAAGGAGTTTGGACCTGGACCGTCGCTCGGAGGCGATCGCGCAACTGCTCGAAACGGCGCTGTCCGAGCGGTTCGCCACGCCGGTGACCGAGGTCATCCAGGCCGTACCCATCCCCGTCGCCATTGTGTATGCGGGCGACCTCCGGGTACTCACCCTGAATGGGTTGATGGCCGGGGTGCTCAACCGACCGGCAACCGACGCGGTTGGGCGGTCCATCGTGGACCTGACCCCGGCCCCACACCCGCTCTCGGATCCTCGCCCTTACCGCGGCGTGGCCCGCGGCGGGCGCCCCGCTGAATCGAACGTGGTGATCGGGAGTGGAGCCTGGCGCTGGTTCATCCACCCTCTGAAAGGCGCGGATCGATCCGTCGATCATCTTCTCGTCGGGCTGGTCGGCAACGCCGGGGCCCTACCTCGTGACGACGTCGCCCGGCTGCAGGAGGTCAATGCGACCAAGACCGAATTCCTGAACCTGGCCGCGCACGAGCTGCGGACCCCGCTCGGCGTGATTCACGGGTATGCATCCCTCCTCGTCCAGGGTGAGCTGAGCCTCGAGCACCAGCATCTCGCCGGCCTCCGAATCTACGAGAAGGCCAAACAACTCAGCCGATTGATCACCGACCTGGCACTGGTGGCTCGGCTGGATGAACTCGGCCCGTCGCTCGTCACGGGGGCCGTCGACCTGGTCGCCTTGCTCGAGCCGATGGTCGAAGACGCGCAGCGTCGATTCCCCGATCTCGCGATCGATCTGCGGGTGGCCCAGCCGGCGGCGCCGGTCGCCGCTAACCCGGACTGGCTTCATCTGGCGGTGCGGGAACTGCTTGACAACGCGGTGCGGTTCCGGCCCGGACCAACCGGGCGCATCGACATCAGCATCACCCTGACGGCCGACGCCTGGGCCGTGAGTGTGCTCGATGATGGCTTCGGCATCCCGGTGGCGGACCACGGCCGCCTGTTCAAGCGATTTGCGCGGATCGAGACGGAGGCCAACCAGCACCTGGTGGGCATGGGCATCGGCCTCTACATGGTGCGGGAGGTGGCGCTGGCACACCGGGGCCGGGTCATGGTAAATAGCCAGCCCGGTTCGGGCAGCGAGTTCACCCTGGAGTTGCCGCGATTGGCATCAACAGATCGCTAACCGGAACCGGCTGAAAATCCGAGGACTGGCGGTATAGTGAGTGGCGTCCGTCTGGACGCCCCATGCTGAAAGTGCTCGCCCTGCTGGCCTTCGGCTATTTGCTTGGTTCGGTTCCCTCTGGCTGGCTTGTGATGAAGGTGTACCGCAACCAGGACGTGCGGCAGCTTGGCAGCGGCAACATCGGCGCCGCCAACGTGTACCGGGCCGGGGGTCCGGGGGCATTTGCCACCACCCTGATCGCCGACGGCCTCAAGGGGGTCATCCCGGTCCTGGCGGGGATCCTTGTCGGCGTCGACGCGTCCGAGATCACGCTGCCGTTGATCGGCCTGGCCGCGGTGGTGGGCCACACCTGGTCCGTCTACCTCGGGTTCCGGGGCGGCAAGGGCGTGGCGACGTCCGGCGGCGTGATGCTAGTGCTCGCGCCGGTGGCTCTGATCCTGAGCGCCCTGGCCTGGTTCTTCGTGATTCGAGTCACCCGGCTTGCCTCGCTCGCTTCCCTGGTAGCGGTGTCGGTCGCCTTCGTCAGCCTGGTGGGGCTCCACCTGATCGGCTGGCAGGCCTGGCGCCCCGTCGGGTGGTCGGCGGTCCTTCTCGGGATCGCGCTCGGAGGGCTCGTCTTCTATCGCCATCGGAGCAACATCGAACGGCTCGCGTCCGGGCGTGAGCTCAAGATCACGACCCAGTAGATGACCGAGCGATCCTCGCCGGCCGTCCAACCGCGTTTCCTGCTCTTCGGCGCCGGCGCGGTGGGCTCGCTGCTGGGGGCCAGGCTGGCGGCGGCGGGCAGCGAAGTGACGTTGGTAGGCCGGCCGTCCCATGTCGAGGCCGTCACCCGGGATGGGCTGCGGACCATGGTCGCCGGCAAGGTCAGCAGCCAGTCGGTGCGGGCCGCCCGTCAGACGGTGGGCGAGGCCGGCGGCCCGTTCGACTTCATCTTCCTCACTGTCAAGGGCTACGACACCCTCGATGCCCTCGAACAATTGGCGCCCCTCCTGATCCCCGGCGCCATCCTTGGCAGCTTTCAGAACGGGATCGGCAACGAAGAGATGATCGCCGCCACCGTTCCGGAGCAAGCGCTGCTGGCCGGCAGCCTGACGCTCCCCGTGAGCCTCGACGAACCCGGCCTGGTGCATCAGCATTCGCGGCGCGGCGGGGTCGCGCTGGCCCCGGTCTCACCCGAAGTGAATGTCGGACCGCTCGTCCGCCGGCTGACCCGTGCCGGGTTGAAAGCCCGCCGGTATACCGACTTTCGCGCCATGAAATGGTCGAAGCTACTCCTCAATATCCTGGGCAACGCGCAGAGCGCCATCCTTGACCTGCCGCCGAGCCACGTGTTTGCCGACAGCGAGCTCTTCCGATTCGAACGCGCCGCGTTTCGCGAGGCGGTCTCCGTCATGGAGCGGATGCGTTTGCCAGTGGTGGCCCTCCCCGGCTTCCCGGTTCCGAGTCTGCGCCGGGCGATGAACCTCCCGCCGTTGCTGGCCCAGATGATTCTCGAGCCGCGCATCGGCGGCGGGCGCGGCAACAAGATGCCCTCACTCTGGTGGGATCTGAGCCGGGGAAAAGGCCGGACCGAGGCGGCCTATCTCAACGGCGCCGTGGTCGATGCCGGGCGCCTGCACGATGTGCCCACCCCGGTTAATTCCGTCTTATGGGCGTT
>CAAGKR010186671.1_pt1 | contig 17615 bp, 17 predicted proteins | sample 2556971 | NCBI WGS metagenome assembly CAAGKR01 (sample SAMEA5207829, study PRJEB30636) | soil metagenome | biome: forest; feature: boreal; material: soil | place: USA | collected 2011-09 | depth 1 m | reverse complement strand
TGCGGTCGATCGAAGTGGCCCGGGAGCCGGTGGTCGTCGCCCGTCGGCTCAGCAAGCGTTTCGGCGACTTCACCGCCGCCGCCGACATCTCCTTCGAGGTGGCGCCAGGCGAGATCTTTGGCCTTCTCGGCCCGAATGGCGCCGGCAAGTCGACGACATTTCGGATGCTGTGCGGGCTTCTGAAGCCCTCCGCCGGCGAGGGCCGCGTCGCCGGGATCGACCTCCGCCGCGACACAGCGGGCGCGCGCAACCGCCTTGGGTATATGGCTCAGAAGTTCTCCCTCTACGGCGATCTGAGCGTGGCGCAGAACCTCTCCTTCTTCGCCGGCGTCTATGGGCTGCGGGGTGCCCGGAAGCGCGAGCAGGTCGAGCGCATGACCAACGTGTTCTCGCTGGGTGACCGTCTCGGCGGGGCGGCCAAGGAGCTTCCGCTCGGCTTCAAGCAGCGGCTCGCCCTCGCGTGCGCCGTCATGCACGAGCCCGAAGCACTCTTCCTCGACGAGCCGACGTCGGGAGTGGACCCGATCACGCGGCGCGAGTTCTGGACGCACATCAATGGCCTGGTGGAGAAGGGCGTCGCCGTCGTGGTAACGACGCACTTCATGGACGAGGCGGAGTACTGCGACCGCATCTCGCTCCTATACCGCGGACGCTCGATCGCGCTTGGCTCTCCCGACGATCTGAAGGCCCAGGTTGCCACGGCCGATCGCCCAGAGCCGACGATGGAGGACGCGTTCATCGCGCTGGTGGAATCGCACGACCAGAGCGGCCAAACGGAGGTCGCATGACCACGCCGCCGGAGACGGGCCCCGTCGACCTGGGCGCGTTCTCTCTGGGCGCGCGCGCGCGCCGGCTCGCGGCCCTCATGAAGAAAGAGGCGCTCCAGATCGTGCGCGACCCGAGCAGCATCCTGATCGCGTTCGTCCTGCCGGTCATCCTTCTCTTTCTCTTCGGCTACGGCGTCTCCCTGGACACGACCCGAACCCGGATCGGCGTGGTGCTGGAGTCGCCGAGTCCGGCTTCGCGGGGGCTCGCGGCAGCGTTCCAGGCGTCCCCCTACTTCGACACCAGCATCGGGGTCGACCGGCGGGAATTCGAGGACTCCCTCGTGCGCGGCGGTATAGGCGGGATCGTCGTCATCCCCTCGACGTTCGACTCCGACATGACAAGGCGAGGCGGCGCCCCTCAAGTCCAGGTGCTGGTGGATGGAACGGATCCCAATACGGCCGCGCTGGTCGACGGGTACGTCCAGGGCGTGATCGGCAACTGGGTGGTGCAGCGGGCTGTCGAAGACGGCAGAACGGAAGCGCCCTCCGGGTCCGAGGACCGCATGTGGTTCAACCCCGAGCTGACCAGCCGCTACTTCCTCGTCCCCGGGTCGATCGCCATCGTGATGGCGCTCGTCGGAACCCTGCTCACGGCACTCGTCGTAGCCCGTGAATGGGAGCGCGGAACGATGGAGGCCATGATGGCGACCCCCGTTTCGTCCGTCGAGCTGCTTCTGGGGAAGGTCGTCCCGTACTTCGTGCTGGGGCTCGGGTCGATGACGCTCTGCACGCTCATCGCCGTCTTCCTCTTCCACGTGCCTTTTCGCGGCTCGGTCGGCGCGCTCTACGCGCTTTCGGCGGCGTTCCTGCTCCCGGCTCTGGGGCAGGGGCTGCTCATCTCCGCGGCAACCAAGAACCAGTTTCTCGCCTCCCAGCTCGCGCTGATGACTTCGTTCCTGCCGACCTTCCTGCTGTCCGGGTTCCTGTTCGAGATCGCCTCGATGCCCAAGGCTATCCAGTTCGTCACGCCGCTGGTTGCGGCGCGGTGGCTGATTCCGAGCCTGGAGAGCGTCTTTCTCACCGGAGATCTCTGGCCCGTGTTCCTCAAGAGCATCGCCATCCTGCTGCTGTACGGCGTCATCTTTCTGGCGCTCGCCACGCGAATGAGCAGGAAGCGCGTGGCGTGACCATGTGGACGCGACTCCTCGCCCTCATCGTCAAGGAGCTCCTCGTGCTGCTCCGGGATCCTCGGAGCCGCGTCATCCTGATAGGTCCGCCGGTCATCCAGCTCATCGTCTTCTCCTTCGCGGCGACGCTCGAAGTGAAACACGTGGATGTCGTGATCCTCGATCGCGACGAAGGGGCCTCGGGCGGCGAGCTTGTTCGCCGCATCGAGGGCTCGCCCTCGTTTCGCACGGTCAAGCCGGTGCACGACCCGGCCGATTTACGGAAAGCGATCGATCAAGAGAAGGCCATCGCCGCGATGGAGATCGGGCCGAGCTTCTCACGTGACCTCGTCGCCGGCCGGCCGGCCAGCGTGCAGGTCCTCCTCGACGGACGGAGGTCTAACGCAGCGCAGCTCGTCAACGGGTACCTGGGAGAGATCGTCAGCTCCTACATCGCGGACGAGAACGAGGCCGCACATCGTGTCGCGACGGTCCCGCGCGTAGTCACGCGGAACTGGTTCAACCCGAACCTCAAGTCTCAGTGGTTCATGGTACCCGGCCTCATCGCGTCGATCGCGCTCATGATCGGTCTCATCGTCACCGGCCTCTCGGTCGCCCGGGAGAGGGAGCTCGGCACCTTCGATCAGCTGATGGTCTCCCCGCTCCGTACGCACGAGATCCTTATCGGGAAGGCGCTCCCGCCGATCATGGTCGGCTGCGTCCACGTGACGATTTACGTGCTCGCGACGGTCTTCATCTTCGGCGTGCCACTGCGCGGGTCCCTGCTGCTCCTCTATGGCAGCGCGCTCGTCTTTCTCGCGGCCGTCGTCGGAGTCGGGCTCTTCATCTCGGCGCTCTCGGCGACGCAGCAGCAAGCGATCCTCGGGTGCTTCCTTTTCATGGTGCCGGCGACCCTTCTGTCGGGCTTTGCCACGCCCATCGCGAACATGCCGGTGTGGCTGCAAGCGGTCACCGTCATCAACCCGCTCCGATACTTCCTGGCGGTCACGCGTGGCGTGTTTCTCAAGGGTATGTCGTTCCCTGATGTCGCAAGAAACACGGCACCGCTGGTTCTGATTGCGGCGATCACGCTGACGGCCGCTGCCTGGTTGTTTCGACGAAGGACGGAGTGACGCATGGCTGTTCCCTACAAGAAGATCCTCCTGATCTGACCCGGCGCCACATCGAGGTCGACACCCGTAACGCCTTGCCGGAGATTTGCATGTCTACGGGCAGCAGTTGCACGCTGCTGGTCGACGGGGTCGACGGTATTCGACGACGGCGAACCTCGCGATGAACGACACGAGATACAACACCTTGACGGCGCTCGAACGCGCGGGGTATGCGACCGCCAGCGAGCTGGCCGATATGCTGGGCTCGACCTGGGAGCAACGTCGATGCTGCTCCTACGGTCCCGACGAGACGGCCTCGTTTGCTTCCGCCGCACCCGCCAGCACCACCTATCGGATCGCGGAAACGAGTGACTTGCGTGCTCGAAGAAACATCAAGTCTCGGTGGATTCTCAGCGGGTGTGGGTGTCGTCGATACCCGGCATTCGCCGAGCATCGATACCGCAGTCGTCTAACATCCTCCCATCCCGAGCAAAGCTTGCGCGAAACACCGGGGACCGAGAACGCCCGGTGCAATCCCGCAAAGGCGTCGCGAGCCGGTCGCCTCACATCCGGTGCAGCTCCTTCTCTAGGAAGCGCAAGGCGACGCGGACGAAGTCTCCGGCCGTGATGATCCCGACGAGCTTCTCGTCTTTCGTTACTGGAAGACTGCCGAACTTGTTGTTGCTAAGCAATCGCGCCGCTTCAGCGGCGCTGGTCTGAGCGTCCACGGTTAGGACGTCCTTCTCCATAACCGTTTCGACCGGAACGTTTCCCGCGACCTCGGGAACCGAGTCAGCGCCTGCGTGGCCGCGGCCAATCTCGGCCTCCAGGACCCGCTGATAGGTGATGAGGCCAATGACATGCTCGTCGGCGTCAATGACGGGCAAGTGGTGGATTCCGCTAAGTTCGATCTGTCGCCGGGCCATCGCCAGCGTATCCCCGACCCGCAACGTCTCGACGACGTCGGTCATGATGTCGCTCACCGTCGTAGTTCTCATTGCGGCACTATAGCAAGAGGCCGGCGGCCCGGTTGGGTACCCAGTGCCGATTGCCCTCGATCGGCCACATATAGTCGGAATGTCTTGGCGCGCAGCTGCGCTGGCCGCGCTCGGCCGCGCCTTCGCGTTGTCGTCTATCTCGCTGGCGCCGGCTTCTTGGCGGCGGCGCGCGCGCTCGCGTTAATCGGATCCTTGAAGTTGATCCGCTGGTACTGAATGCCGCTCTTGGCGAGCTGCGGCTCGATGACGTCCCCCTTGCCGACGATGACCACCAGTAGCGTGTCGGGGTGCAGGAAATCCCTGGCCGCCGCCTTCGCCTGCGCCTCGTCGACGGCCGACAGCCGCAGCGGCAGGTCGCGCACGTATCCTACCCCGAGGCCATGCTCCTCGGCCTCCACCAGCGCGCCCGCGATCCCCGCCGCCGTCTGCAGGCCGAATGGATAGCTGCCTGCGTAGTACCCCTTGGCCTTGTCCAGCTCGACGCCGGTCGGGCCGTCGGCCTGCATCCGCCGGATCTCGTTCACCGAGGCGAGCAGCGTGTCCCACACCGTCTCGTTCTTGGTCGCCGCGCTGACGCGAAAGGCGCCGGTGTAGAGCGACGCGCCGAACGACGATCCGATGCCGTAGGTGAGGCCCCGCTGGGAGCGCACCTCGGTCATGAGGCGCGACGAGAAGTCCGAGCCGCCCAGCACGTAGTTCATCAACGTGACCGCGTACCAGCGCGGATCGGCGTGTCTGATCCCGGCGTGACCGAGCACGATCGTCGCCTGGGTCAAGTCCGGGCGATCAACGAGCAGAATCCGCGTCCCGGCTACCGGAGGGATCGTCCAGGCCGGCCGCGGCGGCACGTTCGCCCGCGCCCAGCCGCGGAAGGTCTTTTCGATCTGGGCCCGCAGCCGTGGCACATCGACGTCACCGGCCACCGCCAGGATGGTGTGGTTCGGGTGGTAGAACGTCTTCCAGAAGTTCTCCAGCCGCGGGCGATCGATCTTGCGGACGTCGTCGGCGGTCAGCACCCAACCGTTTGGGTGGCTCTCGCCGAAACTCTGGTTGTCGAAGTGGGCGCCGGCCAGGTCGTTGGGGTTGTCGTAGCGAGAGGCGACCGCCGCCAGCATCTGGTCCCGCACGTCCCCCATCTCGCTGTCGGGGAACGAGGGGTGCAGCAGGACGTCGGAAAGCAGATCGAGACAGAGCGCGCCGTCCTTCGACAGCGAGGAGCAGGCGACAGTGGTCCCCTCGTTCGAGGCCTGCGCGTCGAGCGAGCCGCCCACGAAGTCGATAGCGCGCGAGATGTCGTCGGCGTTCCGGCTCTTGGTCCCCTTGCGGAGCATCGCCGCCACGAAGTCCGACACGCCCAGGTCGTCGCGCGTCTCGTCGTAGCCGCCCGCTTCAACCGCCAGCCCGAAGCTGACCACCGGCAGCTCCTTGCGCGCGACGACGATGACCTGCATCCCGTTCGGCAGCGTGAAACGATCGATCTTGGGGAGTGCCAGCGCCTGGGGCTTGGGCGGCGGCGGCGCCTGGATCAGGTCGGTGCGCCCGGTCCAGAAGGTCGACGCGGCCGGCGCGGCAGGTTTAGGGAGCGACTCGTACTGCGCCTCGAGCGATCCCGACGACGACGACGACGCTGCCGCCGACTTGGGCGGCGGCGCGCTCGCTGCGCAGTCGAGCGCCGACAGCGCCAAGATAGACGCCCAGGCGCGCTTCATTGTTTGGCCCCCGGCACCAGGGTGACGCGCGTGAGATTCGTGTCGACCAGATACTTGCGCGCCACCCGCTGCACATCGGCGGCCGTGACTGCGAGGTAGCGGGTCGCCCCCTCGATGAAGCGATGCCAGTCCCCCTCGACGTACTGCGATTCGCCGAGGCGCGTCGCGACCCCGTCGACGGTCTCGAGGCCGAAGACGAACGCCGCCGCCAGCTGGTTCTTGGCCCTGTCGAGCTCGGCGGCCTCGACCGGTTTGTCGCGCACGCGCGCGATCTCCTCGGTGAGGACCGCCTGCACCTGTGCTCCGTCCTTGTTGGGCAGGTAGGCCGCGTAGACGATGAAGAGGCCGGGATCCTCCATCGACTCGGTCACGCCGCCCGCGGCGATCGCCAGGTGGTCGTGGCGGACCAGGCGCTCCGGCAGCCGCGACGACTCGCCAGCCGAGAGCACAGCCGCCAGCACCTCCAGCGCCGGCAGATCGGGATCGGCCGCGCCCGGGATGTGGTAGCCACCGACCACGACGGGGATCTGCACTTCGATCTGCAGCGTCGCCGTTCGCAGCGCGGTCTGCGGTGGCTCGACCACGGCGTTGCGCGGCGGGTTGGGAGCGCGCGGGATCGGCCCGAATTGCTGGTCGACCAGCTTGCGCACCGCCTGCTCGTCGAGGTCGCCGACGATGATCAGGGTCGCGTTGTTGGGCTGGTAAAAGGTGTCGTAGAAGCGCTGGCAGTCGGCCGGGGTAACCTTCTCCAGATCCTCGATCGTGCCGATCGCCGTCCAGTTGTAGGCGTGCTTGGTGTAGGCGAGCGCGCGGAACTTCTCGATCGCCTTGCCGACCGGATCGTTGTCAACGCGGAGGCGCTTCTCTTCCTCGACCACCTTCCTCTCGGAGTCGATCGTCGTCTGGAAGAGCTTCAGGTTCCGCATCCGCTCGGCTTCCAGCTGAAGCGCGAAGCCGACGTACGACGGCGGCACGGTGTCGTGGTAGGCGGTCAGGTCCTCGGTGGTGAAGGCGTTGACCTGGCCACCGACCTCCTTGAGCAGGCGCGCGTGCTCCTCGGGCGGCACGTGCGTCGACCCCTTAAACATCATGTGCTCGAACATATGGGCGACGCCGCGGATGCCGACGTGCTCGTCCTTCGATCCCACATGATAGAAAACCTGCACAGTTGCGATCGGCGCCTTGTGGTCCGCGAGGAACAGGACCTGGAGGCCGTTCGGCAGCGTCCAGCTCTTGACGTCCAGCTTGGGCGCCGCCACCGACGACGCGGTCGCGGGCGCGGCCTTGGCCGGCTTGCCCGCGCGCGCCGGAGCGGCCCCAGCGAGCACGACGAGCAGCGTGGCCACCGAGACAAGGGGTCGAAGGCGCCTCATGGCGGGCGGACTATGCCACACTGATCGCGCGACGTCGGTCGTGATCGAAACCGTCGAGAGCCGCGAGTTCGTCGGGAATCCGCTCGGTGATCCGACGGCGCGCCGGATCGCAGTTTGGCTTCCGGCCCTCGTACGCGCGCGAGCCGGCCCGCGCTACCCGGTGATCCACTGGCTGGCCGGGTACGTCGGCACGGGCGAGATGCTGTTTTCTGGGAACCCCTGGCAGCCGGGGCTGGGCGCGCGGCTCGACCGACGGGTCGGTTGTCGCTGTAACCCCCGGCGTCTGGCGATGGGCGTGAGCGGCGGTGTCGCGTTCGTTACAGACGCGACCCCCTTGTCTGGCGGTCTGCTCGTTGCCACCTTGCACACACGATGACAGAACGTCTGATCGGCATCATGGCTGGAACCTGGCTCACGTGTTCCGCGCTCATCTGGAGGCACTCACCGCTCCAAAAGGTCAACGCGATCCTCTGCGGTGTCCTGGCTGTCGGTATCGCGATTGTCACCATCTACGCTCCCCGCGCCCGCTACCTGGCGGGGGTGCTGGCGCTTTGGATCTTCCTCTCGGCTCTGTTCACGTTGCCGATCAAAGAAATGACGCTCTGGAGCAACGTCGTGTGCGCCGCGGGAATTCTTTTGGTTATCCATGCCAGCGGGCCCAGGCGGGCAGCCTTCTCTTGAGCTGAGTGTGCGATCTCGGTCTCGGTCTTTACATCGCAAAGCAGATCATTGGTTCGAGCGGTGGCACGCTGGCCGCGCGTACTCCGCCGACGACCCCCATCCTCCTCCTCCGGTCTCGAGCGAAGTGCGCTTCACGGAAAGGCGAATCATCTTGTCGGCCAAAACATCCCAGCGAAGATCCAGACCATTCCGATCGCAAACGCGAGCCACACGAAGTCGCCTCCGCGTCCCCATGCGTGGTGGTCAAACGGCGCCGCACCGCTCACGAGGGATGCCCGTAGTCCTCGTCTTCGCTGGATAAATCTCGGATAGGGCGGCCCCCATCCGCGGTAGCCCCAACCGTAGCCGACAGGATATACGAGAAACACGAAGATGAATACCATCCAAATCAACCACCATGTACCAAACATGTGCAACGTGCGTGCGTTCTATTCGCGACTACGTCCGTCCGATATGACGGCCCGGCTGGCGCGGCGACGTTGCTGTCTCCGGATGATCACTCGAGCCCCAATATGCCGGTCGGCCGTAGTAGTCATACAAACGCACCTCGTAGTCCCGATTGACGCCTTCGTTCTCTTTCCATTCGGGACTGCTTTTGATGACCTCACGAGATAGATCCACGTAGACTTTGCGCTCGGCCCAGCTGACGCGGCTTGTCCAATGCGGTGCCACCAGCACCTTCTTGCCGGACCACCAATTGCTGGTATCGATCACGAGATAGCGCACTTCCCATGTCTCATCGTCGACAATGAAGTCCTGGACATGCCCGATGGAGTCGTCGCTGCCCTGGATGTAGTAGCCGCGTACTTCGCGAGCACTCCGGAGGTGGCCGTCGCCAGGGGGCTCCTCGGAATGCTCGACGGGCTGTTGGTTCGACCCGCCGGTCGCGAGCAGGCCCGTATAAGAGCCCATGCCCCAGTATCCTGCCGAGAGCCCCCAGTAATATGGATAGCCATAGTAGCTGTGGAAGTCGCGCTCGTGCTGGCGAGAGACCGGCAGATCGACGTCGACATTCGGGGCGCTCTTGATCTTGGCCATCGTCAGTGCCAGGTGGAAGCGGCGAGTGGACCACTCGGCCTCCCGGAAGGAAATGGGCGAAATGAGCACCCGCCGCCCGCCGAGCCAGTTGCCAGTGTCGACGACTAGATAACGAACGACCCAACGTTCATCGTCCAGAAAGAAGTCCACCACGCTCCCGACGTTGCCGTCGGTGGCGGTCAACCCGTATCGCTCTAGGTCCTTTAAACTCCGCAGCATGTTGTGCTCTTTTGTCGTTGGCGGGTCACCGAACTGCCCGCATACCAGACGACCTCGGGGCGAGCCTAGCGGTAAGCGAAGGTGTGATACTGAGATGGGGCTCTTTCTTCTGAAGGCAAGCCCAAGCGACAGGGTTCTCTAATCGTCCGGTCGGCTAAGTGAAAGCAGCTGAGGCGGCAATATGTTGAACCACTGTGCTGCAGGAACCGCTTTCATGGTGTTGCAACCGCATTGTTCGGAGATAAATGAGTCGCCATCGCGCAAGCGCGGCTGAGGAAGACTCGATGCGCGGCCGTGGACGATGTCCCTGAAGCGTCGGGTCTTTGCGACGATCGCTTCGAGCTGTTCTTCCGTGAGTCCCGACGTTCCCGCCCGGAGTTGGCCGTCGGAGGGCCACGTGCCCTGCAGAGCTCTCCACTCGTGCCGCGTCACGCCGCTGACGACATGCAGCTCAGGCTCGATCTCCTGGCTCATCTCCCTAAGCGCCAAAACGAGGCGCTCGATCCTGGCCGTTACGTTGTTCGTCATGCCGACCTCCGTTCGTGTCTCAGGTACATCGCCGCACGCCCTCGGTGGGCGGAGCCGAGGCGCATGTGCCTGTCATCGGCGGCCGCGCGCCCATCCGAACAGCGCGCCGGGGCCCTATCACCATCCCACGGCGCGCTGGAAGTACCGCTACTTCGTGTTGACCTGATTTTTCGGCTTGGCGCAAGCGCAGTCCTTCAGACACTTGCACTTGCCACCCTTGTCGCAGTCGCATTTCGCGCCTCCGCAAGCAGAGCAGTTCATATCCTCACCTCCCTTCGATGAAAGTTCGGCCGTAGGGCCGATGGTGCCAAAGAATGTTTCGGCTCGATCAGGCGCCGGCAGAGCATCGAATCAGACCTCCCACCGCTCATCGCCTCCCACCACGAATGGCCGTAGCTAGCTAAGCTCGCGACCCGACTTCGCGGTTTAGCACTCCACTTGCCGCGCAGCGAGACAGAACACCCCGATCGCTGCGTAGGGTATTACCCGTCCCCCAGCGTTCCTCGCGCTCGCGAAATGCGTAGACTTGGACCGCGCATCCTGAGGCGCGGGGCCTTGCCGCCGCGGCGAAGGGCCGTGCGGAACGGGGCTGCGGGCTCCTCCCCCGGTGAGGCGGTTCAGCCCGAATTACCCAGACGACCGCCAGCGTTACTAAGGGTAATACGTTGAACATGTGGCCTCGTGGTTTACAGTTCGAGCCGCACCCCGGCTCGGAGGTTATCGTGAGAGCGTTGGTTTAGCGTGGAGCACGTCATCGCCTCTAGTCTGTTTGGCGGTTCGACGCTCGATCCGCACTCACCGCAGGCTGCTGCGATCGTGGGTCTGTTCACGAGCGCGCTGGCGCTCTGTGGGGTGATTCTCCTCATCGTTGTCGGGTTGGTGAGCATCTGCGTGGTGCGATTTCGAGCGCAGCGGAAGCACGAACCAGCGAAGACTGAGGGAAACACGCGACTGGAGGTCGGCTGGACTCTGGCACCTTTGGCCATTTTGGCGTGGCTGCTGGTGTTGACGTCGCGCGCGATGGCCATCTCCGACCCGCCCATCGACCGCGAGCCAGACCTGACCGTCATCGCACATCAGTGGTGGTGGGAGGTGCGGTACGCCTCGGGCGCGATCACGGCCAACGAGATCCACGTGCCGAGCGGGCGGCCGCTGGTCGTTCGCGTCGAGTCGCAGGACGTCGTCCACGACTTTTGGGTTCCGGCGCTGGGCCGCAAGATTGACGCCATCCCGGGTCGCCCCGTGAACGTCTGGCTGCAGGCGGACGAGCCCGGTCTCTATCTCGGGACCTGTGCGGAATACTGCGGGGCCGAACACGCCTGGATGCGCATCCGGGTGGTCGCACAGCGGCCCGCGGAATTCGCAGCCTGGCAGGCGCATGAGCGGTTGGCCGCCGCCGCGCCCGGCGACCCGGCGGCCTCGCGTGGCGCACAGATGTTCGGCGCCAAGACCTGCGTTAGCTGCCACGCCATCCGCAATCGCGACGACACGAGGGTGGGACCCGATCTCACTCACCTCGCGGAGCGCGCGACCCTGGGGACCGGGGTGATTGACAACACTGCCGGCGAGCTGGCGCGCTGGCTGAAGGATCCGCAGCGGATCAAGCCGGGCTGCCACATGCCGAACCTGCAACTCGCCGATGGCGAGGTTGCCGATCTGGTCGCCTACCTGGAGACGCTCCGATGACCACCGCCGAGGCGATCGTCGAGGACGCTGGGGCTGCCGAGGCCGAAGCCCAGCAGGGGCCACTCAGCTGGGTTGCCACGGTCGATCACAAGCGGATCGGGGTCCTGTATCTGCTGACGGCACTCTTCTTCTTCGCGATCGGTGGCTTCGAATCGTTGCTCATGCGGCTGCAGCTCGCCCGTCCGAACTCTCATTTTCTGTCGCCCGACGCCTACAACCAGATCTTCACCATGCACGGCACGACGATGATCTTCCTCGTGGTCATGCCGACGCTGGTCGGGTTCACCAATTACCTTGTGCCGCTCATGATCGGAGCGCGGGACATGGCGTTCCCCCGGATGAACGCGCTCTCCTACTGGTTTTTCCTGTTCGGGGGACTGCTGCTTCATTACAGCTTGCTCGCGGGGGGCGCGCCGTCGGCCGGATGGTTCAGTTACGCGCCCCTCAGTGAAACGCCGTTCAATTCGACGCACGGGACCGACTATTGGGCGTTGGCGCTGCTGGTGCTCGGGCTCGGCTCGGTCGCCGGCGCGGTCAACTTGATCGCCACCGTGATCACCTTGCGAGCGCCCGGGCTCACCATCCGCCGGTTGCCGCTCTTCGTCTGGATGACGTTCGTCACCGCGTTCCTGATCGTCCTGGCGCTCCCTGTGCTGAACGCGGCGCTGGCGATGCTGCTCATCGACCGACAGCTCGATGCGCACTTCTTCCAGGCCACCGGCGGCGGCTCGGCGATCCTCTGGCAGCACTTCTTCTGGACCTTCGGCCACCCGGAGGTCTACATCATGGCGCTACCGGCCTTCGGGATGATCTCGGAGGTCATCCCGGTCTTCTCGCGCAAGCCGATCTTCGGCTATGGCTTCGTGGCCGGCTCGACGGTGGCGATCGCGATCCTCAGCTTCGCGGTCTGGGCGCACCACATGTTCGCCGCCGGGCTGGGGCATGCTGCCGATCTGGTGTTCGCGGGCGCCAGCATGCTCATCGCCGTTCCGACCGGGGTGAAAGTGTTCAACTGGATCGCGACCCTGTGGGGGGGCTCGCTCCGCTTTACCACCGCCATGCTGTTCGCCCTCGGATTTCTGATCGAGTTCGTCATCGGGGGGCTGAGCGGCGTGACCTTCGCCGCCGCCCCCATCGACTGGCAAGTAACGGACACCTACTACGTGGTGGCCCATTTTCATTATGTACTGTTCGGTGGGACGCTGTTCGCGGTCTTCGCAGCGACCTATTACTGGTTCCCCAAGATGACCGGACGGCTGCTCTCGGAGCGCTGGGGTAAGGTGCATTTCTGGCTCACGGTCGTCGGTTTCAACCTGACCTTCTTCGTGCAGCACCTCCTAGGTCTCAAGGGGATGCCTCGGAGGGTCTTCACCTATCCCAACCTGCCGGGCTGGGGCGCACTCAATTTGGCGTCGACGATTGGGGCCTTCGTGCTGGCGCTCGCGATGTTGGCGTTCGCGCTCAACATCGCCTTCAGTCGGCGGCGGGGCGAAGTCGCGGGCGACAACCCGTGGGAGGGTTGGACGCTCGAATGGGCCACCGCCTCGCCGCCGCCGCCGCACAACTTCGAGCGCGTACCGCCGGTGCGGGGGCGGCGCCCGCTCTGGGACCTAGCGCACCCGGCCGCGCGCCCGTCCGAGCCCCCCGGCGACGCCGAGTTACTGCCGGACAAGAACGTCGTCGCCATCTGGACATTCATCGCGTCGGAGGCGACGTTCTTCGTGATTCTGGTACTGGCCTACGTCGTCTTCAACCTCTCCACCCGGGCGTCGTCGGTCGCGCTCGACGTGAAGATGACCGGGATCTACACGGTATGTCTCCTTGCCAGCAGCGTGACGCTCTATCTGTCTGAAAAACAGCTCGCGAAGGGTCGCACCCGGGGTTTTCGCGCATGGCTCATAGCCACCCTGGTCCTGGGCGCTGTCTTTCTGATCGGGCAGGCCAGTGAGTACCGGCGGCTCTTCCATAGCGGTCTTACCGTCAACAGCAGCCTGTTCTCCTCGACGTTCTTCACCCTGACTGGGTTCCACGGACTGCACGTCACCGTGGGGTTGTTGGCGCTCGGGAGCTTGGCGGCCGTCGCGTTCGTCGACGGCGTCCGGCGGCGCTTCACCCGCGCGTTCCATGCGGTCGGCCTCTATTGGCACTTCGTCGACGCGGTTTGGGTGGTCGTGTTCACCGTCGTCTACCTGCGGGGCGCGCTGTGACGACGGACGAGCTGCTTCGCTCGGCCTGGCAACCCGCCCCTGTCGCGGCGTTGGTCGGCGTCGCGGCGTTGGTGGGTTATGGGTGGCGGTTCCGCGGGCTGCTCACCGGGCGCGCCGTTTCTTTCGTCGCGGCCGTCGCGCTGTTTTGGCTGGCGCTCGCCTCGCCCGTCGCGGTGCTCGCGGGCGGCTATCTTTTCAGCGCGCACATGTTGCAACACCTCGTCTTGCTCCTGGCCGTCCCCACGCTGGCGCTCATCGGTTTGCCCCGAGAGGGCGCCCGGGATGCCTCGCGCGGACCGCGGCCGACGCGCCCTTTGTCGCGGAGCAACCGTTCCTTCGGCCCCTGGCTGGCCGGCGTCGGGGCCATGTGGATCTGGCACGAGCGATCGCTCTGTGACGCCGCCGCCGTCCACCCCGCGGTCCAGGCGCTCCAGACCGCCTCTCTGGTCGCGGCGGGACTCGTCTTCTGGTGGCCGATCCTTCGGCCGCGGTTGCAAGATCGCCTCGATCCATTTCCGGCGATTCTCTACCTGTTCTCGGCCTGCGTAGCCTGTTCGGTCTTGGGCATCCTGATCACGTTTTCGCCGATCGAGGTGTGCCGCATCTACAGGTACCCCGTCGATCGGCTGGGCGTCCTTCCGTTGCTGCGGAGCGGGTGGGGGCTCTCGCCCGCGGTCGACCAGCAGGTCGGGGGGCTCATGATGTGGATTCCCGCTTGCCTGGTTTACGCCGCGGCGATCCTCGCGGTCCTCGCCCGCCACTACCGCGAAGAGAAGAGCCCGCGATTGACTGCGGCGGAGGGCCAAACGATGGCGGAGGTCAAATGACGGCTGAATCGGACACGCAAACGAAGTCGCTGTCGTCGAGCGATCATCCCGGCTGGGCACCGGCACGCCCCGCGATCGTTCCGCGCCCGACCTGTTGGCCGGCGGGGACGGCGCTCGGGATCGCGTTTTTGTTCTGGGGAATCGTGACGTCGCCCGTGGTCGCCGGCGCGGGCGGAATCGCTCTGGTGGTTTCCCTCGTCGGCTGGATTGGAGAGATGCGCCATGAACCAGAAGGATGATCCGAAGGACGGTGAGCACGGGGCGACGGGAGAGAACGACGGGAGCGCCGCCAGTCCTGCCGATCTGCAACGGCGCCGGTTCCTGAGCAAAGTCAGCATCACCCTGGGCGTGGTAGGGGGCGCGGCGCTCTCCGTGCCGGGGGTCGTCTTCGTGGCGGCGCCGATCTTCCGTGATCCGCCTTCCGAGTGGCGGTCGCTCGGCAAGATTGCTGGCTTCGAGATCGGCGCCACAGTCAGCGTCGTCTTCATGGACGCCTCGCCGCTCCCCTGGGCAGGTGTCACCGCCAAGAGCGCCGCTTGGCTGCGCCGGACTGCCGAGCAGGAATTCGTGGCGTTCTCGGTCAACTGCGCGCATCTCGGCTGTCCCGTGCGGTGGCTCGAGAGTGCGCGCCTCTTCATGTGCCCATGCCACGGCGGCGTCTATTACGAGGACGGCCGCGTCGCCGCCGGGCCGCCGCCCCACGGCCTCACGCAGTATCCGGTGCGCGTCCGCGACGGCGAGGTCGAGATCTCCACCCAGCCGATCCCGATCGGGTGAGATGCGCGCCTTCCTGAAACGGATCTGGAAGACCGTCGACGATCGGATCGGGCTGACGGCGTTGCTCCGGCCGCTGCTCGCGCACCGGGTCCCACGCGGCGCGCGATGGTGGTACGTGTTCGGCAGCGCGACGCTGTTCGCCTTCATCATCCAGGTGCTGAGCGGCGTGACGCTGGCCTTCTCGTACATCGCCTCGTCGTCGCAAGCGTACGAGACGCTGCTCTTCATCACCAACCAGGCGCCGTTCGGCCGGGTGCTGCGCGGCCTGCATTATTACGGCGCCTCGGCGATGGTGTTGATGGTCGGCATCCACCTCGGCCAGGTCTTCCTGGCGGGCTCCTACAAGTTTCCTCGCGAGATGAACTGGCTCTCGGGCGTGTTTCTGCTTGCGCTCACCCTGGCGATGGGATTCACCGGGCAACTCTTGCGCTGGGACCAGAACGCCACCTGGTCCGTGGTGGTCGGCGCCGAGCAGGCCGGCCGCCTACCATGGGTGGGAACCCGCGTGGCGCGGTTCATCCTGGGCGGCGACACGGTGGGCGGTGCGACTCTCAGTCGGTTTTTCGCGATCCACGTGTTCCTCATCCCCGCCCTCATCTTCGCGGGGGTGGGTCTGCACCTTCTGCTGGTCGTGCGGCACGGGATCTCCGAGCCGCCAAAGCCCGGTGAGCCAGTCGATCCCAAGACCTACCGGGCGGGCTACCAGAAGCTCCTAGCCAAGGACGGCGTACCGTTCTGGCCCGACGCGGTCTGGCGCGACGTCGTGTTCGGCGTGGTGATGTCGCTCGGGATCCTGACGCTGGCGATTGTCTTTGGCCCGCCGCAGATCGGGCCGCCGCCCGATCCCAGCATCATCGCCGCCGATCCCCGGCCCGACTGGTACCTGCTCTGGTACTTCGCGATCCTCGCGCTTTCGCCGGGCCGCCTCGAGACGTACATCATCCTGCTGGCGCCGCTCTTCGTGGGGGCGTTGCTTATCTCGGCGCCGCTCATCTCCAACAAAGGGGAGCGCAGCGCGCGCCGTCGTCCCTGGGCGGTCGCGCTGGTGATGATGACGGTCGTCATGATCGGCTCGCTGTGGATTTTGGGAGCACGTTCGCCCTGGTCACCGAATTTTCACGCGTCGCCGCTCACCGCCAAGGTCGTCGGCGCGACCAGCGGTCCGGTGGCCGAGGGGGCCCGCCTATTTCATGACAAGGGCTGTTTGAACTGCCATTTGATCACCGGGACCGGCGGACGCCGAGGCCCGGACCTCACTCACATCGGCGATCTCCTCACGCGCGATCAGATGACGATCCGGATCTCGAACGGCGGCACCAACATGCCGGCTTACGCGGGAAGCCTAACGTCCAAGGACCTCGCGCAACTGGTCGACTTCTTGGCGTCGAGGAGAGCTGGTCCAGAAAGCGCCACGACTCCTTGAGCGGTTACGCCGTTCGCGTCACCGGTCGGGGAGTGCATTAGAATGACGAGATGACGATCGCAGACATCTTGGCATCGGTCATGGCCCTGGAGAAGGAGATCTCAGACACCCCAGTCGGGGCGCCTGAGTTTGCGGCCGTTGTCACGCAGATCGCCGAAATTCAACGAGAGCTGGAAAGAACGCGCAGCGTTCAGGGTCCCCTTATTCCAGACGCCTCGAGCCCCAAGACCGCGGACGAAGAGAGCGCGATCTATCTAGAGCGATCCCTTCGCAGCCTGATGAAGGCCGCAGAAGCAAAGCGCTAAGGACAGCAGCGACGGTGCGCCCCGGCGCGATGACTCGGCGATGGCCCGAGCATCCACGGGACCTGTTCGTCCGCTTGCCCTTCCCGATCTCGTCGAGTTTGATGCAACCTGCTTCCTCGGGCGTCGTCGCCATTAGCAGCTTCTGTGCCACCGCGTCGGCAGCGCCGCGGGCTCAGGACGTTCGCGGGCAGACCGTGCTCAACACGGGCGCCCCCCAGTCGGTGGGATGGCCCGGACACGAAGTCGGTCGGTCAGGTCGCCGGAGACATTCCCATTGCATCGCCGCGCTTAGTGCTTAGCTTGGTCCTATGAACGACTCGCGCGCGATGAGCAAGAGCCAGAGGCTCGACGAGATGGGCAACGGCAAGCGATCCGTCATCGTCGTTCTGGCCGTGCTCGTGATCGGCGCCATCGTCGGATTTATGGTCAGAGGATTTCGGGGAGGGCACATCACGCTCGACGCGGCGGCCATGACGGCGCCGGTGCCCGCGCGGATGCCGGCCGGGGCCACGGCTCCGCGCCCCCTGCCTTCACCGCCCACGGCTACGCCATAGAGGCTCGGTGCGCGAACTCCCGCCGTCGCCGGGCTGGTGCCGACCTCGGTTCGCGCTGCCTCCGGTCAGTTGCACCCGATTTTCTGTGTGCCGACGGATCTGAAATTATCGGTCATTAGTCCCGCCCCGGCTGCTCGTGACCGCGGACTCGTCTCCCAGCAAAGGGCCTTTAGCCGCGGGCTCTGACCCAAAGCTCCGGTAGCACGCGGCGTAGTCGGAGAGCCCACTTGGCTCCCGACTTGCAC
>CAAGKR010254764.1_pt1 | contig 17623 bp, 10 predicted proteins | sample 2556971 | NCBI WGS metagenome assembly CAAGKR01 (sample SAMEA5207829, study PRJEB30636) | soil metagenome | biome: forest; feature: boreal; material: soil | place: USA | collected 2011-09 | depth 1 m | reverse complement strand
GTCTGCAGGGATTTCGACGCTGGGCAGCGGAGATTCGAGCGCGACTGCCAGCACCTGGTCCATAGTTTCGACGAAATGCAGTTTCATGGCGCTGCGCAGATTTTCAGGGACCTCGGCGACGTCCTTTTCGTTTTCTTTGGGAAGAATGACTTCGAATAATCCGGCGCGATGCGCGGCCAGCAGTTTTTCCTTGAGGCCGCCGATGGGCAGGACTTTGCCGCGCAGCGTGATTTCTCCGGTCATAGCGAGGTCACGGCGGACGGGAATTTTGCTCAACGCGCTGGCGATGGCGGTGGCGATGGTAATTCCGGCCGAGGGGCCGTCTTTCGGAATTGCTCCTTCGGGCACGTGCACGTGAATGTCGAAATTGCGGTAGAAGTCGCGGCTGAGTCCGAGGCGCTGCGCGCGGGAGCGGATGTACGACATGGCAGCGTGTGCCGATTCCTGCATCACGTCGCCCAGTTTGCCGGTGAGAGTCAGTTTGCCTTTGCCGTCAACCACGCTGGCTTCGGTGCTGAGAATCGATCCGCCGACCTCGGTCCAAGCCAAGCCGGTGACCAATCCGACTTCGCTTTTTTCGTGGGCCAGGGTGTCGCGGAACTTGATGACGCCAAGGAATTCTTCCAGATTCTCGGCAGTGACTTTGATGTTGTAGGCGTGGCCTTCTTTTACGACCTTGCGCGCGATCTTGCGGCAGACGTTGCCGATTTCGCGTTCCAGGTTACGGACGCCGGCTTCGCGAGTGTAGTTGCGAATCAGCGAAACGATGGCGTCGTCGGTGATCTCAACATTTTTCTTGTTCAGCCCGGTCTGCTCCATCTGCTTCCTGGCCAGGAACTGCTTGGCGATTTCTACTTTTTCAGGCTCGGTGTATCCGTGCAGTCGCAGCACTTCCATGCGGTCTTGAAGCGCCGGAGGAATGGTGTGCAGAACGTTGGCGGTGGCCACGAAGAAAACCTGCGAAAGATCGTATTCGACGTCGAGGTAGTGGTCGACGAACATGAAATTCTGTTCGGGGTCGAGCACTTCGAGCAGGGCGGATGACGGGTCGCCGCGGAAGTCCATGGACATCTTGTCCACTTCGTCGAGCATGAAGACCGGGTTCTTGGTGCCAGCCTTTTTCATCATCTGAATAATCTGCCCGGGCAGGGCGCCGATGTAGGTGCGGCGATGGCCGCGGATTTCAGCCTCATCGCGAACTCCGCCGAGCGACATGCGGACGAACTTGCGGCCGGTGGCTTTGGCGATCGACATTCCCAGCGAAGTCTTGCCGACTCCGGGAGGTCCAACGAAGCAAAGGATGGAGCCCTTGGGATTCTTCACCAACTGGCGGACGGCAAGGAATTCCAAAATGCGTTCCTTGATTTTCTCCAGGCCGTAATGATCTTCGTTCAGGATCTTTTCAGCGCGAGCAATGTTGCGGATTTCCTTGGAGCGCTTTTTCCAGGGAACGGCCAGCAGCCAGTCCAGATAATTGCGTGAAACCGTGGATTCGGCCGACATTGGCGGCATGGCCTCGAGCTTTTTGAGCTCCTGCATGGCCTTGTCTTTAACTTCTTTGCTCATGCCGGCGCTTTCGATTTTCTTTTTGAGTTCATCGAATTCGCTCTTTTCGCCGCGGCCTAGTTCTTTCTGGATGGCTTTGATTTTTTCGTTGAGGTAATACTCTTTTTGGGCGCGCTCCATTTGCCGCTTCACCCGCGACTGGATGGTGCGGTCCATGTTGAGTTTTTCGATTTCGATATCGAGGACGTCGCCGATGCGGGTCAGACGCTCGGCGGGATCGAAAATCTCCAGCAGTTCCTGCTTTTCTTCAATCGAAAGTTGCAGATTGGCGGCGATGGTGTCGGTCAGTTTGGCCGGATCTTCCATGCGCACGGCGGCGATCATGGTTTCGTAATTCAGCGATTGGCAGAGCTTTACGTATTGCTCAAAAAGCGTGGTAACCCGCTGCATGGCGGCTTCGAGGGCGGCATTGGTCTCGATGGCGTAGCGCGCCAGGCGGACCGTGGCCTGCATGAAGCCTTCAGTATCGACGATCTGGAGAACCTTGCCGCGTTCAATGCCTTCGACCAGGACTTTGATGTTGCCGTCGGGGAGCTTGAGGCTCTGCACGATGTTGACGACGGTGCCGATCTGATAAATCTCGTTGGATTTGGGCTCGTCCACGCTGGCGTCGTGCTGGGTGGCGAGAAAAATCTTTTTATCCGAGGCCAGCGCTTCTTCGAGGGCGCGCACGCTGGATTCCCGTCCGACCACGAACGGAGTCATCATGTAGGGAAAGATGACCACGTCCCGGATGGGCATCATTGGGAGTTTTCTGGTCTCGAATTTTTCCTTGGCTGTGGTCAATGGGACTCCGAAAAGAAGCCTTGAGCTATTAGCTCTGAGCCATTAGCTTGAACCCTCATTCGTGTCCTGTGGTTCAAGCGAAAAGCTAACAGCTAAAGGCTAAGAACTGTTCTACCCCGCCTTCTCCATCATAGTAAGCGAAACGTTGCGTTTTTCAACCATTTCGCGGGTGACTTCGAATTCTTTGACCTTCTTCTGGCTGGGAAGATGGTACATCAAGTCGAGCATGAGCTCTTCCAGAATCATACGCAAGCCGCGCGCGCCGACCTTGCGGACCATGGCCTGGCGGGAAATGGCGTGCAGAGCTTCTTCGCTGAACTTGAGCCGGACGTTCTCGAATTCGAATAAACGCTGATATTGCTTCACGATAGCGTTCTTGGGGCGGGTCAGGATTTCAATGAGGGTGGCTTCGTCGAGGTCTTCGAGCACTCCGACAACGGGGAGGCGGCCTACGAACTCTGGAATCAGGCCAAACTTGATCAGGTCTTCAGGCTGTACTTCGCTCAATAGCTCGAAATTGTGCTTGCGCTCGACCACTGGCTCTTGCGGTTGGTCTTCTTCGGCTTTGAATCCAAGCGACTTGCGGCCGGCGCGGCGGCCGATGATCTTGTCGAGGCCTACGAAGGCGCCGCCGCAAATGAAAAGGATGTTGGTTGTATCCACCGGGGTGAATTCCTGGTGGGGATGTTTGCGGCCTCCCTGAGGAGGAACGTTGGCGATGGTGCCCTCGAGAATCTTGAGCAGCGCCTGCTGGACGCCTTCACCGGAAACGTCACGGGTGATGGACGGGTTTTCGTCCTTGCGGCCGATCTTGTCGACTTCATCTATATAGATGATGCCGGTCTGGGCGCGGCCTACGTCGCCGTCGGCGGCTTGCAAGAGCTTAAGGATAATGTTTTCGACGTCCTCGCCGACGTAGCCGGCTTCGGTGAGGGTGGTGGCGTCAACGATGGCGAAGGGAACGTCCAACATGCGGGCCAGGGTCTGGGCCATCAACGTCTTGCCGGTGCCGGTCGGACCGATCAGCATGATGTTGGATTTCGCCAGCTCAATGCCATCATTGGTCTTCTGGCGGTTCATGTAGATGCGCTTGTAATGGTTGTAAACCGCCACCGCCAGCTTCTTCTTGGTTTGTTCCTGGCCGATGACGTATTCATCGAGAAAGGCTTTGACGTCGTGGGGCTTGGGAAGCTGGTTGGGAGTAGTCGCCGCAGGAGTTGCCGCCCGATCGTCTTCGAGGATGGAGTTGCAGACCGCGACGCACTCGTCGCAAATGTAGGCCCGGGGATAATCGCTCGGGGAAGAGATCAGCTTGGCTACGGCGTCCTGCGACTTGTGGCAGAACGAGCAGCGCAGAATTTCTTCGGTTCCGGTCCTGTTCTTCACTCGGTATTACTCCTGTTTACTTCAACCCCTGACTTCCCCCGCGGAGACCTGGCCAGCCGTCCACACCCGGCGGAAGGCAGATCATACAGCCTAGCGGGTCTTATAGATGATATCGTCTATGATTCCGTATTCCTTTGCCTGCTGCGCGTTCATAATGAAGTCGCGCTCTACGTCTTTCTCGACTTTTTCCAGCTTCTGACCGCTGTGCTTTGCCAACAACTGGTTTGTTATCTCTCTCATGCGCAGGATTTCGCGCGCGTGGATATCAATATCCGTCGCCTGACCCGATAGGCCCCCCATCGACGGCTGGTGGATCAAAATCCTTGAATTCGGAAGCGCCAGCCGTTTTTTTGGTTCGCCCGCAGAAAGCAACAGCGCGGCCATACTGGCAGCCTGTCCAATGCAAATTGTAGTCACATCGTTCTTCACGTACTGCATCGTGTCGTAAATTGCCATACCGGCGGTAATCGACCCACCGGGAGAATTTACATAGAGCTGGATGTCCTTTTCCGGGTCTTCCTGGGCGAGAAACAGCATCTGGGCGATGACCAGGTTGGCGATGTTGTCATCAATGGGCGTGCCGATAAAAATAATGTTGTCGCGCAGCAGCCGGGAATAAATGTCGTAAGCGCGTTCGCCGCGTCCGGTCTGTTCGATGACCATGGGCACCAGCATCATACGTGCCTCTTTTTCGCTCACTTCTCACACTCCTGCCCGGTAAGCCGGGGGTTCTCTGGGGGGATGGAAAGCGTTCCGCCTACTGATTCCAGGCGGATTCGGATTCTAAGCCGATTGACGATACAGAAAATCGAGGGCCTTTTCGCTGCGGATTCTATTCCGGATTCTATCCAGCGCTCCATCACGTGTCAAACGTGAGCGGATCGCCGCCGGGGCCTGATTCGTCTGTTTCGCCAACGCGTCAATCTCCCGATCTACTTCTTCATCTCCGACTTCAATTTTTTCGTTGTCGGCGATCTTGTCGAGCAATAAAGCAGCCTTCACTTCCTGCACCGCCTCGTTGCGTTGCCCGGCGCGAAGGCGCGGCATGTCCATTTTCTTCATGTCTTCAGGCTTCAACCCTTGCGCCGCCAGCGCGCGCAGGCCGCGTTCGAGGCGAACATCAATCTGGCGCTCGACTAACGCTTCGGGTACTTCGAATTCGTTGCGCTCGATGAGCTGGGCGAGGAGTTTATCTTTGGCCTCGCGCTCGGCGGCGTGGCGGCGTTCGTGCTCCATGCCTTCGCGTATGCGCTGGCGAATTTCATCAAGCGTGGTGAATTCGCCGAGCTCTTTGGCAAAGTCGTCGTTCAGCTCAGGCAAGGTTTTTAGTTTGATGGCGTTGATTTTTACTTTGTATCCGAAGGTCTTGCCGCGCAGCCGCTCGTCAGAAAAATCTTCCGGATAGACGACATCGAAGTTGCGCTCGTCGCCGGGATTGGCGCCGCGCAGGTTCTCGGTAAATTCCGGCATGGTGTTCTTGCCGCCGATTTCGACCAGCACGTCGTCCATGTGCACGGGCTTGGTGCCGTCTTCCTCCTGCTTGGGGACGCCATCGATTGCAGCCTGGGCGTAGTCGCCGTCGGCGATGGGGCGGCCTTCAACTGGATGAAACGATGCTTTCTGCTCCTGCAGGCCTTTGAGGGACTCTTCCACTTCCTGATCGGTGACGGAAATTTCGGGATGCTCGGCGCGGAGTTCCTTGTAGCCTTCGACCGCGATGTCAGGCATGACTTCGAAGCTGGCCTTGAAGCGCAGGGGTTCCCCGGTGTGGGCGTGGAGGTCGGTTACACGGGGTTGCGAGATAGGGGCCAAGCCGAGGCGGTCGGTCTCCTTGCGGAAATAGCGGGGCACCAGGGCATCGATGACGTCATTCTGAATTTCCTGGCCAAAACGCTGGCGAATGATGGATGGGGGAGCATGGCCGCTGCGGAATCCCGGGATGCGAGCCAGTTTTTGATATTTCTGGATCAGCACCTCGGTCTCGCGCGCGACTTCCTCGTGCGGGACCTCGACTTCAATTTCTCGTTTAGTGGTGGCCGTAGTTTCGGTGGGGCTCAATGTTCACCTTTCAAAATCTTCCTGACTGAGTTTAAAGAGCATGAGATCGAAGCGTCAAACATGCGGCTCTTGGCTCTAGGTTCTTGGCTCTTGGCCGCAAGCCCCCGGCGGCCGCGTTGACAGCCAAATCTCGGGTGGTCCAGTTCTTCTCTCGTATCATCTTTTTCCAGTTTGTCTTTGGCCAAGAGCCAAGAGCCTGGCTCACTCCGTCGGCGCATAGTATCCGCTGCGGCTACGCACTTTCAGGCCCTTGCGGTTGGCCAGAATTTCGATAGTGCGGTAATGGCCATCTTTTACGAAGTCGGGGGGATGATAGGAAAGCGCGTACTGGCTGCGCAAGTCCTCCTGAATTTCGATGAACGCATTGGCGACGTCGGAGAGCTGAAAAGGCCGAAAAGAGCGGCCGCCGGTGGCCTCGGCGATGCGTTCGAGGATATCGTCATACTTTTCGCTTTCGCCGCCGGAAGCGAAGTTGGTGCTGATGGTGTAAACGATCGCGTCCGCGCGCAGCGCCATTTCGATGGCTTCCTCGCGGGTCACATGGCTGCGGTTGTCATTGCCGTCGGTGACCACAATGAGGGCGCGGCGGACGGAATCCCCCTGCGCCGACTTCAGCAACTTGTCGCGGGAGGCGTAGTAGATTGCGTCGTACAGGGCGGTGCCATTGCCGGGACGCAGCACGAGAACTCCGTTGGTCAACGCTTCCACGTTGTCGGTAAAGTCCTGGGTGAGTTCGGGTGCGTCATCAAAGCCAATTACGAACGCCTGGTCGTATTTCCGGCGGATGGTGTCATTCAAGAATTCAATCGCGGATTCCTGCTCGAACTTGAAGCGGTCGCGAATGGAGTTGCTGGCGTCGATCAGCAAGCCAACCTGCAGCGGCAACTCGGTTTCGCGCCGGAAGCTGCGAATCAGGTCAACCGGCTTGTCGTCATCCACTACTTTGAAGTCGCTCTTGGCGAGGTCCTGCACGTAGCGGTTGTGGCGGTCGGTGACGGTGAACACGACGTTGACCTCATTTACCGAAACCGGGATCGTGATTGCGCCGGAGTCATCAGTTTCCGGTTTACTTTCCTTTGCCGGCCCAGTTGATGACTCACTCGCTTTGACGGCTGGGTCGGAAGTCTGCTGCTGCGCGGGGGGCGGGGTTACGGATGCGTGCGCAGCTCGCGCCGGCGCTGGCATAGGCTTCGGCGCGGCGGTTTCTTGCTGGACCGCCGAGGGGGCGGAGGGTAAATCCTGGGTGCTCTGAGCGACTGCGCTCACCATGCAGATGGCCAGGAAAATCGGAACGCGCCGCACCCACCGGAGAGTTTGCATCGCGATCAATTATAGACGCATCCGCGGCGGTGGATTTAGCCCAGCTTGTTCAGAAATTCGCTCAGCGCGTCTGGAATAGGACGCTCGAAGCCGAGAGATATTCCGGACGTGGGATGCTCGAACTGAAGTTGTGCGGCGTGAAGAAAATTCCGCGGAAGAAAAAGTCTGCCGCCGGATTTGTCAGAGATTTCGCGGGGCGCACCATAAAGCGCGTCGCCGACAATGGGATGGCCGAGCGAAGCCATGTGGACGCGAATCTGATGGGTGCGTCCGGTGTCGATTTTTACTTCGAGCAGTGCGAATTTGCCGTAGTCGGACTGCAGGCGCCGCTGCACTTGATAGTGAGTGATGGCTTCGCGGCCTCCGCTGCCACGCGTCGTCATGCGGGTGCGGCGAATGGCGTCGCGACGGATTGCGCTCGCGATGGTGGCTTTGTCGTTTTTCGGCCAGCCGTGGACTAGAGCGAGGTAAGTTTTCCTGACCCGGCGGGAGGAGAATTGAGCGGCCAGCTTGCGATGGGCGGCGTCATTTTTCGCGACTACGATGAGACCGCTAGTCTCCTTGTCCAGACGGTGCACGATGCCGGGGCGCAGCTCGCCGCTGACTTGTGACAGCGGTCCGAAGCGGTGCAGCAAGGCGTTCACCAGGGTGCCACGATTGCGGTCGGCGTCGGTGGCTCCGGCGCCGGCGTGCACCTTCATTCCGGCGGGCTTGTTGATCACTGCGACGTCGTCGTCTTCATAGACGATGTCGAGCGGAATTTGTTCGGGCATGGCGCGGAGTGGCGGGCGTTCGACTTCACCGAGGATTTCGATGGTTTCGCCTCCGCGCAGATGGAGAGAGGGCTTGGGGGATTTTCCGTCCACCAGGACTTTTTCTTGCGCAATGAGTTGCTGGACGCGGGCGCGGCTGGTTTCGGGGAGGTGCGAGACGAGGAATTGGTCGAGGCGCTGGCCGGCGTGGGCGGGGGTCACGGTAACGCTTTTGTCTTCTGTTGTCATTCTGAGCGGAGGCGAAGTCGCCTTGTTCCAAGATGAACCTTGAGCGGAATTTGTACAACTGGTTTTGGCGATGTGCCGGCGGCGGTTGAGAGAATTCCCTAAAGCTCGGTGGAGGCGCTAACCGGGTAGGGGGCCTTCGACTTCGCAGCTACTTCGCGTTCGCGAAGCAGTTGCTCCGCTCAGGATGACATCGTTGGGGTGTGCTCAGCGCGCGGCGGCGACAGCAACTTTTGGCGCAGGGCGCAGGTACCAGATCAGACCGCCGGTCAGCACGAGGCCGATGGCGATCAACTGGGTGCCAGTGAGAAGTCCGCCTAAAACTGAGCCGCGGCCGGGATCGTCGCGCAGGTACTCGAGAAAAAATCTCGCGATGCCGTAGAGGAATAGATAAGCGCCGACGATCTGGCCGTCGAATTTTTTGTGCTTGAACATCCAAGTGAGGATGAAGAAATTGGTGAGTTCGACGGCAGACTCGAATAATTGTGTAGGTTCAAGGGATTTGTATAGCGGGGTCCCCACCACGGCTCTTGCCAGCGGATTCGTGAAGGTCACGCCCCAGAAATGGTTTGTAGGTTTTCCGTAGCAGCAGCCGGCGGCGAAGCAGCCGACGCGGCCGATGGCATGGCCGAGGGCGAGTCCGGGGGCGAAGGCATCGAAGGTAGCGAGTGCGGGCATGTGATATTTGCGCAGGAACCATACGGCGACGGCGAATCCGGCGAGCAGGCCGCCGGAGAAAACGCCGCCGGCTTGCAACGTATCAAGAGTGAAGATTTCGCGGAGATTCTGGCCGTACACGTGGCCGGTACGCCAGTCCAGAATGATGTAAAGGATTTTTGCGCCTACGATTCCGGCGAGAACCAGGGCGATGCCGAAGTCCCAGGCGTTTTCAGGGTTGATTCCCTGCTTGGCACAATTGCGGACTCCGATCCAGAGGCCGATGAGGACGCCGATGGCGACCAGGACGCCGTAAGTGGGGACTCCGAAACTGCCGATTTGGAAGAGTCTGGGGAACACTGGCTAATTAGATGCGGAGCGTGGAGAGAAAGTCAATTTTCGGGTGCCCGGGCTAATGCCGCTCTGGGGGCTGGCAAGCGGCACGGCTGAAACCGCGCCCTCCCGTTCGAGGCGTAAAGATGAGAAGCCGACCCACGAAGCCGTGTGACGGGCCGAGAATGAACCGTCGGTAGACGTTGGGACCCTCCGAGATCCTTTAGGCCTCTCCGCATGGCGGAGCGTGGCACACCAGATCAAATTCGAGTTAGGCCCCGTTCATTCAGCATTGGTTCAAAAATCGGTTACCGCCATCACCAACCTAGCAGGCCAGCTTTTCATTTTGGATGCTAGGCCAAGGCGGCACGATTTCGCAAGAGGAGAAATGTAAAAAGATGGTACTAAGGTTGCTGATCGAAAAGTGAGCTAGTGGCTGGTGGTCAGAGGCCAGTTGAAAACGAGTGCCATGGCCTGCAACGCAGAAAAGACGAGCCACGGATTTGCACAGATTTCGCGGATAAAGACTCAACAGGTTTATCCGTATTGATCCGCGTAAATCCGTGGCCTCGAGTTACGTTACTGCTTTGGCTGCGGACGGCTGGCGGGCGGAATGATTCCGTTCATCCGCAGATATTCGACCATTTGGCCGTAGTGATCAAAGGGGTGAGCCGTCGAGAAGGCGCCCAGGCCGAGGCGCGTGAACTTCCCTCCAAACAGGGAGACCTCATCCAGCTCGTTCTTGTCGTTGATTGAGGCCAGGGCCTTGTGCAGGTAGACGAACGAGTCTTTCAAGAACTGCATGATCTCGGCTTTGCTCTTGATCGAGTCGGGGCCACTCTCGCCGCCGACATCGACGGGCGGTTTTTCATTCAAGATGGTGGCGCCGAAGATGTAGTTGACGGCGGCCACGTGTTTTACCTCTTGAGCAAAGGTTCGGACGCCTTTGAACTCGCCGTTGGTAGGGGCGAAGGAGTACTTGTCTTCGGGCATGGCGTCGGCGGCGCCGATGAACTCGCCAGAGCCGATGTCAAGAATGGCGTTGAGGGCGTCGCCGGGAGTTTTGGCGGCGGGCATGGCCATCTGGCCGAGAGCGAATCCAGAACAACAGAGAACGGCGAACATTCCTAACAGCAACTTCGCATTACGCATAGTTTCTCCTTTTAATTTTTAAACTTAGCTGGTTCCGCAGAACCGTTGGGTCGAAAATCCGAAAAGCTGTTAACCGCAAAGATCGCAATGTAAAGCACGAAGGTCGCAAAGAAAACCTGAGGCACCTTCGATTGATTAATCTCTTACCACCGACGGGGCGAATTCCAGTTCCTTCACGGTTAGGCGGTAACGGCGTACCGTAACCAATCCCAAAAGAAGCGCAGCTGCGGAACAAAGCATTGTAGCCGGGATGCCGAACTTTGTCGCCAGCGCTCCCCAGGCCGCGCTGCCCAGCGCCATCCCCCCCTGCAGCACCAGCAAATACATGGAGAGCGCGCGGGCGCGCATCCACGGCGGTGACATGGTTTGCGCGGCGACGTTGAGGCAGGCGAGGATGGCGATCCATGCGATACCGCTGGCGAACAAGACCAGCGCAAGCAGAGGGAATGCGTGAACGCGGCCGGCGGCGAACGTCGTCAGAGCGAAAAGAACGATGGCGGCGGCGACTACGCCGTCCACGGAGAAGCGAGTTCGTAAGCGCGGAAGCACGGCGGCTCCCGCGAGCGCGCCCAAACCGAACGAGCCCAGCAGGAGTCCGTATCCGCTCGCCCCGTGTTGAAACTGCCGGGCGATCAGTGGCAGCAGCGCGAGCAGAGAACTGGCGGCGAGGCTGAAGGCGCCGGTGCGAATCAAGACACACTGCACAAGAGAATCGGAACGGAGGAAGCGGAATCCGGCGCGCATGGATTCCATCACGCGTCCGCTCTGGGCTTGTTCGAAGCTGGGGCGCTTCCAACGATAGAGAAAAAAGATCACGCCGAAAAACGACGCGGCATTCAAGAGGAAGGCCACGCCGGAACTGGTGGCGGCGATGACTAGTCCGCCGAGCGCCGGGCCGACGGCGCGCGCGACGTTGAAGCCGACGGAATTGAGAGCGACTGCGGGCGCGTGATTTTCACGGCAGACGATGTCGGGTGTGAGCGCCTGCCAGGCGGGGTCGTTCATGACTGCGCCGAGTCCGAGGATGAAAGTGAAGAGCAGTAAAATCCACGGAGTGACGTAACCGAGCAGAGTGAAGACTCCAAGCAGGCCGGCGGCGGCGACCATCCAAGCTTGCGTGATTAAGAGGAAGCGGCGTCGGTCCACCATGTCGGCGAGTGCGCCGGCGGGAAGGATCACCAGAAATACGGGCAGGGTACTGGCGGCTTGCACCAGGCCCACCATCAACGGGGACATGGTGAGCTGAGTCATCAGCCAACCCGCGCCGACGTTCTGCATCCAGGTGCCGGTGTAGGAAATCACGGCGGCGAACCAGAGCGAGCGGAAGAGCGGCTCGCGCAAGGGATCGAGAGCGGAGCCGTTGGCGCGCGCCCGAGGGACGGGAGTGGGGAGCGAATCGGCCATCAGCTTGCCTGAATTTCGGCGGGAGTGGAGAACCGCTCGCCGAAGGGCCATTCTTTATTACGCCAGGCGCGGACAGCATAAATGATGAGTCCGGCGATCAGGATTACGGCGGCGTAGCGGACTTCTTTCAGGAAATTGCGTCGCGCGATGAGGATGTAGCCAAATCCGGCGATGGCCAGGAGCGCCGGAATCGGATAGAACCACATACGAAAGGGACGCGGCATTTCCGGCTTGCGAATACGGAGCACGATGAGTCCGATGGCCTGAACAATGAATTGCAGAAGGATGCGAATGACTACCAGGGCCGAGATTACGTCGGCGAGTGGGAAAAAGCAAAATAGTATGCCGGCTCCGGCGAGAGCGAGCAGCGAAACGTGGGGGAATTTGTAAACGGGGTGAACGCGCGCGAACACTTTGAAGTAATTGCCGTCGAGGGCGGCGGCATAGGGGACCCGGGAATATCCCAGCACCAGCGAAAACACGGACGCAAACGCCGTGAGCATGATCAGAGCGGTGACGAGGTTTGCGGCCCAGCCGCCATAAATACGCTGCATGAACGTCGAGAAGATGTAGAGCTTATTGTTGGACTGGGCGGCGGTGGTGACTTCATGCCAATCGATCACGCCGAGGACGCTGAGGTTCATCAAGAGATATAGACCGGCGACCAGCAGAATGGATAGCAGTACGGCGCGAGGGATGGTCTTACCGGGATCCTTGAGTTCGCCGCCGATGAAACAGACGTTGTATGCGCCCCAGTAGTCGTAGGTCGCGATCAGCATGGCGGAGCCGAGGCCGAGCATGAAATTTTTGTCGAGCGCGAATGCTCCGGGAGGAAAGCTGAAGGCCCGGGCGCTATTGAAGTGAGTGAGCCCGGCGAAAATGATCCAGCCGATAGTGCCCATTACTGCGAGCCATAACAATTTGGAGATTCGGCCGATTTGCGTGATGCGGCGATAGAGCAGGAGAACGGCGACGAGCACGATGCCGATCGCGATGAAGGTTGTGCCGGCGACGACCCATCCCAGTTGCAAGGTTCCTAGCAGCGGGAGATGGAGGCTCCAGTGGCGAGCGGCGTACTGCGTTTCCAGACCGGGCAGCAAGTAAGCGGTGTACTTGGCAAAGCCGAGAGCGCCGGAGGCAATGGAGAGCGGGGCGCTGAAGGAAAGCTGCCAGATGAAAAGGAATGCGACCAGCTTGCCGAGGCGGCGCGGACCGTAGATTTCGCGGAGATAGACGTAGGATCCGCCGGAGCCGGGCATGGCGGCGCCGAGTTCGGCCCAGACCAGGCCGTCGCAAATCGCTAAAAGCGCGCCGACGATCCAGCCGAGGAGGGCTTGGGGGCCTCCCATGGCGGCGACTACAAGAGGCATGGTGATGAACGGGCCGACGCCGATCATGTCGATCATGTTCAGCGCGGTGGCGCTGGCCAGGCCGAGGCCGCGGACTAGTTTGGGGTCTTGCATAGCTTCTAGCTACTAGCGGTCTTGTAACGCACACTGCACGAATGAAAGTCTTGGCTGTTCATCGGGCGCCACTAAAAGCAGGTTCTTCTCGCCTGCGGCGTTCGGAATGACAGGGCTTTTTCCTGTTGCTAGAAGCTAGTGGCTAGAAGCTGCTTCTGCACTTCCTGCACTGACCAAATTCACAAACAGCCGTATCGCTCCCGAGACTCCTGCTGGCAATTGGCGGTAGAAGGAGTATCCCGAATAGATGTAAATTCCTTTGCCGTATTTGGCGTAGAGCAGGCCGCCTTTCTGGTCGGGCTCATTCGGGTCGTGGCAGGAGAGCAGTGGGGTGAAATGGTCGTCCCATTTGTCCATGAAGTAGAGGCCGCGTTCTTGCACCCAGCCGTCAAAATCTTTTTGTGAAATTTCGTTCGGATAGTGAAAGACGCTGTTGTCGGGCGCGAGGATCGTCATCGGAGCTTCTTCGACGGAAACTCGCGTGCGGCCCAGCGTTGCGGGATAGGGCGTGAAGTGCGCGCTGTTGAACGCGCCCATGTCGTTGTTGTGCTGGACCACCAGCGTGCCGCCGTTGGAGACGTAGTCGAGCAGCTTCTGGCTATTGGCGACGACATCTTTTTGCGCGTCGTAGGCGCGGACGCCGAGGACGATGGTCCCGTACTGCGAGAGATCTTCGGTGGCGATTTTTTCGGCGGGGATGATGGTGACGTTCATTCCGATTTGCTGGAGCACGGTGGGAATGTCATCGCCGGCGCCCTGGATGTAGCCGAGCTTGAGGGTGGCGGGGATTTTTACGTCCACGATGCTGACGTGCTGGACCGCGGGCGCGAAGTAGTAGGCGCTGCCGAGGTCTTCGCGGGTGACCAGGGTGTAGCCTTCGGCGTACTTCGTGCCGCCGGCGTCGAGGACGGCGTGAATTTCGGAGCGGCCTTCTTTTAAATTTGCGGGAAAGACTTTGAAGGCGAAGTCTTGCTGGTCGCCGCGTTTGGGCAGGCTGACTTTCAGGCTGTCGGGTTCGGCGCGCCATCCGGCGGGGAGATCGAGATGCAGGGTTCCGGCGGGCGCTCCGGTCAGGTTGGAGCTGATGCCGACTTTGACTGTGGTTTTTTTCCCGTCGGCGACGGGGAGGACTTGTTCGCCGGGTTCGAGGGCGACGGAGAAGGAGGGTACGATGGCGACTGCTCGCTCAACCTCTCGACCAGTTGGTCCCTGATACTTCAAGACTCCAAGCGCATGGATTGCTTCGGCCTGCGATCCGATCGTGTAGTCCGCTCGCGCCCACACGAGGGGCGGAGAAAACGGGAGTCCCGCATAGCGTGTGTTATCGACAGTATTGACACTGTCTACCTCCGGGTCTGCGCGATGCCAATACGGGCGGTCGTATGCCGCGTCGATGGGTACCTTCACGCGGAATGTTTCGAAGGTTGACTGCGGAGAGGCCCGTTCTTTTTTGACCCTCCTTGATTTCCAAGTCTTGGGAAGATCGACCCTCACTTCTTGCGTCTTCGCTCTCGCCTCTGCGGAACTTGTAAAACGCGCCGTGACATCGAAAACATCACCGGGTGTGAGCGCGGCTTCCGAATTCTGAATCACCGAACCTTCGGCCGTTAGCTGCAGGTCTACTCCGGCGGCCAAGCTAATCGCGCGCTGTAGTTCGTTTTCTTCCTTCTCAAGAGCGTCAAGCAGTTCACCGGCGTCGGTCTGGAAGGAACGAGATTCCCCACCCGTAGGCAAGGCTCTACTTCCAAATACGCCGAACATTGCCTTTCGCAGCATGCTATTTGCTTCCAGCAGAGGCGCAACCGCTGCGAGGCGGTCTTGTCGAGAAGCAGTCGCTGCGTCGCCTATTTTGCTTTGAGCTACCACCAGGCTCCGATGCCAGGTTCTGGCGAAACCATTATCGAGCAGCCCGCCGTTCACACGAAACGCTAGTCCTGGCAAGCTTGTATCAATCCCGTCAAAGAAATCTTTCTCATGTCCGCTAGCTTCCTTTGTGTTCGGCAGGACGGAATCTACCAGCTTATAAAACGAATTATGCGGCCCGGGAGCAACTTTGTATTCGCCATGGCCTTGGGAACGCTGGTGGGCTAGGCCGTCGGCGGCCATTTGCGCGTAGGACATGCCCAGCACTGGGTCCACTTCGCCGGCGTCGAGTTTCACGGTCCAGTTCTCGTCGGCGCAGGTGTTGGATCGGAATCCGCAGACGTTGCCGATGTAGAGTTTCTTCGCTTGCCAGGGCTGGAGACCTCCTTTGATCTGTTCGGGGAAGCGATTGGGGTCGGCGGCGGCGCGGAAGGCTTCTCGGGTGAGGATTGCGGACGCCTGATGGTGGCCGTGGCCGTCGGCGTCGGTGCCGGAGAAGCGGGCGACGAGAACATCAGGGCGGAAGTCGCGAATTACGCGCACCATGTCGGCGAGAGGGACGTCGTGGCCTCCCCATTTTTGGAAAGTTTCTTCGGGGGTCTTGGAGTATCCGAAGTCGGCGACGCGGGTGAAGCGCTGCTCGACTCCGTAGTACTTGTCGGAGGCGAGGAGTTCGAGGGTGCGCAGGATGCCGAGTTTGTCGAAGAGGCCGGTGCCGAGTTCGTTTTGTCCGCCTTCGCCGCGAGTGAGGGTGAGGAGAAGGGTTTGCACGCCTTTGCCGCGGGCTTCGAGAGTGAGGGTGCCGCCGTCTTCGTCGTCGGGATGGGCGACGACCATCATGAGGCGACCGGTGGTTTGCAGTTTGCGGAGTTGTTGTTTCAGGCCGGGGAGGCCGGTGTCCTGGGGGAGGGGGGTGAGGAAGGGGATGGTTGCTTCATTTATTGCGGGCGCGGGCGATTGTGCCAAGCAGGCTGTTGCGAGAAGAATGGCGGCTGCGTATTGCAAAAGGCTTCTACCCCGAGATTGCCGCGTGGGGACGCTGTTCATGTGGACCGATAAGACAGCAGGTTCCTCTGCCCTGGCGGGCTTCGGAATGACATCGTTATTTTTTGTTGGCGGATTGTGGGGCCGGATTTCATCGGACAGGGTTTGCATATGTATGGGACTGCGATTCGCGTTTACAGAAAGCAAGAATTTCGGCGCCGTTTCTTTCGCCCCTTCGGGGCTGGTTCGGTGGTTACGGTTACCCCGGGCTTGCGCCCCGGGCTGCAATCTGTCGCCGCTTCGCGGCTGGGGTGGTGGCGGTGCTAACCAGTCCTGGCGCTGCGAAGGCGGAAGGTCGAGCATCGAGGGCGCCGTTTTCGGACACCCTACCGCGCAGGCCGCTCTCCTCGACTGACTCAACCTGCGCGCGCAGCCATTGATTGGGAGCGTGCCTGCCTTGCAACTGCAGCTTTAGATAGTTGTCGGTCAGTGCTTCGGTCCAGGGGCCGTCGGAATTTTCGGAGACGCCGTTCAGTGTTATTGCCTCGATGCTCTGGCCGATGAACGAGCGCATAAAGGCTTCTTTCTTTTCGGCTGCGAGTTCGCGCAGGATTTGGTTGCGCTCGCGGGCTACGTTAACCGGCACTTGATTCGGAAAGGCGGAGGCTGGTGTGCCTGGGCGCGCGGAAAAAGTGAAAACGTGCAGATATGTCAGCGGCAGGTCTTCGATCAGGCGGCGGGTTTCGTCGAATTCGGCGGGAGTTTCGCCGGGGAATCCGACCATGACGTCGGCGCCGATGGCGGCGGTGGGGATGGCGGAGCGGATTTTTTCAATCTTCTCGCGGTAATGCCAGGGACGGTACTTGCGGTACATGCGGCGGAGGACGGCGTCGCTGCCGGACTGCATCGGAACGTGCGCGTGTCTGGCGATGCGCGGCGAATCGGCCATCAGGTGGATGAAGGAGTCAGTCCAGTCCATAGGCTCGACGGATGAGATGCGGAGTTTTTGGAGAGAGGTTTCGGCGAGGATGGCTTTTGTCAATTCTTCCAGAGTGGACGGGCGGGGACGCCCGTCCTCCACAACCTCATTCGGGAAGTCGCGGCCCCAGCGGCCTAGGTTGATGCCGGAGATTACGACTTCGCGATATCCGGCGGCGACTAGCTGATTGACTTCATACACGACCTCGTGCAGACGGAGTGAGCGGCTGCGGCCGCGGACGGACGGGATAATGCAGAACGAACAGCGATTGTTGCATCCGTCCTGCACTTTGAGATTTGGGCGGGTGCGTTCGTTCGCGGAATCGAAGACTGGGGCGGCTAGCAGTTCGGTGTGGGCAAAAATATCGGAGACGAAGATTTCGGCGGATGGGGCTTCGAGGCGCGATCCGTCTGTAATGTTCAGATCCGCGGTGTTCAGATCCGCGATCGGGACAAATGAACCTGATCTGAAGGTGTCGTGCTCAGACTGCGGACGCAGCGCGATCTGTGCCAGATTGTGTTTGTGCGAGTTGCCTATGACGAGAGAGACGCCGGGCAGGGCGGCGACTTCATGGGGAGTGCGCTGGGCGTAGCATCCGGTGACGATTACTTCGCAAGCGGGGTTTTCGCGGCGAATGCGGCGGAGGGCGGCGCGAGCTTCCTGCTCAGCCGAGG
>CAAGKR010495761.1_pt1 | contig 17624 bp, 14 predicted proteins | sample 2556971 | NCBI WGS metagenome assembly CAAGKR01 (sample SAMEA5207829, study PRJEB30636) | soil metagenome | biome: forest; feature: boreal; material: soil | place: USA | collected 2011-09 | depth 1 m | reverse complement strand
GCAGCAGCCCGAACGAGCCGGCGGGTGTTTCCGCGACGATGCGCGACACTCCGGTCTCCTGGGCGAAGATCTGGAACGGCAGGAGAACTCTAAGACTCATGAGAGTCGGCGACATCTTCGACCTCCCGTTTAAGGTTCGTACCCTTGGTCGGGGACGCGCCGGGCTTCGGGTCGGCCTGTATTTCGGTCGCCGACGCAGGTTTGACTGCACCTGCGGGTGGACCTGGGCGCTCTTTGCCTTTCGCTTCGGCGATCGGCCCGATCATGTAAAGGGCGCTTTCCGGATAGTCTTTGAATTCGTCGCGCAGGATTCGCTCGCACCCATCGAGCGCGTCCTCGAGGCTCACGAGCTTTCCTTTGAGGTTCGTGAACTGCTCGGTCGTGAAGAAGGGCTGGGTGAGAAAATGTTCCAGCCGTCGCGCCCGACCGACCACGTTGCGGTCCTCCGGCGAGAGCTGCTCGAGGCCGAGCATGGCAATAATGTCCTTGAGGTCCGCGTACTGGGCGAGCGTCCGCCGAATCTGCTGCGCCAATCGGTAGTGTCGTTCGCCGACGACTCCGGGCGTCGCCATCTTGGAGCTGGATTGAAGCGGGTCTATCGCCGGAAAGAGGCCTTCGCTCGCCCGCTTGCGCGAGAGCACGATCGAGGCGGAAAGATGCGAGAACGTGTGTACCGCTGCCGGATCGGTGAAATCGTCCGCCGGTACGTACACCGCCTGAATCGAGGTGATGGCGCCGGTATCGGTGTTGGCGATCCGCTCCTCCAACCCCGAAAGCTCGGTGCCCATCGTGGGCTGATAGCCGAGACGCGACGGCATCTGGCCCATCAGCCCGGAAACCTCCATGCCTGCCTGAATGAAGCGAAAAATGTTGTCGATCAGCAGCAGCACATCGCGATGCTCGTCGTCCCGGAAGTACTCGGCCATCGTCAGCGCCGCGTGCCCTACCCGGAACCGGCTGCCCGGCGGCTCGTTCATCTGGCCGAACACCATCACCATGTTGGGCAAGACCCCGGCTTCTTTCATGTCGCGGTAAAGCTCCTGGCCCTCGCGACAGCGCTCGCCGATTCCACAGAAGATGCTCACGCCCTCGTGGTGCCCGATCATGTTGTGGATCATCTCGGTGAGCAGAACGGTCTTGCCCACGCCAGCCCCGCCGAACAGGCCTGCCTTGCCGCCGCGCTCCAGGGGCGCGAGCACGTCGATGACCTTGATGCCGGTCTCGAAGACTTCGGACTTGGTGGAACGTCGGGCCAATGGCGGGGGAGCCCGATGCACGGAGCGCCATTTGACGTCCGACAACGGCCCTCCGCGGTCGATGACGTCACCAAATACGTCGAACATGCGCGACAGAACCGCGTTTCCCACCGGTGCTTTCAGCGGGCCGCCCGTGTCCTCAGCGGCCATCCCACGAGCGAGGCCCTCCGTGGGCGTGAGCGCGATTCCTCGCACGTGGCGCGCATCCCGCTGCGCCTGAACTTCGATCACGATGTCTCGCTCCGGTCCCGCGCGGAGAATCGAATAGATGGGCGGTAGACGCTCATCGAACCTTATGTCCACGACGCTGCCGCGAACAGAAACGACGGCGCCGAGATTCGCCTGGCTGGCGCCGGCCGTCATGGCGACTCGCCGGCCCTGGCTGAAGTTGAAGCGCTCCATCTCCAGTTTCGGATCTCCGGGAGATCCTGGCCGTTCTTGTCGATGTATTGCTTGTGCTCGATCAGCTTGTCCTCGAGCTGCTGCTTCAGGTAGACGCCCCTGTCGCCCGTCTGGGGCAAGCGGTCGATGGTGTCCATCACGAGATGGAAGCGGTCCAGCTCGTTCAGCACTGTCATGTCGAACGGCGTGGTGATGGTGCCCTCCTCCTTGTAGCCACGGACGTGGATGTTGTCGTGGTTGGTGCGGCGGTAGGTCAGGCGATGGATCAACCACGGGTAGGCGTGAAACGCGAAGATGACCGGCTTGTCCCTGGTAAACAGGTCGTCGAAGTCAGTATCGCTGAGCCCGTGCGGGTGCTCGCTCTTCGGTTGTAGCTTCATGAGATCGACGACGTTGACGACCCGAATCTTCAAGTCGGGGAGATACTCGCGTATGATGGAGACGGCGGCCAGCGTCTCCAGCGTGGGCACGTCGCCGCAGCAGGCCATCACCACGTCGGGCGCCACGCCTTGGTCGTTGCTGGCCCACTGCCAGATGCCAATCCCCTCGGTACAGTGCTTGAGGGCGGCGTCCATCGTCAGCCACTGGGGCGCCGGATGTTTGCCCGCGATCACGACGTTGACGTAGTGGCGACTGCGCAGGCAGTGGTCCATCACCGAGAGCAAGCAGTTCGCGTCCGGCGGAAGATACACACGCACGATCTCCGCCTTCTTGTTGACGACGTGGTCGATGAACCCAGGGGCTTGGTGCGTGAAGCCGTTGTGATCCTGGCGCCAGACATGCGACGCCAGAAGGTAGTTCAACGATGCGATCTTCCGCCGCCACGGCAAACACGACGTGACCTTCAGCCATTTCGCGTGCTGGTTGAACATGGAATCGACGATGTGGATGAAGGCCTCGTAACAGTTGAAGAGTCCGTGCCGCCCGGTGAGCAGGTAGCCCTCGAGCCAGCCCTGACATTGGTGCTCGCTGAGCATTTCCATCACGCGGCCCGCGGGCGCGAGAAATTCGTCGTTCGGGACGGTCGCGGCGTCCCACTGGCGTGTCGTCACCTCAAACAGGGCTTCCAAACCATTAGAAAGCGTCTCGTCGGGGCCAAACACACGAAAGTTCCGCTGCTTCCCATTCAGCTTCGCCACATCGCGCAGGAAGCGCCCGAGCACGTGTGTGTCGCCGATGCCGTGCGTCCCCGGGGTGGGTACGTCGACATCGTACTGTCGGAAATCAGGCATCCGCAGGTCGCGGAGCAGAATGCCGCCGTTCGCGTGGGGATTGGCGCCCATGCGTCGGTCGCCCTTGGGCGCAAGCTCCGCCAATTCGGGCTTCAAGTGGCCCTGGTCATCGAAGAGCTCGGCTGGCCGATAGCTCTTTAGCCATTCTTCCAAAAGCTTGAGGTGCTCCGGATGGGTTGCCGGGTCGGAGAGCGGCACCTGGTGCGCGCGGAAGGTGCCTTCGATTTCCAGGCCATCGACCACCTTCGGACCAGTCCAGCCCTTCGGCGAAACGAGGACAATCATCGGCCAACGCGGCCGAACGAAGTTGCCATGGAGGCGAGCGTCCTGCTGGATGGCCTTGATTCGCTCGACCGCCGCGTCCAGCGCCGTGGCCATGGCCTCATGCATCGGCCCCGGCTCGTGGCCCTCGACGAAGACGGGTGTCCAACCATACCCGCGGAGGAGCTGCTCCAGTTCATCGCGCGTGATTCGGGCAAGGACCGTTGGGTTGGAGATCTTGTAGCCGTTGAGATGCAGGATAGGCAGAACCGCTCCATCCGTGACCGGATCAAGAAACTTGTTGGAGTGCCACGCGGTAGCCAGCGGCCCAGTCTCCGCCTCGCCGTCGCCGATCACGCAGGCGACGACGAGATCAGGGTTGTCGAACACCGCCCCGAACGAATGGCTGAGGGAATAGCCTAGCTCGCCGCCCTCATGGATCGAGCCCGGGCACTCAGGAGATGCGTGGCTGGGAATTCCGCCGGGGAAGGAAAACTGCAGGAAGAGCTTCCGGAGACCGGCCTCATCTTGGCTGATGTTGGGATAAATCTCGCTGTAAGTTCCCTCGAGATACGTGTTGCCCACGACGGCCGGGCCGCCGTGCCCCGGACCCGAAACGTAGATCATGTCGAGGTCGTACTTCTTGATGACTCGGTTCAGGTGAACGTAGATGAAGTTCTGCCCCGGGGTCGTACCCCAGTGTCCCAGCAGCATGCGCTTCACGTCCGCGAGCGTCAGCGGTCGCTTCAGCAACGGATTGTCGTAAAGGTAGATCTGCCCCACCGACAGGTAGTTGGCCGCCCGCCAGTAGGCATCCATCTTGGCGAGCAGTTCGGGCGGGAGCGTATTAGCTGTCATGGCTTAGCCCTTCCGATTCGATCCGAGATTGAGGACACTGCACCACGACCCGACTGGCAGCCGAGGAGATCATGCCCCTTTTTGGGCGTGGCACCTACGGCTATTGCACGGTGTGTCACGGCACAATCGACGGAGAGCGGGATCCGCCGAAGAGCCCAAACAGGCCCGAGCGACCGCGTGCGATCCAATCTCAACGGGATTGGTTCTCGCGTTGCATGTCTTTTGGGAAGGTCATCCGGGCAAGGAGGCACGATGGTCGATCTCGGTTGGTGTGCACCCTCACGTCGCGTCGATGCGCCGACCGCAAGGCAGAGCATCTGCGCCCAACACGAGCGGCTCCGCGGCCTACTGGAGAGGGCACATGCCACAGCCGAGATGGCGCTCGATGGGCATTCTCCCTCCGCCGACGCAGTAGCCTCCGCGATCGGCGACATTCATACCACCATAACGGTGCACCTGGCCTTCGAGGAGAGTGTGCTGCTGCCGATTCTGAACGATGACCTACCCCTCGGACCCGAGCGGGCCAGGCGGCTCGTGGACGAGCACACACGGCAACGGGCCATGTTGGGAACCCTACATCGCGAGGCTTGCCTCGGTCCCGAGCTTCCCACACTGGCCGCCAAGCTGGCGTTCCTGACGTCCTGGCTGCTGGCCGACATGGCGGAAGAGGAGCGGACCTTCGTGACACCCGACGTGGTCCGCGACGACGTTGTCGTCGTCGACCAGGACGCAGGCTAGCCGCCTGGCGAATAGCCGGGATCGCGCAGGATCTGCGCCCGGGATAGTACAGTTCGCAAACTTTGCGCAAAGACCGCTGCTAATGCCTCCAGTAAAGACGAGGGGCCCAGTCGGGAGATCAGGCTCAGAAGCTCCTCGGCACGACCGTTGCAGACGCGTCGGCCATGAAAACAGAACGGTTCGCGTTCCTGACCCTTTTTGGCCTCGGCCTCGTGAGCGCCCCCCTTTCGGAATCGTCCGCCGTCGCGCAGGCGGCCGACTCGGGCCAGAGCATCACGGGCCAGGTCGCGACGAACATGCCCAAGCAGCGCGCGAACGTGGTCGTGTTTCTGGACAAGGTCGCCGGAAGCTTCCGCCCGCCTGCCCGACCGGTCCCGATGGATCAGAAGGGTATGAAGTTCGTTCCCCACGTTCTCGCCGTTCAGAAGGGCCAGACGGTCGTGTTCAGGAACAGCGACAACGTCCGGCACAACATCTTCACGCCCGACGGTGACAAGTACAACCTCGGGACCTGGGGCCAGGGCGAGTCCAAGCCCCACACCTTCACCGCGACCGGTGTCTATCACCAGCTCTGCAACATCCACCCGGAGATGGGCGGGATCATCATGGTCCTCGACAATCCGTTCTTCGCCGTAACGGGAGATGACGGGAAGTTCTCCATACCGAAAGTGCCGCCGGGGAAATACACGCTCAAGACCTGGGGTGAGAAGTTGCCGGACTCGTCCCGGGAAGTCACCGTCGCCGCCGGCGCACCGACCAACGTCCAGATCAAGCTGGGGAGATAGTCCATGCGCTCAGTCCTCCTCGGTTCATGGCTGATCGTCGGCGTCGTTCTCGGCGCAACGTCCACCGCCGAGGCCATTCCGGCCTTCGCGCGGAGATATGGCACCAGCTGCCAGACTTGCCATGTCGCATTCCCGAAGCTGACGCCGTTCGGGGAGGCGTTTCGCCGCAACGGGTTCAAGTTTCCCGGCCGGGACGAGGAGTTCGTCAAGCAGGACCAGATTCCTTTGGGACAGGACGCCTACCGGGAGGTGTTCCCCAATGCGGTTTGGCCAGGGACGCTCCCTGCCAGCGCGCCGCTCGCCGTTGGCTTCAACGGTGCGGTGACGATTCATCCCACCAAGTCGTCGGCCAGTGCCAAGGCGGACAACGGTGCACGTATTTCGTTGCAGGGCCTCATTGAAGAGGCTCACCTTTGGGCGGGGGGCACTTTGAGCGAGCACATCTCCTACTTCGGCGAAGTGACGTTTTCCGACGGCGGCACGGACATCGAGCACGCGGAGCTGCATTTCAACGATCTCGGCCTATCGCCTCATCTCGTGAACCTCTACGTCGGCCGGGGCGTGCCCAACTTGACCAGCTTCGCGCCGCACTCGAGCTACGTCGCCGACACCATCCTGCCGTCGCTTTCGGTGACCGCGCTCTACGGTGCCACCACGGATTCGTTCAGCACCATGGGGCAGTACAACCTGATGGAGGTGAACGGTACGTACCGCGGTCGCTTCATTTATTCACTGGGCGCGAACTCGGGCTCGAACCTCGACACGAGAACCACCGAGAATGCGACGGCCCACGTCGGATTCAAGGCCGGCGGCATGCGCCTCGACGGTGAGGGGGACACCGCAGGCGATCCGCAGAAGCCCTGGGCGGAGACCGCGCTCACCGTGGACGCTTTCGGTTACCGATCGGCGTCGCACTTCACCAACCAGGTCGATCCGGCCATGCCGTCCGTCGATCTGGACGACTTGACCTACGTTCTCGGCGGCCATGTCCGGGGCACCGCCGGCTCGTTCGAGCTCGACACCGGCGTGTTTCAGGAGTGGCACAACCACGCGACGGCCGGCGGGATCGGCGTCAAGGCACTGACGCAGTACAATGAGCTGTCCTACATCGTCTTCCCTTGGCTGGTGCCGGCGGTGCGAATGGAGGTCGTGAGCCTGTTGCCCGACGGTGGATCGCGGATCAACGACGTTCTATTCATCGCGGGCGCCGCCTGCCTCATCCGGCCGAATCTCAAGGTGACGCTCACCGGCCTCATCGAGCACGCAAACGCGGCTCCCCCCTCCGGGTCCTGGAGCACCGGGTCGGAGGGCTTCGCCGCACCCACCGCGGGCGCGGTCACGGAGTTCGAGTCGATCCAGGTCGGGCTTGACTTTGCCCTCTGAACCTGGCGGGGCGGGGAACGGCGGTCCTTCCCCGTCCGCCCACGACTGGTGGCGGACCCACGATCCGCAGAACCTCGGCTACTACGCCAGCAACGTTCCTTGTCGTTCGGCCTGCCCGGTGGGGACCAACGCGGGCGGCTACGTGGCGCTGGTCGCGCAAGGGCTCTTCGAGGAAGCCTATGCGCTGGCCCGCGCGCCGAATCCGTTCGCCTCGGTTTGCGGCCGGATCTGCGCGCACCCTTGCGAAGCGGCCTGTCGCCGCGGCGCGCTGGATGCGCCTGTCCACATACGGGCGCTCAAACGGGTGGTCAACGAACGATACGGCATCGAAAGTGGCCGCCCGTTCGAGGACATCGTCAAGGTCGCCGAAACGCCGCGCCCCCGGGTCGAGCGGGGTGGGCGGATCGCGATCGTCGGCGCGGGGCCAGCCGGCCTCGCCTGCGCGCACGACCTCGCGCTCATGGGTCATCACCCGGTGGTCTTCGACGCCGCCACCGTGGCGGGCGGCATGATGCGCCTCGGGATCCCGGAGTACCGTCTGCCGCGCGCGCAGCTCGAGCGGGAGATCGAGTTCATTCGATGGTTGGGCGTCGAGATCCGTCTGGGAACGCCCATCGGCGAGGCCGTCACCTTCGCCGAACTGACTCGGGACTTCGACGCCGTCTTCGTCGCGCCCGGCTGTCGCCAAGGCCGAGGGCTCAAGATTCCGGGCGCCGATCTCTCCGGGGTGATCACCGCCATCGATCTGCTCGTCCACGTCAACCTGGGACAACCGATCGAGATTGGACGGCGCGTGGTGGTGGTCGGCGGCGGCAACGTCGCCTACGACGCGGCCCGCTCGTCGCGCCGGTTTGGCGGAACGTCTGAACCGGATGAAGCCTCGCACAACCTCGCCATCGACGCGGCGGTGGTCGCCTCGCGGATCATGGGCCGGCAGGTCACCATGGTGTCGCTGGAGTCGCGCGAGGAGATGCCGGCCGACCCAACCGAGATCGCCGAGGGGACCGAGGAGGGCGTTCGCCTCGTCAACCGGCGCGGGCCGGTGGAGATCCTGGGCGACGGTGGCCGCGTAATCGGATTGCGCACGATCGCCGTGGCCAAGCTATTCAATGCAGAAGGACGCTTTTCGCCCGAGTTCAGCCCCGGCACCGAGGAAGACATCCCGTGCGACACCGTCGTGATCGCGGTCGGGCAGATGGCCGATCTCTCCTTCCTGGGCGCGGACCACGGCTTGCGCACGACGCCACAGAACTGGATCGCCGTCGATCCGAAGACCCTGGCGACCAGCCGGGCCGGTGTCTTCGCCGGTGGCGACATCGCGTTCGGGCCGCGCATCGTCATCCAGGCGGTGGCGGACGGTCGCCGGGCGGCCCGCTCGATCGACACCCAGCTCACCGGCCGTGCCGATGAACCGCCGCGCCACCGTTTGCACGTGTTCTCGACCTTCGGTTACGACCATCCGTTCGCGCGTGGCGACTACGAGACCCGGCGCCCGGCACTGATCGAAGCAATCCCCGTCGAGCGCAGAACCCAGGCCGCGGAGGTGGAGAAGGTTCTCAGCGAAGCGGAAGCGCGCGCCGAAGGGAGCCGCTGCCTGCACTGCTGGGTCAACACGGTATTCGATTCGTCGCGGATGAACGGCAGCGAGTGCATAGAATGCGGCGGCTGTGTCGACGTCTGTCCCGAGCAGTGCATCGACCTCGTTTCGTTGCGGCGCCTCTCCGTCGACCCGGGCGCCGAGCCGTTCCGGCTGCCCGGCGGAAGCGCTTTCCCCGCCCGCGGGCAGCCCGGCGCGGTCTTGCTCAAGGACGAGACAGCCTGCATCCGGTGCGGTCTGTGCGCCCGCCGGTGTCCGGTCGGCCTCATCACGATGCAGGCGCTCTATCGCGAAAGCGAGGCCCCGCTCTGCCGCTTGGCCGATTCGGCGCTTTAGGAGGAGACGATGCCGCTCGAAGACGATCTGACCTTCCCCACGTCCGAGGAGGAGATGGCCCGCCGCAAGATCTTGACCTTGCTCGGGACCGGTGCCCTGGCCATCACCGGTCTCGGCACGGCGATCACCGGATTGCGGTTTCTGGAACCGAGCGTCGTCTACGAAGAGGACACACGCGTGGGCGTGGGAAGGCCCGAGGACATCCCACTCGGGACTGTCCTGGTGCTCCCCAAACACAAGATTTACGTGTTCCGCTCGACCGCCGGCTTCTTCGCCTTGTCGTCCATCTGCACCCACCTCGGGTGCATGACCCGCTACGTACCCGAAAGCGCTCAGATCGCCTGCCCCTGCCACGGCAGTCGGTTCTCGCTTGAAGGCAAGGTCACCGCCGGGCCGGCCCCGCGCCCCTTGCGACGGCTTGCGCTGACCATCGAACGTGGCGTGCTGGTGGCGGACACGAGCAAGGAAGTGCCTCCCGGCACCCTGCTCCAACTGACCTGAACAGAAACCCGATGAGAGACCTCATGAAGAACCTTCTCCGACGCTTCACGCAGAGCGCCGCATATCGGTCGGTCTTCCGGCACGGCTTTCCGGACACCAATCGCAACCGTTCGCTCGCGGTTTTCACGAACTTCTTCCTCCACATCCACCCCGTGAAGGTGCGGCGGCGGGCGATCGAGTTTTCCCGGACGCTCTACCTCGGTGGCCTGTCGGCCGCGTGCTTCTTCATCCTCGTCGTGACGGGCGTGCTGCTCATGCTCTATTACCGGCCGTCGGTTCCCGACGCCTACCACGACATGAAGGATCTTCAGTTCGCGGTGGCGGGCGGGGTGTTTCTCCGGAACCTGCACCGCTGGTCCGCGCACATGATGTTGGCGCTCGTCCTGGCCCATATGGCCGTGACCTTCTTTCGGGGCGCCTACCGTCCCCCGCGGGAGTTCAACTGGGTGATCGGTGTGCTCCTGTTGGTCGCGACCGTGCTCCTCTCTTACACGGGCTATTTGCTTCCCTGGGATCAGCTCGCGTACTGGGCCGTCACCGTTGGCACGAACATGGCCGAGGCGGCTCCGGTCATCGGGGCCAAGCTGAAGCTGCTCCTACTGGGCGGCCACACCATCAATGGCGCCGCCTTGCTCCGCTTCTATGTCCTCCACTGTGTGTTCCTGCCGCTCGCATTGATTCTGGGACTCTCAATCCACGTCTGGCGGGTGCGGAAGGACGGTGGAATCTACCTCCCGCCGCCCAAGGTCGACCGCACGCCATGAGCGATCCGAAGACGTTCTCCGCCGGCTCGGGGACCGACGCGCGCGCCGTCCCGGTCCGCGTGGTGGTCGTGGAAGGCGACGAGCGACCGGCGGTCGACGCGACCAACGAGCCGACGGTGATGACCGTACCCCACCTGATCGTCCGCGAGCTGATCGCGTTCCTGGCCCTTTCGCTGTTCCTGGTCGTGTTGGCTCTGGTCGCGGACGCGCCGCTCGACGAGATCGCCGACACAACCCGCACCCCAAACCCCGCCAAGGCCCCTTGGTACTTCCTCGGCCTGCAGGAGCTCCTCCACTACTACCCACCGCTCGTCTCGGGCGTGCTGCTGCCCGGTCTCTTGATCGTGGCGTTGGTGGTAGTACCCTACATGCGCATTAACCTGGTGCGGGTGCCGCTGGCGTCCCCCCACCCCGGACGCTCGTTGCTCGTGCTCTGGGGGTCCATAGCGGCGCTCGCCGCCGTCTCGTATTTCACGGGGGCGCAGCCGGTCTGGCCATTCATCGGCACCCTGATCGTCGTGGGCGCCGGGATGTCGGTCGGTCTCTCCAGCCGATCGAATCGGCAGGCCGCAGCCTGGCTGCGCGCGCGCAGCCTTGCCTTCTGGATCTTCACCTGGTTCCTGCTGACCGCGACCACGCTGACGATCATTGGCGTTTTCTTTCGAGGCCCGGGCTGGGCGTTCACGTTGCCCTGGCGCGATGGGCTCTACTACTGATGGATCGCCCCGAAGACATCCGGCCCCGCGATCTCGGGATTGGCCGGCTCTTGCGGATCTTCGCCGTTCTCGCCGTGCTCATGCTCATCGCGTTGGCGATCGCTCCAGCACGCGCCCACTTCACGGAGTGGCGGACGGTCCAGAGCAGGTACAACCGGCTGGCGCGCCGCTCGGGCGTGGCGCCCATCGCCGTCTCGATCAAACAGATCTGGAAGCCGGATCTCGAAGTCGTCGATCGATGCGCATCCTGCCACCTCGGCATGGATGCGGCCGATGCCCTCCCGGGGGACAGGCTGTTCGCGGCGCATCCCCCCATTCCACACGAGCCGCGGGAAATGGGCTGCACCGTTTGCCACGGCGGTCAGGGGCGCGCGACGACCGCCGCGGCCGCGCACGGCCAGGTCAAGTTCTGGAACGACCCCATCCTCCCCAGCGGGCTCGCGGAGGCCGGATGTGGAACCTGTCATTCCGGCCTCAAGGTCGGCCCGGCGAAGCTGGCCCAGACGGGCCGGACGATCTTCGACGGCGCCAAGTGCGAGGACTGCCACCGGAACGGCCTGGGCGGCGCGCCCGATCTGTCCACCATCGGATTGCGCGGTTTTCGCCCAGACTGGCACGCCAAGCACATCGAACGCAGCGCCAGCGCGACGAGCGGCCCGTGGACCACGAGCTTCGCGCCGCTGGCAGACGACGAGGTGGTCGCGGTGAGCGAATTCCTGCACGGCCAGGTCGGGGCGCCGCGCCTCATGGCGGGGAAGACGCTCGCCTACCAGCGCGGCTGCCACGGCTGCCACCGCATCGGAGGTGTCGGCGGCGACGATGGTCCCGATCTCAGCGACGAAGGGCACAGATCCGTGGCGGATCTCCCTTTCGCCCATGTCGAGGGGCCGCACACGCTGGACAACTGGCTCGGCCGCCACTTCCTGGACCCGGCGGCGGTGGTCGCCAAGAGTCAGATGCCCAATCTCGGTTTCTCCCCTGCGGAAGCAGATCTGCTCACCCTGTACGTGATGTCTCTCCGGAGGCGCGTCATTCCCGAGGGTCTCGCGCCGCGCGATCGCGTCCGCGCCGAGCGGCTCGGCGAGCGCGACTTCGCCGCCGACGGCGAGTCTTTGTTCGGGGTGTTCTGCGCCGCCTGCCACGGACCGCGGGGCGAGGGGCGCAAGTTCGTCACGCTGACCTCCGTCTTTCCGGCCATCGGCGAGCCGGAATTTCTGGCCATCGCCGACGATGTGTTCCTGCGCAAGACGCTGGCGAACGGCCGGCCCGGGCGCCGCATGCCGGCCTGGGGTACGAAGGACGGCGGCCTGCGCCCCGAGGAGATCGACGCGATCATCACCTTCCTGCGGACGCTCGAGCCCAAGGCACCGACGGCCGAGGAGGTCGCCGCCGCCCCGCTCGATCGCGACAAGGGCGCCCGCCTCTACCTCCAGACTTGCTCCCGCTGCCACGGAGAAGGGGGCGAAGGGAGTGCGGTCGCACCGCCTCTGGCAGCGACCGACAACCCGGTGACCGGCGACGACAGCCGAATCTACGGCACGGTGACCATCGGTGTTGGCGGGACGGCCATGGGCTCGTTCCGCCAGCTCGATGCCGGTTCGTTGCGCGCTCTGATCGCGACCGTGCGCGGCCTCCCTCCGGTCGAAGCCAAGCGGACGGGGTGGGCCCCGAAGGCAGGAGACGCCAAGAAGGGGGCCGAGACGTTTGCAAAGTACTGCGTCAAGTGTCACGGCCCCCGCGGCGAAGGGCCCGAGGCGCCAGCCCTGGCCAATCGCGCCTTCTTGGCCTCGGCCAACGACGGCTACCTGACGGCCACGATATTGCGGGGACGCGGGGCGACGAAGATGCCCCACTTCGGAATCGCCGAGACCGAGCATCCCCAGCTCACCCCCGACGAAGTCGTCGACGTCGTCGCCTTCGTCCGATCGTTTGTCCGTTGACCGTGAGGCCCGAGCGCCTGTCGCGCGCGGACGCTGCGCGCTGGCACATGTCCACGCCGGAGAACTCCATGGTGATTGGGGCGCTGCTTCTTTTCGAACAGCGGCTCACGCTCGAGGCGCTGGACGATCTCGCTTCCAGCAAGCTGGTTCCGCTCCGTCGTTTCCATCAGCACGTCGTTGAGTCGAGGCATCGATTTGGAAGGCCGAGCTGGCACGAGGACTCAGGCGTTCGACCTGCGCGCGCACGTCCGCAAGGTGAACCCCTCGACGCCCATCGACGCCGACGCCCTGGTCGATCTGGCCAGCGAACGGATGAGCGCGCCACTACCGCTCGAACGATCCCCCTGGAGTCTCGAGCTGATGGATCTCGGACCTACCGGCTCCGCGCTTCTGGTGAGGATCCACTTCCGGTGCCATCTACCCCGACACGCCGTCATCGAGGAGCCGGCTGGATTCGGGCATTGCCCGCACTTCGACGACCCGGCGCGGCTGGCGGCGCGCCTGGTGGCGTTCGCGAAGACGGCGTCCGGGGGCAACCTCGGCACGCCAATAGCTCTCTGACGGCCCTGGCGATACGCGCAATGGTCAGCGCGTCGGCCGTCGCGAGGACGCGAAGGCCGGGGTCCTGGCCGGCGCGGGCGCGTCGGGGATCCCCTCGTGAGGCGAGGGCGCGCACGCCGCCTTCAGCAATGCCAGCGCGCGGACGGGATCGTCGACGAAGTGGAACAGATCGAGATCCGCCGCGCTGATCATCCCGTGCCGGACCAGCGCCTCGAAGTTGATGATCTCCTTCCAGTAGGCGGAGCCGTAGAGCAGGATCGCGATCCGACGATCCAGCTTCCCGGTCTGTTGCAGGGTCAGGATCTCGCTGAGCTCGTCCAGCGTGCCGAACCCTCCCGGAAAGACCACCAGGGCACGCGCCATGTGCGCGAACCAGAGCTTGCGCATGAAGAAGTAGTGAAACTCGAACGAGAGGCCGGGCGTGACGTACGGATTCGGCCGCTGTTCCTTGGGGAGGCCGATGTTGAGCCCGATGGTGCGACCACCTGCGTCCCGGGCCCCGAGGTTGGCCGCCTCCATGATCCCCGGCCCGCCCCCCGAGCAGATGATGTGGCGATGCTGGTGTCCCTCGATGGAAATGCCCCACTCGGTGATGGCCCGCGCCAGCTCGCGCGCCTCCTGGTAGTAGCGCCCAAACGCGCCCGCGGGTGTGATGCGCGCCGATCCGAAGAACACGATCGTGTCCTGAACGTGCTGCTGGCGGAAAGCGCGCAGGGGTGCGAGGTACTCCGCGAGAATGCGCACGGGCCGCGCGTCGTCCGTTTCCAGGAAGCCCTCGTCCCGGTAGGCGACGACCGAGCCGGTGCTGTCGTGAGGTTTCATGGGCGTCATCTCCGGCGCGAGAAGTCTATGAATCCACGCTCGACGTCAGTGTGCTCGAGCTTGACGACCACCTGATCGCCCACGTCGATCCCCTCGAACCCGCGCACGACTCGGCCCTCGACGGGCGGCCGCAACAACCGGACCCACGTCCCCTTGGGCGAGGCGCCGGTGCAGAGCGCGTCGAACGTCTCCCCGATCCGCCCCTGCAGAAGGAGAGCCGCCGCCGACTTCCTCACTTGGCGCTCGACCTTCGCCGCGCTGTCCTCCGCGACCGTGCAGTGTTGCGCCAGGACCCCGAGCTCGTCGGCACCGTAGGGGATGGGCTGGCCCGCCAGCGCCGCCTTCAGCAGGCGCTGCGTGACGAGATCGGGATACCGCCGGTTGGGCGCGGTCGAGTGGGCGTAGTCCTTCACGGCCAGCCCGAAGTGCTCCGTTGAGCGCTGGCCCGGTGCCTCGGCCTCGTACTCCCCACGCCCGAGCAGCTTGACGACCGCCAGCGACAGGTCGGGAAACCGCTGCGGATCTCGCTGGCGGCGGTCGATCAGGAACGCGCCGAGCGCCCGCGCGTCGGGCTCTCCCGGGAGGTGCGCGCCGTAGCTGCCCCCGAGTTCGACGATGCGCTCCCAGCGCTCCGGCGAACGCAGCACCCGCCGCAGCGAGGGGAAGCCCTTCTGTTGGAGAAAGCGCGCGGTGGTGACGTTGCCGGCCACCATGAAGTCCTCGATGAGCTGCTTGGCCCGGTTCGACTGCTCGAGCCGGAGATCCGACACCACATCCCCCTCGAACACCGCGCGTGGCTCGAGGGTCTCGAGATCCAGCGCCCCGGCCTGATGCCGCCGTGCACGGAGAGCCTGCGCGACGCGGTCCTGCAGGCGGAGATTCTCGGCAAGCCCCGGAACCGCCGCCACCCTGGGCGGTGCCTCCGAGCGCCCCTCCAGCCAGGCCGCGACCGCGTTGTACGCGAGCTTGGCCTGGTTCACCACCAGGGCCCGGTAGAGCTGCCCCTCGCTCACCTGCCCGTCTTCCCCGACCCGCATCTCGATCACGATGGAGAGGCGCTGCTGCCCCTCCCCGAGCGAGGTGAGGTCCGTCGACAGCACCTCCGGTAGCATGGGGAAGATCCGCGCGTCGGTGTAGACGGAGGTTGTGTTCGTGGCCGCGTGGCGGTCGAGGGCGGAGCCCTTCTTGACCCGCCCGTCGACGTCAGCGATGGCGACGAGGATCTTCGTCGTTCCCGAGGGAAGCGCCTCCGCCACCGAGAGCTGGTCGAGGTCGCGGGAATCGTCGTTGTCAATGGACGCCCAGCAGAGCCCCCGGAGATCGCGCGCCGCAGGATCGGGCGGCCCGCTTTCCGGGATCATGCCCCGCGCCTCCTTCATTGCGTCCGCCGAAAATTCGGGCAAGAGCCCCCGGTCGAGCATCGCTTGATGGGCGATGCGCTGCAGATCGATTCGCATGGACGTCATAGCGGACTCGTAACATCGCCCGGCCACAGAGCGCCAGCAAGAGTGATGGTCGGCACCGTGAACTCATGGGGCCCCCATTCTCGACGCCCATCATCGGGCGGGCGGCCGAGCTTGAGGATCCGCAGGTCGATGCGGCGGTCGCCTAGCCCTGGGTGCGGGGTGTGAGGATCCAGCTCATCACGGATGAGAGCACGCTGACCACCATGGCCCCGCCGATCGCCGAGCCCAGCGATGCCACCGTGAACCCCGGGACCAGCCAGGCCGCCATCGCGAAGGCCAGGCCGTTGACGACCAGATAGAAGAGGCCGAGGGTCAACACCGTGATCGGCAGAGTCAGGATCACGAGCACCGGTCGAACCACCGCGTTCACCAGCCCCAGTACCAGGGCGGCGACGATCAAGGTCCCTCCAGAAGCGACGTGGATGCCGGGCACCACCCGCGCACCGACGGCCAGCGCCACCGCCGTAACCAACCAATGGACGAGAAACCCCATGCCGGGAGTCAGTCTCGCCGCGATCGGGCGTCCACACAAGGTCGAGGTCGTGCCGAGCTTCGATCCTATACTCCGCGTAGTGGCTACCCTTCGGCAGCCCCTTGCGCTCCCCCCAGACAGGTCCCACGATGCAGCATGCTAAACGGCGTGCTCGGCTCGGTAGAGTGGGTGGTTATCGTCGGTGTCCTTCTCGCGCTCTACCTTGTCTCCTGCATCCGCATCGTGAAGGAATACGAGCGCGCGGTGATCTTCCGCCTCGGTAAGGTGCTGCAGGAAGCCAGGGGCCCGGGCCTGATCACCGTATTCTGGCCGATCGATCGGGCGGTGATCGTCTCGAAGCGCGTGGTGGTGTTCGAGGTGCCCAGCCAGGACGTGATCACCCGCGACAACGTGAGCCTCAAGGTCTCGGCGGTGGTGTACTTCAAGGTCAAGGATCCGAAGGAGTCGGTGATCGCCGTCGAGAACTTCCTCTTCGCGACCAGTCAGATCGCGCAGACCACGCTGCGCTCGGTGCTCGGCGAGGTCACGCTCGACGAGCTGCTCGCCGAGCGCGAGAAGCTCTCGCAGCGGCTGCGCCAGATCATCGACGCGGCCACCGAACCGTGGGGCATCGAGGTCTCGTCTGTGGAGCTCAAGAGCGTCGATCTGCCGGAACAGATCCAGCGCGCGATGGGCCGGCAGGCCGAAGCCGAGCGCGAGAAGCGCGCGAAGGTCATCGCCGCCGAGGGCGAGCTCCTGGCGTCGGAGCAACTGCTCGCGGCCGCCAACCGGATCTCGCAGAACCCGACCGCGATCCAGATGCGCTACCTACAGACGCTGGCGGAGATCGCCGTCGAGAAGAACTCCACGATCCTCTTCCCGCTGCCGCTCGAACTGCTGCGAGTCTTCGAAAAGCTCAGCGCAAAGTAACCATTTCTCCGGTATCGACTTGCGCGCCCGCGCCCTCGGCCGGGGCACAACAAAGAAAAGGCCCCGCGCCATGTGCAATGGCGCGGGGCCCGAATAATTCCCGGCGACGACCTACTCTCCCACAGAGTTTCCCCTGCAGTACCATCGGCCCTGGAGGTCTTAACTTCCGAGTTCGAGATGGGATCGGGTGTGGCCCCTCCGGTATGACCGCCGGAAAGTTGTTGTCTCTGGAACCCTGAGAGGGTTCCAGACCTCCCGCGATGAGCTCGAACCAGCAAAGCTGGTTCTCCCTCACGCGATTCCACCGGCTCCGGTGAAACCGCGTCTGCGGGCCTGACAAATCCTTTGTGTCTTGAGTATTCGCAATCAAGCGCGACTCGACCTCATAAACGGTGTATCGCGAAAAAGAAAATAATGGTGACCAAGCCGCACGACCGATTAGTACCGGTTAGCTCCGCGCCTTGCAGCGCTTCCACACCCGGCCTATCAACCTCATGGTCTATAAGGGGTCTTTAGGAGTCTTACGACTCGGGATTCCTAATCTGGAGGTCAGCTTCCCGCTTAGATGCTTTCAGCGGTTATCTGTTCCGGACATAGCTACCCG
>CAAGKR010087862.1_pt1 | contig 17629 bp, 12 predicted proteins | sample 2556971 | NCBI WGS metagenome assembly CAAGKR01 (sample SAMEA5207829, study PRJEB30636) | soil metagenome | biome: forest; feature: boreal; material: soil | place: USA | collected 2011-09 | depth 1 m | reverse complement strand
GGCGCGCGACGAGACGACCGCGACCAGGGCGGGCCGCTTCGTCTTCCCTGACGCCGGCTGCAGGCCGGGAGGTTCGGGTGAGGCGGGCATGGCGCGGCCGGCCCAGGGAGAGAGGCGCTCCGTGTCGAGGAGTTCGATGGCGTCGCGGCGCAGGTGGTGCAGAACGGAGTAGCCGAGCCCTGCGTTCGCATCCAGGTGCACGACCACATCGTGTGCGGCATAGGGCGTGCCACCCAGACGTCCGACGTGCTCGACCACCTCGTCGGCGGTGACGGGCTTGGTGCGCGCAGGCTCCACCACGGGACCCGCCACGTCCACGCGCACGCCCTGGGCGGCGAGCTCCAGCGCCGCGGGCTCGCCGACGTGGAGAGTGACCGACATGCGCACAGGCACGGGCCTCCGCTCTTCAGTCGACTGCCACGACCGGCGCGCGGCCTCGTTCAGTGCCGCGTTCACCACGCGAAAGACCCGGTCGCCGGGTCGCACGGCGCCCTGCACCGCCAGTGTCACGCTCGCGCCCGCGGGCGCGGCCGCGAGCGGGCGGCCGTCGGCGCCCATCTCCCCCGCCACCTGGGCGGATCGTCCGGTCGCGGTCCAGAACTCCACCGTGTCGGCCGCCTCCAGCGAGCGGTCCAGCACTATCGTCGCGCGTCCGGGAGCGGTGGCGGACACTCGTCCCAGCAGCACGCCGCGGTTGTTGGGGCGCGTGTAGCTCATCATCGCGTCGTCGCGGATGTCGGCCATGTAGCCGGTCGTGAAGCCGCGGTTGAACGCCTCTTCGAGGCGCTCTGTCTCTGCGGGGAGCACCGAGTACGTCGACGGCTCGGCGAGCGCCCGGTCCAGCGCAGCACGGTAGACGGAGACGACCGACGCCACGTACTCGGGGCTCTTCATGCGGCCCTCGATCTTCAGCGCCGCCACCCCAGCGCCGATCAGGTTGGGAAGCAGCTCGACTCCGGCCAGGTCTCTCGGACTGAGCAGATACCGCCCCGGCACGTCGGCGGCCACCCCCTCGGAGTCGACCAGGTCGTACGGGAGCCGGCACGGCTGGGCGCACAGCCCGCGGTTGGCGGAGCGCCCACCGACCATCGAGGACATGAAGCACTGACCGGAGTGGCAGAAGCACAGGGACCCGTGGACGAAGCTCTCCAGCTCCACGGACGCGGCGGCGGCGAGCGACGCGATCTCGGCCACCGACAGTTCGCGTGCGAGCGTGACGCGGGAGACCCCCAGCCCGGCGAGAGCCTCGATCGATGCGGCGTTGTGGGCGTCGATCTGGGTGGAAGCGTGCACTCGCACCTCGGGCATCGAGCTTCGGATAGCCGCCATCAGACCGAGGTCCTGGACGATGACGGCGTCGACACCCGCCTCCCAAGAGCGGGCGACCATGGCCAGCACCGAGCGCATCTCCTCCTCGAGCACCACGACGTTCGCCGTGAGATACACCTTCGAGTCCCGCAGGTGCGCGTAGCGGCACGCCTCGCTCAGCTCAGAGGGCGTGAAGTTCTGAGCGCCCCGCCGGGCGTTGAACTCGGTTGTCCCGAGGTAGACGGCGTCCGCGCCGTTGCGCACGGCCGCACGCAGCGCGTCGAAACCGCCAGCGGGTGCCAGCAGCTCGACGGTGTGCGGGATGGTAGCGTGGTTCACCAAGGGATTTCCGATCGACGCCGCGGGTATATCGCGCCCGTAGGCGACACTAACATGTATGTAACGGTTCGGCGGCCATGCGAGCGCGCCGGCACCGGAGCAGGTACCCTATACCGATGGTCACGCTACGAGTGAGGGGGAGATGATGTCAAGCAGACTACGACGCGAGCACAAGTCGCGGCTGCGCCGCATCATCCCCATAGTCCTGGCGGTCGTCGTCGCTCTCACCTTGCTGACCGTCCTCGCGGGCGCGGGCGTCGCTTGGGCGTACGTCACGTACGCGCTCAAGGGCCTCCCGAACGTGGACGATCCCAACGCCTTCAAGGTGGCCCAGCCGACCAAGATCTACTCCGCCGACGGCAAGCTGCTCGCGAACTTCTACCTCGAGAACCGCGAGATAGTCCCCATCTCCCAGATCTCGACGGATCTGGCCAATGCCGTCGTCGCCGTAGAGGACGAGCGCTTCTACGAGCACAACGGCGTCGACTTCGTGGGCATCGCACGCGCCGTCGTGATAGACATCACGACGATGTCCGCCCAGGAGGGCGCATCGACGATCACCCAGCAATACGTGCGCAACACCATCCTGGTGTCCGAGCGCTACAACATCACGGCCGCGCGCAAGATCCGGGAGATGTACCTCGCGTACGAGTTCGAGAAGAGGCACAGCAAGTCCGAGGTCCTGGAGGCCTATCTCAACACCGTGTACTTCGGAGACGGCGCCTACGGTGCCGAGGCCGCGGCGCTCGCCTACTTCGGCAAGCACGCCAAGAAGCTCACCACCGGCGAAGCGGCCCTGCTCTCGGGGCTCCCCCAGTCGCCGCTGCGGCTCAACCCCTACTACAACATGGAGGGCGCGAGGTCCCGGCAGCGTTGGGTGCTCGGCCGTATGGTCGCGAACGGCTACATCACTCAGGCAGAAGCGGATGCCGCGGCGGCCGAGAAGATCGTCCTCTCGAAGAAGACCGACCCCAACCAAGGCATCTACGACTGCGCGTACTTCGTCTCCTACATCCGGAAGCAGCTGCTGACGCAGTACCCCGACTCGCTCATCTTCAAGGGCGGGCTGAAGGTCTACACCACGATCGACACGAAGCTGCAGCGCGCTGCCGAACGGGCTGTGAAGAAGACGCTGCCGCTCAAGCGGGATCCGGACGCCGCACTGGTCTCCATCGACCCGCACAACGGCCACATCGTGGCGATGTACGGCGGGCGCAACTACTCCAGCAGCAGCTACAACTACGCGACGCAGGGCAAGAGGCAGCCGGGGTCGGCGTTCAAGGTGTTCACACTGGTGACGGCTCTGGAGAAGGGCATCCCGCCGAACCGGCCCATGAACGCCTCGTCGCCGGCAAGGATCCCTTCGCACCCGCCTTGGATCGTGCACAACTCGGAGGGGTCGGGCAAGGGCTACATCACGCTCTCCGCGGCGACCCGCTCCTCGGTGAACTGCGTGTTCGCGCGCCTCATCTGGGAGCTCGGGGCTGACGAGGTCGCCGCCACCGCGAAGCGGATGGGCATCACCTCCCCGATCCCCGCGCTCCCGTCGATCACGCTCGGTTCGGCCCCGGTCAGCCCGCTCGACATGGCATCGGCCTTCGGTACGCTGGCCAACGACGGCGTCCGAGTGAAGCCGACGGGGATCACGAAGATCGTGGGACCGGACGGCGCGGTCATGTACCAGCACAAGGCCTCCGGCACTCGCGTTCTGAGCCAGAGGATCGCCTGGGCGACGACGAATCAACTGATGGGCGTCGTCAGCGGCGGCACGGGGACGCGGGCCCACCTCTCCGGCCGTGAGGTGGCCGGCAAGACGGGGACCGCTCAGAACTACCAGGACGCCTGGTTCGTCGGCTACACCCCGCAGCTCTCGACCGCCGTGTGGATGGGCTACTCGGAGGGCTCGATCCCGATGCGCAACGTCCACGGGATGCGGGCATTCGGCGGCACGTTCTGCGCGCCGATCTGGCACACCTTCATGGTCGCGGCGCTGAGAGGTCGCCCGTCGGTGCACTTCGCGCGCGCGGCGGCTCCCCACTACATCTGGAAGTCGGCCTGGACCGAGGAAGCCAGCGCCTCGGCCGCCGCAGCCAAGAAGAAGAAGGCCAAGCCGAAGCCGCCTCCCGACACCACGACCACGCCGCCCCCGACCCCGTCCGACACTGGGACGCCGGCCCCGTAGGGCGCCCGCTCGCCACCTGAAGGCCCCGCCCCCGGATGAGAAGGAGCGGGGCCTTGTGGCGCTGCGTGGAGGTGTCAGTAGCGGCGCACCCTGACGATCCCCGAGGTGCACTGGACCTCGACGCCCTTCGGCTCGATGCGGTCCAGGATCAGGTTCATCCCGAGCGTGTCGGATGAGATGTGGCCGGCGATCACGAGGTTCATGTGGAGCTCCTCCGCGCGCTTGCGGTGCTCCTCCCCGTAGTGCATCCCCACGAGTGTGTCGACGCCGGCGGCGCTCAGGCGGTTCAGCGCATCGGTCGGACCCTCGGTCCCGCCGGTCATGTCCACCACGATGCGCCCCGGTCTGCGAGTGCCCTCGCCCAGAACGAGCTCGGGACCGTAGCCCTTCCTGGCCGCGTCGTCGTACTCGGGGATCGTCCGCAGCGCGTGCACGAGGTCGTCGAGCGTCTCGGGCGCCGTCTCGTCCAGGAAGTGCTGTACGAAGCTGTGCACCGAGTTGTCGGCAGGCGTGTGGCAGGACATCACCGCGAAGCCCATCAGCTCGGCGGACTGGATAGCGCGGTAGTGGTTGTAGGGCATGAAGTGGCGGCGGATCTCCGAGGAGCGCTTCGAGATGAGAGTATCCGCGGCTCCCAGACCCACGCCCTGCGCGGCCCAGAGGTCGGCCTGCATGTGCATGACCTCATCGAGGCGCGCGAAACCCGGACCCTCGGGATGATGGGCGAACACGAGGTCGATCGGCGCGCCCTTCTCGCGCAGACGATCGGCCAAGAGCACCTCGGCGGTCTCCATGTCGACGCCGGTGATCAGCCCCCGCACCTCGAGATCCGGGTCCCCGGCGGCGATCCGGGTGTCGGCATACGGGTTGGTGAGCCTCTCCTTGTCGAAGTACGGGCGCTCCGCCTCGTCGAGCTTGTCGTAGGCGCGCGCGGAAGCCGCGAGCACCCGCTTCAGCTCGGATGCCGAGCGAGGGTCCGCCTCCATTCCGGCGTCGATGCAGGTGCGGTAGATCTCGTGGAGCTTCATCTCAGGACACACCCCTCTTGTTCGGGCGCTTCGGGACCCTGCGTCCCGGGCGCGCGGTGGAAACGTGCCGGTCCTCCTCGATGTAGAAGCGTAGCTGCGCCTCATGTCCGAGACCCAGCCCGATCCTGCCCGATGTCGCGACTGCCGGAGCGGCCCCCCGCCGCCCGAGCACGGTCAGTGTAGCGCTTCCGTCGAGCGGGGCGCCGTTGTCGGACAGGTCCACGCCGAGCGCGGCGCTCAGCTTGCCGGGGCCGTTGGCGATGTCCCTCTGGGGGATCGTCGATTCCGTTCGCCGGCCCGCCAGCCGACGACGCTCCATCACGTCGATCCCCTCCAGGGGCTCCAGCGCCCGGATTAGCACCGCCCCGGCCACCCCCTCGGGCTCCGTCACGAAGTTGAGCATATGGTGGTTGCCGTAGGTGAAGTACACGTAGGCTCGGCCCGGCGGTCCGTACATGACCGAGTTGCGCTTGGTGACACCGCGCGTGGCCGCGTGAGAGCCGGCGTCGTCCGAACCGAGATAGGCCTCGGTCTCGACGATGCGGCCCGAAGTCGTCTCGCCCCCGGAGGTGCTCACGAGCACGCATCCCAGAAGGTCGCGAGCGACGGTCACCGTGTCCCGCGAGTAGAACTCGGGGCCGAGGACGTCCCCGTTCACGCCGGGTGAGCGCCGGTCCAGTCGCGCGTGGCCGCCACAGCGTCCCGCGCGAGGACGAGTTGGGCGCGGACCGCGTCGTGTCCGGTGCCGCCCTCGCTCGTGCGCCGAGAGACAGCGAGATCGACATCGACCGCATCCAGCGCGTCGGGGCCGAATGCGGGCGAGGCAGCGCGCAGCTCCGCTAGGGTCAGGTCCTGCAGCGTGCGATCGGCCCGCTCGCACTCGAGCACGAGTCGCCCGACGATCTCGTGGGCCTCGCGGAACGGCACGCCTGCGGCGGCGAGGTGGTCGGCCAGGTCTGTGGCCGCCATGAAGCCCCCGCGCGCGCCCGCGCGCATGCGGTCCTGATCGAAGCGCAGCGTAGCGACCATCCCCGCGGTCACCCGCAGACACCCGTCGAGCGTCGCGGCGGCGTCGAAGACACCCTCCTTGTCCTCCTGCATGTCCTTGTCGTAGGCGAGCGGAAGGCCCTTCATCACCGTGAGCAGGCCGACGAGGTCGCCGTAGGCCCGCCCGGCCTTGCCGCGCACCAGCTCGGCGGCGTCCGGGTTCTTCTTCTGCGGCATGATCGACGAACCGGTGGCGTAGGCGTCGTCAATGACCACGAACCCGAACTCGTCGCTCGACCACAGGACGAGCTCCTCGCACAGGCGGGAGAGGTGCATCATCGCGACCGCGCACGCATAAGTCAGGTCCAGCAGGAAGTCGCGGTCCGACACGGCGTCCAGCGAGTTGGGCGTGACACCGGAGAAGCCCAACTCGTCCGCCACGGTCCGGCGGTCCACCGGGAACGTCGTCCCGGCCAGCGCGGCGGATCCCAGCGGCGAGACGTCGGCCGCGTCGAAGGCCGCGCGCAGGCGCCGGGCGTCCCGGTCGAGCATCCACACGTACGCGAGCAGGTGGTGCGACAGGAGCACGGGCTGAGCCTTCTGGAGGTGCGTGTACCCGGGCATGAGGGCGCCGAAGTGCTCGTTCGCACGGGCGATCAGGACATCCTGCAGGGCCGCGACGCCGCCGACGAGCGACGCGGCGAGGCGCTTGGCGTGGAGGCGCACGTCGGTGGCGACCTGGTCGTTGCGCGAGCGCGCGGTGTGCAGCATTCCGCCGATGGCGCCGACCTTCCCGGTCAGCGCGCGCTCCACGGCCATGTGGATGTCCTCGTCCGCGTTGTCGAAGACGAACGCGCCCGACTCCAGGTCCTCGGCCACCTCCCGCAGGCCGACTTCGATCGTCTTCGCGTCCGCGGCCGGCAGGATCCCCTGCCTCCCGAGCATCCGGACGTGCGCGATCGAGCCCTCGATGTCGGAGGGCCACATCTGCCTGTCGATGGGCAACGACGCGCCGAACTCGGTGACGAACTCGTCCATCGAGCCCTCGAAGCGGCCGCCCCAGGCCTTGTTGCCCTTGTCCATGGCATTCCTCGTTCCTTGAAACGGGACCGCGCTGAGCTAGACCTCGCCCTCCGTGCCCGTCTTGCGGCGCTGGCGGGCCCATACCTTCGTGGGCAGCCCCCACAGGTCGATGAACCCCTTCGCCGCCTTGTGATCGAAAGTGTCGGTCGCGTCGTAAGTCGCCAGATCGTAGTCGTAGAGCGAATAGGGGCTGCGACGCCCGACCACCACGCACGAACCCTTGAAGAAGCGCAGGCGCACGTCGCCGGTGACCAGTCGCTGGGTCGTCTCGACGAAGCCGTCGAGTGCCTCCTTCAGCGGCGAGTACCACATGCCGTTGTAGACCAGCTCGGCCCACTTCTGCTCGATCCCGAGCTTGTAGTGGAGCAGGTCGCGCTCGAGGCAGAGGTCCTCGAGGGCCTTGTGCGCCTGGATGAGCGTGAGCGCTCCGGGAACCTCGTAGATCTCGCGACTCTTCAGGCCCACGAGGCGGTTCTCGATCATGTCGATGCGCCCGAAGCCGTGCCGTCCGGCCATGTCGTTCATGGCGAGGATGACGTCGTGGAAGGAGGTCGGCTCTCCGTCGAGAGCTACAGGCAGACCCTGCTCGAAGGAGATCACGACGTACTCGGGGGTGCCGCACTCGTCGGTGCGCGCGTCGTTGGTCATCGTGTAGATGTCCGCGGGCGGCTCGACCCACGGGTCCTCGAGCACGCCGCACTCGATGGCCCGGCCCCACAGGTTGTCATCGATGGAGTACGGGTTGGCCTTGGTGGTCGGAACGGGGATGCCGTGGGCGGCCGCGTACTCCATCTCCTGCTCGCGCGTGTGGAGGTCCCACTCGCGCACGGGCGCCAAGACCTTGAGGTCCGGGTCCAGAGCGGCGATACCGACCTCGAATCTCACCTGGTCGTTGCCCTTGCCGGTGCACCCGTGAGCGATGCAGGTGGCGCCTGTGCGGTGCGCCTCCTCGACGAGGTGCTTGACGATTATCGGGCGCGAGAGGGCGGAGAGCAGCGGGTACTTGTTCTCGTACAGCGCGTTGGCCCACAGCGCACGGGAGAGGAAGTCGCCCACGTACTCCTCGCGGACGTCCTTGACCACCGACTCGCACGCGCCGATGTCGAGCGCCTTGAGGCGCACCGTCTCGAGGTCCTGGCGCTCCTGGCCGACGTCGATCGCCAGCGCGACGACGTCGAGGTCGTAGTTGTCGCGGATCCACTGGATGGCGACGGAGGTGTCCAGGCCTCCGGAGTATGCGAGGACGCACTTGGCCTTGGCCACGTGGGTCCCTCCTTTGCGTCTTGGCGTGTCGGGAGGAGCGGTCTTGCTGTCGGCCACCCTACGGGCGGCCGCGATACTTCTCGATGGTGTCGGCCACGGTCACGGCGTCGGCCGCGCTCCGCGCGATGATCAGGATCGTGTCGTCCCCGGCGATGGAGCCAAGGACCTCGTCGAGGCCCGCGTCGTCCAGCGCGGCGGCGACCCCGGGAGCGGTCCCGGGCGAGGCCTTCACGATGAGCATGGTGTCCGCTTGGACGATGCGGACGACCAACTCCGAGATCATCCGCTGCAAGTGCAGGTCCTCCGCCAGGACGTAGACGCCCTCCGGGAGCTTGCGAAGACCCATCTCCGTGATGTCGCGCGATACCGTCGCCTGGGTGCAGATGAAGCCCTCCTCCTTCAGGCGCTCGACCAGATCGCGCTGGGTCCGCACGCGCTCCCGGCGCACGATGCGCCTGATCACTTCCTGCCGCTCGAGCCGCTTCCTCATGCCGGTCACCCCATCACCATCGTCAACAGTGCCTTCTGGGCATGCAGCCGGTTCTCGGCCTCGTCGTAAACCACGGACGCGGACGAGTCGATCACCTCGTCCGTGACTTCCTCGCCCCGGTGGGCGGGAAGGCAGTGCAGGAAGAGCGCGCCCGGCGTGGCCAGCGCCATGAGCTGCGCGTTCACCTGATATGGGGCGAAGCGCTTCACGCGCTCCGCGTGCTCGTCCTCCTGGCCCATCGAAGCCCAGGTGTCCGTGATGATGACTTCGGCGCCGGCTGCGCCTGCCTTCGGGTCGCGCTCGATGGCCAGCAGCGAACCGGTGCCAGCGGCGATCTCCTGTGCGCGGGCGAGAGCGGCCGGCAGCGGGTCGGACCCCTTCGGGCAGCACACGGTGAGGTGCATCCCCGACAACGCCGCACCGATGAGCAGGGTGTTCGCCATGTTGTTGCCGTCTCCGAAGTAGGCGGCCTTGACGCCTGCCGTGCGGCCCTTGTGCTCGAAGATCGTGACGAGGTCCGCGAGGACCTGGCACGGGTGGTAGTCGTCGGTGAGCGCGTTGATGACCGGTATCGAGGCGAACTCGGCCACCTCCTCGATGTGGGTCTGCTCGTAGGTGCGCAGCACGATCCCGTCCACATAGCGCTCGAGCACCTTCACGGTGTCCTTGACCGACTCGCCGCGGGAGAACGCGCTGCCCTCGCCGATGAGCAGGACCGGGGTGCCGCCCAGGCGGGTCACCGCGAGCTCGAAGCTGACCCGCGTGCGCAGCGAGGGCTTGAGCATGATGATCGCGATCGACTTGCCGACGAGGGGTTTGGAAGTCGCCGCGAGAGTGTTCGCCATCCGCTTCTGGACCCCCACGCGCTGGAGGAAGGAATGGAGCAGGTCGGGTGTGAATTCCCCCAGCGTCAGCACGTCCCGACCCAGCAATGCCTCCATCACGTCCCCGTTCTTTGAGGGTGTCACGACAGTACCTCATAGAGTCCGGTCAATAGTGTATCAACCTCGGAACGCGAGCACACCAACGGGGGAAGAATGCGAAGAATATGCGCGCCTATGCTGTTGAGCACGAGGCCCTTGGCGAGACCGGACGCCGCTACGTCGGCGGCGATGGGCTCCGAGAACTCCACGCCGTTCATCAGACCGATCCCGCGGACCTCGGCAACGGTCCTGATGTCGTTCGCAAGAGACCGGAGCCCTTCACGCATGTAGGCGCCGACGGCCACCGCGTTCTCCCCCACTCTCTCGTCCTGGAGCGCCCGCAGGCACGCCCGGGCGGCGGCTGCGATGACCGGGCCTCCCGCGAAGGTCGAACCGTGGTCGCCGGGCACGAACGCGTCGGCGACTGCGTCGCGCGCGACGATCGCCCCCGCCGGCAGCCCGTTCGCGAGCGACTTGGCCAGATAGGCCACGTCCGGCGCCACTCCGAAGTACTGCCAAGCGAAGGGCGTCCCGCAGCGCATGAGCCCCGTCTGGACCTCGTCGAACATCAGGAGCACCTCGCGCTCGTCGCAGAGACGGCGGACCGCGGTCAGGTACTCCTGATCGCACGGGTAGACGCCGCCCTCGCCCTGCACGGGCTCGAGCAGCACCGCGCAGGTGCGTTCGTCGACGGCGACCTCCAGGCTCGCGAGATCGTTGAGCGGCACGTGGGTGAACCCGGAGGGCAGCGGCTCGAAGGCGTCCTGCTTGCTGGGCTGCCCCGTGGCCGCCAGCGCTGCAAGGGTCCGGCCGTGGAACGACCGCTCCGCGGTGACCACGCGATGGCACTTCCCGCCCCGGTGGGCCAACCCCCAGCGCCGGGCCAGCTTCACGGCTCCCTCGGTCGCCTCCGTGCCCGAGTTGCAGAAGAAGACCCGGGACGGCAGACCGAAGAGCGTGGCTATCTCGTGCGCCAGCTCGTCGCGATGCTCCACGTAGTATAGGTTGCTCACATGGGTCAGGAGGCCGATCTGCTCGCGCACGGCCTCCACGACCTTGGGGTGGCTGTGCCCGAGGTTGACCGCCCCTATGCCTGAGACGAAGTCGAGGTACTCCCGGTCGTCTTCGTCGTAGAGACGCATCCCCTTCCCGCGCACGAACAGCACGGGCTTGCGAGCGTAGGTGTGCATGTGGAACTCGGCGTCCAGCGCCTGGAGCTCCTCGAGACGGGCGCCCATGGCGGCTATCTCCTCCCCGCCTCGAAATCGGGCACGGAGGCGGCCGGCTGGCCGTCGGCGGTGATCATCGTGCCGACGCCCTGGTCGGTGAAGACCTCGAGCAGCACGGCGTGTGGCACCTTGCCGTTGAGGATGTGCGCTCGGGGGACGCCTCCGCGCAGGGCCACGGCGCACGCGCCTACCTTCGGGATCATGCCGGAGGAGAGCCGGTCTTCGGAGATGAGCTTCTCGACCTCGGCCAGCGACAGAGAGCTGATGAGCGACCCCTTGTCCTCGAAGTCGGCGTAGAGGCCGTCCACGTCGGTGAGGAAGATCACCTTCGCGGCTCCGAGGGCGGTGGCCATCTCGCCGGCCACCAGATCCGCGTTGATGTTGTAGGAGCCGCCGTCGTCGCCGTAGCCGACCGTCGCTATGACGGGGATGAACCCGTCCTCGATGAGATTGGCCACCACGGTAGTGTCGATCGACTCGACCTCGCCGGCCCGGCCGAGACGCTCCGAGACCGGCCGCGCCTTGATGAGGTTGCCGTCGTCGCCCGCGATCCCGACGGCCAGGCGCCCGTGCCGGTTGATCGCCGCGACGAGCTCCTTGTTGACCTTGCCGACCAGCACCATCTTGACCACTTCCATGGCCGCGTCGTCGGTCACCCGCAGGCCGTCGTGGAACTCGACCGGCATGTCCAAGCGCTCCATGTACGAGGTGATCTCCGAGCCGCCGCCGTGGACGATGACCGGGTTGATCCCCACGAGCTTCATGAGCACGAGGTCGGAGGCGACCATCTCGCGCAGCGCGGGATCGGTCATCGTGGCGCCGCCGTACTTGACCACGACGGTCGATCCCCAGGTCGACTTGATCCAGGGGAGAGCCTCGGTGAGCGTCTCGGCCTTGTTCAACAGGTCCTTCACTTCCACTTCCGGTCTCCTAGTCGTCGCGCGAGTCGAGCGTCGGCCTTCAGCTTCGGTAGTCCCCGTTGATGCGGACGTAGTCGTAGGTCAGGTCGCAGGTCCACACGGTCGCCGAGTGCTCCCCCACGTTGAGGTCCACCGAGATGTCGACGTCACGCCGCGCGAGGGCGGCTGCGGCGACCTCCTCGTCGAAGGGCAGGGCGGCGCCTGCCCGGCAGGTCGGGACGCCCGCGAAGGCGATGTCGAAGGCGTCGGGGTCGACGTATGCTCCCGACTTGCCTATCGCCATGGCGACCCTCCCCCAGTTGGCGTCCCCGCCGAAGATGGCGGTCTTGCACAGCGGGGAGTCGGCGACGGCGAAGGCAGCCGCCTCGGCGTCGCTCTCGCTGCGGGCCCCGCGTACCGTGACCTCGACGAACTTCGTGGCTCCTTCGCCGTCGCGGACGATCATGCGGGCGAGCTCGCCGCAGACGATGTGGACGGCCTCGGCCACCGCTGCGAACGCCTCGTGGGACGGGCCGATCGGGTCGCCACCGGCCTCGCCCGAGGCCATCAGCACGCTCATGTCGTTGGTGGAGGTGTCGGAGTCCACCGTGATGCGGTTGAACGTGCGCCCGACGGCCGCGCGCAGAGCCGCGTCGCACGCCTCGGACGTGAGCGGTACGTCGGTCGTGACGTAGGCCAGCATCGTGGCCATGTTCGGCTTGATCATCCCCGAGCCCTTGGCCATGCCCCCGACCGTGTAGACGGTGCCGCCCGCAGCGAACGAGACGGCGGCCTGCTTGGCGAAGGTGTCGGTCGTCATGATCGCTTCGGCCGCGTCTCCCCCGGCGGCGACGTCGAGAGCCGCCGCCGCTTCCGCGATCGCGGGGAGCACCAGATCGACGGGCAGGGGCACGCCGATCACCCCGGTCGAGGCGACGATCACGTCGGCCGCGGCGCAGCCGAGCGCGCGGGCGGTCGCCTCCGTCATGGCGACGGCGTCGGCCAGCCCCCGCGCGCCCGTGCACGCGTTCGCGTTGCCGGCGTTGGTGACGACCGCGCGCGTGGTCCCGTTCGCGATGTGCTTCCGGCTGACGACCACGGGCGCCGCGGCCACGAGGTTGGTGGTGAAGACCGCCGCGGCCGGAACGGCGCGGGACGCCGCGAGGAGCGCCACGTCCGCGCGACCCGACTTCTTCAGGCCCGCGGCGACGGCGGCCGCCGTGAAGCCCTTCGGCGCGGTGACGCCGCCGTCGACGGGCTCGTATCCGGTCGTCGCGTGTGACTGTGCCATCCGCCCGGCCTCCTACACGACCGGGCCGAAGGAGGCGAGCCCGGCGGTCTCATCGAGCCCCAAAGCGATGTTGGCGCACTGGATCGCCTGGCCGCCCGAACCCTTCACGAGGTTGTCGATGGCGCACGCGACTACCAGCGTGCCCGACTCCGCATCCACAGCCAGGCCGATGTGCGCGCGGTTGGTGCCGGCGACCTCGCGGGTGGAGGGCATCCGGCCCTCCGGATGCACCGTCACGAACGGCTCATCGGCGTAGCGCGCGCGGTAGGCGTCGACCGCATCCGCGGCGGACAGCCCCTCGGCCGCACGGAGGTAGGCCGTCGCGAGCAGACCGCGGCTCATCGGGACGAGGTGAGGCGCGAAGCACACCGCGACCGGACCACCCGCGACGGCCGAGAGCGTCTGGGCGATCTCCGGGGTGTGCCTGTGCGACCCCACCTTGTAGGGCAGCACCGACTCGTCGGCGGCGCAGTACAGGTTGCCCGGCGAGGGCTTGCGGCCGGCGCCCGATACGCCGGACTTGGCGTCGATCGTCACCGGCCCGTCCGCCACGAGCCCGGCCTCGATCGCGGGAGCGGCCGCGAGAGCGGATGCCGTCGGGTAGCAACCCGCGCACGCGACGAGCTTGGCGCCGGCAAGCGAGGAGCGCGTGATCTCGGGGAGGCCGTACACGGCGCGCTCCAGCAACTGCGGCGAGGTGTGGGGCGTGCCGTACCACGCCTCGTATACGGCGGCGTCCTTGAGCCGGAAGTCGGCGGAGAGGTCGATGACCGTGAGCCCGGCGTCCAGCAGCGCAGGCGTCAGCGCCATGGAAGCGGTGTGCGGCACGGCCAGGAACGCGACGTCGGCGTTGCCGGCGATGTCACAGACGTCCGGGTCCTCGAAGACCAGACCGCAGCCGGCGAGCGCCGGATACACGTCCTCGACCCCACGGCCCGCGTCGGCCGCCGAGGTGACGACCGTGAGCGCGATGCCGGGATGACCGAGCAGGAGCCGCACGGTCTCGATCCCCGTGTAGCCGGCCGCCCCTATGACCGCTGCCCTGAGCATGGATGCCTCCCGGTGCGTCGACGGCCCACGCTGCCTGCACGGGCCGTCGACGTGCGTCGCGTATCCACACTCTACACCAAGAGAGGCATACTGGTCAAACAATATGCATTATTTCTGTATCAGAGTCTGCGGGCGAGCCGCTTCGGGCGACGGGGGGCTACGGGGTCCAGCTTCTCAGGCCCGCAGCTCCCCGCCGACGGCAGAGGTCACCTTCCGCACGACCTTGTCGTGCAGGGAAGCGACCTCCTCGTCGGTGAGCGTGCGGTCCGGGTCGCGGTAGACGAGCGCGAAGGCCAGCGACGTGTGCCCGGCGGCCACGCCCTCACCTCTGTACGCGTCGAACAGGCGGACCTCGTCGAGCAGCTTGCCGCCCGCCGACCGGATGGCCTGTTCCACGCGCTCCGCCGGGACGCCGTCGGCGACCACGATAGCGAGATCCATCTTCACGCCCGGGAACCGCGGCAGATCCGCGAAGGGGCGCACGTCTCGGGCGGCCTTGAGTAGAGGCTTCAGCTGGAGCTCGAAGACGGCGACCGGACCGGCGCAGTCGTAGGACGCGAGCACGTCCGGATGCACTTCGCCCAGCCATCCGATCACGTCCCCGCCGACCAGCACTTCCGCGCTGCGTCCGGGCTGCAGGTGGGGCAGGTCGCTCTGACGGAGGCGGAACCGCGCAATCCCCAACTCCTCGACGACCGACTCGAGCGCGCCCTTGGCGTCGAAGAGGTCGAGTTGCACGGGCGGGTCGTTCCAGCCGGGGCGGTTCCAAGACCCCGCCAGCACACCGGCGACCATGGCGCGCTCTTTGGGCTGCTTGCGCCCCGGGGCGGTCCACCACACGGAGCCGATCTCGTAGAGGTGCACGTCGGCCACGCCCTTGCGGCGGTTGTCGGCCACCGCCCGGATCAGCCCGGGCAGAGTGGTGAACCGCAGGAGCGACTGCTCGGAGCTCATCGGGTTGAGAAGGCGGACGGGGCTCTCGTCGGGGCCGAACACCCATCCGATGCGCTCCGCGTCGACCAGGTCCGCGAACGACCACGTGATGGCCTCGTTCAGCCCCGCTCCCCGCAGGGCGGCGCCGATGCGCTCGCGGCGGCGCTGATCGAGGGTCAGCCCGCCGATGCGGCCGCGCCCCGCCGGCAGGGTCGAGGGCACCTCGCCCATCCCGTGGACTCGCACGACCTCCTCGATGAGGTCGACCTCGCGCTCCAGGTCGGGCCGGAAGGTGGGCACGGTGACGGTCAGCGTGTCCGCATCGCCTTCGACCGTCAGCCCCAACCGCTCGAGGATCTCCGCGATGCGGCCCCGGCTGAGGTCGGTGCCCAGCACGGCGTTGAGTCGCGGCACGCGCAGCGACACGGCCGCGGGCGCGACCGGAGCAGGGTAAGCGTCGACCACGCCGGGCGCGACCGTGCCGCCCGCGACCTCGGCGAGCAGTTGCGCCGCTCTGTCGATAGCCGCCACGCAGCCGTTCGGATCGACGCCCCGCTCGAAGCGGCCGGACGCCTCGGAGATCAGGGATAGCCGGCGGCTCGTCCGCCCCACTGAGGGCGGGGAGAAGCACGCCGCCTCGAGCAGGATGTCCACTGTGGCGTCGGACACCTCGGTCGCGCCCCCGCCCATGACCCCGGCGAGCGCAACGACGCCGCTCGGATCCGCGATCACCAGTGTGTCGGCCGCGAGCGCGCGGTCCTGGCCGTCGAGCGTCGTCAACCGCTCGCCCGCCTTGGCGAGACGCACGATGATCGCGCGCTTGCCCTCCGCTTCGGCCAGCGTGGCGGCGTCGAAAGCGTGCAGCGGCTGCCCCAGCTCGAACATCACATAGTTGGTCACGTCGACAACATTGCTGATAGGGCGCGCGCCGGCCGCCGCGACACGCTGCGCGAGCCAGTCGGGCGAGGGGCCGATCCTGACCCCGCGGACGAGCCGCGCGGTGTACCGCGGGCACAGCGCCGGGTCCTCGATCGTGACGCTCACCGACGACGACGCGGGCTCGCCCGACTCCACGGGCGTGCTGGCTGGCACGCTCGCGCGCGCGCCCGTGATGGCGCCGACCTCGCGCGCCACGCCGGCCATCGAGAGGCAGTCGGGCCGATTGGGCGTGACCTCCAGCTCCAGGACGGTGTCCGCCATCCCGTAGTACTGCGCGAACGGCATCCCGACCAGCGCGTCGCCGGGAAGGATCATCAGTCCCGAAGCGTCCGAGCCGGTCCCCAGCTCCGTGGGCGAGCAGTTCATGCCCTCGCTCACGATGCCGCGAAGCTTGGCCTTCTTGATGGTCATGCCGTTCGGCAGGGTCGCGCCGATCAGCGCCACCGGGACGATGTCGCCGGCCTCGAAGTTCTGCGCGCCGCACACGATGTCCAGGAGGCGCTCTCCGCCGACGTCGACCGTGGTGACCCAGAGCGTCTCGGCGTCCGGGTGCCGGACCTTGGTGAGGATGCGGCCGACGACCACACCCTCGAGCGCGGTGCCGAGGGTATGCACGGCCTCGACCTTGGTGCCGGTCATGTCGAGGAGGTCGATGAGCTCCTCGACCGGAAGCTTCACGTCGACCAGCTCGCGCAGCCACTTAATCGATACGCGCATGTCAGTCCTTCGCTCGTCGTGGTGGCCTAGAACTGCCTCAGGAAGCGCATGTCGCTCTCGATGAAGTGCCGCAGGTCCGGGACCCCGTACTTCAGTGCCGCGATGCGCTCAGCGCCCATGCCGAACGCGAAGCCCGAGTACCGCTCGGGATCGATCCCGACGTAGGAGTAGACGTTCGGGTCGACCATGCCGCAGCCGAGCACCTCCAGCCAGCCCGAGCCCTTGCACATCCGGCAGCCCGCGCCGGCGCACAGGTGGCAGCTCACATCCACCTCGGCGGAGGGCTCCGTGAAGGGGAAGAAGTGCGGGCGCAGCCGCACGGCGCGCTCCGGCCCGAACATCTCGTGCGCGAAGTGCTCCAGGGTGCCCTTGAGATCGCCGAAGGTGATGCCCTCGTCGACCACCAGACCTTCGATCTGGGTAAACTGCGGCAGGTGGGACGGGTCCGCGACGTCGCGCCGGTAGACCTTGCCGGGCGCGAGTATGTAGATCGGCGGAGGGGTGCTCTCCATCACGCGGACCTGCACCGGCGAGGTCTGCGTGCGGAGCATGACGTCCGACTCCCCCGCCACCGCGGCCGCATCGCCCGACAGGTCTTCGACGTAGAACGTGTCCGACGCGTTGCGTGCCGGGTGGTCCGGCGGCGTGTTGAGGGCCGTGAAGTTGTAGTAGTCGAGCTCGACCTCAGGACCCTCGGCGATGCGGTACCCGAGGCCGATGAAGATGTCGGAGATCTCGCGCGTGACCTTTTCGATCAGGTGCTGACGGCCCGGAGCGCGCCTTCTGCCCGGCAGCGTCACGTCGACGGCCCCCCTGGTGATGCGCACCTGGAGGTCTGCCGCGGAGAGCTCCTCCCTGCGCTCGGCGATCAGCGCCTCCACGGTCTCCCGGACCTCGTTCGTCTCCTTGCCCACGGCCCCACGCTCGGCTGCGGGCAGGGCGCCCAGCCCGCGCAGGTACCGCGTCAG
>CAAGKR010299411.1_pt1 | contig 17633 bp, 15 predicted proteins | sample 2556971 | NCBI WGS metagenome assembly CAAGKR01 (sample SAMEA5207829, study PRJEB30636) | soil metagenome | biome: forest; feature: boreal; material: soil | place: USA | collected 2011-09 | depth 1 m | reverse complement strand
TTTTTTTCACAAGTCCCAACACCCACTAACTTGACAACCCCTTGAAAAGGTAATTATAAAATAGCTAATTTATCCATACCTTTTTTAATTACATAAAATCAAATGATTTATATTATTTATACTGCATTTTGGGCTTGATATTTATTTATTGACATTAAATGTGAGGAGGATTATTTTTTTGTTATACAGAAATTTTGGAAATACCAGTAAAAAAGTTTCAATACTAGGTTTTGGATGTATGAGGCTTCCAATAATTGATAGTAAGCCAGATAATATTAATGAGCCTGTTGCAACCGATATGATTCGTTATGCCATAGATAACGGTGTAAATTATATTGACACAGCCTACCCCTATCATGGATCTTCTGCTCATGAAGGTGGTATGAGCGAAATTGTAGTTGGAAAAGCACTGAAAGATGGGTACAGAGACCAAACTTACCTATCAACTAAACTTCCAAGTTGGCTTGTACAAAAAAGGGAAGATCTGGATAATTATCTTAATAAACAACTTAAAAGACTTCAAACTGACAGGATAGATTTCTATTTGTTGCATGGTCTTAACAGACCATTTTGGAATAATCTTATAAAGTGTGATGTCTTTGAGTTTCTTGATTCTGCAATTGAAGATGGAAGAATAGGATACGCTGGTTTTTCATTCCATGATGAGTATGAAGTTTTTAAAGATATCGTTGATTCATACAACTGGAGTTTTTCACAAATACAATACAACTATATGGATCAAAATTTTCAAGCAGGGAAAGCCGGCCTTGAATATTCAGCATCAAAAAACATGGGCACAATAATAATGGAACCGCTTAGAGGAGGCTGTTTAACAAATAACCTCCCTAGTGATATTCAGTCAATATGGGATGGTGCAGATAAACATAGAAGTCCAGCTGAATGGGCTCTACGATATGTCTGGGACAAGCCCCAAGTCAATGTGGTTTTAAGTGGGATGAGCACAATGGAACAAGTTGTTGAAAACATTAAAATTGCAGAACATGGAATAGCCCACAGCCTCACAGATGATGAACTAGATCTTTATATAAGAGTTAAGGACGCTTACAACAATAAGATCCATGTTGCATGCACTGGCTGCAATTACTGTATGCCCTGTAAAAATGGAGTGGACATCCCTCTAAATCTTAACCTGTTAAATGACGTTTATATCTACAAGAATATGGATAAACCATCAGGAAACTATACATTTCTCTCTGCAAAAAAGATGAGTGCATCGTTCTGTTCAGAATGTGGCGAATGCCTTGAGAAGTGCACTCAAAACATTCCCATAACTAAATATCTTAAAGAAACACGTGAAATCTTTGGGAAATGATCATAAAGTTTGAACCATCTTTTAATATTTTTTTTTTATGCGGGGTTCATAAATCCTGACATCCCATTTTACACATGAATTTTTCTATTTTTATAATCATTAGGAATTTTATTGGATACTACTCAATACACTAATCATTATTCTATAAATTTACAATTTCTATAATATCTTGTTTAGGAATATTGTACTATTTTGATACTCTGTTCGAAATAAACAGTAAATTTAAAAACTTTTTCATTTAATGAAAGTATACTTTTAAAGCTAAAAGTTTTAATATATAAAGTTTAAATTATTACTTTAGCTTGGAATTTAGAACACAATATATTAGAGGGATGCTATGAATGACTTATTTTATTGGTTATTTATTGGTAGTAAAGCGGTATAAATCGTGTTAAAATTGTAAAATTACTCCATGAAAATCCCTATAATTCAAAAAACATTTCAGATAAACTAGAATTAAATTATAAAACAGTTAGACACCATTTAAAACTATTAGAGGAACATGATATCGTTACAACTCCTCCTGGTGTCCGATATGGGGCAGTATATTTTCTCACAGAAGAGATGAAGGAAAATTATAAATTGTTTGAAAAAATCCAGGAAAAAAATAGATCTAAGGTGAAATAGAAATGAAATTAACTATATGAAACTACACAATAAACCATCCAGTCGATATTATATTGGGAATAGCAAATATTTGCCTGATAATTGGATTAATGAGTATTTACTGGAAAAGTTACAAACATTACAGAACACAATTCTCATTGGGCTTGGTTCTATTTGCTGCTTTTTTATTGATCCACAATTTATTATACATGTTAACCTATCTGACATATCAAAATTTTTGGGGAGGATTTAAACACAATGTAATGTTCTTAGTCAATTTAAGTGAACTTATTGGCCTACTCATATTACTGAAAGTTACATGGAGTTAAAAATATTAGATTTTTGATTTTACAATCCATTTTTTATTATTTCTTTTTTGATTCCTGTTCCGATTCAATTTTTTGCCAAAACTTAATTATTGACTAATTATGGTTTGATTCTTGTAAAATATTCATATACAAGATATTGATAATAATATATAAAGAAATTGTATTACAAAGGATGTGAAAAAATGTTGAAAAAAATTGTGAGTGTACTTGTGATGGCGTTAATTCTATTGTCCTTCACAGGATTTGCAACTGCAAGCACAACAAAAAAAATCGATTCAATCTATTGGGACAACAACGATAATCCCGCTATTGATAAGGTTGTAATCACAATCGACACCAACATCACCTATAGTACAGGCAGTTACTATTCAACTACTAGAATAACAACAGTAGGTAAAGTCGAAAGTTTCACCAACGAAGAAATCAAAGTTAAATGCTTAGAAACAACAAATTTCACCTATTATAAACCCAAATCAGGCAATATAACTAAAATAAGCAATAGAACATATTATCAAACACTATACAGATAATTTAATCATTTTTTTTTTATTCGGATATTTTTAATCAAAAATATAAATATTAGAATCTATGATTAAAAAGAACCAAAAAGAATATAATATTAAAATCTCTTATTATAGAGATTTATAAACAGCAGCAAGTAACTTAGTAGAGTTCTGATAAACATCAGAATCAGGGAGCCATTCTGGAATCTCATAAACAAATACTGGTGTTCCTGTTGCAACTATTGGATCATCAACTTGCTGTATAGATGTTCCTTCAGGTTGTTGATTTGTATTTCTGGTGAAATAATTGAAACTTGGAAAAATATTATGGACTGATTGACCTAATGTAATAGATTTAGAATCCATACTTGGAGTTGCAATGTAATATCCATCACTACCGTATCCCCTCTCATGGTCGTGGACAATTATCACCAAACTATAATGTGATTTTTTAATATCTGGTATCACATACTGAGCAACCAGATCTTGACCATTAGCACGTCCAACCGAGAAGTCCTGTGGATCCTTTGTAACATTAACTTGATAATTCACAATTTCAACATTATGAGCTTGTGAATATGATTTTACAACACCGGGCAAAACTTCTTTAGCAGAAATTTCCCTCGGATGCATACCAGTTACAACCGCAATTACAGGACCTGTATCACCCGGATGTGAATAGACCACCTTAGAAACAGTACCTAAACTATTCGAGCCTAATAAGGTTGTTGAATAACCAGCATTACCCCATGTCAAAGCAAATGCTATTAGAATAATAGGGATTATTATCAATGCATAAAATTTTAATCCCCTTTTCCCCTTCTTTGGCTTACCCTGTGGATTATTTTTATAAAAATCTTTAAGGTTTTTATAAACTGTTAGCTTTTCACCGCAGTCACAAGTATCATCAAAATCTTCAGGAGATTCACCTGGCTGAAGCTCATAACACTTACCACATTTGTCACAGCATAAATAGGTCACTAAACAATCCTCCAATAAAAAACAAACACATTATAGTAGAAATAATTTTTTCTTATTACATAAACATTTGAATTCTGAATTCTAACTTTATAATTAGCACTGGTTAAAATATAACCTTTGATAATTCTATAAAGTAGAATATACTCCATTTATTATACATATAGTTTTGCTAAAATCAATTTAATTAATGACTTATTTTGTAATACTTAAAAATATTGTGAATTTAAATTTTCTTTACAAGTTCCCTTATATGCCATAGTAAATGGGCTAAAAACGGCTCCTGTGAAGGCAGTCTTCTAGCACAGGTCCTTGCACAATCCTTGCAATATCCTTTACATAACTCAATATCTCTTTTAACAGTTTTGATTTCTGTTCTTGGAGCATATTTTACATATATAGGGATACCAAGTAAGATTAATCCAATTCCAGTTATAATTTGATTAAATGAACACTGGGACATTATATAAAACGTTATAATAATGCCAATAATTGGTATAAATCTTGGAAGCTTTATACCTCCACCTATCTTCTTTCGAAGTGGAAATACAGATATGCAAGTGACCAAATAACAGAATAGCATTGTAAAAACTGAAAGGATAATTAGCTGGCTTATGGTACCAAATATAGCCGCGAATAAAGTTACAGTACTCTGCACCAACAATGCTATATATGGTGTGTTGTATTTGGGATGAATTTTAGCAAAGAAATGTGGAAACAGACCATCCCCTGCCATGGCATATGGAATTCTTGCAGAACATAATATACCTGCTTCATCAGAACCTGAAATAGAAAATAGAGCACCCACAGTCAAAATAATAGCACCTAATGTTCCCATAATTGCAAATCCTGCTAAAGATAAAGGTGCGGTAGCAACAGAAAGCTTCATCCACGGTACCGCTCCTAAAACTACAAAATTGGTTATCACATAAAATAATGTGATTACAGCCATACCCACACCTATAGCCAATGGAATTGTCTTTTTAGCATTAATTATTTCATCTGCAGGAACTGTGACCAGTTCAAATCCAATATAAGCCCAGAATATAAGTACTAAAGCACTTCCCATTCCACTAAACCCTAATGGGGCAAATGGTGTGAAATTCGATAGTAAGATTGATGGCTTCATAATAAAGAAAATTATCCCTACAACTGTAAACAACAGTATAGGTGCAATTTTCAGGATAGTTAATATATCATTGGCTTTTCCAGCTTGTTTTACTCCAAAAAGATTTATAATAGTCAATAATAGAACAAACAAAATTTTAATTATTATTTGGATATATTGAGGTATGTTAGGATAGAAAAATGCTAAATAAGCCACAAATGCCAGGGGAAATACTGCTATTGCACTCCATTCAGCAATAAGTAGTGACCATCCCGAAAGAAAACCCCAAAAATCTCCAAAAGCCTCTTTAGCATATGCGTAAGGGCCTCCAACTTTGGGTAAGATTGATGATGCTTCAGCAAAGCATAATGCTATGGTTATAGCCATAAGTCCCGCAAGAACCCAAGCTAAAAGGGATGCCGGTCCTAAAAATCCTGCTCCAAATGAAGCAGCTATGTAAATATCAGCCCCTACAATTGCTCCGATAACTAGATTCATGACCTCAAAAAGTCCTAAACCATTCTTCAAATATGACATAGATAACTCCATTAAGTTTTAACAGCTTTGTTTAATATTTTATTGTTCTTAAATGTATCAGATTTTATAAGAGATAGAATAAAGTAATTAATTACCAAATATTACATATGTACAGTTTAAAAAGAGATAGAAGGATATTTAAGAAATAAATGAATTTTAACCTAATTCAGGGTATCATGGTCTTATATTTGAACTGGTAATACTAAAAAGATTGGAAACTAAACCAAAGGTTATTAGAAGGATATTATTTAAAACGAAGACAAAAATCCATAGAATCTATTTTAAAATAAAATATAATGAGTTTAACTGTTAAAAAGTATGTATTATATGGTATAAATGAAATTTATATCTTATTTTCCATTTAATTCATTGCCAGTTGGTGAGTATCTCTTCCCTGTTGAAAGTGAGTGTGCTTATGTAAAAAAGTATCAGATCAACTGTCAACAGAATGGCCGAAATGATTAGCAAATTATTCACATGTAGTGCAATATATCCAATCTCACTCAGGATGTAGATACCAAAGAATGGAATAATAATTAATTGTCCCAGCTGCTGGGCAGTACGTACATCATTTACTCTTGCAGATAAAATAACACCCAACTCAACCGACAGTAGACAAGCAAGTGGAGTAACCACAAACATCATTACAGCCATGTCCCAATTTGGAAAAAAGAAATATCCCAATGAGTTGTAAGTGATTTTATCAATAAGAACCATGAATATGATAAAACCAATATATATTGCAACGATAGAAGGTAAAAATGAAGCGAAACATTTTCCCAACAAAATTTCACCATCTGTTGTTGGTGTTGCAAGAAGAGGCTCGATACTCTTTTGAACTTTCTCACCAATTAAACTGTAAGATGCGATTACTGTTGTAATGGATGCAGCTAATATTACAAAGAAGAATAGAAAAGCATTCAAGATAGGGGGAAGTACAGAGGAAGGTATAGTTCCACTAGCAGAACCAGATACACCAATTGTTAACGGAAGACCAATCGAAAATAATAATGGTAAAAGAACAACAGAATAGATAACACTCTTTTTTTTTCGGAATATACTGAAGTCCTTGGTTGCAATAACCCATGATTTCCAGAGTTTCATCAACTTTTCCCCACAAATTCCAGGTAAGCATCTTCTAAAGTCGGACTTAATTCAGTAACATACTGAACATGTCCACCTGCACCTACAATAGCATTCACTATTTCAGGATTTTCGATTTCAGGATTTACAACATCAATAATTATCCTATTTTCCTCACGAACAATTCTCCTATTTATCAAACTACCTAAAGCTGTTAAGATCGAATCAGTAACTTGTTCTAACTGAATAACGGTCTTTTTTCCCCATAAAGATTCTTCAAGCTCTTTTGGAGTTCCTATTACCTTCAGTTTGGTGTTTAATATTCCGATTTTGTCACAGATACGTTGTGCTTCATCAAGGTTGTGTGTGTTTAAAAAAATAGTTTTCTTCTCTTTTTTTAACTCCAGAATAAAATCTCTAACAATTTTGGATGATTCAGGGTCTAGGTTTACTGTTGGCTCATCCAGAAACAGTATCTCGGGATCATGAATAAGGGCACGTGCAATAGCAATTTTTTGTTTCATTCCCTTAGAAAATGTTCCAACAAGAACATCCCTTTTATCCCAAATTCCCAACATCCCAAGCAAACGTTCAATATTTTCTTTTCTCTGTGATTCTGAACATTCATAAAGTTTTCCATAAAAATCGAGGTTTTTATATGCACTTAATTCACCATAAAGACCTACATTATCAGGTACCAATCCAATAATTTTTCTGATCTTTAAAGAATCCTTATCTTTACTAACGTCATAATCAGCTATATGAGCTTCACCACTAGTCTTAGATATCAGGCAACTGAGCATTCTCACAGTTGTTGTCTTTCCAGCACCATTAGGGCCAAGAAAACCGAAAATCTCACCTTTTTCAACATGAAAAGTTACATTATCCACAGCCTTAACATCACCAAACTTCCGTGTAAGATTCACAGCATCAATCACAATGCATCAGCTCTCAACAGTAGATATCCTAAACCATATAAGTCCAAACTCTCTATGATACTATATTTTTGTGTCATGTAATGTCCTTATCAAATACTCAGAATATCTGTTTGAACTAGATTTTTTTCTAAAAAAAAGAATTTATGGGAATTTAAATTATGATATCCTAATTTAAACTCCGATTTTATGTATTTAACCATTTATTAATCAAACAGAATTTTGGTTCTGTTTATTTCTCTTCGGGTTTTTTAGCTCCCATATTTTCAGTTTTTGAAGGTTCGCTTGCTCCCTCTTTAGGGGTTTTAAGCAGGTCTAAAACTGCTTTAGGTTGGTTACCTGTTACTTCATCATTTTTTAATGGATCTAAATTTTTTTTAGGAGTGGTGGCTTCTGCATTTTCTGTTTTGAGGAAATTTGATATGTCAGTTATACTGTTCATGAGTGGAGCTGGGAATATTATAGTAGAGTTTTTCTCGACAGCTATCTGGTTTAATACCTGCATGATCCTGAGCTGTAATGCAATTGGATGCTCAGATATAATATCTGCTGCCTCACCTAATTTAGCTGCAGATAAATATTCACCGTCAGCAGCAATGATTTTAGCTCTTTTTTCCCTCTCAGCCTCAGCCTGTAATCCTATTACACGTTTCATGTTTTCTGGAAGTGTAATATCTTTAATTTCAACAGTAGTTACACTAATACCCCATGGTTCACTATGGTTGTCTATGAGCTCTTTTATTCTAAGATTTATTTTAGGTGTTTCTGAAAGTATCTCATCCAGATTGAACTGACCAACAACACTCCTGACAGTTGTCTGGGATATCTGATTCACAGCTCTCGTATAATTTTCTACTTCAACAACTGCTTTGTAGGGGTCCACAATTTTAAAGTAGGCCACTGCAGCCACATCTATTGAAACGTTATCTTCTGTAATAATTTTCTGAGATTGAATTGGCATGGTTATTATCTGTAATGAAGGTTTAACCATACGATCCACTAGTGGTATTATTATTCGCAATCCCGGTTCCTTAATTCCAATTACCTTACCAAGACGGAATACAACACCCCTTTCGTATTGATTTACTATTCTTATTGAAAGTCCCAGAATAATTAAAATTATAATTACAACAATGACTGTTGTTATTGGATCTACCATATTGTTTAACCTCCATATTCATCAAATTTGTTTCATTTAATATTATGGTCTTTAATCCTTTTATAAATTATGATGATACTATTCTAAAGTTTATCCGCATGCCTATATTTCTTTCATAGACGAAAGAAACTTTCCAAATTTAAATACCTTTTCAGGACATGATAATTCACATTTCAAACATCCCATACCATTACAAAGGTCTGTTCTAACTGTTGCTTTTCCATTTTCCATTTTAAGAGCACATTCAGGACATTTATTTGCACATGTTTGGCAGTTGGTGCAACCTTCAAAAATTGCCTCAAGTGTAGATTGAATTTTAACAAGTTTAAGACCTTCATTTCCCAGTTCTTTAATATCCCTCTCAAAAATTCTATGTATCTGGGGATCTGTTACCTTGGGAGGAACTTTTTGGTAGCCGTATTTATTTAACCAGTCATTATACATCCAAAATGGCATACCCTGTTCTGACATAGCTAGTTCTAAAGAATATATCTTTTCAAAAATTGGAGACGTTGCAAGCATTATATGCTTGCTACGCATACTTTTTGCTATCTCCTGTAATTTTCCGAGTAGATCCGGGTTCATAACAATATCGCTTGCCATTGCAAGTGAGGTGTTTCCTAGTTGATAGATATCTTTAGAAGATGGTGGTATCTGTCCCACGTCGAGTGATTTGTGTGGATCCACATAGAAACCCGACGCACCTGCCATATATGTTGAATCAACATCTGTTAAGAGAATTTCCGCCTCTTCTGCAAGAGTCAAATAAGCAGCCCTAAATGCGCCTAAAGCCTTGCCTATCATTGTTATATCCTTCTCTGATAGGTATATTCCATCCTGCATATTTATCATATGATCTGGACTTTTTATTTTGGGTGCAGAAATAATGCCCATATCCATTCCCAAACTGAAGGCTGCAATAACTCCAGTTCCAGTTATACCATTGGATTTTCCATCCATTAACCCTTTAGAAAGAGTTTTTCCGGTCACAGGATCAACTGTATTTCCATCCTTGACCATTAATTCATTGTCGAGTACCTGACTTTTCCACCCCGAATCACTCATCTTAAAATCACATATTGCCCCTGGTGAAGCTAATTTACCTTTTTCTATCATTTGCCCCTCTATTGCAGGACCTGCAGCAGCTGAACACGTATAAACCTCACCATCCATTACCAAGGCTATTTCAGCATTGGTACCAAAATCAATCACCAGATAAATGCCTTTTTTTTCTAAAATATCCGACTTAAAAAGCATAGCAAGTGCATCAGCACCAATTTCATGTTTAATAGCCGGAGGAATATATACTTCAGCTTCATTATTAATTATAAGTCCTATTTCACCTGCAGATACTTTTGTTGCATCTCTTGAAGGGGGTTTAATATCTAATCTTTTGAGAATGTTCTCCCCCCAGTAGGCCAGATCCCTGATCTCTATGTTCTGAAATATTGAGAGTTGTATAGGATTACCGCAAACAGCAACTCTCACAACATTTTCAAGATTTATACCTAAATTTATTATTACATTGTTAATGGTTTCAATGAGAAGTTTATGGGCTGTGTCTTTACCCACTTCTATTGCAAAATGAAGATGATCCACCACATTAGCGCCTGGAAGAGGATGTCTAAGTGTGATGGCAGTTGAAATTATCTTTGAAGTATGAAGATCAATTGCTTGTGCCCTAATACCGCTGGTTCCTATGTCCAAAGCTATCCCATATCTATTTTTCATGGATTTGGCCCCTTATTCTAATTGAAGAAATTATTATGAATTAATTGAACATATTTTGATATTAAAAAATTCCTAGACCTGATTAACAGTTTAGCCATCTTATAAATTTTAACTAAAAAAAATTAATAAAAAAAAATTGTAGAATTTGAGTGTGGTATTTATGAGTACTCCGAAACAAATTCCCCTACTATGCTTGTATATTCTTTTCTAATATCCTTCCATGTTTTATGATCTTTTACTATGGCATCTGCGAGTCTAGGAGCATGATAAGCTTCTACACCATATACACTCATAGGGAAAGATTCAACAAAATCTTTTCTTACAGCTCCTCCACCGCATCCAATGGCCGGTACTTCAAGACCTTCCTTCTGTAATGCTGCCACTACTTTAGGGAATACTGTCATGGTGGTTGTCATAAGAGCTGTTCCAGTTAATAATATTGGTTTATACTCTTTAACTGCCTTAACAACTTCTGTTGTTGGCACATCCCTTCCCATATCTATTGCTTCGTATCCGCCGGCTCTTAAGAACATGACAACAAGGTTTTTACCTATATCATGCGGGTCACCTTCAGCCACAAATGAAACAGCAGTTCCTTTTGTTTCACTTTTATGTCCTAAAACCTTCTCGCACTCCTTTACACCCTCCATCATCCCATCTCCTGCAAGCATGAGATCTGGAAGGAAGTAAAAGCCTTTGGTATAGAGGACATTTACTGCATCCATACCTTTCATAAGGCCGTCATTGATTATTTCTATAGGAGATATACCATCATTTAATGCTTTTTGAACATTGTTGAGCGATGCATCCCTATCCTCGTAGAGAACAGCTAGTGCTATGGACTTAAAAGGTTCTTTAGTAGGGAGGATGCTGATCACGTCATCATCCTCCTCTGGTTTTATTGCTGGTCCTTCAATTTCCACATTGTATCTCACATGTACCAAATTTTGGTCCATCCTATCTTCTAACTCTTCATATTTCATTTTCCTTCAACCCCCTAGAGTTCATAGCTTTTTGGGTCAAATTCAGCTATTTTCCTTGAGTACTTTCTTAGGCATTCATCAATAAATTGTTCAGAATCTGTTGGCAGTTCCTCGAATATTTTAAGAGCACTGTCAAGGGAGTCCCTTTCAAATCTTGTGAGATACATTTTTTTAGCATCAACAGCCTCATTAATTATGGCTCCAGCTTCAAGAGCAGCTGCCCTAGATCTGAGGTATGGATTTTTACCATATTTTACTATTGCTTCGCCTATTCGGTGTGCATTATCATAGGCCAGTACCAATGCTTGAGGATCTCTATATTTGTCTGTTAGTGTGTAAAGATCTCTTAAGGTTTTTTCCTGCCCTGTTTGGTGAGCTGTGTTCATAAGTGCTGCTTCATAACCTGTTGCCTGCAACCATACTTCTGGAGTTGTACCACCCATTTCTTGTCTGTGATAAACCGATTCATTACTCCAAACATCACATACCGATGCTGTTAGGTTACCCATAAGGTCTGAGTGTGCGCAAACTGCATTTTTACCTTCCATACATATAGGAACACCACTTATTGACTTTATTATGGGATTTTCATATCCACAGTCTTTCAGTGGCCCAATAGCACCACATTCAACAGCCACCAAACTTCTTGCCCCTGCTATGGCCCTAGTAAGTGCAGCTAATGTGTGTGAACAGTCCTTATCAAGTAATCCTCCAGCCATGAACATGGCTGTATTGGCCTGAGCACAGTCAGTATCCCCTGCGGGTCTGCAGTCGTATTTTTTACATGCATCAACTATCCTCTTCCATATGTACTCCATATCGATGCTACCAAGAACTCCTATACCAAATAATATGGCTTTAGGATCACCACGTGCTATACCATAATCAGATACAGATTTTCCACCCATAGTCTCTATTGATACACAGGATGCGCCGTTTGCTGCACTAGCTTCTATTGATTCCATGACCTTGTTGTCGTAGTCAGAACCTCTGAGTCCTGGATGTCTTTCCTCAATTCTTATATCTGCCGGTGTTGCCATTAGTGAAACTCGGATATCGTATTCATCATGATATTTCTCCAAGATTTCAGCCTGGGCTTGTGTACAATCTGCTGTCCATTCAGGATTGTTTGTTTGCTGGAAAATATGTTCTTGTTCCAACATAAAGGCGGGTAATCCTATGGATACTGCCCGTTCACAAGCACTTTGAGTAATATTTCTACATTCCGAAACCATCTGTTCTTTTGATTCTTCAGAACCTTCTACGGGAGCCACTTTTATTTCCGGAACAACATAACCAGCACCTATTTGTGTATTCCAACGCTGGCTAGTTGGGTATTTGGCTCGTCCGAAAACCATTTCATCAGGGTCTTTATATGCCATTTTAGTAAATCTTTTCATTATAGAATCACCTTATAAGTAAATTCTTTCATTATAGAATCACCTTGTATTTATTATTGTACGTGTAATTCTATAAATCTTTTGAATTTTATTTGAATTTAAAATAAATAATCCTGATTTTTATCGATTTAAATCTCAAATAAAAATGATTTATTAATTATTTGGAGCAGAAAGTTAACAGATCATTGAAATCTTTTTTTATTAGGGTGTTGGATTGTTAAATATGCATAAAATAATCAAGATAAATTATAATAATATTAAAATATTGTAAAATTAAATCTTTATACAAATATTAAATTAGTTTCATTAGATATTTGTCTAAATATAATGTTTTATGTCGGAGGACTTTTTAAAATGGTGGTTGAAGAGGCTATAGATATAATAAAAAAATTAAATGGAGCCGTTGATGTTCAAGAACTTTCAGACAAGGATAAAAAAGCTCTAATGAAAATTGAATCCAGTCGAAACAACGATATCATACCAGTTGTTAACAAGGGTTTGAGTGAATGTTTAAACAAAGATTTTTGTTTAGTCCTACTTAAAACTGAGGAATTTAGAATTCCATCTGAATCAACAGTACTCCTTGTAACAGATAGGGGGCGAATTCTTGGTCAGGAGCTGATATCTCCTGAAGATAATAAAAAATATGCCAACAACGATAACGTTGTTTTCCTAAGTAATAACTTCATAATCTTTAAACCCGATAACATGGCCAGAAGAGCCGGTGAAAAGGAGTTATTTATTTTACCTGCAATCCCATTTCCAGAATTAGATGATCTGGTAACAATCTCAGATGTTGTATCCTGCAGTCCTTCAACATTAGGCGATGCATATATCAAAAATAAGTACAATTATCCCGATGATCCCCATCTTGCAACGATAATTGTTGCTTTTTCAAAAAAAGAGGGATAGATTGTTGAATTTTATTTATCATAAAATTCATTTCTTGCTTCAACCATGGCCTTAATATTTGCAATGGGAGATCTAGGGGCTAATCCACAGCTAGGTGCTAATATATCCACCCCAGCATTCAGGGCCTTTTTAACCTCTTCTTTAACCTCATCTGTAGAGCCTCTAAAGAGTGTTTGGGATGAGGATATGTTTCCAACTATTTTTGACGATGTTTCACCGCCCATGTTCATGACCTTCCCACCTACTCTTAAAACCTTACCACCCTTTTCAAGGTCGTGTTTTGCCTTTACAATATCCACATTCTCCTCAACACTGATTGCATCGTAACCTATACTTGCCATGTCGTGTATTATTGGCTGGCTTGATCCGCATATATGAAGAATTTTTTTTGTTTTTATTACATTTGCAAGATCTTCAAGCCTTGGTTTTACAATGGTTTTAAATTGAAGAGGATCTATGAGTTCTGGTGCAGCTGTTGGCTCTGCAACACATATGATATCGGGTTCAACTTGTGAGATAGCTTCTGCATAATCCATACATACATCAAGAGAGTTGTCTACTGCATTTTCAATATCTCCCTGCCTCATCTTCATGTCTCTCAACATGTTTTCAACACCAAGTAAATGTCCCATGAGTGTAAATGGGCCTGTAATTCCAACAATAATTGGAATTGTATCACCATATTGATCCTTTAATTTGCTTATAGCTTCAAGAACAACTGGGATACGCCCTTTACTCAGGAAATCTGTTGGTACTTCTATATCACTACCTGTTCTAAATGGTGTTTCAGTTATTTGAGGAGTCCTTTCAATATTTCCAAGATCAACAGTACATCCCATTGCTTCTGCTTCAACTGTTAAACAGAATGGTATTCTTGCACATTCCAAATCTGCAAGTTCGTAAAGTGAACTACCTAGTATCGCCATCATATCCGCATTAACATGTGCTTCAGGCCAATATACTCCTGTTTTTTCCATAGCTTCTACTATTGCTATTTGGGTAACACTAAGTACAGGAGTTATATCGCTTTCTTCACCTGAAAGTACTTTTAAAACATTGTTTTTTATATTCATGGTTTCACGAGATTAAATTTTATTAAGACTCTTAAACTAAATTTACCGATCTAAATAACCTATCCTATAACATGTAACTATGTCGCTTGAAATCATCTAAAATTTTCCATTTTGATTTTTCCATTTTTCAGATGGTACAATAGGTTCTATTACATCCCAATGTTCAACAAATTTACTATTTTCTATCCGGAATATATCAAAAAAAGAAACGTGTTCCCCGTTATAAAATCCTTCATTAACAGATAATACGAAATTTCCTTCCCCCAATATCATATAATTTTTGATGAATTTCATTTCCATGCCTTTTTTAGCCATTTCTTCCAGTCCCTTAACGAGTCCTGAAAGCCCATCCGCAAATCGAGGATTATGCTGGATATAATTATCATCATCAAAGAAACTGGACATTTTATCATAATCCCCACCAATAAAAACATCTTCTACCAGTTCTTTAAGTAGGGCCTTATTTTCTGCTGTTTTATCCAAGTCTTTTATCTGTGTTGAACCATCTAACATGGTGTGACCGCTAACAGTTTCTTCCACACTGTTTTGGGTGTTTGCCCAGTGATCAACTATTTTCCCATCGTCAAATCGGAAAATATCAATTACAACCATTGGACCTGTGTATCCACTGTGCAGAGCCACATAATTCCCATCTTCAATAATTCGTTTAATTTCTAATTTGATATCCATATCTTTCAATTGGTCGTAGAATTCCAGTAAAGCTTCTCGACCCGTTTTAATAGAAGGATAATGTGAAGTGTAATTTTCAGAAATCCATTTTTTAACGAATTCCTTATCTCCAATTTCGGAACTTTTTAAAAAAGCAATAGCCTTTTCTCTATTGGGTTTTACCATTATCTTTTTCCTCCTTTAACAGTTCATAATATTATGTTGTTGGATATGAATATAATTTTCATTTATAAGAGCTTTAAATCAGTTAAAAAGAACAAACTGATGATAACATTAGTATTATCCAATTGGAATTAATGCTCGATAATTCATATTTGGAAGACATTAAAAAATAGAAGTATTTGTTCAAAAAATAAAATAAAACGTAAAAAAATGGAAGTATTCTCATTCTGGCTTGTAAATTAAAGCAACAGCCCTAACATAGTACATCTGGGCATATGGAAGCAAAACCAATGCCAGTAAGAGAGATATTATATAAAATAAAGAACTGCCAATTGATACACTGAATAAGTAACTAATTAAGGTCCCTATACCGAATATTAATAGGAAAATGACCCCTGTAGTTATATACCAGTTTATAAGGTTAGCCCAACCTATATCCCCAATTATTTCAACTATCTCCCTAAGTCTAAATGCAGCTTCAAATTCTCCTTCATAGGCCATATTTGCTATTGCAATTAGGAATAATGGCAGAACTATAAGAAATTCAAATAATAAGACTATTACCAACTGATTTCCCACGTTAAATGTAACTATAAATAAATTCTCTATTCCGGGTAATATTCCTGTGACTAAAAAATTTAATGAATTCATGCCTAAACTTCCGATTAGAGAGGAAATACCCAGTACAAAGTCTGATAAACCTCCAAATGATATGAGTATTAGGAAGAATATAATGAGTGGTGGTAATATTAAGTATACAATAAAGGTTACAAATACTTTAACACCGTCTAGTAAGAGACTTTTCCAGGCATTAAATTTTGGTAGTCTATTTTCACCATCAAGAGATGTTTTTACGATTTTAAAAAGATATCCATTTACTAAAAATCCAGAAAATAATCCAATAATAACAAAAATCAGTAATATTGCATTATTTGTTATATCTAGTAAATTTAATAGGGATGATAATCCTCCGATCACTATGAGAATTCCTAATGTTATAATTTTCTTCCAATCTGAAACTGGATATTTCAATGAATCTTTTACTATTTCAGTTACATTCATGCTCTTTTACCTCATATTTGGATTACACTGATAAAGATATGGAATTCTATCATATAATATTATACAATCCAGTTATTTACCAGAATAGTTTTAACTTGATCATCTTATGGAATTATAGGTTGGATTACTTTTGGTATTGTGAAATAGAAGGTGGTTCCTTCACCATATTCAGATTCGGCCCAGATTTTTCCCCCGTATTGAAGTACTATTTTTTGTGAAATAGCCAATCCTATACCTGTGCCTTCATATTCATTTTTGGGTGTGTAGACGTTGAAAAATAGTAAATATTTTTTTAAGATTATTCTGTTCTATTCCTATCCCATTGTCTTTCAAAGCAAATAGATATTCATCATTAACAACTGTAGCAGATATGTGTATATTTGGATTTTTTTGGCCCCTATATTTGATAGAATTACTTATTAGGTTCTGAAATAGACGTACCATATCTTGTTCATTAACATAAATAGTGGGCAGTGGATCACAAGTTATGGATGCATTATTATCATCAATTAAAGGTTTTAAATTTAATAATACTAATTTAACAATATTTTCAACCTTTGTATCCTTTAATTCTCCCCTGATCTTTCCTATTCGTGAATATTCAAGAAGGTCATCTATCATCATATCTAAACGTTTAGCTCGTTGTATAGCATAATTTATAAATTCATTGGCATCTTCGTCCATAATATCTAAGTATTTCCTCTGTAAAAGCTCGAGAAAAGACGTAATCATACGAAGAGGTTCTTTCAAGTCATGTGATGATAAATATGCGAATTGTTCAAGTTCTCGATTAGAAACCTATAATTTCGGGGTTGTCAAGTTGTTTGGTGTTAAAGATTTTTTTAATGTTTTTGGGTCCAGTTTTGCATTTTGAGTTTTAAATAGTTGGTTAGTCCTTTTATTGTTTTGTATTTCCTTTTGTATGCTTTGGGTAGAGTTTGTCTGTAGTAATTTTCTATACAATTGGATGTTCGTGCTATGTTTGGATTATGCATAAATTGTGTGAGTCTGTTTAGGTTGGGAAGTATCTTTTTTGTTATGAATCTTCT
>CAAGKR010135799.1_pt1 | contig 17644 bp, 16 predicted proteins | sample 2556971 | NCBI WGS metagenome assembly CAAGKR01 (sample SAMEA5207829, study PRJEB30636) | soil metagenome | biome: forest; feature: boreal; material: soil | place: USA | collected 2011-09 | depth 1 m | reverse complement strand
TTCGGGGCGACTGGATTCGAACCAGCGGCCTCTTCGTCCCGAACGAAGCGCTCTACCAAGCTGAGCCACGCCCCGGAAATTCGTGCTCCCGTAGGTTCGGTCGGCTCCCTCCCCCTCCTGCCGCGAGCGAGCGAACGGGAAAACGCAGCACGCTATCCAAAAGTTTACCGGCACCCATGAGATACCTTATCGTCGGCTGCGGTCGCGTCGGCTCAACCCTCGCGAAGCTTCTCGACGCAGATAACCACGAAGTCATCGTCGTAGACGAAGAACCCAACGCATTCAAGCGTCTGGGGCAGAAATTCAAAGGTCACGTCATCGTCGGTACCGGTATCGACTATGACGTACTCAAGCGCGCCGGCGCCGCGCAAGCCGACGGTCTGATCGCCGTCACCAACGGCGACAACCGCAACGTCATGGCCGCGCTGATCGCGCAACGCATGTTTCACATCAAGAGGATCGTCGCCCGCATCTACGATCCCACCCGCGGCATGATGTACCGCGAGCTCGGCATCGATACGGTCTGCCCCACAACCACAGGCGCGAAAATGATCCGCGACATGTTGATGGAGGCCCCGTGGGACACGCTGCGATCCTTCGACTTCGGGAAGGTGACGTCGTTGACCGCGATCATTCGATCGGCCGATGCGGGCAAGCGGGTCTCGGATTTCGAGCGTGCCGGCCGCATTCGGATCGCCGCAATTCGCAGCGGCCAGAGCGTGCGCGTGCCGGCCAACGACACCGTGCTTGCCGAAAATGATGAAATCAACGCGATCGTTGCGCCGGAAGCGATAAGCGAGTTTGCACAGATGTTTGCGGACGCACGCCTTCCCGAGGGAGTCGTCTGATGTTCGTGCTAATCGTGGGCGGCGGAAAGGTCGGCTCGTACTTGACCCGCGCTTTGGTGGGGCAAGGACACGAGGTCGTCATCGTCGAGAAAGCCGAGCGCAAAGCACGCTTGCTCGAACAATTGCTCGAACAGAACGTGACGGTCGTGGGAGATGGCTGCGATCCTTTGGTGCTCGAACAGGCCGGGCTCAAACGGGCCGACGTCGTGATTGCCGATACGGGCGACGACGAGGACAATCTGGTCGCCTGCCTGATCACGAAAAAAAATTCGACGGCCCGCTGCATCGCGCGCGTCAACAACCCGCGCAACAAGTTGATCTTCGAATCGCTCGATCCGCAAAACCCGGTCACGGTCATTTCATCAACAGAAATTATTCTAGACGCCATCCACAAACACGTAACCGCGGCTGTTTAGCGATCCTGTAAAGACAAACGCTCCATCCGCCGGCCGAGCGTCAAAGAGCCCACGAGCAAAGTGACGATTACCACGACGAATGTCGCGTCGACGATGAGCTCGCGATTGGCGAACTTCAACGGTATTGCAAGCGCGAGCGCGAGCGACAGGGCTCCGCGAATACCGGCCATCCGCACGACCGTCATCCAAGCGACGTGTAAGCGCGGCCGCGCAAGATGCAGCAGGCCGTAGACAATCGCAAAACGAGCCAGAAGTACTGCCAGCACGGTCAGCGCAGCGAGTGACAAGGCATGTCCGAGGCGCGTAAGATCGAGTGCCGTTCCAATCAGAAAAAACAGGACGGCATTGGCGACGAGCGCCACGATCCCCCACAATCGCCCGACGACTTGCTCGCACGCAGCATTTATCCGCTCCAGTTGCAGCAGACGAAAAACTATGCCGAAGGCGAGCACGGCGAAAATACCCGACCAATCGTAGCGATTGGCAAGATAGTACGACCCATATCCCGCCGCCATCGTCAGCACGGCGTAAGCGAGTGGATGCGTGGTTTGACGAAGCAGCAACGTCGAGAGATACGCGATGGCAGCACCGCACGCAATTCCCAAGACCGTCCCCAGTACTGCTTGCCAAGCGATCTGCCAAAGCCCGGCCGCGGCGGCCAGGGCGGCGGCGGCAAGCACTGCGCGGTACACAACCACTGCGGCGGCATCGTTCAGTAAAGCCTCGCTTTCGACGATCGTCGCAAGTGGACGCGGAAGATGCAAACGGCGAAAGATCGCCAGCACGGCGACCGGGTCTGTCGCACTGAGAATTGCACCGAGCAATAACGCAGAGAGCCACGGTACGTTGCCCGCGTAATGGACACAGACCGCGATAATGCCAGCCGTGCAAAAAACGCCAGGAACAGCCAAGAGCGCGATGGGGCTCCACATTCGCCGCATCGTCCGCGTTTCCAAACGCCACGCACCCTCAAAGATCAGCGCGGGCAGGAACACGTACAACGTGGCGGCGCCGAAGACGTTGGTCAACCGCCCGGGAAACACAATGCCGACGATGATCCCTGCCACGAGCAGAAAGGCAATAAAGGACAGCTGCATCGTCAGTGCGTGTGGGTGAAGTTTCCCACGCGAACACCCATACCGCGCATTTCGGCGATCGCTTGCCGCATGCCGACCGCCTCTGCCGGACGCCCCACGGCCGCAAAATACCATTCAGGATCGATGTTGAGCGTACGCGTTTGGATCATCTCGACTTTGACGGTACGCAAGAAATCGCGCATCGCTTCGAGCTCCGCGGCATCGTCCGTCACACCGGGATGCGTGAGTAGATTTAACGACACGCGTAGTCCGGCCGCAGACGCCAGCCGAACCGAAGTGAAGACGTCGCCGAGATCGTACCCGATCGGACGGTAATATGCAGCATACACACTCCGCCGGAAAGAGTTGAGACTGACGCGCACCGCTTGCAGTCCTGCGTCGATACAGCGCTGCAGCGCAGACGGCAGGCTGCCATTCGTGTTGAGATTCACCGTTCCGTTCGAGCGCGCGTCACGAATGAGCGCAATAGCTCGCGCGATCGCAGTCGAGCGCAGCAGCGGCTCGCCTTCGCATCCTTGTCCGAAAGAGACGATACCATCCGGCACGCGCCCGAGATGATGAATTGCAATGTGCGCAAGCTCTTTGGCGGTTATTTCTTCTACGATGCGGGTTTGGGGTGACGGCACTCCGGTGTCGGGTTCTTGCTCGGAGATGCAACCGACGCAGCGGGCGTTGCACGCCGGCGAAACCGGCAATGCCGCTTCTCCGCGTTCCAAGAACACGTTTTGTGCAGTAAAGCAATGGTACTCGAGCGAGCATAAGGCGAGTTGCCGCAAGACGCGATTCCCGGTGTCGGCGTTCAGGCGTCTCTCGACGAGAAGTTCGAGTTCGTGGGGCGCAAAGCTGCGGGGTTGCCAGTCCTCGCCTTCGTCGGTTCGCATCGCGGCGACGTGCAACTGCTCGTCGATCGCGCACGCAAAAGTATATCCGAACAGCGGCAACGCCGGCGCATCCGCATCGCGTTCGTAGGCGGGCAACAAGAGACGCGTGTAGCCGGCCGGCAGCATCACCGCGAGAGTCTGCCGCCGGCGCGCGCGGCCCTTATGCAGCCGCGGATGACGCGACGGCAGCACCATCGGCACCGTTCCCGGCGGTGCGGCCACCAGCTCGGCGTCCGTGGCCTTGCGTATGATTCCGCCGTCGGCCAGCGGCTCGCGTTTCTCGTCGTAAAAGATGCGACCGGCTTTGTCGCAATAGGCGAGCGCGATCACAGGTTTTTTTGAAAAACGTCCTCGGTCTTAAGGATTTCGTAACCGAGCCGCGCATAAAAGGTATGCGCTCGTTCCCGAATCACGTTCGACAGCAGTCGCAGAGTCGAACATCCTCGTTTGCGCGCCCACTCTTCAGCCGCTTCGACGAGCAGCGCACCGATTCGATTGCCGCGGAATTCATCTTCCACGACCAAGCCCTCGATTTCCGCGCGCCGGCTCGAAATCAACGTCTCGTGTTGCGCGACGGCGACCCAGCCTACGACGCCGGCTCGCGGGACGACGGCCACCATGATCGCGCGATTGGCTTCGGGCGAGCGCAACATCGATTCGATGTGCTGGGGCGGAACCTCGTAACCGAGTTGCAATGCGAGCGCGGCCATGCGCGAAGCGTCCGCCGGCAAAGCGTCGCGGATCGAAACCGCGAGTTTGTCAGACGGGAGCTGCATGCCACGCCGCGACATCCGCATCGAAAACACGCACCGCCGGGCCGGAAAGGAATGCTTCGTGCTTGCCATCCCATTCTATCCTCAGCGTACCGCCGGGGACGTGAACTTCGACCGGACTCCGTGCCGTGCCGAGGTGAATCGCCGCGGCGGCGCACGCTGTAGCGCCGGTGCCGCACGCGCGTGTCAGTCCAACGCCGCGCTCCCAGTGCCGAACGTCGAGACGGTGGGCATCCACGACCACAGCCAGATGTACGTTGACACCCTCGGGGAAAAGAGATTGCAGCTGCGTGGCGACCGCGACGAGATCCAGGGCGTCGAGCGCTCTCTCAAAGATCACGACGTGCGGATTACCGACCTCAACATGAACTGAATTCGCAAACGGCAAAGTCCGGGGCTTCACCTGCGGAACGCCGATCTGCACACGTACTTGATAGACTTCTCCCGCGACCAGCACTTCAGCCGGAATGATTCCGGCAGCCGTTTCGATCCGAAAGCGATCGCCTTCTCCGCGTTCGGAAAGAAAGCGAATGACGCATCGCAATCCGTTCCCACACATTTCCGCTTCGCTGCCGTCGGCATTGAAGATGCGCATGCGCGCATCCGCCGTCGTCGAAGATTCGACGACGATCAAACCGTCACAGCCGACGCCGCCGCGCCGGTCGCATAGCCGGCGCGCAAGAGCGCCCGGGTCTTCGATTTCCGAACCGTTGCGCCGATCGATGACGGCGAAATCGTTGTACGTGCCGTGCATCTTGGTCACGGCCACGCCGGACATTACGAGGTTGTGACCTCGGCGGCCGCCGGTGGCGCGGGGGCTGCGGAATCACCCGGGGTTGAGAACGGGCCTTGCGGCGAAATGGTCGAGACGGCGTGTTTATAGATCAGATGCGTCTTGCGCTCGTATTCGATCAGAATCGTGAACGGATCGAAACCCTTGACGACCCCTCGCAATTGGAAGCCGTTGACCAAATAGATCGTGACCGCGACGCCTTGCCGTCTTATCTCGGCAAGGTATGTGTCTTGCAGGTTGCCGGGCATGCACGAACGCTTCAAACCCATGCGAGCTTTTCCCTTGCCAGCCGTTCGACGTCGCGCGGTAAAGCCGACACCATATCCGGTTCGCTGCGAAACCACGTCGTTTGCCGTTTCGCATAGCGCCGAGTCGCTCGAATGAGCAGTTCTCGTAGCTCCGCCTGTGTACACCAGCCGCGCAAGTACGCGATAGCTTGCGGATAGCCGACGGCGTTTGCGGCAACGGCATGTTCGCCGATACGTTCGGCCTCTTCCAAAAAACTCGCCGCGAGCATGCCGTCCGTGCGGCGCGCGATTCGCTCCTGCAACAGCGCATCTTCGACGTGCAGGTAGACTTTCAGGAACGGAATCCCGGCCGATACCAACGACTCAATCGGCCCGTCGCGCCGGGTGGATTTCGGCGCGAGCGCTATCTCCAGCGCCCGGACGACACGATACGTATCTCGCGGATGAACCATCGCCGCACGATCTCGATCGCGCACTGTGAGCCATTCGTGTAGAAACTCTGCGTCATGCAGACGCGCTTCGCGGGCTAAACGCTCGCGCAGGGTGTCGTCGTGCTGCGGCGCCAGATCGACCGCTCCGGTGAGTGCTCTTATATAGAAGCCCGTGCCGCCGGCGACGATGGCGCGTTTCCCGCGTGCGTGTATTGCACGAATCGAGGTCACTGCATCGGCTGCAAACCGAGCAGCGGAGTATCGCTGTTCGGGATCGAGAACGCCTACGAGGTGATGCGGAACCGCCGCGAGCTGGTCGGGCGCCGGCGCCGCGGTTCCGATGGGCATGCCGCGATAGATTTGGCGCGAGTCGCCACCGACGATCTCCGCGTTCCATCGTTGCGCAATCGCGATCGCGAGATCCGTCTTTCCCGACGCGGTCGGTCCGGCGATGACGAGCACGCCGGAAGGATGGGTCATCGTTTAAAGAGGCGGGCGATGGCGGTCGCTTCCATTCGCACGATCGTGGGACGGCCGTGCGGACAATGCATCGGGTTTTCGCAGATCTGCAGGCGGTCGACGAGCGTGCTCATCTCCGATAAGTCCAACCGTTCACCCGCGCGCGTCACCGAATGGCACGCTAACGATGCCCAGATGCGTTCGCGTACGTCCCGTTCCTTCGGCTCGTCCGTGAGATCGTCAAGAAAACCGGCGACGTCGAAGGCTCTCGCGCTGTAGCCGGCCGGGGTGGCTGCGATGCGATAGCTGCGCTCGCCGAAGATTTCAATCTCCAGGCCGGTCTCGCGCAACGCGGCGAGCACGCGCTCCAGTGCCGGCGCGCGGTCGGCCGGCAACTCGAAAGCGAACGGCACGAGCAGCGGTTCGGCGGGAGGCGTTTGCGCGCCGGCTGCTGCCACGATTCTTTCGTACGCAATTCGTTCGTGTGCAGCATGCTGATCGACAAGAACCAACGCGCGGCCGTCCGTGGCCAGGATATAGGTCCGATCGATCTGCGCGAGCACGCGTAAACCACTTTGCGCGCCCGTCTCAGCGGGATCGTCGGAAGGCACGCGTTCGAAGAGCGTTTGCAGATGAGCCAGACTCGCATCGATGCTTTCCGGCGCAAGCGAGGCGGTCACCGCATCGCCGAAACGCTGCGTTGCGTGATTGCGCAGCGTCGCCGCGATCGCACGTTTGACCGTGTCGACGACTTGGCGCCCGTAGCGCAGACGCACGTCGCTCTTTGTCGGGTGGATGTTCGGATCGACCTGATCCGGCGGCAGCGATAAAAATAGCACGCCGTACGGTTGGCGGCCCGTCATCGCAAAGGTCGCATAGCCCGCGCTCCACGCTCCGGCCAGCAGCGTGCTGCGCAAGAGGCGGCCGTTGACGAACAGCAGTTGCATGCGGCGGTCCGGACGATCGTTGCCCGGCGAGCTGATAAAACCGGAAAGCGTTCCGTGCATGCTGCGCGTCGCTTCACCATCGAGCGAGATGAGCGTCTCGGCGGCGGAGCGGCCGAAGACCATCGCCAAACGCGCGCGTTGATCGTCCACCGCCGGCATCACCCAAAGCTCTTTGCCGTCGTGGTTGAGTGAAATCGTAACGCCGGGATAGGCGAGCGCGAAAGTGGATAACCAGCCGGATATGCGGGCCAGTTCCGCGTTTGGCGACTTCAAGTATTCGCGCCGGACCGGTACGTTGGAGAAAAGGTCGCGCGCCCGCACGATGGTACCGACCGGCGCGGCTGCCTTTTCTATCGCTTCGGCTTTTTCAACATGGGCGGTAATGCGAGCCCCGACCTCGCTATCCGGCGTTCGCGTGACGATTTCAAGTTGCGAAACCGCAGCGATGCTGGCCAGCCCTTCCCCTCGAAAACCAAGCGTTGAGACCGATTCCAGATCGCCGGCTTGCCGGAGTTTGCTCGTTGCGTGGCGGCGTACCGCCAAAGCCAAATCTTCCGGAGAAATCCCGGCACCATTGTCGGCGACTTCGATCAGCGAAACTCCACCGTCTCTCAAGGAAACGGCTATGCGCGTTGCGCCGGCGTCAACGGAATTCTCGACGAGTTCTTTGACGACGGAGAGTGGCCGCTCGATCACTTCGCCGGCGGCGATCTGTCCGACGGTTTGCGGATCGAGAACGTGAATCATCTCACGCGTCAGGATTCAAGAACGTTAGCTGGCGTTCGGCCGGGACGATCTTCGGCAGACGGCGGCGCAGCGGCACTTGCTCTTCGACGTCCGCCTTGCCCGAGAGCGCGTCCGCAATCTCTTGCGCGCGCTCGACGACCGCATCGGGTAAGCCCGCCATGCGTCCGACTTCGATGCCGAACGATCGCGACGTGCTGCCCGCCAGTACGCGATGCGAGAATATAGGACCGCCGTCAGGCCCGGTCTTCTCCACGGCAGTGACGTGGTAGTTCGCAACGAGTTTCCAATGTTCGGCGAGCGCCACGAGCTCGTGAAAGTGGGTTGCGAAGAGCACGAGCGGCGCCTGATTGTCCAGGCCCAGTAAGAACTCGCAGATTGCTTGTGCAATCGCCAGCCCGTCGATCGTTCCGGTTCCACGCCCAACCTCATCGATCAACAGCAAGCTGCGATGCGTGCAGCGCCGCAGGATGTTGGCTGCCTCTCCCATTTCGACGTAAAAGGTGGATCGTCCCGACGCGAGATCGTCGCCGGCCCCGATCCGCGTGAAGATTCGATCGACCACGCCCAATCGCGCGGACTTCGCCGGCACGAACGAACCGATCTGCGCCATGATCGTCAGCAGCGCGGCTTGCCGCAGGTACGTCGACTTGCCGCCCATGTTCGGGCCGGTCAGCAGCACAAACCGACGATCGTCCTCGCGCAAGTGCAGGTCGTTGGGAACGAAATTCGTGCGCAGGATCGCCTCCATCACCGGATGGCGGCCGTCCTCGATATCCACGACGCTCCGGTCGACGAATTCCGGCCGGACATATCCGCGTTCGGCCGCGCATTGCGCCAGCGAGCACAGCACGTCCAGCTCCGCCAGAGCTTCTCCCGCAACGAGCAAGTCGTCAATGCGCGTCGCGATCCGGTCCACCAACTCGCCGAAGAGCTGCTCCTCCAGGCGCAGCTGACGTGACTGCGCGGTTGAAATCGCGATCTCGAGTTCCTTGAGCTCGGGAGTACTGTACCGCTCGCCGGTCGTGAGCGTTTGCTTGCGCACGTAATCCGGCGGAACTTGCGAAGCGAAATTCTTGCCCACTTCGATTGCGTAGCCAAACGTGCTGACGTATTTGACTCTCAGCGATTTGATGCCCGTACGTTCGCGCTCGCGCTCTTCGAGCTCAGAGAGTTTTGCGCGCGCATCCGTGCGCAGGCCCATGCACTCGGCGAGTTCCGCATTGGCATCAGGCCGCACGACGCCGCCATCTGTCAATTGCGCCGGCGGATCCTCGACGAGCGTCGCGTGCAAATCCGCCAGCATCTCTTCAAAATCGCCGATTCGCTCGGCGTGCGAACGCAACGCAGGCGGCGTCACCTGGCGCAACGGCCACAGGTTCTCCAGCGTACGCCGCAGCGACGCAAGATCGCGCGGAAGCGCACGCTTGAAACGAACCTTCTGCGATATGCGCTCCAGATCGAAGCAGCCGCGCAAGAGCTCCTGCATCGATTCCCGCCGGACGTGTTCGGCGATCAGCGCCGCGACGGCATCCTGCCGCGCGGCGATCGCGGCCCGCTCGACGAGCGGCGCCACGATCCAGCGCGCCAGCAAACGCGACCCCATCGAAGTCGCGCACTTGTCGAGCGTTGCCAACAATGTGGCTTTCGGATTGGCGCCCAGCGCTCTGACGAGCTCGAGGTTCTTGCGTGTGTTCGGATCGAGTGACAGGAAGGTACGGTGGCGATAAAACTGCGGCGGGTTGAGCGGACTCAGGGCCGGTTCGACGTTTTGCGATGTCACTCCCGAGCGGCGCACGAATCCCACTAATGCGTCGAGCGCGCGGTGCATCGCCAGCGCCTCGTCGAGTGAAAAGCCGTCGAGCGAACTGCGGTCACGGCTCTCGACCGAACAGAGCGCCGGTGCAGCGACGCGAATGCCCGAGCTCTCGAGCGTCATTGCGAGCTCCGCACGTAAACCGGCCGACATATCGGCGACGATCTCGGCCGGACCGATGCGGCCGATTTCGGTCAAGAGCTCTTCATATGCCGACTCGCCCGTAAGCGATGTCGCCGCGCAGAGCCCGGTCGAGACATCGGCGTACGCTAGCCCAAACGTCTCTTCGATCGCGGTGATCGCCGCCAAATAATTGTTTTGCTTGCCGTCGAGCAGCTGATCTTCGATCAGCGTACCTGGTGTAACGATGCGCACGACGTCGCGGCGCACGAGTTTGTTCGGTTGCGGAATTTCGAGCTGTTCGGCCAACGCCACGATATAGCGCTGCTGCACCAGGCGCGCCAAATACTGCGAGAGTGCGTGATGCGGAACGCCGGCCATCGCGATACGCTGCCCGCTGCCGGCTTCTTTCGACGTGAGCGCAATCGAAAGTGCGGGCGCGATCGTTTCCGCATCCTCTCCGTACGCTTCGTAAAAATCACCGACTCGCGAAAGCAGAATCGCTTCGGGATGACGGGCTTTCATCCCAAAGTACTGCTCGAGCATCGGTGAATACCGTTCGCTCACGCATCGCAGCGTTTCGGGACGCAGCCTGTGGATAACTTGCGATTACGCTGTGAGCAGATTTACTAAGGGGCGTTCGAGCGAAATACCGGCGTCGGCAAAGCGTTCGGCGCGCCGAACCACGGTGCCGCCGCATCCCCACACATAACCGGCGTCGATACTCACGTCCAGCCATGGCGTTTGCGCGAGATCGTCGGGCCGAACCCCCGAGGTTGACGAAGGGAACGGGGCAATGACGGTAACGTTGTCCAGCGTCTTAGCGGCAAGCTTCGAGCGGTCTTTTTTCGAGACGCCCTGCACGAGCGCACGAACGATTGTGCCGATTTTTCGATCGTGGTACGCGCGTGTTACTGCGTTTTGCGCATCGGCTAGCCGCGCGAAACGCTCGCTCGCCACCGCGGCGGGAACTTGATCCCAATGCGCTGCGGGCGTGCCGCGCCGCTTCGAGTAGATGAACATGAACGCGTTGGCAAAGATGCCGGTTCGGACGTAATCCAGCGTCGCCTGAAAATCTTCTTCCGTCTCGCCGGGAAACGCGACGATCACGTCTGTCGTGATCGCCGCGTCCGGCAAGTGTTCGCGAATCCAGGCGACTTTTTCCTCGTACTGCGCCAGCGTGTACTTTCGATTCATGCGGCGCAGAACCGGATCGCTGGCCGATTGCAGCGGCAAGTGGATCCGTGGATTCAGCTGCGGAACCTGCGCGAGATCGGACAGGACTTTTTTCGTGAAATCTTTCGGATGCGGCGAAATAAACGTGAGCCGTTCCAGTCCGAATGTCTGCGCGACGCGCCGGCAGAGTTCGCCGAAATCACCGTCACCGGCCGGATCGCGATATGCATTGACGGTCTGGCCGACGAGCATGATTTCGCGCGCCCCCTCGTCTACGCGCTGCTTCGTTTCGTTCAGAACGTCGACCATCGGACGATGGTCGAAGCGGCCGCGCACGTGCGGCACGATGCAGAACGTGCAATAGTACGAGCAGCCGCGTTGCACCGTCACGAAACCGCGCAGATGCGAAAACGCATCGGTCACACAGTCTGCGGCGCCGCCCAGCGGCACCACCAGCGCCCGTTCCTCGCTGAGCGCCGTATCGGCGAACTCCTCGCGCCAGCGCGCGATCGCATCGCCCAGTTGCATCAGTTCTTTGGTTCCGAAGACTCCGTCCAAGTGCGGCGCGTGCCGCTGCATCGAATCGCGATCCTGTTCGGCCAAACACCCGGTGACCACGAGTTTCAGCGCAGGATCCGCGTTCTTTAGCATTTTGAAATGCGACATGCGGCCATACGCTCGGCGCTCGGCTCCCTCACGCACCGTGCACGTGTTGAGGATCACGACGTTCGCATCTTCGGGCCGCTCGGCCACGACGTAACCTGCCGAGGCCGCGCGATCCGCAATGTATTGCGAATCGGCCTCATTCATCTGACATCCGAACGTTTCGATGTAAATACTCGCCATCGGCCTGCCGCTGTTCGGCGAGCGCCGCGGGAATACCCGGGACGCGGCGGAAACCTCCGACCCGTGCAGACTGCCGAAGAACGCGACGGCGCCATGCTTCGTCCCGCGACGGTCGCGATCGTCGGCCGCCCGAACGTCGGCAAGAGCGCGCTCTTCAATCGTTTGATCGGCCGGCGTTTGGCGATCGTAGAAGATACGCCCGGCGTTACGCGCGATCGCTTGTACGGTTTATGCGAATGGCGCGGGCGCACGTTCAGTTTGGTCGACACCGCCGGAATCGATCCCGCCGCCGAGCGCGATCCCGACCAGGCCGTCGCCGCCACACAGCGGCAGGCTGAAGCTGCCGCGCAGGAAGCCGATGCCGTGCTCTTCGTGGTGGATGCAGCTGCCGGCCGCAATCCGCTCGATGACGATGTCGCCAAGATCTTGCGCAAAGCGCGCAGGCCCGTCGTGCTGGCTGCCAACAAGGCCGAGTCGCCGAGCGCGCAAGCGTCAATCTACGGCGAATTCGCCGCGCTCGGATTCGGCGAGCCACTCGGCGTCTCGGCGATCCACGGTGAAGGCACGGGCGATCTGCTCGATCGCGTGGTTGAGCACTTACCGCCAGAAGCTCCACCGCAAGATTTGTCCGGCGAGCTGGCGATCGCGATTGTCGGAAGACCCAACGTCGGAAAGAGCTCCCTGCTCAACGCCCTCGTCGGATCGGAACGTTCCATAGTGTCCGACGTTCCCGGAACGACGCGCGACGCCATCGATTCGATCTTTCCATTCCACGATCGGCGCCTACGTTTGATCGATACAGCCGGCCTGCGCAGCAAACCCAAGCAGCACGGAGCGATCGAATACTACGCCGCATTGCGCTCGCTTTCGGCGATCGCGCGCTGCGACATCGCGATTCTGCTTTTCGATACGATGCAGGGCATACTCGCGCAGGATCGCCGTCTGGCCGGATTGATTCTCGAGGAACGCAAAGGCCTTATCCTGGTGGGCAACAAGTGGGATTTGGCGCGCGAGCAGGGTGAGTACAGCCAGGGCGAACTCGCCAACGTCATTCACGAGCAATTGCCATTTGCGCGTTTCGCTCCGGTAACGTTTCTCTCCGCAAAGACGCAGCGGCGGCTGGGAAGCCTGATGCCCGTCGTCATGCAGGTTGCAGACAACCTGGATCGCCGCGTCCCAACCCCACAACTCAACACGATCATCCGCGATGCTTCGCTCGCACATCCGGCGCCCGCGGTGGGCGGGAAGCCTTTGAAGATTCTCTACGGCTCCCAACCGGCCGTCCATCCGCCGCTCTTCGTCTTCCACTGCAACGATCCGAAATTGGTGCAGCCTTCTTACCGCCGCTTTCTCGAGAATACGATCCGGCGCAACTTTGATTTCGAAGGCGTGCCGCTGGCTCTGGAGTTTCGCGAGCGCACGCGCGAGGCTCACACATGACGATCGCACTCTTGGCAATCGCCGCGTTCGCGATCGGCTCGATCCCTTTCGGTTATCTCATCGGCCGGTTTTTTTTCCACACCGACATCCGCCAAGCCGGCAGCGGAAACACCGGTGCGATGAACGCGCTGCGCACGATCGGCAAAGCGGGCGCGGCGGCGGTGCTGATACTCGATGCGCTCAAGGGATTTGCGCCTGCGTTCATCGTGCTCCATTGCAACGATGTGCCGGTTTGGACAGCGGCAATCGTCGCGGCCTGCGCGGTGCTGGGACACTGCTTTTCACCTTGGCTCGGATGGAAGGGAGGCAAGGGCGTCGCGACGTCATTTGGTGCGATCTTCGCCCTGGCATGGCCCGCCGGGATCGTTGCAGTCGCCGGCTGGGCCATCGGCGCGACCTGCACGCGCTACTCTTCCGTGGGCTCGATGCTCGGCAGCGTGCTGGCTGCGTTCGCACTGTGGTTTTTTACGCGCGACCCGTGGTTTACAGCCTACGGAGTTTTTGCGGCCGCCTTCATTTTATATACGCATCGTGAGAATATCGCCCGCCTGCTTGCGGGCCGCGAACACCCCATCAGGCTGTAGGGCTCGGCATACCGAGCTGCGTATGGCCAGGTCATGATCTCTTCAAACGACTTGCGCAACGGAATCACCATCGTCGTTGACGGCCAGCTCTGGACTGTCATTGAGTTTCAGCACGTCAAGCCCGGCAAGGGATCGGCGTTCGTGCGCACGCGCATGAAGAACGTCAAGTCGGGCGCAACCGTCGAGCGCACGTTCCGCGCGGGCGAGAAACTCGATCGCGCAATGGTCGACAACCGGCAAATGCAGATGCTCTACAACGACGCCGACGGTTATCATTTCATGGACCAGGAAACATTCGAAAACGTCACGCTGCAACGCGATCTGATCGGCGGTCCGGCGGATTTTCTCAAAGACGGCATGGTGGTCGATATCCAGTTCCACGACGCCGATCCGATCGGCTGCGACTTGCCTGCCCACGTGGAGTTGCGGATCGAGAAAACGGATCCGGGGTTCAAGGGCGATACGGCAACCGGCACCACGAAACCGGCCACGCTCGAAACAGGCGCCATCGTCAACGTTCCACTCTTCGTCAACCAGGGCGACGTGATCCGCATCGACACGCGCGATCGCCGCTACATCGGCCGCGTCGGCAGCTGACATCGCGCCTTACGTCTGGCTTTTCGTAGCCGGTTTTCTCGCCAGCATCTTCGGATCGATGGTGGGCTTGGGCGGCGGCTTCATTATCGTACCTGTGCTTCGTCTTTTCTTCGGGCTCTCGCCGCCGGTAGCGGCCGGAACGGCGCTGGCGCTGGTGATCGCGAACAGCGCAAGCGGTTCCGCGACCTATCTCTTGCAGCGCCGCGTGCATCTGCACACGGGTTGGCTCATCGCCGCGGGCGGATTACCCGGCGGTATTCTCGGCGCGATCGCGGTCGAACATTCGTCGCCGCAACTTTTCGATTGGCTGTTCGCAGCGTTCTTGATCGCGGTCTCCGCAGACATCGTCATCAATCGCGAGAAACGCTCGGCAAATCGTTCCGGCGCGGGCCAAAGAAACATGCGCGCGACCCTGTTGACCGGCTTTGCCGTCGGTTTCGTCTCGAGTCTTTTCGGCGTCGGCGGCGGTGTGATCTTGATTCCATCGCTGCTGTATTTTTCGGCATTGCCGGCGCATGTGATCAGCGCCACGTCGCAATTCGCGATATTGCTGACGTCGCCGGTCGGTTTCGTCGCGCATCTTCTCCAGCGCGACATCGCATGGGCTTACGTCATTCCGCTTGTCGCCGGAGGAGTTTTGGGAGGCCCCATCGGCGCGCGGCTTTCACTCCGCGTGAAATCGCCGCTCTTGATGCTCTGCGTTGCCGGCGCGCTGACGATCGCCGCTCTTGCCCTGGTCTTCCGTCACATCTTTGGGTAGGGAGGCCGCCTGAAGGCGGGAATAAGATCGCCACCGATGCAGCCAATCGGAACTGTTTCGGGCCGTCCAGGATCAGTTACCGAGCTCGAGCGGCTCTTTGAAATAACGCGCGATGTCCTCGATGCGCCCACTTTAGATGCGGCACTCATGTCGCTGGCGCGCGGCGTGCAAGAACTCTTCGGCTGGCGTTTCGTTTCGATGGTTGCCGCCGAGGAACCCAACGCGGATCTGAAGCGCCGCGTGATGCTCGGATATCCGGATGAAATCGTCAAGGAGCGGCTTCATGAGAACGTCGACCGCGAAGCTTTCGTCGCCATGCTCGAACACGCCGTCCGTTTCTTTGACGACTGCTACTTCTTCCCGGCCGAACGGAACGCCGAATGGGAACGATCGATCTACACCGGGTTCAACCCAAACGAAACCAAGCGCCAATACCCCAATCAGTGGCAGGAGCGCGACGCGCTCGTTTTGACGCTCCACGATCGCGACGGCATCATGATCGGCTACATGTCGCCTGACGGGCCGCTCAACGGCGAAATCCCAGCCGTGCAGACGCTGCGCGCGATGCAGGTCTTCGTCAACCTCATGGGTCTGGCGCTGGTCAACGCGCGCTCGCAGAGCCGCCTCCAATACGAAGCCACGCACGATCCGTTAACGGCGTTGCCGAACCGCACGGTGTTTTCACTGCAGTTGGCGCGCACGCTCGAAGCCGTGCATCGCGGTGAGGGCGAGCCGCACAGCGTGCTCTATCTCGATCTCGAGGAATTCAAATCGATCAACGACACGTTGGGTCACTTGGCAGGGGACGACGTTCTCAAAGAAACCGCCCAACGGCTGCGCATGGTCGTCGACGAACGCTCGATGGTCGCCCGCATGGCGGGCGATGAGTTCGCCGTGCTCGTTCCCGGCACGTCAACCGCTGCGGTGCAGAGCGTGCTGGACACAATCCACGAAACTTTGCGCCGTCCATATGCGATGGCGGGACGCGCGCTGGCGATGACCGTAAGCGTCGGCGTCGTTTCGATCGATCAAGGCTATACGTCGATCACCGAAGTGCTGCGCGATGCGGAGACCGCGATGTATCGAGCCAAAAATCAGGGCCGCGATCGCAACGCGATCTTCACGCCCACGATGCACGAAGAAGCGCTGCAGCGGCTCTCGCTTCGGCTCAATCTGCGCGCCGCCATCGAGGAGCGCCAGCTCGTCGTCATGTATCAGCCGATCGTCACACTCGACAATGGCCACATCGAATGCGTCGAGGCGCTGCTGCGTTGGAATCATCCCGAGCAGGGCTATCTCGCGCCAGCTGCATTTCTGCCGCTGGCCGAAGAGCTGGGTCTCATGGAACCGGTCGGCCATTTCGTCCTCGACACCGCGTGCCGCGATCTCTCGCGCTGGCAAAAAGCCTATCCAGATTTAGGATGCAACGTCAACCTTTCGGTGCAAGAAGTGCTGCAGCCGAATCTTCCCGATTTCTTGCGCAAGGTACTTAGCATGTACCATATCGGTCCGACCATGCTCACGCTCGAGATCACGGAGGCGTCAATCCTGCAGAGCGAGCATCGGGCGGCGAGAATTCTCGAAACGCTCAAAGCCGTTGGCGTCGACCTCTGTATCGACGATTTCGGAACGGGCTACTCCTCGCTGCAATACATCACGGCGCTGCCGATCGATTCTTTCAAGATCGATCAGAGCTTCATCGCGGCACTCGAAGAACCCAAGGGCGAACAGATCGTGCGTCTTCTGGTTGGATTGGGAGAAGCGTGCGGATTGCGCGTGACCGCCGAAGGCATCGAAACCGAAAGCCAGGCGAAGACTCTGCTTTCGCTGGGCTGCAAGTCGGGACAGGGCATGTATTTTCACGCTCCCCTGCCCGCCGAGGACATTTCCGCGCTCCTTCGATAGAAACGGCGTAGGAGTCAGTCTACAACAACAAAAACGTTTGCAAAATCTTATTGCAGGAGGCTTTTGAAAATGTCTGATTTTTCTATTTCGCCGGAAGTTGCTGCTCGGATCGATAAGCTCGAGCGAGAAGGTCGCATGCTGCGGCGCGTTTCATTCGTTACGACGCTGGCGCTGGTTGCGGTTACCGCCATCGGCGCGGCGGCTGTTGGCTCCGGAATCGTAACGTCGAAGACGTTCACGATTGTCGATAGTTCCGGTCACGCGCGCGTGAAACTCGACGCGCAAGGCCTTCACGTATTTGACGGCAAGGGCCGCGAACGCTTGTCCGCGGTGGTCAATTCATCCAATCAGCCGGCGTTTCGCTTGGCGGATCCGACCGGTCTCGTGCGCTTACGCGCATATATTACGCCCGGTAACGATCCAAGCATTAAATTTGAGGACAGCCAGAACAAGGACCGCTTCTGGCTCGATCTCTCCTCGATGGATTTCTATGACTCCGCCGGAAACGATCGTCTCGTCGTCGGAATGACGCAAGACAATCCCGCTCCGATAATCAGGTTTTTCACTGCGGACAACAAGAACTTAATCAGCATCGAAGGAGCAAGCGCGCCGTTCATGCGCTTGTACGACAGCAGCGGCGCCAAGCGTGCATACATCGGCATATACGGCGACGGAACGAGCGGCGCGTCATTCTGGGACTCGGCCGGGACGGCGACCTGGAGCACGCCTTAACGCAACGGTAGAGCCCCGGCAACCACTCGTG
>CAAGKR010068234.1_pt1 | contig 17644 bp, 13 predicted proteins | sample 2556971 | NCBI WGS metagenome assembly CAAGKR01 (sample SAMEA5207829, study PRJEB30636) | soil metagenome | biome: forest; feature: boreal; material: soil | place: USA | collected 2011-09 | depth 1 m | reverse complement strand
ACGCGCCTGAGGACGCGAAACTCCTGGTGTACCGTCGCAGGCTGCAGAACTCCTTTCTCTCTGAATCCAAGGGAAGACTTGATTCGGACTCGCTGGCGGAGACGATCTCGCAAGTAGATTTCTACGTGGTCGGCAGTGAGGTCCACTAAACTGCTCGACGCGAAAGCACCTTTGAGGTGCTTCACAGCGCGTAGATTTATCTCGTGAGTCTTCTCAGCTCGCATGGGTGGCTTCGAATAAGTTTCCAAAAAGAAGTCAGCCCATTGTCCAAAGCTCAAGGATTCCCCTTTCTTTACGACATCAAGTATGTTGTTGTCTCTGGCCTGAAGCCTGTCTCTGAGTCTCTTCTGGGCTTCATTCCAGTCTTCCGTGAGTGTTGACTCCCTTCGACGAACGCCGTTCCGGTCTCGATAACGAATCCACCAGACCCGGCTTTCCTTTCTCCGAAAGACAACACCATCGTGCACTCGTGATCTAGGCATTCTCCATCTCCTGTCTGAAGGATGCGCGGAACAAGTCCAAATCCGACTTCAAGAATCGGATATTGCGACCCATCACGCGGAGATGGGGAATCTGCTTTCGCTCAACCCAAAGATACACGGTCTGCGAACTCACACCAAGATATTTGGCCGCTTCCTTGACGGTCAGAGGGATTTCGTTGGATACGATTGCAGTCGTCGGGGCGTCTTCAAGAGATGATTGGCTCATCACAGTTCTTCCTTTGGCTTCGACTCTTTCCTGAGGATAGGTTGTTGTGCCCACTGGTTCTCTACTCCTGATTTACTCGCGAGCGATGCTCTTCCGCGCTGTTTCGCCGATTCTCAACATGTCTGGGCAACTGACCTGCGATTTTCTTGTCCATGTTGCGGCCCCAATAAAATCGTCGACCGTCAGGTGGCGGCTGCTGAAGTTCCGAATCATGACTGCCACGGCATAATGCTACTATACATATAGCACCATGCAAGGAGAATTTTCACTCAATTTAACATTTTTTGAGATGGGTTCTGGGGACCGCTCCGGAGCCCTTGTCCAGCCCGGAGCCGCAACCGTGCCGGCCCAGGGCTGAACGATGCCTTTCGCCGCCTTGATGTTGTCCAAGACAGTTATCGGGAAAGAAGTCGGCTAGGAAAAACAGCAGCGCAGGAAGGTCCTTGGCATAGCGACCGAATCAACGAAGGGGTGGAACATTACGATTCGAGATGTCCCCTCGTTTCCCCGTTGTGATCGAGGAACGACTGTCTACTGGGCATTTGTAGGGGACAGCTGGCGCATTTCGCGAAAGGTAATTATCGATCGCGTCCCGGTTTCACGCGTTGCTTTGCCGCGTGTAGTTCCTTGCCAAACACTTTAGCAGCCCAGTCCGGAATTGTCTGCGCGGCTTTGCTCAACTCGCCGCTTATGAAGTGCGCGACTACGCGGTAGCCGCGGCGATGCGCTGTGTTGTCGTACACGATTAAGTCATCGGCATGTTTACGGACTTCGGAAAGATTCTTTGTCGATTCTCGATACGAGTCAATCACGCTGGACACGGGCACGACTTGTCCGCCGCGACTCATGCGCACGAGCACCCGCCCGACATTCAAATTCGCATCTTCGGTGGATATAAAAAGTACTTTCGTGGAGTAGCTTGCTGCCTTCGCTTCGTCCAGCAGTTGCGTGTCCACACGAATGTCTTCGACGGCAAAAGAATGCCGGTCTTCAAGAAACGCTTGTTGCTGATCCCTCACGGCGGGAACCAGCGTAGGGAACGCTTCCTTCAAGTAAGCTTCATAGAAAGTTGTCTTACCGGCGCCCACCGGTCCCGCGATAATAAACAGTGCTGGCTTCTGGTGGCTCAGGGTGTCATTGCCTCGTGTGTAGATTCGTGTGGACCTATTGGGACGCACCCTCAAACTTTGCGTCGAATCCCTCAACGGGGTATCGCTCTCCATCAGGCATGACTTTTACCGTCGTTTTCAGATTGCGATCGTATTCGTAGTGCGTCCCATCAAGCTCTTCTGCATCGACGGAGACTGATTGCATTGCTGAAAGCCCCGAGAGCATCTGGTGAAGCTCCCGCCGCTCCAACTCCGACATTCTGTCGTACGAATGCGTGGATACCCCGCGTCGCTTCGCTGATCTCTTGAGCTTGCCTTCTTCAGTCTTTACGTAATGAGCCAGAAGAGCGCTATTCACGAGCTGATTCATCGAACACTTTCGCTTTTGTGCGACCTGATGAATGCGCTTGCGAAGACGCCGCAAGATAACAACTTGCGTTTCTCTCCCGGTCTGTTTCTGTCTGGATTGAAGATTGACGAGCTCGACGGTATTCAGGTCGACCGCCAGAAGGGCGTCGTTGATTGAAGTCGACAGTTCTCCCAAATATCGAGGTTTATCCCGCAGGAGTTTGTCGAGGGCACTTAAGAGCCGGACATTGTAGACTCCAAAGTGAACGCTTCGCCGCTTCGCCATGTTTCCTACCGTCTTTGGACTGGGGTTCTCGCAACTGAAGATACGTCGCGGTCCATACATGAGATATATACATGACCCTGGAAGCTTGTTCAACCCTTCCCGTCTTTAAGACGCCCCCTTGGGTTCGCGTTTCCATTCCAGGGACAAGACAGCGAATCAGCGCCGCTTTTTCTCTTCCGGAGAGCGCTGGCTAGTTTTTCCACGCAGGGGCGGTAGTCTCTTTGCATTGAGGTCCTTCTTATGACGCCATACATAGAGCGCCATGGCGTATCGACGTAAAGCATGAAAAGGCCCTAAGTCGACAAAAGTTGACACAACTCGGCAATAGTCGGCAATAGTCGGCAAAAGTTGACACAACTCGGCAGAAGTCGACAGAAGTCGACACTCTTCAACAGCAGTAGGAGCAGCGTGCATGAAATGCAGGCGGGTCATCGGCGAAAGACACAGGTATTGGAACATAAAGGGTTTGGGCCACTTTGTGGTGTTTTTCGGGCTTAACTACTTACGTTTCATATGTTTTGGGCGGTACCACTTCGAACAGATTGTGGTATCACTCCGGTACCACTCTTGAAAGGGGATGTTTTGTGGGTAAAAAATCTATTTCTCGCAACTTTCGATACCCTTCCGCCGAACTGCGGGAGAAAGGTCGCGCCGCCGCCAAAAGCCGAGGCTTCCGTTCCGGGCAAGTCTTCCTCATTGCCGCTTGCGAACACGAAATTCGGGAGGACGCCAACACCGAAACGACAGCGCACTCTCAATTCCCCCAAACTGCGATATAACTAAGTTCGCTATGCTTTCTGAAAAACCACTCCCGGCTGCTTCGGTCAAGCGTCTCTCTCTCGACGCGATCGACGTGGAGAACGACGCGGAACTTGACGCTCTCACCGATCAAGTCCTCGCTGCGGGCAACAAAATAGTCGAGTCTGAACGCGCGGAGATGATGAGCAAGGGCATCATCGACGAGCGTGGCAACCTCCTGAAGACCGAGCTTCCCGAAGATATGCGCAAGGACGCGGACAGAGACTTCGGGGGCTGACTTGGCGCGACCGCGAATGGAATGGTCATCGTTGCCGGTCCTCCTGGCAGCGGCAAAACAACCCGTTTCCCCGTAGCTGAATTCGACGTCGATTCCTTCAATGCCGACAACCGCGCCGCGCAACTGAATGCCGGTTCCTTTCGCGGTATCTCGAAAGACATCCGCTCTCAGGTCAACGTCGAGTTTCAAATTGGATTTTGGACCATATCTCCGCACGGAAAAGCTTTGCCCTCGAAACAACGCTTCGCAGCCAGGTTACGTTTGAGCAGGCGCAGCTACCAGCTTTCTCCTTCACTCTACAGGACTTGCGAAAACCGCGAGGCAGCAAAAGGCAGCATTAAGAAACCGAGCAAAGTCGGCCCGGTGACACAAACTCAGCGGCACGGATGGCATGCCGACGTAGCCCGGCTATTCTTAAAGACCAGCAACCTATCATTCGTCTAGGACAGTCAGTGGAAAAAGCCATTCTCTAAACCCGGACTTCTCTTCGAACAAATAATCCTCATTCCATGAAAAGCCAGGACTCAGGCCGGCTTGGAAAGATAGTAGGGAGAGCTGACGGTGAAGATGCGCTCGTTGCCGCGGACCCGGAGCGTCCACTCCAGTAAGCGAGCGCGCTGGTTGTGCAGGAAGTATTCGTACCAGCGATCTTCCACCAATTCGGGAATGACCACGACGATGCGCCGGTCAGGATGTTTTTCGGAGAGTTCGAGAATGTATTGGACGATGGGGACGATGATGAAGCGGTAAGGAGACGGCAGAGCGGTGAGCTTGGGCGGTTCGACGCCGGCGGCGCGAAAGGGCTGCTCGACGTAGCGATTCCAATCCTCTTGCAAGAGTTCGGAATGCTCGCCGGGCTCGATGTGAATGGCGATGATTTCCGGTGAGAGCCGCGAGGCAAATTCGAGCGCATGCTTGGCGATGAGGCTCCAATGCTCGATGGGCACGACGACAATGGGTCGCGCGCCTTGGTTGGCGGGGACGGCGGGCGCGGCGCAGCTCGTGGCGACGCTGACCAGGTGATAGTGACGCCGGACGAGGCGGAAGAGAAAGATCAAGAGAGGAATGAAGATGACGGTGATCCATGCACCTTCGGCAAATTTTGCGACAAGAACCACAATGACAGTGACACCCGTAACGAAACCTCCGAGGCCATTGACGAGAGCGCTCTTGATCCAGTGCGGACCGCGGTTCTTCCGCCAGTGCATGACCATGCCGAATTGCGAGAGCGTGAACGCGAGAAACGCGCCGACGGCATAGAGCGGGATCAGCTTGTCGGTGACCCCATCGAAAACAACAAGCAAGAAGCAAGTGAGAGCCGCAAGGACGACGATGCCGTAGGTGTAGACCAGACGGCGGCCGCGGTAGCCGAAGGCATGCGGCAGGTAATTGTTCTGCGCGATGGCGCGGCAGAGTCGGGGAAAATCGGCGAAGGCGGTGTTTGCGGAAAGGGACAAGACGAAGAGAATTGATGCGATGGTGAGGTAATAAAAAATTCCTCTGCCGAAAACGGCGGCGATCAGCATGGAGAGAAGGCTTTGATAGCCGGGCTTGCCAGGGTCGGTCGCCGCGATGCCGTAAACTTTGACGAGATAAGAAATTCCTGCCAGCAAGACGGCCAGGAGAAAAATGATGACGGTGAGGGTGCGCTGGGCGTTTTTCACGCCGGGTTCGCGGAAGGCTTTCACTCCATTGCTGACAGCTTCCACGCCGGTGAGGGCGGTGCAACCGCTGGCGAAAACTCTAAGCAGGAGCCAGAAGGTGACGGCTTCGGTCATGGCCGGGGAAGGCGGCAACGGCGCTACGGGCATGGGATGTCCGCCGCTGAAGATGACGCGGACAATTCCACCGACAATTGTAATCAGCAGCGTGCCGACGAAGAGATACGTCGGCAGCATGAAAGCCACGCCGGCATCGCGCAGGCCACGCAGATTGAGGATGGTGATGACGACCAGAATGCTGACGCAGAAGATGACCGTGTGGGGCTGCAAGGACGGAACGGCAGAGACCAGCGCACCGACGCCTGCGGAAATGCCCACTGCGGCGGTGAGAATGTAGTCCGTCAGCAAAGCCGCGGCAGCGAGAAGAGCCGGGAAGACGCCCAGGTTGAATCGCGCGACGGTATAGGAGCCGCCGCCGCTAGGATAATCGGCGATCGTTTGCCGATAGGAGAAGTAGACGATGACGAGGAGCGTGATGATGGCCACGCTGACGGGAACGATGTACTGCACACCGAGAAGGCCGAGCGGGATTAAGAGGCTCAGAGCGGCTTCCGGGCCGTATGCCGCGGAGCTGAGCGCGTCCAGGCCGAAGATGGGAATGCCCTCCTGGATGCCGATCTGTTCGGCGCGTTCGTCGCTGGTCTTGATGGGCTTGCCAACAATGAGGTCGAGAATGTTCATTCGTGATCCGGTTCCGAGACGTGCTCTCTTTCGGAATGTCCATTTGTGACGAGTTGCGAAAGAATGTCAACACTCGGAAAGGGGAAGTGACTGGAATTCAACTCATAAAGTCAGGGCTCAATGAACTGGCTGCGGGCGGTTTTTACGAAGTTTAGGAACCTGCGCGCCAGTTCGCGAATTCGCCCTTCCTGTCTTTGTTGCAGGGCTTCCTTAGGAATTAGCTCACGGCCTATGCCGAGTGCAACTGCGCCTGCAAGAATGAATTTACCTGCCGTTTGTTGATTCACACCTCCAGCGGCGATCAAGGGTACCCGAGGCAACGGCCCTCTCAGCGCCCGAATGTAGCTGTCACCGCCTACTTGCGCGCAAGGAAATACTTTGACGAAATCAGAACCTGCCTTCCACGCCAAGATGACCTCTGTCGGTGTGAGCGCACCGGCCATCATTGTCAGTTTTTCCTTTGCGGCGAACTCCACGATCTCTAGGTCGAGGCCAGGACTGGTCAAAAATTGAACGCCAGCGTCTACACAGAGGCGCGCTGTATCCAGGTCCAAGAGGGTTCCCGCGCCGACGATTACATCGGGCAGGTTTTTGACGAGATAGGAAATTACTTCTATCGCGCCTGGCACCGTCATGGTGATTTCCACGATAGGAATGCCACCTTTGGCGACTACTTCGGAGGCGAAGCGGGCTTCTTCAGCCGAAGATGTGCGAACCGCAGGAACTATGCCAACTTCGCGAATCTTGGCGCAGACTTTTTCCTTTTCCATGGAATTCTCTCCTCACGATGCGTCTCCAAAATACAGGAAAGTCGGCGTAGAAGTGGAGCTTTTCAAGGGGGCCCTCGTCATCAGCCCCGATTGATGTGAATTAAAGCGTCGCGATTCCAGAAAGGTTGTGCGCTCCTTACGTGGATGGTATCCTCCCGATGCTGGCTGCGAAAGCGTTCAGATCATGCAGGATTGAAGGCTGACCCATCGTTTTGAGATTGCTATGTCCGGGCTCATGAAAACATTGCATCAGTTGAATCGTTCTTGGCCTAGAGCCGTGAGTTTGGCATTTGCATTCTTGTGCGTCATCCTGGGCTTCGCAGCCTGCGGAAATGCAGCGTCTACTGGCCCTCAGAGTTGGCCGGTTTCTTCTACCCAAGCCACATCACAATTTGCCATCGCCGATTTCGATGGTGACAATCGGCCCGACCTCGCCACCGTTCAGGTCGGACATGGCAGCTCCTCGGATACACAGTATTGGATCGCTTTCCAACTTAGCCGCGGATCGCGACAAATCCTGGGCATCACAGCGCCGACAGGTGGACTCCAGATCACATCACGCGATGTAAACGGCGACAGCTTTCTCGATGTCGTCGTTACGACGGCTTGGACGAACCAGCCCGTCGCGGTCCTACTGAACGATGGTCAGGGAAACTTTGGGGCTTCCAGTCCATCTGCATTTCCGGGAGCCTTCATCACTTCTGAAAAATCTTGGGCCTGCATTACTGATGAGGTTAAGGAAGCTACCGCCGTCCTTCTTTCGCGCTATCCCACGGGGAATTGCCTAGAGAGCAGCAGGTTTTCGTCACCTCGAAACGTGACGGGGCTGCTTGTTCTGCGGACTTCTCGTAATTCGCTTTCGTCTCCAGTCGTTTCTTTCCTCGGTCGAGCTCCACCCTCCTTCGTTCTTCACATGTAAACCCGCTGCTACTGAATACGTAGACTGGCGCGCTCGCGCGCCTTAAAACGGCTTCACGAAGCATCGGACACTCATCGCCAAGCACGGTTTCACCTATGCGTAGCAGCGCGCCATCGCCGCTGGCGTGCGCAAACGCTGTGTTTCAGTCGCTGACAAGATAGTCCGGGGAGGTTTCATGAAACGTTTCTTGAGTCGTCTGTGCGTTGGGTTGTTTGCGACCGCAGTTTTGGCGGAAAGCGGTTTCGCCCAAAGAGCACTGACCTGGCAGGAGATTCGAGACAAGTTCGAGGTAGCGAACCCTACCCTGCACGCGGGACAGATTGGGATCGACGAGTCGAAGGCGCAAGAGATCACGGCGTTTCTTCGTCCGAATCCGAATTTCAATCTGACGGCGGATGGGACCCAGATCGCTCCTAATAAAGGTGTCTGGCGGCCGTTCGCTGGCACGTATGAAACACCCGGCATTAGCTATCTGCACGAACGTCAACACAAGCGCGAACTTCGGCTCGAAAGCGCTCAGAAGGCCACAGGAGTCGCCGTGTCCAGCCAGGCTGACCTTGAGAGAACGCTTCTTTCTACTTTGCGGATGGACTTCGTACAGACCCTGCAAGAAAAGGCGATTCTCGACCTCGCGAAGGAAAATCTTTCCTATTACGACCATGTCCTGGACGTAAATCGCGAGCGCTACAAAGCCGGCGCCATAGCACAGGTCGATCTGGATCGTCTCGAGCTGCAGCGCGTCACCTATGAAGCCGATCTGCAAATTGCGGAAGAGAGTTTGGAAACTGCGAAGATCCTGCTTCTCATGCTCTTGAATGACCGTACACCCGTAGCTCAATTTGACGTTACGGGTCCCTTTGACTTTTCAACTCAGATCACGCCTCTTGACGAGGTTCGCCAGGCCGCTCTGGACACGCGGCCCGACCTGCGGGCCGCTATGCAAGCCGTGGACAAAGCCCAGACCGACCATAAGCTCGCGGTTGCCAACGGTTCAACCGATCCAACTTTTAGCTCGTGGTATACGCACAACTCATCGAACAACAACCCCTTTGGGATCAACACGGTCGGGGTCAGCGTCGGCATCCCGTTGCGCATCTTCGACCGCAACCAAGGGGAAAAGCTGCGCACGCAACTGGACATTGATCGCAGCGGCAAGCTGATGGAGGCGACGCGGGCGCAAGTCTTCAGCGATGTGGATTCCGCGTACGCCACGGTGACGAGCACGGTGACGCTCCTGCAGCCTTACAAGGACCGATATTTGCAGCAGGCCTCGAGAGCTCGGGACACGATTGCGTTTTCTTACGAACACGGTGCGGCTTCGCTCCTTGATTTTCTAAGTGCGCAGGCGGAATACCGGAGCGTGCAAGTAAGCTACTTGAATCTGGTTGCTTCCTATCTGAACGCGGCAAACCAACTGAATCTGGCAGTAGGACGCGAGGTCATCCAATGAAACGCGCGGGCTTCGGAACGATGGCCCTGTTTTTCATATCAGGTTGGTTCCTCGCGGGCTGCGGCGAAGGCAAAGGCGATCCCAAGGCGGAGGCGCCACCGGCGGCGAAGGTCGAGCGCGAGGAAGACGTCAACGTCGTGCAGGTGGAACATCCCGAGCAGTTCCCGCTGGCTACCGCGGTCGCGTACGCGTCGGCGTCGCAGTTGTCCGCGACCGGCACGGTTAGCCCGGATATTTCCAGGACTGTTCCGGTTATTTCGATTGCAACTGGCCGCGTTGTGGAGATTCACGCGCGCCTCGGCGATACGGTGAAAAAAGGACAGCTCCTGCTGCGCGTGCAAAGCGCGGACATGTCCGCTGCATTTTCCGACTATCGAAAGGCGGTCGCTGACGAACAGCTTGCGCGCACGCAATTGGAGCGATCGAAGCTTTTGTACGATAAGGGCGCAGTCTCGTTGAACGATCTGCAGGTTTCTCAAGATACGGAAGACAAAGCTAAAGTTGATGTCGAGAACACGACGGAGCGCCTTCGCGTTCTCGGTGGCAATATCGATCATCCGGCCGCGGTGGTTGATATTCGCGCCCCGGTTTCAGGCGTGATCACCGACCAGCAGGTTACCAATGCTGCGGGTGTGGCCGGCCTAAGTTCTCCTAATCCTTTCACCATCTCGGACCTCTCCAACGTCTGGATTCTTTGCGACGTCTACGAAAACGATCTTGCCAATGTGCACATTGGTGAGACGGCTGAAATCCGCTTGAACGCTTATCCGGAGAAGGTTTTCACCGGGCGCATCAGCAATATAGGTTCTGTCCTCGATCCAAGCCTTCGCGCGGCAAAGGTCCGCATCGAAGTGCGCAATCCCGGACTGATGCGCGTAGGCATGTTCGTTACCGCCACCTTTCATGGGCAGAAGAAGGAGACGCACACCGCGGTTCCGGCTACCGCCATTTTGCATTTGCACGATCGCAACTGGGTGTACATGCCGACGGGCGACAAGAGGTTCCGGCGAGCCGAGGTCACCGTCGGTCAAATGCTTCCAGGCAACACGCAAGAGATTGTTTCCGGCTTGCAGCCAGGCCAGCAAGTTGTTCAGAACGCCCTGGTATTTCAGAACACGGTGGAGCAGTAGATGCTTCGCAAACTTGTCGATTTTCCCCTGGAGAACCGCCTCCTAGTTATCGGAGGAGCAATTCTGTTGCTTGTCTGGGGCGCGGTTTCGTTCCATCAGCTTCCCGTGGAAGCGTACCCCGACGTTGCCAACAACTACGTCGAGATCATCACGCAGTGGCCGGGGATTTCCGCGGAACAAATCGAACAGCAGGTCACGATTCCACTGGAAGTCGTGATGAATGGCATTCCTCACGTTATGCATTTGCGCTCGTTTTCGCTCTTTGGCCTCTCCGACCTGAAGTTGATTTTCGATGATGAAGAGGAGAACGCCTGGAACCGGGAAAGGGTTCTGGAACGGCTGGCGCAAGTAACTTTGCCGGCCGGCGTCGTGCCACAAATGGGCACGGACTGGAGCCCTGTAGGCCAAATCTACTTCTTCACGCTGAAAAGCACGAATCCCAATTACGACGTGATGGAATTAAAGTCGATCGAGGATTGGGTGGTCGAAAAAAACTTCAAGTCCGTCCCCAATGTCGTGGATGTCGCCAGCTTCGGCGGTCCGACCCGCGAATATCAGGTTCGCATTGATCCCAATAAACTGATCTCCTACGGACTCAGCCTCGCCCAGGTGGAACAGCAGCTGACGAACAACAATGCCAACGCGGGCGGCAGCTTCATCGAAACTGGTCTGCAACAAATTAATGTCCGGGAGGTTGGGCTGGTCAAGAACGTTCGCGATATCGAAAACACAGTGATCCTGACCAAGAGCGGCACGCCGCTGCGCGTGAAGGATATCGCTGCCGTTTCGCAAGGCCCCAAGATCCGGCTTGGCCAGTTCGCCCGGGCGATTCATCGAGAAGACGGCGAGATCGTCGACAACGACGATGTGGTTTCCGGCATCGTGCTCTTGCGCAAGGGCGCTGATGCGGACGAAGTACTCACGGCAATCCACGCGAAGGTCAAGGAACTGAACGACCAAATCCTGCCTCCGGGCGTAAAGGTAGTCCCGTTTATTGACCGCAGCGACCTGGTCCGCTTCACCACACATACGGTGCTGCACAATCTCACCGAAGGCATCATTCTGGTGGTGATCGTCCTTTTTCTTTTCCTCGGAAATGTGCGCGGAGCCATCATCGTCGCCCTGACTGTGCCCTTTGCTTTGTTGTTTGCGGCCACCTGCCTAAAACTGAAGGGCATCCCCGCAAACTTGTTGTCACTTGGCGCGTTGGATTTCGGAATGGTTGTGGATGGTGCGGTGGTCATGGTCGAGAACATCGTCCGGCACATGAGCCATGGCGGCAACACCTACAAGACGCCGATGGAGCGCATCCGTGAGGCCGCCCACGAAGTGCAGCGCCCCGTCTTTTACGCGATCGGAATCATTATCACAGCGTACTTGCCAATCTTCACCCTGCAACGCGTCGAGGGGCGGCTATTCCATCCGATGGCCTGGACGGTGGCTTTTGCGCTCCTCGGTGCGCTTGTGTTTTCCATGTTCCTCGCGCCGGTCCTATCCAGCGTACTGTTCAGCAAGGGTGTGAAAGAGTGGCACAACCCAGTCATGGAATTCTTGAAAACACACTATCGCCGCTCGGTGCGATGGGCAGTCGAGCATCGGTTCGTGACGGTGGCGGTGGCGGCGGTGGGCTTTGCCGCCACCGTTTATCTCATTTTGGGCGGAGTTATCGGCTCTGAGTTTCTGCCGCACCTGGATGAAGGCGCGCTCTGGGTGCGCGGCACGCTGGCGCCCAGCACCGGACCTACAGAAGGCACGCGGCTGGCGAACCAGGCGCGCGTTCTTCTTTGCTCTTTTCCCGAAGTAACGCAATGCACCAGTCAAGTGGGGCGCCCCGATGACGGAACGGATACGACGGGCTTTTTCAATACCGAGTACTTCGTCGATCTGAAGCAGAAAGAAAAGTGGCGGCCTGTTTTCCACCAGGACAAGGAAAAAGTGATCGTCGCCATGCAGCGGGAACTGGACAAAATTCCCGGCGTGGTCTGGAATTTTTCTCAGCCCATCTCGGACAATATGGAAGAAGCGGTCAGCGGAGTAAAAGGCGAATTGGCCGTGAAGGTTTACGGTGAGGACCTCAAGACGCTCGATAGCATGGCGGATCAGATTGTCACTACCATGCGCCAAGTGAAAGGCATTGAGGACCTCGGAGTCTTTCGAGTTCTTGGACAGCCCAATCTCGACGTCGCGGTAGACCGTGTGCAAGCGGCGCGCCATCAAATCAACGTGGCGGACGTACAAGATGCCGTCCAGACTGCGGTTGGCGGCACGGCTTTCACTCAGGTTTTGCAAGGTGAGCGGCGATACGACCTGGTTATACGCTACCTTCCGCAATATCGAAATACGAGGGAAGCCATTGAGAGCATTCGTTTGCTATCGCCATCCGGCGAGCGCGTTTCGCTGGCACAGCTTTGCAAAATCGAAGAGCGGGAAGGCGCTTCTGAGATCTACCGTGAAGGAAATGAGAGATATATCGCCATCAAGTACAGCGTGCGCGGACGGGACCTTGGCGGCGCCGTCGAAGAAGCAATCAAGAAGGTCGGGAGCCAAGTCCAACTGCCGCGTGGATATCATATCGACTGGGCCGGCGAGTACGAAAGTCAAAAGCGCGCAGAAGCGCGGCTTTTTGTCATCGTGCCGCTAACCCTGCTGGTGATTTTCGGCATTCTTTACACCATGTTTCGTTCGTTCAAATGGGCGCTGCTCCTTCTCGGTAACGTAGCCATGGCGCCCATCGGAGGATTGCTCGCGCTCCTTTTCACCGGCACGCACTTCAGCGTTTCTTCAGGCGTCGGGTTCCTGGCGCTCTTCGGTGTTTCCGTACAAACCGGCGTCATCATGCTCGAATACATCAATCAACTGCGCGCTGCCGGCCACACGATCGAATCTGCGGCCATCGAAGGCGCCGTTCTTCGCCTTCGCCCCATCATGATGACCATGCTTGTCGCCAGTCTCGGCCTGCTGCCCGCTGCGCTCTCGCGTGGCATTGGATCCGACTCGCAGCGGCCCTTCGCCATTGTCATCGTCGGGGGGCTCGTAGGGGCTTTGCTCCTGAGCATTTTTTTATTACCGACCTTGTATGTATGGGTTGCCCGAGATGGCGACAAGCTGCCAGAACCAGAGGCAGATTTTGGAGAGAACACGTAGCACAGTTCAGATCTCGGAAGGACTCGGGAAAATGGTTTATCTCAATGCGAGGATGCTGAAAGACCGACGCTTAGGTACGGTTGTCATCGCTGTAATTTGCGGTTCGCTATTGGCGACGCTCTGTTTGGCGGTGGCCCAAAACTTGAAGCCTGGAAAAAGTGACGGCGGTCAGAAGAAGGTCGCCTTAATTATCCATGCGAGAGACCAAGGCGGGAACCCGGTTACACCCAATTCGGTGAAAGACGTTCTAGTGATGGAACATGGTAAGAAACTGCAAGTTGTGGACGGTCCGAAGAGCGCGGGATCCAAACAGATCGTACTGTTGCTCGATTCTAATTTCCACCAACGAAAGGTTCTGGCTCTCGAACAGCAGACAGCGGTGGAGCTCGTCTCCGAATTCGAGAAGGAAAAAGCACAAGCCCTGGTGATGGGCTATGGAGCAGAGATTCATTCCTCGGGAGAACTCACCGACGACTTTGCAAGCTTGAAGAACTTCACTCGTTCATTGCGCGCGGAGACCGACAAGCACAATGAAACGATGCTCCTATACGACGCAATGAAACGCGCATTCGAAAAACTGGGCGATGGGCCGGGTACAAAGGCTGTCGTTATCTTGGCGGAAGGAAATGACCACGGAAGTTCCGTCGGATGGGCCAGCCTGGCGCGATTGGCCCAACGAGGGCATATCGCTTGCTATGTGGTTATGTTCGCGGACCACAGCTTTTATGGCCGGGAGGTGCGGCACTACGGGTACTACCTGCTTGAGTTGGCTCCCAAGACTGGCGGGAGATTGTGGGAAGTAGGAGATAATCCACGAAAGGCTCACGAAACCGTTCAGCAACTTGTTCTGACGCTGGATTCGCAAGGTCTGATCGAAGTCCTGGTGCCAGATGTTCACCTAAATCGCTTTCATACCGTCAAAGTTACTTCGCCTGGCTACCGGGTCAGCGCGCAGACCGGATACTTTGACGATGGAATTCAATAGTCATCCTAGCCTAGCTACTGTTGAGTTGATTGCCAGCGGTGAACTCAACCGCTAGTCCGTTCGATTGGTTATAAGCTCCTGAGCTTTGAATGCACGGTTCGCCTCGTTAAGGAAATCATGCAATTTCTGACCAATCTGGTTCAGGGGAGAACTTGTGAGCGTACTGACCTTTTGCAGGGCAGAGTCAAATGTATGGTCTTGTCCGCGTTCGCGTCAAGGCAAGCGGTCGTCCTCTCACGTGAGAATCTCAGAAGTCAAACATGAACCGCAGGGCGAGTGTATTTGGATCGTGTACTCCATGACTTAACTTCTCACTGGTTGAGCCTCCTTTCGGGTGCAACTCATCGGTGCCAAGCGATAATGGCGGTAACAATCCGCAGTTACGATAGTTGGGAGGAAAGATGATAAGGAGCCACCGCATTTTGGGAGTATTCATCGGGGAGAGCAAGCGCCTTGTCTTGGCAATTGTCCTTCTTGCTGTCATCGCTCAAATTGCTCGGGCTCAGTCGGCTGCGCAACCGCCTGCTGGGACGCCTCAGAATAAAGAAGTTGTGACGGACAGTGGGAACGCATCTACGCAAGACGCGGGAGCCGCCGACCAAAAAGATCTAATCACAATGTTCCCGCATTTTGAGACAGATCGCATATGGCTTTCGGGTCAGGCCAATCTCATCTCTCAGTGGCACCCGGCGTTCCACTCTTCGTACCAAGGGTCAAACAGCCTTTCGCCCGAAGCACAGGATGCCACTTCCCATGTGCTAACTCTGTTCACAGGCCTGCGACTCAGCAATACAACGGAGTTTCTCTTTGACGTCCAGGAGACTGGTGGCCACGGGATCGGTGAGGCGCTCGGCATTGCAGGTTTTACGAATCTTGACGTGGTCCGCAATCCGTTGCTCAGCAAGGTACCTTATGTGGCCCGTCTGATGTGGCATCAGATCATTCCCCTAGGCCATAACGATGTAGCTTCCGAGAGAACACCGTTCTCACTCTTCAGCAAGTTGCCGCAACGCCGGCTGGAGATTCGTTTGGGCAAGTTCAGCATGGTCGATTTCTTCGATCTCAATACCTATGGCACAGACAGCAATTTTCAGTTTATGAACTGGACGATAGACAACAACGGCGCGTACGACTACGCCGCCGATACGCGTGGCTTCACCTACGGCGCTATGGTGGAGTACGACGATCACCATTGGGCCGTGCGCTTCGCGGAAGGACTGATGCCCAAAGTGGCGAACGGCATTAACCTCGATGCGAACCTGAGCCGGGCCCGCTCGGAGAATATCGAATTCGAGCTGCGCGGCGCGGTGGTGCCCCGCCGGGAAGGCGTAATCCGCCTGCTCACATTTGTGAACCACGCCAATATGGGGAGCTACAGCCAAGCCGTAGACAACTTCCTTCATGGGCTAACACCGAAGCCGGACATTACGGCTCATCCCCTTCAAACTACCGTCAAGTATGGTTTCGGTATCAATATTGAGCAGCCGCTGAACGATTGGATCGGCCTCTTTGGGCGCTGGGGATGGAACGAAGGGCAGCATGAGTCATACGCTTACACCGAGGTCGATGAAACTGTGCTGCTGGGTGTCGGTGGCAATGGGAAACGTTGGAAGCGAAAGCTCGATCGCGTAGGGATTGCGTTCGTTTCAAATGGAATTTCACGTGACCACCAGGAATATCTGGCACTGGGTGGCGATGGATTCATACTGGGGGACGGGAAGCTCAACTATGGTCGGGAAAATATCCTAGAGATGTACTACACCCTGCACGTTTGGCGGGGGATATACACCTCGTTCGATTTCCAATATGTCGACAACCCTGGATACAATCGTGACCGAGGCCCCGTCATCGTGCCGGGTCTGCGCCTTCATCTAGAATTGTGATTGCTAACCATGTGTGGCACCGCGTCGGAACGAGCGAGTGCAACTGCGTGAGCGGGTCTTGTTTAAAGACTTTTGTGAAGCATCCCGACCTCGGGATCGTCCTACTCGCAATGAGAAAGACGATGTGCATGCAAGAACAAAGGACGGCGGCAAGGATCTCGGTGCAGACTCTCGCAGGAGACATTCGCCTTAGGCTACCAGATCGACCGGTGGAGCTGCCCACGGGGGTTGCTTGTGCTGGATCAATGCGTTCTCCATGATATTGAAGCAGAAGAAGATAGCGCTTTCTTGCTCACGTTGTCGTGGCATGGTCAAGACTCTGATACGCGCGAGACTGATTAATAGAAGCGGTTAAAGAAACGATGACAACACCGGATGCGGATAGCACGCCAGGGGCTTTGGTCGACGACGCTGGAACGGCAGGCTCTAGGCTCGCGGGGCCACCGGCTCACCCGAACGAGCCGCCGATTCCAACGAAGCCCAAAAACCAGAATATACGTGTTTCGCCTGCAGTTCTCGATGCCGCCCGGAAGGACGGCGATGAGCTGCTCCGGGACTTGCGAACGTCTCTGGGTGGCCTAACGCAAGCTGAGTCCGAAGAACGGGCGCGCACGACGGGTCCGAATGAGGTCGCACAAGAGCGGAAGCAGGGCTGGCCCGTCCGCCTTCTGAAAATCATCCGCAACCCGCTGGTAATCCTGCTGTCGACTTTGTCTGCAATTTCTTTCCTTACCGGCGACGCGCGAGCCGGCTCTGTGATGGCGATTATGGTGGCGCTGAGTGTGGGCCTCCGCTTTTGGCAGGAAGCCCGGGCGGATGCAGCCGCAGAGAAGCTGAAGGCCATGATCCACGTGACCGCCACAGTTGTTCGGGACGGCGTGGCTACGGAGATGCCACTCCGGGACTTGGTGCCTGGCGACATCATCAAGCTGGCTGCCGGCGATATGATTCCAGGCGACGTGCGGCTGCTGTCTTCGAAAGACGTCTTCGTGAGCCAAGGCAGCCTCACGGGTGAGTCGCTCCCGGTCGAGAAGTTCCACGACCCCGAAACTAATGAGGAGAGTTCGCCCACTGAACTCAAGAACACATGTTTCATGGGGACGAGCGTCGAGAGCGGCACGGCGACGGCAGTCGTGGTCACGACGGGAGTACAAACCTACTTGGGCAGTATGGCCCGCTCGATCACCGGGGAACGAGTGCAGACGAGCTTCGACCAGGGCCTTAACCGCTTCACATGGCTAATGATCCAGTTTATGGCCGTGATGGTTCCCCTGGTTTTCCTCATCAATGGCTTCACCAAGCACGATTGGAAGGGAGCCTTCTTCTTCGCCATGGCTGTGGCCGTAGGCCTCACTCCCGAGATGCTGCCTATGATCGTCTCCGTCTGCCTATCCAACGGCGCGCTCGCCATGAGCCGCAAGAAGGTGATCGTCAAGCGGCTCAACTCAATCCAGAACTTCGGGGGCATGGATGT